>Ga0335070_10002404_pt1 | contig 21779 bp, 21 predicted proteins | sample Lox_Sample_13_FD_206722 | JGI IMG/M metagenome (GOLD analysis project Ga0335070, IMG submission 206722) | Soil microbial communities from Loxahatchee National Wildlife Refuge, Florida, United States - Lox_Sample_1.3 | ecosystem: Environmental > Terrestrial > Soil > Wetlands | place: USA...
GCCGTCAGTGGTGCCGCAAATGCCCGGCCAACCACCGCACTTTGTGGTGTTCCTCCCGTCGCCGTGATCGTTGCTGCCGCCCCGGCTGTGTTCGTCAGACTGAAGCTGGCCGGCGTTGACCCTCCCGAAACCGAGGCCGTCACTGTGTAGGCGCCAGCCGTCGTGTTTGCCGTGAATACTGCCGAGGTGGCGACGCCGCTCGAGTTTGTCGTTGCCGTATTCGCTCCACCCGCGAACGTGCCGCTTGCTCCCGATGTCGGAGCCGTGAAGGTCACCGTCGCGCCGCTCACCGGCGTTCCGCCTTTCATCACCGTCGCTACCAACGGCGCCGCAAACGCCGTGCCGACGGTCACGCTTTGCCCGGATCCGCTCGTCGCCGTGATCGTTGTGGTCACGGGCGGAGGCGGAGACGGCGAGCTCGAACTGCCGCACCCGGTCAAGAAAGCGAAGGCCAAGAAAATGAGAACCAGAATGCCCGCGTAAGCTTTGCGGTTCATAGCCCCTCCCCTGCCGTCTTCCGGCTAGCGCGTTCACGCGCCTGTGGCGACACGGGAATCCCGTGCTCGTTCCGGATCGTGTAAACCTGCCCACCCGCTTTCACGGTCCGGGCCAGGAATACTTGCTTGCCCTTGATCGTCTTCATGACACCAGTCATCTCAATTTGCTGGCCCGGAGCGACCGAGAGGCCGCTCTTGCCGCGCATAGCGAACCTCCCCAAACTCGCATCCACCGAACCCGAGGGAGTTGCGATCATGAGGTGCGTGCCCATAATCATTCCCCTGGCGGGTTTCGTAAGCGCACTCGACACCGTGCCGGTGAGTGTGACTTCCTTGCTGATGTCGTATCTGAACGGCCCCGCAGTCCTTTCTACCCTTTGCGCCTGAATTAGCGCTTGGGGTGAGATCAGGAACAATAGGAACAATAGACATAGCCCTGCGAATAGACGCTTCATCCTTTGCCTCCAGCGTGAGTCTTAATCAGAAATCTCCATTTGAATTCGTGTGACCGTATGTTTCTTATGCCTCGTTCACGAGTTAACCCTTGGCCTGGACTTCCTCCTGAACGACAACATCATTGTAGGTGGATTTCTTCAACGCGCGTCGACAAGAGTGCGGTCGGACCATCTCCGTCAACAGTGGCGACCTGACAGCATGGTCAAGCTGTGCCTATCACATGCAATCTGACCTCTGACTTTTGACTTCTTGCCTTAGCTCTTCTCCGTGTCTCCGTGTCTCCGCGGTGGATCTTCCCGAATCTGTACAAACTCGCCATACAGCAAGAATTCGCGGTTTCCCTCCGCCCCGAGAATTGGCGATTCAATCCATTCCGCGCGCGAGCACCCCAACCCTCGCAGCGCGCCTTCCACCTTGCGCACAGCAGACTGCTGCGCCTGCTCATCCCGTACGATTCCGCCCTTGCCCACCAGTTCCCTGCCCACCTCGAACTGCGGCTTGACCAGCACGACAAGCTGACGCACTCCGGGCACGGCCGGTTCCGGAAAGCAAGCACGCACCACCGCCGGCAAAACCAGCGTGGCAGAAATGAAGGAAACATCAATGGCGACGAAGTTAACCACGTCGCCGATCTGATCGCGAGTGAGATACCGGGCGTTCGTCTTCTCTAGCAACCGCACTCGGGGATCTTTCCGCAGCCGAAAATCCATCTGCCCATAACCCGTATCGATCGCGATCACCTTCCGGGCGCCGCGTTGCAACATGCAGTCAGTGAAACCGCCGGTGGAAGCGCCCACGTCAACACAAGTTTTCCCCGCCAGATCGATGTGCCAGTGCTCCAGCGCCTTCTCCAGCTTCACGCCGCCGCGGCTGACATAACGAAGGTCGTCGCTTAGCAATCGCAGTGCCGCATCCGCATCGACCGCCGCTCCGGCTTTCTCAATCTTCTGTTCGTTGACCAGAACTCTCCCCGCCAGGATCAGAGCCTGCGCCCGTTGCCGCGACGGCGCCAACCCTCGCTCAGTCAGCAGCTTATCGAGACGGATTTTCACCATCGCCGAGTCATCCGATCACGACCCTAACAGGCCCGCACCCGTTGCGGTGCAGAATGCAGAACCGATTTTGTTAACAGAAGGTTACAGGAGCAAGTTTCCGCTTTTCCACAAAGTTTTCCACCGGCGTGTTGAAAAGTCCGCTGCAGCGCATCGAAGTCTCAATTCCAGCGGCATTGCTCGGAACCGATTACCCTCTGTGCATCCTGCGCGCACCGGCATTAGAATGCCCGTGTTGAAGACAACAACACCGCAGTTCATTTTTCATTCCTGGTGAACTTGGAGGAACCCATGCGCCGGTTCTACGTTTCTATTGCTCTCACGATTCTCGTTTCCACCGCCGCCATATTTGCCCAGACAGCGCCCAAAGTTGTCCAACAGGATGAGTTCTCGATTGTCGGCATTCAGGCGCGAACCTCCGGCGATAAAGAAATGTCGGGCGACGGCGTGATCCCGCAAATGTGGCAAAGGTTCTATCAGGAACAAATTCTCGACAAGATCCCGAACCGAGCCGATCAGAACGTTTACGCCCTCTACACCGACTTTTCCCGCGATCGCATGGGGGCGTACACGGTGGTGATCGGTGTGAAAGTGAAAGATAAGTCCCAGGTCCCCGACGGCATGGTCCTCAAAACCGTTCCCGCAGGAAAATACGCTCTCCTGACCAGTGAGAAGGGTCCGGCTCCTACCGTAATTCCAGCAGCGTGGATGAAAGTTGCAGCCTTGGAAGATAAGGACCAGCTAGGCGGCAAGCGTGCCTACAAAACTGATTTCGAAGTCTACGGCCCCTCCGCCGTCGATCCGCAGAATCTGCAGGCGGATTTGTACGTAAGTCTGAAGTAATAACGAACGCGAAAAAGAACGGGGGAAGAAGATGCGCGCTACTACGATTCTAATCACCGTACTCCTAATCGCATCCGTCTTCTTCGGCTGGGATGGCCCGCAGACGAAACCTGACGGCATGACTAGTGACGCTATCAAGGGCACCACCCCTGGGAATCCGACACTGTACGAAGTTCGGCAACAGTGCAACGAGATCGCAGCGTTCTTCCCGGCTGATCTTGCTCTCGCCCGCCACTGGGTCCCGCCTGCGTACAAGCTGGAGGTGGATGCTCAAGGCAAGGCAGCCGGTGCGCTCATTTTCCTGAATTGCCCGAAATACTCTCTGCTCACTACGCCGAACGCTCCTCCTTTCCAGGGAGGTGAGAACACTGCGCCTGGGTCTGTCGTTCACTTCTGGTTCATGCTCCAGGGGCCTGATCAAGTCCTTCCGGTCCCAGGCGCACAGGTAACGTCGCCGACCCGCTATGCCTATGCCGTGGCCGATTTGGCCACCAGCCCAACAGTGGCCGGCGTGTACCGGCGTGCTGGAAAGAACGCCATTCTTATCAGCGGCGCCACCCTGGTCGACGAAGGGAAGAGACAGACGGGCAAAATCATATTCACCAACGGAAACAAGATCACCCTTGATACCTACACAACGACGCAGTTGCCGACGCCTCTCCGATTTGGCGGGAATATCTGGAACTGGCACGTCGCCGACCCTGCGGAAATCGGCGACAACCCCGGGCTTCCCCTCGATCCCGCCGTGGGCAAATCCGGCTACGTCGCCACAAGCCGGGTGATGTTCCTGGCCATCGCACCTGGACCTCCCAATACCACCCAGGTGACGATTCACGCCGAGCCAGGCACACCTTTCGCGGATTACTACGGAGTCAGCGAAATAGTGGCATCGCGGGCCTCGTTTTTTAGGCCGAACAACATCGTGACCAACTCGAGTCGTGGCGAGCTGGCTTGGAAAACCTATCCGCCATCTCCCATACCCGTTCCTCCCGCTCTTCCGTAGCAGCCGCGGCATCGCAGCGGGAAAAAGTCGACTCGGAGCGGAACCAGAAATGATGTTCCGTGGAACCGCACTGAGGTAGATTCTGACACTGGAGTCCTGCCTCTCTCCGCGACTGCTCACCTTGTCATCTGCAGCGGCTGTCATCCTGAGCGAAACATGCCGATTCGCTTCGCGAATCAGCACGTGCAGTCGAAGGACCCCTACCCCAAATGACTACCGAGAACGGCAGTCACGCCTCCTCCCAAAAAACCAGAGCCGCCCTCGCAAGGGCGGCTCTGAATGTGCTTCTAGGTCTTGATTTCTTTGCGAACTCCGCGATCTCTACGGTTGAAGCTCGCGGCCCGTAGCTCGAAGCTGGCTTATCCCGCGACTTCTTCCAGCAGCTTCTGGTCAATATCAAAGTTGGCGTGCACGTTCTGCACGTCGTCATGATCCTCAAGCGCTTCGACCAGCCGGATCATCTGCGCAGCTTGCTGCCCTTCCAGCTTGATGTAGCTCTGCGGAATCATAGCCACGCTCGAAGACGACGGATTGATCCCTGCCTTCTTCACCGCCTCCAGGACAACCTCGTAGCCATGCGGATCAGTAATGACTTCCCAAGTCTCGCCATCGTCCTTCAGGTCTTCGCCGCCGGCCTCCAGAACCACATTCATCAGGTCGTCTTCTTTCGCCGCCGACTTGGGAATAATGATGTCGCCCTTTTTGTGGAACATCCAGGAGACGGCGCCCGCTTCGGCCATGTTGCCGCCGTTCTTGGTAAAGACGTGGCGAATTTCGCTGACCGTGCGGTTGCGGTTGTCGGTCGAGATATCGATCAGCAGCGCCACACCGCCCGGGCCATAGCCTTCCAGGCTGAACTCTTCGTACGTCGCGCCGGGCAGTTCACCGGTTCCGCGCTGAATCGCACGCTTAATGTTGTCGGCGGGCATGTTCTCGGCCTTGGCGGCGAGAATCGCCGTGCGCAGCCGCGGGTTGGAGTCGGGATCTCCGCCCCCGCCCTTGGCCGCCATGCTGATTTCCTTAATAAGGCGCGTAAAAATCTTGCCGCGCTTGGCATCGAGCGCGCCCTTTTTGTGTTTAATGGTGGCCCATTTGGAGTGGCCGGACATAGGAATACCTCGGATCGAGAGAGCTTAAATTGCGTTGATTCTATAAGCTACGGGTTCGCCCACGGAGGAAATCACACAATACCCTCGACGAGTAAACCTTCAGGCGAATGAGGATTATAGCATGGTGTGGCGCCCGTTTCTGCCTGCGTAGACCCGGGGGTAGTGGCTGAATTCAGCCTTCTACCGACCCGGGATACTCTCCCTACTTGCTAGTGGAGCGCCGGGCGCCCCCGCCCGGCTGGCCTTTCGGCGACGGCTCTGGTTCGCGTAGGCCCGGACGCCCTCGTCCGGGCAGTCTCAAGAGGCGAAAAAGGAGGTCATCCGGGCGGCCTTCATTCCCAACCAATCACTATAGGTCCTGCCGCCAGCAACTCTAAAGACTTGTCATCCCGAGGAGCGTGTGGGGGCCCCCGGAACGCCCGCAGTTGGCGTTCCGGGGTCAAGGAGCGACGAGGGAGCTGCAGTCTATTCCTACATGCGACAAAACTGCAGGTCCCTCCCTCGCCCTCGGCTTCGCCTGCGGACGGCTCGGGATGACAAAGTTAGAGGGGCAGCAGATGCCGAGAGAGTTAAGGAATAGGTGACGCCGGTTTGCGTCGGTCGACCAGGATGCCGATCCTCTCGATTCCGGCGGCATGGATGCCGTCTAGAACCTCTTTCACGTAACCGTAGCTGGCGCGAGCGTCCGCCCTGATGTAGACCTTCTTTTCCGCACCGCGATTGACGCCATCACGAATTCTTGGAGGTAATTGCTCGGGCAGGATAGGATCGCTGCCCAAGAAGAGCTTCCCGTCCCGCATGACCGCAACGATGAGTGCGTCTTCTCTGTCAGCTCCGCGCATCGATACTGGAGAACCGACCCTTGCTAGATCGACACCGCCGCTACGCATAGGTGGGCAGACTGGGTCCTTCAGCATGAACATGATTAGGAGCAAAAGAAGGACAGCCAAGAGGCCAGTGACGTCGATGTAGCAAATCAGGTGGTTTGATCTGTTCCAAGGCCGCCAGAAGGGAGACCATCGCACCATGGTGGGTTCCAGTGAACCAATAAGGAACGGACTCCCCTGTTGATCGCGTATTTGTGTGCGTCTAGCAATCATTGAAGTGATTGGGACGATTGCGACGGCGGTCGGCGCTGGTCAACAAGGATGCCGATCTTGTCGACTCCGGCGGCATGGACGGCGTCGAGAACCTCTTTCACGTCAGCGTACTTGGCACGAGCGTCGGCCTTGAGGTAGACCTTTTTCTCGGAACCCCGACTAATCCCTTGGCGAATCTTTGCCGCCAATGCGTCAATGGAGACGGCCTCATTTCGCAAGTAGAGTCTACCGTCACGCTGAACTGCCACAAGAAGTGCATCTTCGCGGTCTGCCGCCCCCATATATGTGGGAGCTGCGACTCTTGCGAGGTCGACAGACAAGCCTCGCATTGGGGGTATCGCACACGGTGACATGAACACATAGAGAAACACGAGCATCACACTCGCAAATCCCGCCACGTTGATGCTGCAAATCAGCTCGTTGGAGCGATTCCGAGATCGCCAAAAAGGCGACACCCGGACTGTCGTTGCCTGTAGCTCACCGATGTGAATGCGGCTCCCTTCTTGCTCGCGTCTTTTTGCGCATCTGCCGGTCATGGCAGTGGTTGGTACGTTCCTGCTCCTGACCTGATTGTAGAGACACCATCCTCGTTGTCAGTGATCCCGGCCCTCCGGTGGTAACCGCCCAGATTCGCCGAAGGTCACCCTGCCCGCCAGCCGCGGAGCGGCGTCATGGCGCGGTCACCAGCACGCCCGGGGTCCCCAGAACAGCGGTCTTGCCGTTCTGGGGTGGAAGCCCGGTTCTGGCTTGCTGGGGTGCCAGACAGCCCGGCGCGGAAGAGTGTGTATGAGAACTCGAATTGCGGGTTTGCGGTGGGGACGAAGTCTGCGATTCTCAGCCGCGTAGCGGCGTCAGAGTTCAACCCACGGCGCAAGCCGTGGGTGCAAGTGGAGAACGACCGAGCCCCGTAGGGGCGAAAGACTGGTCTTCACGCACTCGCGGAAGCAATGGGAGAACGTAGGCAGTACAAATCGAGTCCGCTTCAGCGGACGCCGCGAGTTTTGCAACGAACTCCCCATGCGGTAGGCTTGTCTGGCTCTCACATGCCAACCGACTCTCTTGACCGTCAACTCTCCGACCTGGAACAACTCCGCTACCGCTTCGCCCCCGGCGACGCCGACCGCGTCCTCCGGCTCCTCAACTCCCTCGACGCCGCCCGCTTCCCTGACACCCGCTCCCTCATCCGCTTCCACGAAGCCCTGCTCTTCCTCCGAGCCTTTCCACAGGCGCACAGCATCATCCGCGTAACGGAACGGATTCTCGATCACTTTCACCTGAAAGTGAAAGTGCTACGTGAATCCGGTGCCGACATGAGCGCCTTCGATCTGCTCGAAGTCTCCGGAATCGCCGGCACCGAGATGTCCGATACGCTCAGCTTCGACCTTGCCCGCTGGCTGGTCCGCCGCCTGCCCGGCAAGGTCATGATCGACTGGGACGAGTGGGACGGAGGCCGCTCCATGGCTACAATCCTGCCCCGGTTCCTGCCCTTGCTCGAAGACGATGCCTTCGTCGAAGCCGACACGCCCTGGCGCCGCTGGCTCGAAACCGCGCATGGAAAGAAGAGCACGAGTCCGCAATGGCTGATCGAGCGTTTCGAACAATCGTCACTCTCGGACCGCGAGAAAGCCGAGTTCTACGATTCGCTCCGCGTGCCGCTGCGCTGGGATCTCGGCAACTCTCGGCTCTCGCGCACGCGCAACTGGAAAGCGGTACGGAAATTCTTCTGTCACTCCGGCCCGCTCATCAGCCGCAGCGAAGTCTCGCTCGCCCATGAACTCGCGAAGCGCCCGCCGAAACTCACGAAGCTTCCGCGCAAGCAAGGCGAAGCCGTCATCGACGCCATCCGCGAAGTCATGCTCGTCCGCTACCGCGAACTCTACGGCACCACGCTGGGCGATCCGGCTTCGGTGGTTCGCGCCGAGATCGGCCGCGGCGCATCCATTTACCTCTGGAACCTGCCACCCGAGCGCCGCCTGCCCCTGCGCGCCTACGTCGCCGGATTCACCTGGAAGAATGGCGTGCCCATCAACTACATCGAAGCCATTGGCCTGTGCGAGTGGATGGAGGTCGGCTTCAACACCTTCTACACCTTCCGCGGCGGCGAAGCCGGCTGGATGTACGCCCAGGTTCTCCGCTGCCTCTGCCACTTGATGGGGACTACGTGCATTTCGGTGTATCCCTACCAACTCGGCCACGACAACGAGGAAGCCATCGAGTCCGGGGCGTTCTGGTTTTATCGCAAGCTGGGCCTCCGGCCCGGTCGGGCCGACTTGCTGAAGCTCGTGGAACGCGAGGAGCGGAAGATTGCGGCGAGTCGGGCGAGAACTTCAAGAATCTTAACCACGGAGGACACCCTTCGACTTCGCTCAGGGCAGGCTGCGGGGTACGGAGGAATTCAGGAGAGGACCTCCGAATATCGCACACCGGCACGTGGGGCGGGCATTCCCTTCGGCTCGGCTCAGGGCATTCCTGCCCGCCAGCCGTACCGAACCCCGGCGCGGATTCTAAAGCGCCTTGCCGCCGGACACGTCTTCTACGAACTGCCCGGATGCGAGATGGGCGCCTGGGACCGCTTCTCCACCCGCAACATCGGCCTGCGAGTAAATCAGCGCATGGCCAGAGAATTCCGCGGCGACAGCCGCCGCCTGCGGGAAGCTTCCTCCCGCTCCGTCGCGCGGATTCTGGGAGTGAACGCCTCCTCCTGGACCGCGCAGGAACGGGCGAGCTTTGAGAACTTCGCGGTCGTACTGGATCTGATTCCCGATCTCTCTTCCTGGACGCCCGACGAGAAACAGGCGCTGGTCCAGATCATCCGCGCCAAACCTAAACCCGACGAGATGCTGTATTTGCACCTGACGCAGCGGCACGAGCACCTGCGGCAGGCGCTGCTGAGGCTGGGGTCGTAACACGGCGAGTGTAATCGGGGATTTTTCACCAACTATCCAGCGATGCAGCAGCCAAAGAGAATCAAAACATCAATTTGCTCGGATCTTTCAGTTGCTGGAGAGCAACCTGCTCTAGTGCGTCCAATTCCATCCCGGAGTCTCTCAACCGTGTACCGAGTTCGATGCCATCAGCCCGAGCTGTCGCTAACAAAAACAGTTCCGGCGTAATCAGCGGAACAACACGGCCATAGGATGTCACCCTGTTCGGGCTTAACTCTTCTGCTGTTGAATAGACTTGCTTCAATTCATCGGAGACGCCGAACATCTTTCCTGCGAAGGTGTGTTTGCGTGGTATTTGGAAAAACCTAGCCGTAAATGGAATAGAAATTGTGCGTGGTGGGTGCTGCAACTCGTAATTCCACCTATCCCATGTCGCGAGCCTGTGCTCACTCCAGTCACAGTGTTCGGCAACGAAGTCCTCAAGCGTTGCTGCATTAGGCCAGAAACGCAAAATCCGATCGAAATTGGCAACGTAAATACCAGCAATAAGATCACGCAGTTGGATTTCCTTCTGTTGCTTGGCATGAGCAATAACCATCGAAATGGTTGTTGCCATTCGCAGATGACGCGATTCCGCGTAACGGATGAATGAGTGGGGTTGTTCGCCGGAAGCCATTTGCGCTTGACCACGCAACTTCGGAACAACAGATTTTATGCGATCTGGGCCGTAGGCGTTGAAATCAGCGATTTCACTAGTCTCGTTCTCGCCGTGCTCTGTACGCGCACACCACCGCCAGCAACGGCGGCGCCAGCAGCACTCCCCAAAACGGAATCACGAAGCCGAGAACCAGCGGCGCGAGGATCGAGGCCCACATCGGCACTCTCGCCACTCGCCGCATGATGTAGGGTTGGAGCAGGAAGCCGTCGATCATCACAATCGCGGCATAGAGGATCAGCACATACAGCGGATGCCAATAATCTCCCCAGCGCAGGAACGCCGCCATCAGCGGCCCAACAAGGCTGAGCACCGGACCCAGATGCGGGACGATCTGCACCGCCGCAGCCAAAATCGCCCATAGCGGAGCCCACGGCACCTTGATGATCCACAGGCCAGCCAGCCAAAGGATCCCAACCGCGATCGAGTCCTGCACCTGCGCGATGGCCCAGTTCTTCAGCGCAGAACCTGTGACGCGGAGATGGTCGGCCGCTTTCAAGGCAGAAACGCTACCAGAGGAATACCCGGACTCTCCGAACCACGTGAGGAAAGCTCTGACTATGAGACGCGATCCTCAATCTTGACGATCTTCGCTCTGCCCGTAATACGCATCCTTCCCGTGTTTCCTCAAATAGTGCTTGTCGTGTAACGCGCGACCGATGGGCTGCGCCCCTGGGCTAATCCCCACGGTGAAATATGCCATGCGCGCCACGGCCTCCAGCATTACCGCATTATGGACCGCGGCTTTCGCGTCCGGCCCCCAAGAGAACGGTCCGTGATTGGCCACCAAAACGGCAGGAATGGCGGTGTAGTCCTTGTCCTGAAAGGTATGGACGATCACGTTTCCCGTGTTTTCCTCATAATCCGAAGCCACTTCCGCGTCCGACATCACCGCGGTCACCGGAATCGGTCCGTGAAAGTAGTCGGCGTGGGTGGTTCCGAAGCACGGAATGGGGCGGCGCGCCTGCGCCCATGCCGTCGCATATTCCGAGTGGGTATGCGCGACGCCGCCAATTTCGGGGAACGCCTTGTAAAGGACAAGATGAGTATCCAGATCGGAGGAAGGCCGCAGTCCGCCCTCTACTGGAACCCCGTCCAGGTCGGTGATGACCAGATGTTCGGGCTTCATGGTCTCGTACGGGACGCCGCTCGGTTTGATGACCACCAGGTTCTCGTCCCGGGCGATACCGCTGGCATTGCCAAAGGTGGAAATCACCAACCCCCGCCGCACCAATTCCAGATTTGCATCCAACACCGCTTCACGTAACGCCGGCAATCGCATCGCTGCCCCTCAGGAGATCGCGCACGCGGCTGGAACGGAATGACTCCAAAAAGCCGAACACGGTGCGCAAGACACTCCAAGCTAGAGAACGGTGCTGGCTTTGTCAATCGAGATGCAGTGAGATGCGGTGGGCATGCCAGCTAGCGCCGAGTTTGAACCAAGGCTCGTGCCGCAGCTTGCTTTCAGGCATGCCCCACGTACTAGAACGTCGACGGCCAGTGCGCGTATCTTGTAGGTTTGAATCGTACAAGTGACGAATCTCCGGTACAGGATTGAGTTGAAGGGCGTGAAGGGCTACGCCTCAGATAAGGTCTGTTCAGTTGGGTACCGTTTTCGAGTTCAACAAGGAAATTCCGGTTTATCAGCGGTGGATCTTTGTCTGCACGCAGCGTTAGGAGGGACTGGAAATGCCTAGGATATTGCCTAAGGGGGCGCCGTACCTTGTCCTATTTCTGATCTGGTCCGCTGCTTATGCTCGTCCTCAAGCAGGCCCCTGCAAGGCAGCCATACGGATTGGCGTTGAGAATCTCGCGGCGCGAGTTTCGGACTTTGGCGTGTATCAACCGGACATTGCAGGATACGAAGATCGTATTGAACGTGGGTTTCGTGAGCTTGCGGCTTTGAACCAACGGTGCCAGTTGGTCAAATTCGCTGAAGGCGCCGAAGCTTGCGAATACGTAGCCGATGGAGTCCAGAAACTTCACCATCTCAGCCCGGAATTCCGGGAACTGTTTCAGAAGATCAGTGGGTGCAAACTCCCACCTGCAAATGCTGAGACGAAGGCGAGATCCATCAGCGTCGATGAGCTGATTCTGCAGACCCTAAGCGAGCAACAGGAGAGCGACGGCGAGGCTGTCTATTGGATCGCCAATGATCTTCTCGCGCTCACCCTGATTTATCCGCAAGAGGTCATGAATACTGTCCTTGTGCATCCCTCATTCCGCGACCGTTTCATTTCGAACCTCGGCGGCAACGCGTTTGAGGACCTGGACGATACCCCGGGATCCAAGCACAAAGTTTTACGCGAAAAAATGCTAGTCTTTTCGCAGGTTCTGAATGGCCTGCCAAAGAAATTCCGAGATCGGCCGGAACACGCCCGTCTCATTGCAGAAATGTGGGTGGTGTGTGGATGTACGCGGACGGGTCAGCCCAATCATCAGACAGAGAAATCCTGGGCTGCGCGTGAGCGCCGATAGTCTAGAAGCGTAGAGTGTGCGTTCTGGAGCTGCTACCATTTCTTCACCTGAAGTCGAAACCACTTCCACACGGAGACGAAAAAGATCATGAACTACCGCCCCCTGGGTCGCACTGGTTGGAAGGTCTCGGAGATCAGTTTCGGAGCATGGGCGATCGGCGGCGCCTGGGGCGACGTCTCCGACGAGGACGCCCTCGCGGCCCTGCACCAGGCCATCGACTCGGGCGTGAATTTCATCGATACCGCCGACGTCTACGGCGACGGCCGCAGCGAACGCCTCATCGCGCGTTTGAAGAAGGCTCGCAAAGAAGAAATTGTCGTTGCCACCAAGGCGGGCCGCCGCCTGCCTCGCCAGACCGTGGAAGGCTATAGCCGGCAGAACCTCACGGGCTGGATCGACGACAGCTTGCGCAATCTCTCGGCCGACACCCTGGACTTGCTGCAATTGCACTGTCCGCCGACCGAGCTCTACAGCCGTCCCGAAGTCTTTGCTTTGCTCGACGATTTCGTGAAGGTCGGCAAAATCCGTTACTACGGCGTCAGCGTCGAGACCATCGATGAGGCGCTCAAGGCCATCGACTTCCCCGGCGTCCAGACCGTGCAGATCATCTTCAACTGCTTCCGGCAACGGCCTGCCGAAATCTTCCTTCCGCGAGCGAAGCAGAAGCAGGTCGGCATACTGGCCCGCGTCCCCCTCGCTAGCGGTCTGCTTACCGGCAAGCTGCGCCGTGACTCCACCTTTCCTGCTGATGACCACCGCAACTTCAACCGCCACGGCGAAGCTTTCGACGTAGGTGAGACCTTCTCCGGCGTGGACTACGATGCCGGCCTCGCTGCCGTCGAAGAGATTCGCGGCCTCGTACCCGCGGGCGTCACCATGAGCCAATTCGCTCTACGCTGGATACTCATGAACGACGCCGTCACCTGTGCGATTCCGGGCGGCAAGCGGCCTGAGCAGGTGGCCGACAACTGCCGCGCTTCCGGCCTCCCTCCCCTGACTTCAGAGACGATGCTCGCCGTCCAGCGCATCTACGACCAACTCATCCGGTCGCTGGTTCACCATCGCTGGTAGTGAGCCTTGAGTGGCTGGCTCCGGCTTCGCGACCCGGAATATCGACATCGATCGCTATTTCTGGAAAGCATCACTTCGTCGAGCGCTCGCGTGGCGTTTCCAGGCGCACCGGCCCAAACCGGAACTCCATGCCATTCTGTGCGGTGCGCAGCAGTGATTCCGGATCAGGTGTCGGGCGCCCCAAAAGAAATCCCTGGACCTCGTTGCTGCCGAACTCCTGGATCATCTCCAGTTGCTGGGGCGTTTCCACTCCTTCCACAATGACTCGCATGTTGAGGTTGTGGGCCAGGGTGACGAGGGAATGAACCATCGCTTTGGTTTCAGGTCGCGACTCCAGGTCGCTCACGAAGGAACGATCGATTTTTAGCGCGTCAAACGCCAGCTTTGGCAAGTAACTGAGACACGAATATCCTGTGCCGAAGTCGTCGATGGCTAGGCTCACGCCCAACGCCCGCAGGTTCTTCATCGTCTCTCCTGCTCGGGTTGCGCCGCTCAACATGATCGATTCGGTCAGCTCAATCTGCAAAAGATGTGCCGGCAGGCCCGTGTGGCGCAGTATCTCGGCCACTTCTTCCACAAAAGCCTCCCGCGCAAACTGCAGGCTCGAGACATTCACCGCGATCTGAATTGGGTCAGGCGAGATCGATTGCCATTTCACCGCTTCCGTACACGCTCGCTCCATGATGTATGCGCCCAGAGGAGTAATCAGCCCGCTTTCCTCCGCAATGGGGATGAACCTCGTCGGAGGAATGCTTCCCAGCGTGGCATGGGTCCAACGCGCCAGCGCCTCAAATCGGATCAGTCGACGCGAGGCCACGTCGAATTCCGGCTGGTAATGGACCTGAATATCGCCGTGCGCGATAGCCCTCCGAAGCTGGACTTCCAGGTTCATGCGTTCGCGCACCATCGACCCGAGTTCCGCAGTGAAGCGTGCAATTTGGCTCTTGCCATTGCGCTTGGCGGCATACATCGCGCTGTCGGCTTGCTGCAGCAGTCTCACCGCGTCCGTGGCGTCGTCCGGGAAGAAACTGATGCCTATGCTGGCGCTGATCGTGATTTCATGCTTTTCGATCACGAAACGCTTTGCCAGAACTTCCAACAGGTTGCGCGCGACCATCTCCGCGTCTTCTTTGGCGTGGATGCTGGTCAAAACGACAGTGAACTCATCCCCGCCGAGACGGGCGAGCGTGTCGGATTCGCGGATGCGTGACCGGAGACGGCTAGCAACTTTCCCCAGCAAGAGATCGCCAACCGTGTGGCCCAGACTGTCGTTGACTAGCTTGAAGCCGTCCAGGTCGACGTACAGCAACGCCACTGAGCGACGTTCCCGTCGGGCGAGCGCCAAGGTCTGTGTCAGGCGGTCGGAGAGAAGCCGCCGATTGGGCAATCCGGTCAGTTCGTCGGTGAGCGCCTGCAGTTGCAGCTTTGTCTCCGCTTCTCTCTTAGCGCGGTCCCGCTTTTGCAGTTCCGACAGCATCTTGTTGAATTCGGTTCCGAGCAACGCAATCTCATCGCTTCCGCGAACCGAAACTCGCGCGGCGAAGTCCTCCTGTTCCGTTACTTCCTGCATTGTGCCCACCAGATCACTGATCGCCTGGGCCTTCGCCTTGGCCTTCCGCAGAGCTGTCGTCTGCCGGCGAACACGCCGGCGCAGGATCGTAACTTGGCCGAGCGCTGCAAGAATCGCTATCGAAAACAGTCCCAAGACGAAAAGGGCGTGGCGCCCTGTCCACCAGGAGGCTTGCTTCAGCACGCTCACGTCTCGCGCCGAACGCAGCAGAATTCGGAATCCCAGCGGCTCCTGATTCAGGAGTAGGTGGTACAACTTGTTGGGGTTGACCTGAACCGAACACACCCCCGTTAGGCGGAGAACGCTTCCTTCCTTCAATTCTGAAAGGGACGGCGCGGAATCGACCGTGTCCAGAGAAGCGTTAAATGTGCGCATTCCCGCCTGTAGCACAAGGTTCTTTTCATTGAGCGTATCGACCACGCTGAGCAACCGGCCGTCAACCGTGACCAGTTGCGAATCGCACTGGCCTTGCGCCGCAGATTCGGCGATCACGGTTTTGGGCGCTACCGGCAGAACGTCCTGGGCCCGACGCACCATGGCGTCAGTCAGCACCGGTGAGTAGCCCCCTTCGGCGGAGGCGTACCCCACCGCTTCGACCACATCGCCGATTTGTAGCGAGGGATAATCACGCTGGACCTCACTCCGCACTTCGAGACCGCCGCTCCCGTCCTGGATGTAGAGGAAGGTCCTTCCAACCATGGTCACCGAGCCCTTCACCTTGATGCGGTGGTTGACATCGGCATGCGGCAAGTAGGTCATGAGACGGGCTACGGGAACGGCGGATTGACGGAACGGGTCCGCAAGCGGCCGTAGCAGTACCCGAATCTTGTCAGGGGACGAAACTGACAGTTGATAACCAACCATCTGGCGGCGGGAGTTAAAAACCGGGGCAAAAACGCCACGGATGCGCACGGTGGCATCCTCCAGACCGCGGAGGCTCTGCGGGGCAGTGTATTCTGGTCCGGCGAACACACGCAGCCGTCCGAACGAGGAGTACAAGTCAAAGCTCAGATGGTTCGCCATGGTGAAGTCGAGGGGATGGATAACACCCTCCACTTCAACGTATACACAGTCCAAAATCCCGGAGGCAGCGTCCCGGGCGGTAAGCGTAACCGGCACGGGCAAAGCTGCTGTCCCCAGCACACGTAGTTTTGGAGCGACGATCACCGGAGCGTAGTCGCCGGGGTTGGTAACGCCGGTGACCTCCACCCGTTGGCCAGTCGCTAGTTGGACGGGAGTCCCGGAGTACTTCACGTATATGGCTCCGCTCGGGTCCTGTAAAAACAGCGCACGCCAATCTGCGTCGTGATAGGTTACGACGCCGCTTACTCGCACCGGCAGGGCGGCACTCGCTTGCTCGACGCTCAGCTCACGGATGGAAGCAACCGTGGTCAAAGCCGGGAGGAGTTCACCCTGTCCGGCCTCATCAACTTCTCGCGTCGAAATCGGTGTAACTACCGAGTAGGACAGATCAATCTGGAGACCTTCCACGTTGGGGTACCCGACGACCTCCACGGGAGTTCCAACGGCGAGCGCTTGCGCCTTCTCCAACCTGCACGCCACCGCCCCCCATCGGTCTTCAACCAAGACAGAAGTGGCGCCGAGCTGAGCGGCTATACGCCCACGCAAACGGACGCGGTGCTCGTCTCTGGCCGTGGCGTTGTGATACAACTCACGAATCGTGACCACAGGCGTCCGTTCTGTGGGGTCCTTTTCCACCTCAATGTCGTTGCTGTTCTGCACCCAGATGTGGCGGTCCACGAGCGTTCCATTAATGTAGAGAGCCGCCGCCACACCGAAAACGCGCACTTTTGCGTCAACCCATCGGGAGGTGTTGGTTTCGGGCTGGGATAGGGTTACGGGAACCTCCTGCCCGGACTCTCCCAAAATCAATTGCACTCGGCCCAGATCGTCGCGCGTCACATAATGCACGACGCCAACGACTTGCACGCGGATTCCAGCTTTGTCCTGTGCGGGAAGCGCTCGTAACGATGCTGTCTGCGGCGACGGCAATTTGATCGGACTGCTCAGGTTATGAACCGTAATGCCCGTCAGACCGACGCTGTTGGGCCCGGTCGAAGCGTCATATGGTTTCTTCTTCGTCGCTTCCACACGAACCGATTGCCCGGCCCTGAGTCCATAGCTCTGCGGGTTTTGATCGATAGCAACTGCCCCGGTCTCATCCTGAATCCAAAAACGCTTCTCGGCGGGATCAGCGTACGTGACCACTCCCAGCAAGGTCACTGCGCTTCCGATCGGAACCTCCTGTAGCTGGCGGATGCTGACATTGTTACGCTGGGTGAGGAACAGTACTGAGACTAGTCCCAGGATCAGCAGGAGAGTAACCAACACAGCGGATGACCAAAGCCACCATCCGCGGTACCCGATTGGTCGCATGTTCAATCGGGTGTCCAGGCCACCGTCACTGCCAGGTTTATTCCCCATTTGTTCACTCGGCATAGGCGAGCCTCAGCCTATTCAGACATCTAGTGCACACACGGTTCCATTGAGCCACCATCTGGCCCGCGCACGGCAATCTCGCTGTCCGGCCATAGCTTCCAGGCGAATTCCAAGAGCTGCCAAGATGACAGACCTCCGAAATTCGTCCAGTTACGGGACTCGTTTCTGACATTCGTACTCAAAGCGTCGACCAGACCGGGCTGAACATACATCCGTCATCGGCACAAGCGCCGTTGGTCTTCAACTCCGGCAGCGCATAACACATGAGAGATTTCTAATTGAAGATGCCAGATGTGCACTGCCGTCTTCGATTGGCGACGCACCGCATGACCGCGGTCCCGCTGTCCGTCACGATCCAGAGAATCTCGCGCGTGATAAAATCAATCTCGGCGTTCACGTCCTGGCCATAGGTTCCGGCCGGCCCGTAGCGTTACTGCGTGTGCATGGCATCTTTCCCCGCGTTCATGTAACATATTGAAAAGATTTATCTTGTAGACGGGCGGAAGTGGTGGAATTGGCAGACACACCATCTTGAGGGGGTGGCGCCGAAAGGCATGGGGGTTCAAGTCCCCCCTTCCGCACCATCAAGATTGAGTTCCTCGAAAGAAAGAACGCGAATTCGAGCTTCGGCTCCAGTGGAGTTTCTTGCATGTGGGCAACAATTCTGATCACCGTCGTTCACGTAGTGGTTTGCTTTTTCCTGATTGCCGTGGTCTTGCTGCAGAGCGGCAAGAGCGGTGATCTCGCTGCCGCCTTTGGCGGTCAGGGCAGCCAGACGGCTTTCGGGCCCCGCGGCGCCGCCACCGCCCTCTCCAAGGCGACTACCTGGTCGGCGATCATTTTCATGCTCACCTCGATCACGCTCTCCATCTACGCCTCGCGTCGCACCGGCCCCTCTTCGGTTCTCTCGAGCACTCCGACGGGCCAGACCAAGTCTCAGCCGGCGCAGCCTGCCAAGCCACCCGCGAAGCAGCCCTCACCGCTGCAGAAGTGAACAGGCTGGCAGATCGCAGTCTGGGGAGAGATGCATCCGCACTAAGCGAGATCAAAAGAACCCCGCCTCCCATCGCAGGCCTTCCTGATACCTGACACCCGACGCCTGTGACCTGAGACTTACTCCAAAAACGGATTCCCTTCCCTCTCCTCTCCAATTGTCGTCTTCGGGCCGTGTCCAGGAATCACGACGGTCTCATCGGGCAATGCGAGCACACGCTCGTGCAACGAGCGCATGATCTTCTCAAACGACCCACCGGGCAGATCAGTGCGCCCGATGCCGCCAGCAAACAGCGTATCTCCGGCGATCAGCAGCTTCTCCGCCGGAAGATAGAGACAGACGCTGCCCTCCGTGTGTCCGGGCGTGTGCAGGATGTTCGCGCTTAGGCTTCCCGCGCGCAACGTCTCCTCGTGCCTGATGCTGGCGTCGATCTTAACCTCTCCCGGCGCGGGCATGCCGATCCACGCAGCTTGCATGTCCAGCATCTTCAGCAGCGCGTAGTCGTTCTGATTAAGCAGAATAGGCGCGCCGGTCAGTGCGCGCAGCTTCATGGCGCCGCCCACGTGGTCGATGTGCGCGTGGGTAATGACGATTTGCTTCACCTGCAGTTTGCGCCTGCGAAGCCGTGCCACGATGTCTTCGATGTCGTCGCCCGGATCGATCACCATGGCTTCGTGCGTCGCTTCATCGCCCAGGATCGAGCAATTACACTGCAGCGGGCCCACCGTCAGGATTTCGTGGATCATTCCCATCAGTATATCCATGGCGCGCCGCTCAAACGGCGACGCCGTATTCTCGAAAATCCCAAACAGGCACGCACACCCGATTCGCAGGTTCCAGACTCCAGCCACTCAGGCCTCGGCGGTTTGCTGCTCTTGCGGGTGGGATGACTCGAGGAAGAGAAACTTCTCGGCGCTCTCAGCGTCTCGGCGGTGAGTGGTTAATCCAGATCGAAATCCCGGATCGGCTTCCCCGTATCGGGCGTCTCTTTCGCCTTTTTCAGCGCTTCCTGGAATTTCTTTTCCAGCAGCTCCGATGCATGCTTCTGCGCGTCGACCGACTGTCGGAAGATCGACTCGCGCCGCGTATCCTGCTCCCGCATGGCGCGGGCAGCCTCTTCCATATCGTTGAATGTCTTCGGCTTGACCGGCGCCACGTGGGAAATGATGGCGCGCGTGGAGGCATCAATCTTCAACACCGCCCCGCAGCAGGGACAGGTTACCTCGAAACTGGATTCGTGCTTGGCCACGGGCGAATCATACCGCAATCCGCCTCAGTGCGGCACCACGCGAAGCGGCAGAATGTGGAACAGGTACAGCATCTCCCAGCCGAGCATGAACACCGACAACACTACCACCAGGATCGCCAGCACCTCGCCGAAGCTCAAGCCGCGCCGGTCCGCCTCGAAATGGCGGGCGCCAAGGGTCAGGATGTTGAGCGTGGCAAAGGCAAACACCAACGCCCAGAGAACGTTGTAGACCTCCTGTCGCGCTGTCCGCGAAAGGAACAGCGCCGGCAACGCCAGCAGCGCCAGCCCGTGCAGCGTGCGGCGACAATTCTCCAACCAGACGTGGGCTTGCCCGAGGCCGGCGAACACGCAAGCGGCCCGGCGCGGCATGACAGCAAGCGAGCGGAGTAAGGTCATGAGAGAAAAGCGATCTTATCGTGTTTTGCCCCTCCCCGTCAGCCCCGCTTGCCCCTCCGGCGGCCCACTGCGGCCCCGGACTTCTCAGTTCTCCGCCGGATGCTGACGCAGCCCAGAGAGATGCTCCCGGCTGCGCCAGAAGAAAGCACTTGACATATAGTACGACGCGTACTATAGTCCGTGACGTACTATGACGCCGGCTTCCACCCTCGAATATGCCCTGCTCGGCCTCCTTCGGCAGCAGGCTCGGTCCGGCTACGACCTCCGGAAAATGTTCGCTACCACTCCCATGGGCCATTTCAGCGACAGCCCGGGCTCTATCTACCCCGCCCTGCGGCGGTTGGCCGCCCGCGGCTGGATTGCTCCGTCGGCCAAAGGCGGCGACCCAAGGAAGCGGCAGGTGTTCACCGTCACCCGCGCGGGAACTCACGCATTCATCGACTGGCTGCGCCAGCCGGTCACCCGCGAAGACATCATCCGCCGCGTCGATGAGCTCCATCTCCGCTTTGCCTTTCTGGATGGCAACGTCGAGCGGCCCGTAACCGTCCGCTTTCTCGAAGATCTGGAGCGCGAACTCACGGCCTATGTCCGGGAATTGAAGGCTCACGCCAAGATCTTTCCTCCTGAGGTCCGCTCCTCGACCGGCTATCTCGTATTCACCCTCGGCGTCGCAGGATACCAACAGCAACTCGCGTGGGCGCGCCGCGTGCGGAAACAATTTACGGAGGCACTCTCATGAAATTCATAGGAAAAACTCTGCTTTGTGCGGTTGCTTTTATCGTCGCAACCATCGTGAGCGGTGCAATTCTCACTGCTCTCCGCTTGAAACCTCCGGTCATGCCTGCAGGCGCCACCACCGCGGGCGAACTCGCTTGGATGCCCGTCGGCTGCGTGGTGCTCGCCATCGGCATGGCGCCGCTGGCCGCCGGCCTCGGCGGACGCTTCCCCATCCGCTACGCGGCCTTGGCAGTGCTGCTCTTTGTTGCCAACGGCGTCAACCAAACCATCGAGCTCACGATCTTCAGTACGATGGGCGGTCAGGCGTTTCTCATCGTGTACTCCCTGATTGTCGTCGCGGTCGGTGCCGCCGCCTTGGCCTGGCTCTTCGCCAGTCCGGAACCCATTCCCTCTCTGCCGCGCATGGCCGCCTCCTCATGGGCTTGGCGGGTGCTGGTCGCCTGGTTGGCGTTCCCCGTGATCTACCTGGCTTTCGGGATGTGTGTCGGTCCGTTCGTGATCGGCTACTACAAGAGCGGAGCCATGGGATTACAGCTTCCCTCCATGGACGTGATTCTGCGCACACAACTCCTGCGCAGCTTGCTGTTCCTGGCATGCTCGTTGCCCGTGATCCGGCTCTGGACCGGCTCGCGCCGGCGCCTCATCTTCGCTCTCGGATTGGCCCACGCCGCCCTGGTCGGCCTCTACGGCCTGTCAACGGCCTACTTCCTGCCTGCGGTCATGCGCACGCTTCACAGCGTGGAAATCACAGCCGATTCCTTCGTCTACGTGCTCGTCCTGGGGCTCCTGTTCTTTCCGCGGACACGAACGGCGGTCGCTTCCACCGTCACATCGGCGCCGATAACCACGGCCGCCTAGCTTCGCGTCGTCTTCCCTGCGCAGCCCAGGCGCCTTTGCCCGAAGGCGCCTGGGATACAACACCTTATGAAGGCTCGCCCGCAGCTTCTCGGCATTCCTCCGTGGACCTCTGTGTGCTCCGTGGTTTCCGCTTTTCGCCAGCACCTAGACCAGTTTGGGGAATGTGTAAGGTCGAGTGGTTTGAAGGGGCTCGGCTTCAGCCGAGCCGTTGAGCCCTCCAACCTCCTTGTCATCCCGAGCCGTCCGCAGCCGCGCTTGCGCGGTGAGGACGAGCGAGGGATCTGCACCTCCTCAGTCCTTCCCGG
>Ga0335070_10002405_pt1 | contig 21775 bp, 14 predicted proteins | sample Lox_Sample_13_FD_206722 | JGI IMG/M metagenome (GOLD analysis project Ga0335070, IMG submission 206722) | Soil microbial communities from Loxahatchee National Wildlife Refuge, Florida, United States - Lox_Sample_1.3 | ecosystem: Environmental > Terrestrial > Soil > Wetlands | place: USA...
GTGTCGTTGCCGTCGCCGCCGGTCAGCGTGTCGTTGCCGGCAGTACCAACAACAATGTCATTCGCGGAAGTACCATTGATGACAGCCATGGTTTGCCCTCGTATGTGTCAGCTCGTTGCGGGATGCGCCGTCGCGACCGCGATGGCGACTCTCGGCACCGCGAAAACTAGAGAAGCCGATCGGCGGCGGGAAGCCGCCGCGGTATGCAAGATATGCAGATGCGCGCGAACATCGCGCGCTTAGGCCCCAGGTCCCGGAGAACGTGCGAGCAGCTCGGCACTCGCCGCGTCGAAGACGCCGTCCCAGTCGTTCCAGCTTTTCGGACGGAACAAGCGCATCGAAGGATACCAGGGCGTGTCCTGGCCGGTGCCGCGCCACAGCCAGTAAGGGACAAAGTTCAACAGCAGCCACACCGGCAGGCCCAGCGCGCCGCAGAGATGTGCGACGGCGCTGTCGGTCATGATGACGAGGTCGAGCCGGGACACGACGGCCGCCGTATCGTGAAAATCGTTCAGATGAGGCGCCAGATCGACGACGGGGACCTTGCCCGCCCCTCTCTGACGCTGAACCGCCTGCAGCTGGTCGCGCGGCGGGCCTTTTTGCAGGCTATAGAGCTGGATGTGCGGCAAGGCAAAGGCGCGGAGAAACGCATCGAGCGAGACGGCGCGGTCGCGGTTGCCCGCAAATGTCGTGCTGCCGGACCAAACGATGCCGACGCGCAACTTTCCAACCGGGGCCGCCAGCGGCCCGATCGCCGCCGCACGGTCGGCCGGCGCGGCAAGGTATGGTTCGCCCGGTATCGACCGCGCATCGGGCGTGAACACACCCGGAAGGCTGCAGACGTGACACTGATATTCGGCCGCCGGGAGCGCCTCGCCCTTGACGACGACCCGATCGACCGAAGGCATAGCCCGAATGAGCGGGGCGAGTTCCGGCCGGCATTCGACGATCAGCTCGCCGCCAAGCGCCTTTGCCTGAGCGAAGTAGCGAGCAGCCCAGATCGTGTCGCCGAAACCCTGCTCGTGCAGAACCAAAAGCCGCTTGCCGACGTAGCGCTGGCCCGTCCACTTCATTCCCGGCACCGCGCGCTCCGGCAGCGGTCGAAGCAGGAAGCGGCTTTCGTATTCAGGCCAGCCGCGTCGGAAGTCCCCGAGGCGGAGATAGGCATGCGCCCTGTCCCAGCGAACTTTCGGATCAGCGGAGCGCTCGAGGGCCTTGTCGAATGCGCGTACGGCATCCTGCGGCCGCCCGCCGCTCATCAAGGCGATGCCGAGGTTGTGGTGAAACGCCGCCGTCTTCGGGGCGAGCTGAATGGCCCGCCGGTGGCAGGCGACCGCCGAGCGGGTCTGCTTGGCGTCCTTCAGCACATTTCCGAGATTCGACCAGATGACCGCGTCGCGCGGATTGAGCGTGAGCGCGATCCTGTAGGAGGCGATGGCGTCGTCAAACCGGTTCTCCGCGCGCAAGCACACGCCACGTGCGTTCCACAGCTTCGCGTCCCTCGCGTGCAGGGCCAGCGAATGCTCCGCGACCGCGACGGCTTCCGAGAACCGTTTCGCCCTATGTAAAGCGCCGATACGCCCGAGCGCTTCCACGGCGGGTTCCATGACGGGGAGCTCGCCGGTCATCGCTCCCGCAGTCCCTCCGCCTTGTATTTCAGGATCGGGGACAGGATGTATTCGATCAGGCGCCGCGATCCGGTTTTGATCTCGACGGTCGCCGCCATACCGGCGCCGAGCGATACCGGCCGCCCGGCGACGATGACGCTGGTCTTATCGAGCGCGATGCGGGCGGGATAGACGGGTCCCTTCGGGGCCGCCGGCGTGGCTGCGGACGCCGGCGCCGGGCCAGGAGCCGGCGCCGGGCCCTGGTCCTGGACGGCGTCGCGCGACACCGAAAGAACGCGACCGGGGATCGTCCCGTATTTCGTGAACAGGAAGGTCTCGAGCTTTACCTTCGCTTCCTGTCCGGCCTCGACGAAGCCGATGTCGCGGTTGAGGATCATCGCCTCGATCTCGAGCGCGTCATCCTCGGGCGCGACGACCAGGAGCGGCTGCGCCGGCGTGACGACACCGCCGACGGTGTGGATCGCAAGCTGCTGGACGACGCCGTCGATCGGCGCGGTCAATGTCTGCAAATCGTGGCGTTGCGTTGCCTTGACGAGTTCCTGCGACAGGTCGGAAATCTTGGTCTCCATCTCGGCAAGGCTGACGAGAATCGACTTCTGATATTCGGCCTTGACCTGACTGACCTGGCGCTCCAGTGATGCGATCGCGGCCAGGGTCTCCTCGCGCTGGTGCCGCGCCACCGTCAGATCCTGCTCCACCTCGATCGACCTCTGCATCGAATCCAGTGCAATCAAACGCGGAAAGTAGCCGCGTTCGGACAGCCTCAGGCGCGCATCGGCCTGCTCGCGGACCAACGGCAGCGTTCGTTCGTGCTTGACGATCGCCGCTTCTATTCCGGCCTGATCGGCCCGCTTACGCGCGATCTCCTGCATCAGGGATGCGATCCTGCTGCGGTGCTCCTCGACCTGGGAGGCCAGCAGAATCTCGTGCATGTGCACGAGATTCTGGCCGGCGCCGGGCGGCGGCGCGAACGCGGACATCGGGTCGTCGACGGCCTGGGCCGCTTTCAGCCGCGCCGCATCCATCCGCGCGGCCATCAGGTCTGCCGCCAAATGCTCGCGGTCGGCGCCGGTCTGGGTGGTGTCGATTTCGATCAACACCTGGCCTGCCTTGACGATCTGTCCGTCGAGCACGTGGATGGCCTTGACGATGCCGCCTTCCATCGGCTGCACCACCTTGCTGCGGCCCGTCGGCACGACCCGGCCCTGCGCGACCGCAACCACGTCGATCCTGCCCAGACATGACCAGACGACGGCGGCGATCAAGGAGGCGATCAGGGTCCAGATGATCGCCCGCCCGATCGGTGACGGGGGCGATTCCATGATCTCGATCGCCGCCGGCATGAACTCGAGCTCGTGACGCCGGCCGGCCAGCATGCGCCGACACCAGTCGGCGAGCCGGCGCCCGCGCTTCGTCGCGTCCGTGCGGCCCGCGGATGGGCGGGCGGGCTGCGCCGGCGGCGTGCTCAAAGAGGCGGCGGCAGGCGCTCGAGGCTCTACGCGCGTCGTCATCGGCGTTCCGGTCACATGGCCGCCACGAGGTCGTCGGCCGTCACGATGCGTATCGGCCCGCCGTTCTGCTGACAGCCCGCCGCGAACTCCTCTTCCGTCAGCTCCGCCCATTCGCTGCGCAACACGAGACACCCGTTCGAAAGCCGCATGGGCACGCAGACCGCCTTGACGCGGCGGCGCTCCGCTTTGCCGGACAGCGGAAAAACCCGCATGAACACAGTAGCCGAGGCAACGTCGCCGTTGAAGAAGCCGTGGTCGTGAATGGCCTGCCAGCACTGCACGTCGCCCGCGGCGTACGAGGGCAGGATCGATTTGCCGGCGATCTCATCCGGCGTCATTCCGTTCGCAGCGCTGTAGGCGCGAGACGCCGCGATGATGACGTCCTCCGAGCTCGACAGCACGACCTCGCCGATGGCGGCGGCGATGGCGTGTTTCAACAGCGGGTCGTCACCCGTCGCGCGCCTGAAGAGATCGCGAAGCCGCTCCCTGCCGCGAAGATGCGGGACGCTCTGGCCGCGCTCCCACCGCGACACCGTCGCCTGGTCGACCTCCAGCAGTTGCGCAAGCGCCAGCTGCTTGAGGCCACGGAAGCGGCGAAACCAGATCAGCCGATTTGCCCATTCGCGGGCGGACCCCTCGGTCACATCGACGTTGTGGCCGTCGGCGAGAGCGGCGCGAATTCGTCCCCCGGACATTCAAGTTTCTCCCCGTCCTTAAGCTCAGGGCAGGCAGTGAGCGAGATGGCGCCTTCTTAGCGATTCAGCTCGCGCAGCCACAACTGACCTGGGGCCTAGGGCTCATTCGGGGAACGGGCAGGTGTGCGCTATCCGGGCCTGTCGGGGTGACCTGGGGCCCAACTTCACGCTTCGGTGATGACGCAGTCCACCGCCTGGCCGGCCGCGCGCCGCAATGTTCGCGGCCGGCCGCCCACCCGTCAGGCCGCCACCTTCAGCACGATCTTGCCGCGCGGGTGGCCGCCCTGCTGGCGCTCCTGCGCCTGGCGCGCATCGGACAGCGTGAACGTTGCATCGATCACCGCCTTGACCTTGCCGCTGTCGATCAGGCGCGCAATTTCGGCAAGCTGGGCGCCGTTGGGCTGGGCTGTGTACCCGGCGGCGCGGACTTTGTAGCTGTCGGCTTTATCGGCCGACGGCTGGCCGAGGGTCGAGACCATCACGCCGCCGGGCTTGATCACGGCCCACGAACGCGCCTGGGTCTCGCCGGCGACGAGATCGAAGACCATGTCGACCTTCTCGCCGATGACGTCCTCGAAGCGCTCTGCCTTGTAGTCGATCGCCTGATTGGCGCCGATGTCGGCCGCGAACTCCACATCCCGTCCGGCGACGGTGGTGATCACCGTCGCCCCGCGGGCCTTGGCGAACTGGACGGCAAAGTGCCCGACACCGCCCGCGCCGCCATGGATGAGGACGCGCTGCCCGCTGCGGAGCCGGCCGTGATCGAACAGGCCTTGCCAGGCGGTCAATGCGGCCAGCGGAACCGCCGCCGCCTGCACGTGGTCGAGACGCGCCGGCTTCATCGCCGCGTGCGCGCCCTGCACCAGCGTCAGTTCGGCGTAGCCGCCATGACCGGGCTCGAGCATGGTGTAGACGGCGTCGCCCGGCTTGAACTGGCCCGCCTTGCCGCCACAGGCCTCGACGATGCCCGACACGTCGCGGCCGAGGACGAGGGGCAGCTTGTCGTGCCCGACGGGCGGATATTTGCCTTCGCGGATCTTGTAGTCGACCGGGTTGACGCTCGCGGCATGGACGCGGAGCAGGATTTCGTCATCGCCCGGAGTCGGCGCCGGAATGTCCTCCACGGCTATGACATCGGGCCCGCCAAACCGGTGAATGCGGACGGCTTTCATGGCATGACCTCGGCGATGTTCAGGCGACAAAAACCAACACCGGAGCCGCGCTCTTGGTTCCTTGGGCAGCGCCGGCCGCCGCTCACGAACCCGTCAGCCTGCCCTATTCCTCGTAGATCATCTTGATCGTCATGCCGCCGTCGATCACCAAATTCTGGCCGGTGATGAAGCCGGCCTGAGTGAGAAACAGGCAAGCCTCCGCGATGTCTTCCGGCTTGCCGACGCGGCCAACCGGATGTTGCTCGCGATCGCGCTCGGAATGCGCCGGTGTTTGCGCGCGTCCGGAATACTGCCAGTCACGGACCTCGATCCAGCCGGGGCTGATGCAGTTCACACGGATGCGATGCGGCGCGAGGCTGATCGCCATGCCGTGCGTCAGGGCGACAATGCCGCCTTTCGAGGCCGTATACGCCTCGGTGCCCCGCTCGGACATGAAGGCGCGGGTCGACGCGATATTGACGATCACGCCGCCCTCGCCGCGGCCGGCCATCCGTTTCGCGACAGCCTGCGCGCATAAGAACGTGCCGCGCAGGTTGACGGCGATCACACGGTCGAAATCGGCAGGCTTGAGCTCCAGGAACGGCGCATTGCGCGAGATGCCGGCGTTGTTGATCAGGACATCGGGACAGCCGAAACGCTCGACGGTGGCACCGACCCATGCGTCGACCTGCTCGGCCTCGGCGATATCGGTCCGCATGAACAGCGCCTGCGCGCCGGACGCCTGCAGCCGGTTGACGATCTCCTGCCCGGCGTCTTCGACCGGATCGGCGAGCGATACCGCGTAGCCGGCGGCGGCGAACCGCGTCGCCACGGCACGGCCGATGCCCTGGGCGCCCCCGGTGACGGCGACGACCTTGCTCATGCGAGGGAGATGGTGCGGAGCGCGGCACCGGCCAGAAGATCCACCGCCGCGACCCGGTCCGCGACGGAGCAGCCGATATAGGCGCGTCCGCGGTCGAACGCGGTGTGCGAACCGCCGCGGCCGATTTCGATGCGCGCGAGGAGCCGCGGCGATTCGGCGTCAAAAATCCGGACGTGATCCGCTGCGAAGCCGGTCACGACGGCGAAGCGGCCGTCGTCAGAAACATCCAGGCCGTGCGGATAGGGCTCCGTCTCGAGCACGGCGACGCGCGCGAGACTGTCGGCATCGAACACGCTGACCGTGTCGTCGAGGAAATTCGCCACCCACAGCCGGCGACCATCGGGAGTGAGTGCGATAGCATGCGCCCAGCCGCCGCTGTCGGCGCTCGCGATCGGCTCGCCCTCCTCGCTGACGCAGGTGACCGTGCCGTCCCAGCTGTTGGCGGCGTAGATGCGGCCGTCCTGGGTGCGGCACGCCAGATGCGACGGGCCCGCCCCCGTGGCGCAGCGCCCGGCGATCGCGCCGTCGGCGAGCCGCAGCTTTACGAGCTCGGCGCCGCCCATGCATGGGACGAACACCGATGCGCCGTCACGGCCGAGCACCGGGTCGTGCGGTCCGGGACCGACCTCCACCGTCTGCGCGGTAAAGCCGCGATGTCCCGGGCGCGCGATCGTCACCGTTCCTGTCGCCGCGCCCGTCAAACAGACGATGCCATCGGGGCTCACCAACGGAATCTGCGGCGCGCCGGGCGCGGACCAGCGCGCCTCCTCGCGCAGGTCGTCGGCGCCGAGCACGATCACTTCGCTGGCTTCCGCATCGGCGACGAACAGGCGCCGACGGTCCACGTCCAGACCGAGATGCGAGGCGCGCTTCGCGACGGTAGCGATCGCGGCGACCTGACCCGCGTCGGCATCGAGCCGTGCCACACGCGGGCCGCGCTCGGCCGTCCACAGATTGCCGCGCTCATCGGCGAGGACATGGTGGACGCCAGGGATCGTGCCTTGCGCAGGACTCAAGCCGCGCCTGACCTGCAGCCGCCATGTGCCGTCTTGTTCCCGGGTGGCGCGGTGTCGCATCCCGGCTTCGAGCAGCCAGCCGCGCAGAGATGCGGGATAGCTATCCAGCACGCCGCGCAGCGACTCACCGGTGGAAAGTTGATTGAACCCCTGAGTCAGGCGACGGCCGGCGTCCGCCCATGACAACCCGCGGCAGTCCAGAACGAGGTCAGGCATAGGGCAAACCTCGTCGCATCCACCCCGCCGGTCAAGCGTCGCCCCTGCCTGTGACAAAAAAGGGGCCGGGATTACGCCGGAAGAAACCCTCTCCCGGGGCCGTTGTCAGGCCGAACCCCGGCACATGGGGATACCCCTGAAAGGAGGGGACTCATGAACACGAAATCTACCCGTCTCGTCCACAAGCTGCTTGCCGCCGCCGTGGTTGCGGTCGGCCTCGGCACGATCGCCGCCACGCCGGCACTGGCGCACGACGACGGCTGGCGAGGCCATGAGTGGCGCGAACATGAGTGGCGCGAGCACGAGTGGCGTGAGCGGCACTACTACCATCCCTACGCCTACGGCTATGTGGCGCCGCGCTACTACGCTCCGCCCCCGGCGGTCGTCTATGCGCCGCCGCCGCCGGCAAGCTTCAGCGTCGTCGTGCCGCTGAACTTCCGTTAGGCGTGAAACCTCAGACCCGGCGCCGCGTTCATAGAGCGCGGCGCCGGTGACGCAAGGAGGGTGCGGTGAGACGCTTTGGGCTCGTGGCGGTCATTCTGTTCGGTGCATGCCTGGCGCTCTCGGGCTGCGTGGAACGCGAAGTGGTCGTGGCCCATCCGCCCCCGGCAGCCAGAGTGGAGGCGGTGCCGGCGCCGCCCGGCCCGCCTGAAATCTGGGTGTGGCAAGCCGGGCATTGGCGCTGGAACGGCCGTGACTATGTATGGCAGCCGGGCCGCTACGTGGAACGGCCTCATCGCGCGGCCGAATGGGTGCCGGCGCACTACCAGGAGCGGGCCGGCGGCTGGGTGTACGTGCCGGGCCACTGGCGATAAGCCCGAGCGCCGGCAGTCGCTCCTAATGTCCGGGCCGGCGCTGCGCGAGGCCCGTCAGGACGCCTGCCGCGACCAAGGCGATCAGGTCCCAGATCGATTTGGGCTGTTCCAACTGCGCACCGCCGGGAATGCCCGGCACCGGCGCCGTTCGGCGCGGCTCGGGCTGCTCCGACCGCATCAGCCAGCGGACGCCGACCAGCAGCACGGCCATCAGTACGACCGCTCCCAGCGCTGCGAGGCAGGCGGCCTTGATCGGCCCGTAATCCGGCAACGCCGCCGAATAGACGGCGACGCCGAGGAATCCCACGCCCGTAAGAGCGCAGGCGAAGGCCATCACGCCGAAGATGATGGCGTAGATAACGCTTCGTTCCAGCCGGTCCATCAACGATCGGCCTTCCGTACGCGTCGCCGCGAGGAGAAGTCCAATCTGGTCCATGTACGGGCTAGCGGCCGCGGTCAAGAAATCGACTCAGGATCACGCCGGCGGCGAGCGCGATGGTCGCGGCGCCGAACGGGTGATCCGTGATCGCTTTCTCAAGGGACCGGCTGTACTCCTGGGCGTTCTCGGCGACCGACTCGGACAGCCGGTCATAGGTGCGTTTCGCCGTATCTTCGAGATCGCCGGCAATGCGCTGAACCTGTTGCGCGATGCCGCTGGCGGTGCCGCTGAAGCCGTCGTCGGCATCCTGCTTCACCGCCTTCATCAGCCGCTTGAGCTCGGCACGGAGCTCGGCGAGATCGTCGCGAAGTTCATCCAGCTCGCTCGTGGTCCTGCTCATCTTCCACACCGTCCAGTTCCTTCAACGGGTTGTCCCATGAATCGGGTCGCGGGCCGCGCGCAGCCGCAAGGCCGACGGCGGCAAAGCCGCACGTCCGCCATCGGCGACGGGCCAATGAGGCAACGGGACTTGAGGTAAGTCGTTCCGGCACGTCGAAAAAAGTTATCGGCATCAGCAAGGGCGGCCGGGGCTAAGTGACTGCGGGAACGAAATAACCCGGATAGCGTTGAGACCCCGAGGCGTAGATTGGCGAACCAGCTGCCGATCGACGGCACCTCCATGTCCGCGGGTCGGCTGTACGAGACGCCTGCGGTTCGCCACCGGGGACTCCGCTTCGATCCGCATGGCCCACCCAACCCTGCCATCCGACGTCGATACGGGTCCGCCGGAAACCGCCGATATAATTGCGCACGAAGGCACCGTCGGCGCCGGCCGGCGCGCCGCTCCGCGTATCTACGACCTCTTCCCCCGTCTGATCGGCCCCGTGAAGGAGTGGATCGGCCACGTCCCGCGCGTCGCCGCGATGGGTTTCGACACGATCTACGTCAATTCGTTCTTTGCGACCGGGGCCAGCCGCAGTCTTTACGCTGTCGCCGACCCGTTCCGGCTGAACGTCGATTTCGCGGTCAGCGCTGACGGCACCGCGCCATTACGCGAGTTCGCAACGGCCGCCCGCGACCACGGCCTGACCGCGATCATGGATCTGCCGATCGCGGCGCTCGCGCGCGATTCGCGTTTGCTGGCCGATCACCCGCGGTGGGCGCAGCGGCGGGCCGAGCACCAGCCGGCGTGGGCCGACGTGGTGCTTTTGAATTACACCGATCCTGCGACGCGCGACGAGCTGCTCGAGTTCTGGGCGCGGGTCATCCGGCATTATCTCGGCCTTGGTTTCGGCGGCTTCGTGGCCAAATCGGCGCACCTGGTGCCGCCCGATCTCTGGCAGGCCTTGCTCGCCAGTCCGTATGGCGATGCCGACGCGCTGTTCATCGCCGACACCGTGGGCGCGCCGGTCGAAGCCAGCGAAGCGCTTGCCGGCGCCGGCTTCGACTATCTGTTCAACAGCGTCAGATGGTGGGACTTCCATGCCGGCTGGGCGCTCGAACAGCAGGCGCGGCTGCGGCGCGTCGCGCCGACGATCGCGTTTCCCGAAAGCCACGACACGCCGCGCCTCGCGGCGGAAATCGCCGCGACGGGCGAAGCCCTGTTCGAAGCGAGGCTCAAGTTCCACCTGCTGTTTGCGGCGTGCTTCTCGGCCGGCTGGATGATGCCGGTCGGGTGCGAATTTGGCTTCACCCGCCCGATCGATGTCGCGAATTCGGCGCCGCGGGACTGGGAGCAGCCGCGGGTCGACCTCAGCGAGTTCGTCGGCGCCGTCAATGCGCTGCGGCAACGCTGCCGGCCGCTCAACGTCGAAGGCCTCGAGCGACGCCTCACGGCTCCCGACAGCCCGGCCGTTGCACTGCTCCGACTCGACGGCGATCATGTGCTGGCCGCCGACGGGGCGGCGCTGCTCCTGTTCAATCCTGAGCACAGCGCGCACGCGGTCGATGCCGGCGCATTGCTGGCTGAAACGGGCGGCCGTTTTACACCCTTCGCCGACGTGACGCCGCTGCGCACACCGATCCGGCTGGAACCCGGCAGCGAACTTCTCTTGCAGCCGTTCGAGCTCCGCATCTTCCACGCCGAGGCTCTGCCGCAGCCCGTGCGGCTCGTCGATCCCGCAAGCGGCGAGAAGGCGATGCGCCGCCTCGCACAGGCGCGGCTGAACATCCAGAACGTCGCGCCCGAGATCGACGGCGGCCGCTATCCGGCGAAACGCATTGTCGGCGACGTCTTCGACGTCACCGCGGACATCTTCACCGATGGCCACGACAAGATCGCGGCTTGCGTCAAATACAGGGAGATCGACGATCGCGACTGGCGCGAGACACGGATGACGTTCGTCGAGAACGACCGCTGGCACGGCGTCGTCCCGCTGACCCGCAACACGACCTATGTCTACACGGTCGAGGCGTGGCGGGACCGCTTCGAATCCTGGCGGACGGATCTGGTCAAGAAGCGCGACGCCGGCCAGGACATCACGCTCGAGCTGCGCGAAGGAGTCGAGCTGATCAGGACGACCCTGCCCCGCTGCCGCGGCGCCGCGCGGCAATTCCTCAGCGCCGTCCTCGGCCGCTGCGAGACCCTCGCCGAGCAAGCGGACGAGCTCGAGAAGCAGCTGCTGGCCGAAGAGCTGCACGAGATCATGCAGCGGCACGGTGAACGTACCGAGCTCGTGCGCTACCCGCGCGAGCTGTCGGTGAACGTCGACCGCCTGGCGGCCCGGTTTTCAACCTGGTACGAGCTGTTCCCGCGCTCAGCCGGCGATCAGCCGGGGCGGAGCGGCACGTTCCACGACGTGATCCGGCGCCTGGCTTATGTCCGCGAGCTCGGTTTCGACGTGCTCTATTTCCCGCCGATTCACCCGATCGGCCGGACCAACCGCAAGGGGCGGAACAACAGCCTCGTCGCCGGGCCCGACGATCCCGGCAGTCCCTATGCCATCGGCTCCGAGGAGGGCGGTCACACCGCCGTGCATCCCGATCTCGGCACGCTCGAAGATTTCCGCCGGATGGTGCGCGCCGCGCATGAGCACGGCATCGAGATCGCGCTCGATTTCGCGATCCAGTGCTCCCTCGACCATCCCTGGGTGCGCGAGCATCCGGAGTGGTTCGACTGGCGGCCCGACGGCTCGCTCAGATACGCCGAGAACCCGCCCAAGAAATACGAGGACATCGTCAATCCGAACTTCCATCGCGGCTTCCCGGACCTCTGGTACGCGCTGCGCGACGTCGTCGAGTTCTGGATCGGACAAGGCGTCAAGATCTTCCGGGTCGACAACCCGCACACCAAGCCGGTGCCGTTCTGGGAATGGATGATCGGCGACATCCGCGACCGCCATCCCGAGGTCATCTTCCTGGCCGAGGCGTTCACCAAGCCGAAGATGATGCGGACGCTCGCCAAGATCGGCTTCAACCAGTCCTACACGTATTTCACCTGGCGCAACACCAAGCACGAGCTGGTCGAATACATGACCGAGCTGACGCAGACCGAGATGGCGGACTACTATCGGCCGAACTTCTTCGCCAACACGCCGGACATCAACCCGTACATCCTGCAGACCGGGGGCCGGCCGGCGTTCATGATGCGGGCGGCGCTCGCGGCGACGCTCTCCAGCGCGTACGGCATCTACAGCGGCTTCGAGCTCTGCGAGGCGGCGCCGCTGCCGGGGCGCGAGGAATATCTCGATTCCGAGAAATACGAGATCAAGGTCCGGAACTGGGACCAGCCGGGAAATATCAGAGACTACATTACGCGGCTCAACCGCATCCGCCGCGACAATCCGGCCCTGCACGATTTCCGGAACTTGCGCTTTTATAACGCCGATGACGATCACATCCTCGTCTACGGCAAGGCCACGCCGTCGCGCGACAACGTCATCCTCGCCGCGGTCAATCTCGACCCCGTCTTCGGCCGCGGCAGCCGGTTCGAGATCCCGCTGTGGGAGTTCGGCCTGCCCGATGACGCGAGCATCCGGGTCGAGGACCTGTTCAGCGGCCACGTCTTCCACTGGCGCGGCAAACACCAGCAGGTCTGGCTCGACCCGCGCGTCAATCCGGCGGCGATCTGGCGCCTGGGAGGTCCGGCATGATCGATCGCACCGACCGGCTCTGGTTCAAGAACGCGGTGATCTACGAGCTGCACGTGAAGTCGTTCGCCGACGGCAATGACGACGGCATCGGCGACTTTCCGGGACTGATCGGCAAGCTCGACTACCTGCAGGACCTCGGCGTCACCGCGCTGTGGCTGCTGCCGTTCTATCCCTCGCCGCTGCGCGACGACGGCTACGACATCGCGGCCTACCGCGCGATCAATCCCGCCTACGGCACGATGCGCGACTTCCGCCGCTTCGTGAAGGAATGCCACGAACGCGGGATGCGCGTGATCACCGAGCTGGTGATCAACCACACCTCCGACCAGCACCGCTGGTTTCAGCGCGCGCGCCGCGCCAAGAAGGGCTCGGCCTATCGCGACTTCTACGTCTGGAGCGACAGCGACCAGAAGTACAAGGACGCGCGCATCATCTTCCTCGACACGGAGAAGTCGAACTGGACGTGGGATCCGGTGGCCCAGGCCTATTACTGGCACCGCTTCTACTCGCACCAGCCCGACTTGAACTTCGACAACCCGCGTGTCCTGCGCGAGGTGATCGCGATCATGCGCTTCTGGCTCGATGCGGGCGTCGACGGGCTTCGCCTCGACGCCATTCCCTACCTGGTCGAGCGGGAAGGGACCAACTGCGAGAACCTGCCGGAGACCCACGAGATCATCCGCAAGATCCGCGCCGAGATCGACGCGCGCTATCCCGACCGGGTTCTGCTCGCCGAGGCCAATCAATGGCCCGAGGACGTCGCCGCCTATTTCGGCAACGGCGACGAGTGCCACATGTGCTTCCACTTCCCGCTGATGCCGCGGATGTACATGGCGATCGCGCAGGAGGATCGCCATCCCATCACCGACATCATGCGCCAGACCCCGGACGTGCCGGGGAACTGCGGCTGGGGCATCTTTCTCCGCAACCACGACGAGCTCACGCTCGAGATGGTGACCAACCGCGAGCGCGACTATCTTTGGAACTTCTTCGCCGTCGACAAGAAGGCGAGGCTCAATCTCGGCATCCGACGCCGCCTGGCGCCCTTGCTCGAGAACGACCGCCGCAAGATCGAGCTGATGATGAGCCTGCTGTTCTCGATGCCGGGTACGCCGATCATGTATTACGGCGACGAGCTCGGCATGGGCGACAATCTCTACCTCGGCGATCGTGACGGCGTGCGCACGCCGATGCAGTGGTCGCTCGATCGCAATGGCGGATTTTCGCGCGCCGACCCGGCGCAGCTGTATCTGCCGCCGATCATGGACGCGGTGTACGGCTTCCAGACCGTCAACGTGGAGGCGCAGACCCGCAGCCAGACCAGCCTGCTCAACTGGATGAAGCGCCTGTTGTCGATGCGCCAGCAGAACAAGGCGCTGAAGAGCGGCGGCCTGCGTTTTCTCTATCCCGGCAACCGCAAGATCCTGGCGTACCTGCGTGAAGCGGACGACGAAGCGATCCTGTGCGTCGCCAATCTCGCGCATTCGGCGCAGGCGGTGGAGCTCGACCTCGGCCAGTTCAAGGGCCGCGTCCCGGTCGAAGTGCTGGGACGCAGCGCCTTCCCGCCGATCGGCGAGCTTCCGTATCTCGTCACGCTGCCCGCCTACGGCTTCCACTGGTTCGTGCTGCCGCAGGCCGCGCAGATGCCCCACTGGCACGTCGAGGCGCCCCCGCCCTTGCCGGACTTCATCACCCTGGTGATGAAGGACGAACGGCACATCTGGGACAGCCGCGAACTCCGCGAGATCGAGGCGAACGTACTGCCGGCATATCTGTGCAAGCAGCGCTGGTTCTCGGCCAAGAACGACCGCATCACCCGTGCGCGAATCACCGCGCGGCCGGAGATAACCGCCAGCAGCGGCAATTTTCTCCTGCTGCAGACGGCCGTGGAGCTCGCCTCGGGCGAGCAACAGCTCTATTTCCTGCCCCTCGCCATCTCGTGGGACGAGAATGCCGGAACGACGAACTGGTCGCTGCTGTCCTACATGATCGCAAAGGTACGGTATCGGTCGCGCGTCGGCGCCGTCTATGAGGCCACGGCCACCGAGCAGTTCGCGCTCGCGGTCCTCGACCTGATCCGCCGGAACGAGGAGATCGACAGCGACGGCGGCCGTATTGTCTGCCGGTCTACGACGGCGCTTGCCGAGATGCAGGTCAGCGGCGAGAGCCAGACGCGGCGGCTCGGCGGCGAGCAAAGCAACAGCTCGGTGAGCATCAACGACCAGGTGATCCTGAAATCGTATCGCCGCCTTTCCGACGGCGAACACCCCGAGGTGGAGATGTGCCGCTTCCTCACCGAGCTCGCCGGCTACGCGAACACGCCCAAGCTTCTGGGATCGGTCGAATTCAGTGACACCAAAGGCGGCAAGCGCGCGCTTGCCGTCCTGCAGGAATTCGTGCGCAGCCAGGGTGATGGGTGGATGCACGCGATGAACTATCTCGACCGCGTCTTCGACGGCCTGCGGCAGGTCGATCCGAAGGCCGAGCCGATGTCGGGCATGGAGCGCCACGCCGGCTACATCGCGCAAGTCCGGGTGCTGGCGCGGCGGGTGGCGGAGTTGCACCGCGCGCTGGCGATCGAAACGACGGACCCGGCATTCATGCCCGAGCCGATCAGCGCGGCCGACATGACCGAATGGCGCCGCGGCGCGCTGGCCATGGCCGAGGCGGCGTTCAGCGCGCTGCGCAAACACGCCGACGGCAGCGCGGGGCCGGAATCGGCGCAGATCCGGACCTTGCTGCAGCGGCAGCGCGAATGCCTCGACCGGATCCGGGCGCTCACCGATCAGCCGCTGCATACGATGAAGACACGCATCCACGGCGACCTCCACCTCGGCCAGGTGCTGGTGGTGAAGGACGACTTCCAGATCATCGATTTCGAAGGCGAGCCGACCCGGCCGGTGGCGGAGCGACGCGCGAAATCCTCGCCGCTGCGCGACGTGGCCGGGATGCTGCGCTCCATCCAATATGCCGCGTGGTCGGCGCTCTACCATCTGGCGGACCGCGACCCGGACGGCTTCGACAAGCTGTTGCCGTATGCCATGGAATGGAAGAAGCTGGCCCAGGATGCCTTCCTCGAAGCCTACACGACGGCGATCGGCGACTGCATCAGCTGGCCCTCCGACGTGACCGAGTTGCGGCGCGCGCTCAGCCTGTTTTTGCTCTACAAAGTCCTGTACGAAACGAACTACGAGGCGGCCAACCGGCCGAACTGGATCCGCATTCCCGTCGCCGGCTTGACGGAGATCCTCGACGCCCTCGGACGGCCGAAGGAGGGAACGCTTGCCGCAGCGTGACGAATTCTTCCCGGAGGGCACGAACGCGCGCCCGGCCGCCGACGAGCCCGTGAACGGCGGCGATCTGCGCACGCAGATCGACGCGGTCGTGCGCGGCGAGCATGACAATCCGTTCTATCTGCTCGGCATGCACCGCGATGGCCGCGACGAGCTCACGGTCCGCAGCTTCCAGCCCGGCGCCACCCGGGTCTGGGTCATCGATGCGGGCACGAACGCGGTCGTGACCGAGCTTGAGCGCCTGCATCCCGACGGCTTCTTCGCCGGCCGCCTCGACCGGCGCGAGCGGTTCCGCTATCGCCTGCGCAAGGAGGCGGCGGGACGCACGATCGAGTTCGAAGACCCGTACCGTTTCCCGCCCGTGCTGGGCGAACTCGACCTCTATCTGTGGGCGGAAGGCCGGCACCTTCGCGCGTACGAGAAACTGGGAGCCCACCCGCGCACGCTCGACGGTGTCGCCGGCGTCGCTTTCGCCCTGTGGGCGCCGAATGCACGGCGCGTCAGCGTTGTCGGGCCGTTCAACAACTGGGACGGCCGCTGCCATGTCATGCGGCGGCGGGTTGAAGCGGGCATCTGGGAGATATTCGTCCCCGGCCTCGATGCCGGCGAATTGTACAAATTCGAGATCAAAGGACCCGAAGGCTCTCTCCTGCCGCTGAAGGCCGATCCGTTCGCGCTGCGAGCGGAGCTGCCGCCCCGCACCGCCTCGATCGTCGCGAGCGACAACGGCGACCACCACTGGCGCGATGCGGCCTGGTTGTCCACGCGGGCACGCGCCAACGCGCGCAACGCGCCGATCTCGATCTACGAATGCCATCTCGGCTCGTGGGCGCGCGTACCGGAAGAAGGCGGACGGCCGCTGCGCTATGCCGAAATGGCGGAGCGCCTGGTGCCGTACGTCAAGGACATGGGGTTCACCCATGTCGAGCTGCTGCCGATCAGTGAATTTCCGTTCGACGGCTCGTGGGGCTATCAGCCGGTCGGCCTCTACGCGCCGACCAGCCGCTTCGGCTCGCCCGACGACTTCCGCGCCCTCATCGACCGGTTCCACGAGGCCGGCCTCGGCGTCATCATCGACTGGGTGCCGGGGCATTTCCCCTCCGATGCCCACGGCCTCGCGCAGTTCGACGGCACGGCACTTTACGAGCATGCCGATCCGCGTCAGGGCTTCCATCGCGACTGGAACACGCTGATCTACAACTACGGCCGCAACGAGGTCGCCAATTTCCTGATCGCGAACGCACTGTTCTGGCTCGATCGCTATCACCTCGACGGTCTGCGCGTCGATGCCGTGGCATCGATGCTCTATCTCGACTACAGCCGCAAGGCGGGCGAGTGGATCCCCAACCGTTACGGCGGCAACGAGAATATAGAGGCGACGGCGTTCCTGCGCCGGATGAACGAGCTGGTGTTCGCCGAGCACGCCGGCACCACCACGATCGCCGAGGAATCGACGGCATGGCCGGCGGTGTCACGGCCGACCTATGTCGGCGGGCTCGGCTTCGGCTACAAGTGGAACATGGGCTGGATGCACGACACCTTGCGCTACATGTCGCGCGAGCCGATCCATCGCCGCTTCCACCACCACGATCTGACCTTCGGGCTGCTCTACGCCTTCAGCGAAAATTTCGTCCTGCCGCTCAGCCACGACGAGGTCGTGCACGGCAAAGGCTCGCTGCTCGGCCGCATGCCCGGCGATCGTTGGCAGCGCTTTGCCAATCTCCGCGCCTATTTCGGCTTCATGTTCACCCATCCCGGCAAGAAGCTCCTCTTCATGGGCGGCGAGTTCGGCCAGGAGCGCGAGTGGAATTACAACAGCAGCCTCGACTGGCATCTTCTCGAAGACCCGTTCCATCGCGGCGTCCAGGACCTCGTGCGCGATCTCAACCGCGTCTACACCAGCAGTCCGGCGCTGTACGAGCTCGATTGCGAGCCGCAGGGGTTCGAGTGGATCGAGGCCAGCGACACCGACAACAGCGTGCTCTCGTTCCTGCGCCGCAATCGCGACGGCGACTGCCTGGTCGTCGTGGTTTGCAACTTCACGCCGATCATCCGTCACGGCTACCGGCTCGGCGTGCCGCAGCCGGGCCGCTACCTCGAGCGCGTCAACACGGACGCCGCACTCTACGGCGGCAGCAATGTCGGCAACGGCGGCGGCGTTCAGGCGCAGCCGGTGCCGTCGCACGGCCGGCCGCACGCCATCGAACTCACCCTGCCGCCTCTGGCCACTCTGATCCTGGAGTGGTCTCCCTAGCCGCGCTCCTTCTCCGCGGCATCGACGGACGATAGAGGATATCTCGCAGGCCCATGCCTCCGCTGCGCTCGCTCGGCAGTCTCGGCACGCTGATGACCAAGGCGTCGCATGCTCGCATCTGGCCGGGACGGCCTTATCCTCTGGGCGCCACATGGGACGGCCGCGGCGTCAATTTCGCCGTCTTCTCCGCGAATGCCGAGCGCATCGAGCTCTGCCTCTTCGATGCGACCGGCACCCGCGAGATCGATCGCGTCGCACTTCCCGAATACACGGACGAGGTCTGGCACGGCTATCTGCCGGACGCGACACCCGGGACGCTGTATGGCTATCGCGCCTACGGCCCTTACGATCCGCGGCGCGGTCACCGCTTCAACCCGCACAAGCTCCTGATCGACCCGTACGCGAAGGCGCTCGTCGGCAATATCCGCCAATCCGATGCGATTTTCGGATACCGCATGGGGTCGGCCCGCGAGGATCTCGGCTTTGACCGGCGCGACAGCGCCCGCGTCATGCCGAAATGCCAGGTCATAGATACGTCTTACGCATGGCCGCAGGAGCGCTGCGCCGCAACGCCCTGGATGAACTCGGTCATCTACGAGCTGCACGTCCGCGGCTTCACGATGCGGCATCCGCACCTGCCGGCGCCGCTGCGCGGCACGTTTGCGGGACTGGCCGCGCAGCCGGTGGTCGAATATTTGAAAAACCTGGGCGTCACGGCCGTCGAGCTGATGCCGGTTCACGCCTTCGTCGACGACCGCCATCTCACGGCCAAAGGCCTGCGCAACTACTGGGGTTACAACAGCATCGGGTTTTTCGCGCCGGAACAGCGTTATCTGTCGACGGGCGTGGTGTCGGAGTTCAAGACCATGGTGGCGCGTCTGCATGACGCGGGCATCGAGGTGATCCTGGACGTCGTCTACAACCACACGGCGGAGGGGAACCATCTCGGCCCGACGCTCAGCTTCCGCGGGCTCGACAATCTCTCGTACTACCGGCTGGTGCCGGAGGACCGGCGCTACTACGTGAACTACACCGGCACCGGAAATACGGTGAACCTCAGCCACCCCCGAGTGTTGCAGATGGTGCTCGATTCCCTGCACTACTGGGTCCAGGACATGCATGTTGACGGGTTCCGCTTCGATCTGGCCGCAACCCTCGCACGCGACCCCGACGGTTTCGACGGCGGCAGCGGGTTTTTCGATGCGATCCGGCAGGCTCCCGCGCTGCAGCACGTCAAGCTGATCGCCGAACCCTGGGATATCGGGCCTGGCGGCTACCGTCTTGGCAGCTTTCCGCCCGGCTGGTCGGAGTGGAACGACCGTTACCGCGACGCGGTGCGGCGGTTCTGGAAAGGCGACGAGGGCGTTCTGCCCGAGCTCGCCGCCAGGCTCGCGGGTTCGGCCGATATTTTCGACCGCCGCGGCCGCCGACCGTCCGCGACCGTGAACTACGTCGCCTCGCACGACGGTTTCACCTTGCATGACCTCGTCTCGTACAACGTCAAGCACAACGAGGCGAACCTCGAAAACAATCAGGATGGGCATGATGACAATCTGAGCTGGAACTGCGGCGTCGAAGGTCCGACCGACGACCCCGAGATCGCGGCGCTGCGCGAGCGGCAGAAGCGCAACATGCTGGCCACGCTGTTCCTGTCGCAAGGCGTCACCATGCTGCTTGCCGGCGATGAATGCGGACGCGGCCAAGGCGGCAACAACAACCCTTATTGCCAGGACAACGAGGTCAGCTGGCTCGATTGGAGCGCCGCCGGCACCGCCGCGAACGAGCGGCTTACCGCATTCACGCGCAAGCTGGTCGCGCTGCGCGGCACCCATCCGGTGCTGCGGCGGCACCGGTTCCTGCACGGCCGCGACGCCTCCTCGGAAGGCATTGCCGATATCGCCTGGTATTCGCCCGAGGGGCATGAGATGAAGGCCGAGCAGTGGCAGTCCCCACAAGCGCGCGGCGTCGGGCTGCTGCTGAACGGGCGGGCGGGGCCGGACATCGGCGACGACGGCGTCCCCGTCACCGACGCCACGCTGCTCATCCTCCTCAACGCCTTTCATGACGGCATCGACTTCGTGCTGCCGTCGCTTCCCGCCGGCACGGCATGGCGGCGATTGCTCGACACGACCGATCCCGATCTCGCGGCGGCGGGTACGCGCCACATCATGGGCGCGACCTATCCGCTCCCCGGCCGGGCGCTGGTGCTGTTCGAGATGCTGGACGACGGAGCGGCGTGAGATGGACCACGCGCACGAGATGCCGTTCGGTGCGGCGTGCCTTGCTGACGGGCGCGTCCGCTTCCGTATCTGGGCGCCGAGCGAGAAGACCATGTCGCTCGTCCTCGCGGCGGGGGACCGCGCGCTGCCCATGCCGCCGGCGGGCGACGGCTGGTTCGAGCTCACGACCGAGGACGCAAGGCCGGGCGACCGCTATCGCTACGAAACCGGCAAAGGCGTCCGCGTCCCCGATCCGGCCTCCCGCCAGCAGGACAAGGACGTTCACGAGGCGAGCGTCGTCGTCGATCCGCGGCGCTATGCCTGGCGTTGCCGGGATTGGCGGGGCTGCCCGTGGCACGACGCGGTGCTCTATGAACTGCACGTCGGCACGTTTTCACCGGCCGGCACGTTCGATGGCGTGCGCGAGAAGCTGGAGACGCTGGCGCAGCTCGGTATCACCGGCATCGAGCTGATGCCGATCGCCGACTTTTCCGGGCGGTGGAACTGGGGTTACGACGGAGTCCTGCCGTTCGCGCCCGACGCCCGCTACGGCACGCCCGACGATCTCAAGTCGCTGATCGATGCGGCGCACGCGCTCGGGCTGATGGTCTTCCTCGACGTCGTCTACAACCATTTCGGGCCGGACGGGAATTATCTGAACAGTTACGCGGAGGAGTTCTTCACCGAGCGCCGGCGCACGCCGTGGGGTGCGGCGATCGACTATCGGCGACCGGCCGTCCGCGATTTCTACATCCACAACGCGCTCTACTGGATTCACGAATACCAGTTCGACGGGCTGCGGCTCGACGCCGTGCACGAGATCGTCGACGACAGCCAGACGCATGTTCTGATCGATATCGCGGGCGCCGTACGGTCGAGCGTCGGCACCGGCCGGCAGGTGCATCTCGTGCTCGAGAACGACAACAACGCGGCGCGCCTGCTTGCCCGCAATCCCGACCATACGCCGCGCTATTACACCGCCCAGTGGAACGACGACTTCCATCACGCCGCGCACGTCGTGCTCACCGGCGAGAATTCCGGCTACTACGCCGACTACGCCGACAAGCCGATCGAGCGGCTGGGCAAGGCGCTCGCCGAAGGCTTCATCTACCAGGGGGACGTCTCGCCCTATCGCGGTGCTGCGCGCGGCGAGCCGAGCACCAAGCTGCCGCCGGCCGCTTTCGTCAATTTCATCCAGAACCACGATCAGGTGGGAAACCGGGCGTTCGGCGAGCGGCTCACCACCCTCGCTGCACCCGAGGCGCTGAAGGCGATGACGGCCATATTCCTGCTGGCGCCGCAGGTGCCGATGCTGTTCATGGGCGAGGAATACGGAGCCGATGAGCCCTTCTGCTTCTTCGCGGACTTCCACGGCAAGCTCGCCGACGCCGTGCGCAACGGGCGGCGCGAGGAATTCGCGCGCTTCAAGGATTTCGCCGATCCCGCCGCCCGCGCGCGCATCCCCGATCCGATCGCGGCCGCGACGTATCGGAAATCCTGCCTGGATTGGTCGAAGCGCTCGCAGGCTTCGCATCGCGATTGGCTCACACACGTCCGCAGCCTTCTCGCTGTGCGCCGCACCGAGATCCGGCCGCGGCTGGCCCAACTCGCAAGCGTGCCGGCC
>Ga0335070_10002406_pt1 | contig 21774 bp, 18 predicted proteins | sample Lox_Sample_13_FD_206722 | JGI IMG/M metagenome (GOLD analysis project Ga0335070, IMG submission 206722) | Soil microbial communities from Loxahatchee National Wildlife Refuge, Florida, United States - Lox_Sample_1.3 | ecosystem: Environmental > Terrestrial > Soil > Wetlands | place: USA...
CACATCATCTTCGTCGTCACCTGGTTCGCCGGGCTGTTCTACCTGCCGCGGCTGTTCGTCTATCACGCGGTGACGACGGATGCGCCCGGGCTGGAGCGCTTCGCGGTCATGGAGCGGCGGCTGTTCGCGATCATGACTCTCGGTGCCACGCTTGCGGTGCTGTTCGGGGTCGCAATGATCGTGGCATCGCCCGCTTATCTGCAGTTCGGCTGGCTGCACCTCAAGCTGCTGCTGGTCGCCGCCCTCATCGGCTATCACTTATGGTGCCACGCGTTGATGACCAGTCTGCAAGCCGATCGCAACAGCCGCTCCCAGCGCTGGTTCCGCCTCTTCAACGAGGTTCCGGCATTACTCCTGATCGCGATCGTGATCCTCGCCGTCGTGAAACCGTGAGTCTGCGCTCCCGCCTGTATGCCTCACTGCCCGACTCCTGGCGCACCTCCTCTACGCTCGCGCCATTCAAGTCACGGATCTTCGCGAGTATCTGGAGCGCCAGCCTCATCTCGAATTTCGGCAGCCTGATCCAGGCGGTGGGCGCATCGTGGCTGATGACCTCGATCGCTCCGACGGCCGACATGGTTGCGCTCGTCCAGGCCTCCACGACCTTGCCCATCATGCTGCTGTCATTGCCGGCGGGCGCCAGCGCCGACATCTGGGACCGCAGGCTGGTGATGGTGATAGCCCAGGCGATGATGCTCTCGGTGGCGGTGGTGCTGACGGTATGCGCCTACAACGGACTGGTCACCCCCTGGGTGCTTCTGTCGCTGACATTCCTGCTCGGATGCGGTGTGGCCGTGTACGGCCCGGCGTGGCAATCCTCCGTGGGTGAGCAGGTCCCGCGCGCGGATCTCGCACCGGCGGTTGCGCTGAACAGCCTGGCGTTCAATCTCGCACGCACGGCAGGTCCGGCCATCGGGGGAGTGATCGTGGCGCGGGCGGGACCGCCGGCGGCCTTCCTGGTCAACGCAATGTCGTATGTCACACTGATCGTCGTGCTCGTCCTCTGGCGCAGACCGCGACCGCAGCGGTTCCTGCCACCCGAAAACGTGCTCAACGCAATGGCGGCGGGCGTGCGCTATTCGCGTCTTTCACCCGGCATCCGCACCGTGTTGATACGCGGGCTGATGTTCGGCTTGCTCGGCAGCAGCATCTGGGCGCTGATGCCGCTGATCGCGCGCGATCTGATTGGCGGCAATGCGGTGACCTACGGCGTGCTGCTCGGTGCGTTCGGAATCGGCGCCGTTTGCGGCGCACTCGGCAGCACCTCGCTGCGGCAGCGTCGTTCCAATGAATTGATCGTCCGAGCCTCCACGCTCGGTTTTGGGGTAGCGGCCATCGTCACTGCGGTGAGTTCGTGGCATGCGCTGAGCATGGTCGCACTGATGCTCGGTGGTGCCTGCTGGGTGCTCGCCCTTTCGACATTCAACGTGACCGTCCAGACATCCTCGCCACGCTGGGTGGTGGGACGGACCGTGGCGATCTACCAGATGGTCACCTTCGGAGGGCTGGCAGTGGGCAGCTGGCTGTCCGGACTGGCGGCCACCCGCTTCGGACTGGTGCAGTGTCTGGTGGGATCCGGCGTGGCCATGGTGCTGTCGACCCTGCTGGGCCGCCGCCTCCCCCTGCATCAACCGGAAGGCCTGAATCTCGATCCCTCGCGGACGTGGTCGGGCGAGAGTCGCGCGCAGCTCGAGCGCCTCATCGACAGCGGCCCGGTGGTCGTCACGGTGGAATACCGCATCCCCGTGGACGACGCCGACCGATTCCGCTCGGCGATGCGCGAATTGCGCCGCATCCGCCGACGTGACGGTGCCCGACGCTGGTCCCTCATGCAGGACATGGCAGCGCCCGACATCTGGATCGAGCGCTACCACAGCCCCAACTGGGTCGAACACCTGCGTCGCCACCATCGCTTCACGGTCGCCGACCAGGAAATCGAGCGGCGGGTGCTCGACTTCCATCAGGGCGACGAGCCGCCTCGGGTGCGCCACCTGATCGAACGGCAGCCCGGTGACGAGGAAGGCGGGCGCAGTGCCGTGACCGATCCGATTCTGCCCTCCGGTTCGGTGTCACTGTCGCCCGCTGGCGGCGAGGACGTCTAGCGCTCACCAGATCGAGACGCGCTCCTCCGGCCGGATGTAGAGCTTGTCTCCCGGCTTCACGTCGAACGCCGCGTACCACGCATCGATGTTGGGTAGCGGCCCGTTCACCCGGAAATTCGACGGGCTGTGAACATCCGACAGCACCAGCTGGCGCAGCGCCCCGTCCCGATACTTGGCCCGCCACGACTGCGCCCATGACAGGAAGAACCGCTGGTCACCCGTCAACCCGCCCATGACGGGCGCCGGCTGTCCGTGCAGGGACAGGTGGTAGGCGTGGTAGGCCATGTTGAGTCCGCCCAGGTCACCGATGTTCTCCCCCAGCGTGCTGGCGCCGTTGACCTGCAATCCCGGCAGGGCTTCGAACCCGGAGAACTGCTTCACGAGACGCTGCGCGCGCACCGTGAATTCCGCCGCATCCCGTTCGGTCCACCAGTCGTTCAGGCTGCCGTCGGGACCGAACTTGCGCCCCTGATCATCGAAACCGTGACTGATCTCGTGCCCGATGACCGCGCCAATGGCACCGTAGTTCACGGCCAGATCCGCGGCCGGATCAAAGAACGGGGGCTGCAGGATGGCCGCCGGGAAGACGATCTCGTTGTTCAGCGGATTGTAGTAGGCGTTGACATCCTGCGGATTGAGCTGCCACTCGCTGCGATCCACCGGGTTGTCCAGACGTGCGCGACGGTAGTCCCATTGCCACGCTAGCGCCCGTAGCGAATTGCCCAGCGGATCACCCCGTTTCACCTGCAGCGCAGAGTAGTCCTTCCAGCGGTCGGGGTAGCCGATCTTGACGGTGAAGGTGGCGATCTTGCCGTGCGCCCGCGAGCGGGTCTGAGGCGACATCCACTCGAGATGGTCGATGCGGTCGTCGAGCGCCCTGAGCAGGTTCCCGACCAGCTCCTGCATCTGCGCCTTGGATTGCGGCGGGAAATACTGCGCGACGTAAAGCTGGCCGACGAGCTCGCCCAGGGCGCCGCTCACGTGGTCCACGCCGCGCTTCCAGCGCTCGCGCTGCCGGGGCTGCCCGCTCAGGTCGGTTCCGTAAAAAGCAAAGCGTGCCTCATCGAACCGCCGCGGCAGATTCGTGCTGCGGTCGCTGAGGTAATGGAATGTCAGGTAGGCCCTGAGCGTGGCGACATCGGTCCGCGCGAACAGGGCGGCCAGATCCCTCACGGCGGTGAGCTCGCCCACCACGAGGCGGTCGCGGCCACCGATCTGCGCGGCATCGAGAAACGGCTGCCACGGAAATCCCGGCGCGTAGGCGGCCAGTTCGGTCTTGCTGCGCGGGTTGTAGGTCGCCTCCACGTCGCGGCGCTTCTCCAGGGGCCATTGCACGCGCGCGGCCTCGGTCTCGAAGCTCATGATGGCCTGCGCCTTCGCGTGCGCCCGCGGGACCGCCGCAAGAGTCAACATTCGCTCGATGTAGGCGGCGTACTTCCCGCGCGCTTCCTTCAGGTGCGGATCGTCCTTCAGATAGTAGTCACGGTCGGGCAGACCGAGGTTGCCCTGTCCGAGCAGCACGGCGTAGCGGCTGGGCTCGCGCAGATCGGGTTCGATCTGCAACGCGAACAGGGACGCGAAGCCAACCGTACCGAAAAGTCTTGCCAGCGCGTCGCGCGAGCGGGCGCCATCGATACGCTTCAGGTCGGCACGCGCGGGGTCAAGCCCGGCGGCTTCCATGGCCGCCTCGTCCATGAAGCTCGCGTAGTAATCGCCGATCTTCTGCGCCGGCGAGCCGGGTTCGGAATGCGACGCCGCAGCCGCCTCGATCAGGCCGCGCACGCGCGACCGGGACATGTCCTCCAGCTGGTCGAACGAATCGAAGCTCGAATGATCGGCCGGAATCTCGAAGCGCTCGAGCCAGCCCCCCACCGCGTAGGAGTAGAAGTCATCCCCAGGCCGTACCTGTGATTTGCCGGCCGTCAGGTCGAGACCGAAGTCGCCCAGCGCGGGCGCGGTGGCCCACGACGCCCCCGCTGCCACCAGGCCGGCCGAGCCGAGCAGAGTCAACGCAACCATTGCCAATCGTTTCATGGCGGAAAGATGCTCCAGGGAAGCCGCGAAATCCGGGGCTTGCATAAGACGGTGTGCAGGGGCCGCCGGGTATTCGCTTCAGCCTGGAATCCGCTCCGCTCGCCTCAGCAGCCCGGTGCGCCGTGCGATGGGAATCAGTCCCAATGCCGCACGAGTTCACGCCACCCCGGGCGTGGGGCGGCGGCAGCCGGTGCCTGTTCCGTGCCGAGGTACAAGAACCCCACGATGGCATCCTTGGGTTCCAGGCCGAGGGCCCGCTTTACGGTGTCATCGTAAGCAGGGCCACCCGTCTTCCATACGGCGCTGAATCCAAGAGCTGCAGCCGCCAGCAGTACCGTATGCGCAGCAGCCCCCGCCGACAGCACCTGCTCGATCTCCGGAATCTTCCCCCCGGGAGTGACCGAGGCCGCCACCACCACGATGAGCGGCGCGCGAAACGCCTTGCGGCGCTCTCTCTCCAGAGCCTCATCGCTGACCGAGCCGCGTGTACGGCGCAAATGATCCGCAAGCAATTCACCGAAACGGGCGCGGGCCTCCGTCCCGATCACGACGAACCGCGACGGCCGCAGCCGGCCATGATCGGGGGCACGCGAGGCACTCTCGAAGATCAGGTCGAGCGCGGCCGCATCGGGCGCGGGTTCCGTCAGGGCTCGTGCGGACTGTCGCAGCAGGAGTGCATCGATGGCTTGCATGGGTCCGATGACCTTTGGTTGACTTGTGTGCCCACCGGCATTGTCCCATGAATATGACCTACTGCCTCTCCGAGGCCGCCGAACGCAACAAAGCCCCGATCCTGCGGGTGCTGTCCGTCGAGCTGGCGCAGGCCACCCGCGTGCTCGAGATCGGCAGCGGCACGGGCCAACATGCCGTGTACTTCGCCGCGCACCTGCCGCATCTCATCTGGCAGCCCACTGACACGGGCGACTATCTGCCCGGCCTGCGGGAGCGGGTCGCCCGGGAGGGCGGCGAAAACGTGCTGGCACCCCTGCCTCTGGATGTGCGCGATCGCACCTGGCCTGCGGGCAAGTTCAACGCCGTCTACAGTGCCAATGCGCTGCACATCATGAGCTGGGGCTGCGTGCTGGAGTTCTTCCGCGGCGTGGGCGAAGTGCTGCAGAGGCCGGGTGTGCTCTGTCTCTACGGCCCCTTCCGCTATGGCGGTCGCTACACCAGCGACAGCAACGCTGCATTTGACAAATATCTGCGTGGCCGCGACCCGGAGAGCGGCATCCGCGACATGGAGGCCCTGAGCGAACTCGCAGGCCGGCAGGGACTGAGACCTTCGGCGGATCACCCCATGCCGGCCCACAATCAGCTGCTGGTGTTCCGAAACGAGTAACATGCCGCGATGGACGCAGGCATCGAGCGCGAAATCAAAGACGCGATCCGGACCATTCCGGACTATCCCAAGCCCGGAGTCCAGTTCCGCGATATCACCACCCTGCTCGGCAACGCACGCGCCTTCCGCCGCGTCATCGACGAGATGGTCGAGCCATGGGCCACCGCGAAGGTCAACCGTGTCGCGGGCATCGAGGCCCGCGGCTTCATCCTGGGTGGCGCCGTGGCCCACCAGCTCGCGGCGGGCTTCGTACCGATCCGCAAGAAGGGCAAGCTGCCCCATGCAACGGTGCGCGTGGCCTACTCGCTGGAGTACGGGCTCGATGAGATGGAGATGCACGAGGACGGCGTGGCGCATGGCGAGCGGATCATCCTGGTGGACGACCTCATCGCCACGGGTGGAACCGCCGCCGCTGCTGTCCAGCTGCTGCGCAGCCGGGGCGCCCAGATCCTGGGGGCCTCCTTCGTGGTCGATCTGCCGGAGCTGGGCGGCTCACGCAAGCTGGCGGACCTGGGAGTGCCGGTGCGCACGCTGGTGAGCTTCGCGGGGCATTAGCCGTGCCGCAGGGAACCAGCCGTGGCGCGAGGAACCAGCCGTGCCGCGGGATCAGCCTGCCGGCGGGGATCCAGGCAGGCGGCACACCCGCTGGGCAGCGGGGCATCGGCCCGCGCGCACGACCGACCGGGCTGCAGGCGATGCGGCGCGGATTTACATTCTGGAAAGCCTGGGGCCCCCGAATTCCGTCATAATAGCCCTGCCAGGACGGCCAGGACCCAAGCCGCCGGCAATCGTTAACCTTCTAGTGGAGACCCCTCGATGTTCAAGCAAGTCGTCCCCGTCCTCAGCCTGATTCTGCTCGCGGGCCCGGTGTTCGCGGCCGATACTCCCCCGGCGACGGATTCGTCGGCTTCCGCGCCTGCCGCCAAGAGCACGAAGAAGCACCACGGGAAGAAGCACCACAAGGCTGCCACCAGCACCGACGCGTCGGCGCCGAAGTAAGATCGCCGAATTCCGATTGAAGAGGCCCGCCACCTGGCGGGCCTCTTTGTTTCCGGTTTCCGGTTTCCGGTTTCCGGATCTCTCCAGGCGCGTAGGCGCATTCCTACATCCACTCGCGGCGTGCATGCCGTGCGGACCGACTGCGCGGCCGCTGGCAGCCCGCATGCAACCCGCGCACGCTGTCAGCAACTCAAGTCACCGGGCCGTGTGGCTCCCGCCTGCATGACATTGCGCGACCTCGTTTCGCTGTTGGCACTGATCGCGGGAATGCTGCTGGTGCTCGCGGGCTGACCCGTGAGGTGCCCGGTGAGCGGCAGGGCGCGCCGCGAGTATCCGCCCGCGGCGGCCGCTGGCGCTGATCGCCCGCATCTGCTAAACGACGCTGCGGAGGCGTCAATGCAGACTCGTGCGGACGGCAGCGCCAGCGACGCGCAGACAGGCACATTCAGTACGGACGCGCGTGAACTCGCCGCCCTGCTGGGTTATGTGCAGTCCCGCACCGAGAAGGACAAGGCCGAGCTGGCGCGCCGGCTGCACGATGAGCTGGGCGGACTGCTCACGGCGGCCAAGATGGACCTGTCGTGGCTGCAGGCGCGCGTGGAGGCAGGGCCGCTGCAGGAGCGGCTCAAACAGCTCGGCGCCGCTCTCGATGAGGCCATGGACCTGAAGCGCCGCGTGGTCGAGGAATTGCGGCCCTCCCTGCTCGAGCACTTCGGTCTGGCCACCGCCTTGCGCACCCACGCGCAGAGCACCTGCGCACGCGCCGGGTTGGCACTGGAGCTGCTCATCGGCGCCGATTGCGACAACCTGGCGAAAGATGCGGCGCTCACCCTGTTCCGCGTCGCGCAGGAAGGACTATCCAACACCGTGCGGCACGCACAGGCCCGCACGGCACGGCTCGAACTGACCCGCGCAGAGAGCGGCTGCACGCTCAGTCTGACGGACGATGGCCGCAGTTTCGATGTATCAGCCGGTTTGCCCGCGACGGGGGCCCTCGCCGCCCTGCGGCAGCGTGTTGCCTCGCTGGGCGGCGATCTGCGGCTTGACGCGCGAGCCGGTGGCGGCACCGTTCTGCGCGCCCAGGTTCCCGCCGGGTAGGCTCCCTCGCGGAGCCGGCGGTTCCCGCTCAGCCGGCCGTCGGCCGCGGCTCCCAACCGCCGGTCAGTGACTGGCGGGCGGTGACCACTTCGAATGGCCGTCCACCACGACGGCCTTCAGCAAAGAGATGTCGCGCATCTTGTCCAGGAAGTAGTCCGCGCCCGCCGCGAAACAATGGTCGCGCACGAAGTCGGACGCGTAGTTGGTCAGAACCACGATCAGCGGCTGCGCATCCGGCGGATACAGCTGACGCGCGTGCCGGATCACCGCCACTCCGTTGCCTTCAGCGAGTTCGATATCGACCACCAGCACATCGAAGGCCGTCTCCTGCAGGCGCGTCACGGCCTCGGTCTGCGTAGTCGCCTGCGCGGCCACCTCGATCCGGCCAGGCTCCGAGAGCAGGTCGATGAGCCGCCGGGTCAACACTGCCGAATCCTCGATCAGCAGTACGCGGCGCTGGGCGGGTAGCGAACTCTCCGGCCCGGACGACTGCACTTGCATCGCTCCCATGTCTACTGCAGGAGGTTGTTCTTGATCGCGTAGTAGGTGATGTCGGCGTTGCTCTTCATGCTCATCTTCTCCAGGATCCTGGTGCGGTACGTGCTCACCGTCTTCACGCTCAGGAACAGCTTGGCCGCGATCTCGGACACGCTGCTGCCCTCGGCAAGCTTGCAGAAGATCTGGAACTCCCGCTCCGACAGCACGCTGTGCCGCGGCTCACCGGGAGCGCCCTGCATGCCATTGACCAGCATCTCCGCCAGCTCCGGACTGACGTAGCGACCGCCACGCACGGCAGCGCGGATGGCGCGGCACAGCTCACCGTCATCGGCGGTCTTGCTCACGAAGCCGCTGGCGCCGGCGCGCAGCACATTCAGGCCATACTGATTTTCCGGATACGCGCTCAGCACGAGGGTCGCCACCGTCTCGTGGTGCGCGCGGATCTGGCGCAGTACATCCAGTCCCGACATGTCCGGCAGCGACAGATCGAGCAGCAGCACATCGCACGGTGTATTGCGCAGCAGGGTGAGGGCCTCGCGCCCGGTCTTCGCCTCGCCCGCCCAGGCGAAATCGGACTGGCCCTCGATGATCTGCTTCAGCCCGATGCGCACGAGCTGATGATCGTCCACCACTGCGACGCGTGTGGCTGTCATGACATTACCGCCGATGTGACTTCCGGCTGTCGGCTGCCCGTTGCCGTTGGTCCGCTGTGCGTTCGACTGGTCCATGGGACCGACAAGTTACGCGCCCGGGTGCCGCTGCGGCTGTGGGAGTTCATGCAGGGACCGGCGGGTGGTTGGCGCGACATGCTGTAGGAATCGTCCGACATGGGGCGCTGCGCTTCGGTGGCAGGCCTGCCGAGCCGCCCGGCTCAGGAATGATCCTGGCCGGCATGCGGCCGGTCCGGCTCCCCGGAACCCGGTCCGTCCTTGCCGTTGTAGGACTCGAGCCGGTTGTACAGAGTCTTCAGGCTGACACCCAGTACCTCGGCGGCCTTGCGTTTGATGTGCCCGCAGTGCGCGAGGGTGGCCATCGTGACGCGCCGCTCCACCTCCTCCAGCGGAGTGCCCACGCGGATGGTGATCGTGGTGCCATCCTCGCTTCTGGGGGCCGCGCCCGAGAGCGCATCGTCGAATTCGATGACGTCGTCGGCCATGATGAACGTGCGCTGGATGTAGTTCTTGAGCTCGCGCACGTTGCCCGGCCAGGGATGCTGGTACAGACGCACCAGCGCATCGCGCGAGAACGTCTTGCTGGTGCTCTCGGCACGATTGAGTTCGTCGAGGAAATACTGCGCCAGCTGCTCGATGTCCGCGCCGCGATCCCGTAACGGCGGCAGCCGGATGGGAAACACGTTGAGCCGGTGATACAGATCCTCGCGCAGCTTGCCGTCGGCCACGGCCTTCTCCGGTTCACGATTGGTGGCGCAGATCACGCGTACGTCGCTGGCGATCGTCTGGGTGCCACCGACGCGCGTCACCGTGCCGGTCTCCAGTACGCGCAGCAGTTTCACCTGCAGCTCCATGGGCATCTCGGTGATCTCATCGAGGAAAATCGTGCCGCCGTTGGCACGCTCGAAGAATCCCTTGTGCTGGCGGTCGGCGCCCGTGAAGCTGCCGCGCTCGTGCCCGAACAGCTCGCTCTCGATCAGCTGCGGAGAGACGGCCCCGCAATTCAGGGGCAGGAATGCGGCGTCCCGGCGGCGCGACAGCTCGTGCACCGTGGCCGCCGCCAGTTCCTTGCCCGTACCGCTCTCGCCGATCAGCATGACGGTGGCGGAAGTGGGTGCGACCCGGCTGAGCTGGTCGTACAGCGTCTGCATGCGCGTAGAGCTTCCCAGGATGCGGCCGAATCGACCCAGCCGGCGCAGCTCGTCCCGTAATTCGCCAATCTCGTGCTGAAGCGCCGAGGTTTTCTTCGCATGGCGCAGCACCGCCTGGACGCGGTCCAGATCGGCCGGTTTGACCAGGTAGTCGCTCGCGCCGGCACGCAGTGCAGCAACCGCGCTGTCCACGGTCGCATGGCCCGTCACGATGATCACTTCCGTGGCTTCAGGCTTGTCAAGCTCACGTACAAGCTCGATACCCTCACCGTCGGGCAGCCGCAAGTCCGTCAGCAGGGCATCCGGACGTTGGCGGCCCAGCTCGATCCGCGCCTCCCGGATACTGTGCGCCCGGGCGACGGTAAAGCCCTCCATCCGGGCAACTTCCTGCAGCCAGTCCACGACGTCGGCGTCGTCATCGACGATCAGAGCGTGTGCCATTTCGTCCTTCCGATGCTTGTAAGGCAGTTTAAGCCGCAGGGGCCAGCGCGCAATGCCGCGCTGAATCGACGCCCTGCCCGGCTATTCAGACCGGGGTAAACGCGGCAGTTTCCAAATGGTGCCGGGCGGGAAGGAAATATTTACTCGGTCGGCTACACCGCCGGCTGGGTGGGTCGGCTCAAGGGCAGACCCGTGATGCAGCCGGCCAGGATCGAGCACACGACCACCACCAGTGTGGCCCCCGAGAGAAGACGGGCATAGGGGCCACTGAGTCCATGGTTGACGGCGAATGCCAGGCAGTACAGGCACGCGACACCGCGCGCCGGGAACCAGGCGATGACTCTCCAGGGGGCCTCAGGCACAGCGATGCTACCCAGACCGAGACGCACTGCGAGCGGCCTGATCACCAGCAGCAGAACCCCCGCAAACACCAACATGCGCGCCTGGAGGTCGACACTTGCGATCAGCGTACCGAGCACCATGATTACAGCCAGCCAGGCAAGCCGCTCCAGCCGCACCGATATACGCAGAACGCGCGGCATCAGAGGACGGTTACGCATCTGGCGACGTACGCGTCCGCCATGGGACAGCGCGACGCCGGCCGCGAACACGGCGATGAACCCGTCGGTGTGAATCGCGAGTGCGACGCCGTAGGCAATCGCTCCAGCCGCGAACACAAGAGTTTCTTCCAGAAAGTCCGTCTGACGTTCGGGATCCAGCAAGGTGATCCAGCGGGCCGCGAAGGCCCCCGTCAGCCAGCCCACCACGGCGCCTCCCGCCGCCGCCCAGATCATCACCAATGACATGGAGTTCAGTGCCGCCGAATCCGCGTCATCCAGGCCCATGAGGCCCAGAACCAACAGCACGAGCACCGTTGCCAGTCCATTGTTGATGCCGCTCTCGGCCGAGAGCACGAACGAGGGCGATTCCTCGCCTTCTCCCGGCGCGCCCGCTTCCGAGGCCAGCACAGAATCGGTCGGCGCCACGATGGCGCCGAGCAGAAGTGCCTGCGCCAGACCCATGTCAAACATCAGATGGGCCAGGGCGGCGGCGAGCGCGACGGTTGCCAGCATGGTGAGGGTTGCCAGGCGCCATGGCATCCGCCAGATGCGCCACTGCATGGGCATGCGCAGCCGCAATCCGAGACAGAACAGACAGATGAGCAGGGCAACTTCGCTGACCGACTCGATGGGCACACCGTCGTCGAGCATCTGCGGCCGCAGCAGGCGCAGACCCATGGGTCCCAGCAGCATGCCGAGCGCGAGTACGACGACAGCCGCGAGCGCCGGGCGTCGCGTGAGGGCGAGGTCGAGTCGCGTGCCGGGAGTGGCCATCGTTACCCTCGATACCGTCTGCCATCCGATATACCTCAACAGCCGACGGCTCGCCATGCCCCTTCCGGGCAAGCCGTCGTGGGCGGCATTTTTTTCACGGCCTGTATGAATTACAGGGGGTCACCCGGGGTGTGGGGCCGCGGCCGGTCGCCGGGAAGGTCTGCAGCGGTCGCTGGCGGTGCCCGGCGCGCGGCCAGCCGAAGCGGTCCGTGCCCCCACGGTTTCCTGTCATGCAGACCTGCTTACTGGCACACCGGTTGCATCGGCGCGGGTACGCCGGTGGCGACCGATGCTGCCGGTCCGAACCCCATTGCGCGCCGTCGATCCCATCGGCGACGCCTTCCGAAGACCCCCCGTTTGGCGGGCTGTGGTGCGATCAGCCCGCTCTTTTTTTGTGCCGCGCATCCCGCCGGCAACGGGCAGTTGCATACGGCATCCGAAAAGTTCAAATTGCTGCCCATGGATGGGACGCAGCAAGCCGCTATACATCAGGCGCTGGTTGCCGTGCAGGAGGCCGTCACCACCATGACCTTTCCCAGCTGTGATCAGGGAGATGTGATCGAACTCATCGATCGCGTCGAGGAACAGCTGCAATCCGTGCATCCCAACCTGCCCATGATGTGCACGTTCCTGAATTCGATCGCGCGCAGCCTGCGCGCGCAGCCCGAAGCCCGCGAAGTGTGTCTCGTGATCGAAGATGCGATCGGGGCGGCGGGCATGCCCAGCACCTGGCAGTCGGGGATCTGACTCAACAGCGGCGTCATCCGCTCGCGGCCAGCTGCTTGGCCGGTGCCGCAGCCGCTTGCGTTACCGCACCCCGTGCGCGAGCCTGCGCACCATCGGCACGAACGTGTTGAAATCAACTGGCTTGGGTACGTGCAGGTCGAACCCGGCATCCATCGCGGCTTCGATATCGCCGCGCGAGGCATAACCGGTAACGGCAATCGCCAGCATCTGGCGTCCCGACTGCAGGGTTCGCAAGCGGCGCACCAGCGAGTACCCGTCCTCGTCGGGCATGCCGATGTCAGTCACGATGATGTCGAAGTGGGCTCCGGCCTCCTGCACCTTTTCGAGAGCGGACACGGCGGAGTCCGTGACCGTCACGCGGGCGCCTTCCAGACGCAAGGTCTCCGCAACCACCGTCCTCGCATCGGGCTCGTCATCCACCACGAGTATCGACAATCCGCCGAGACTGGTCTGCTCCGGCGAGCCGGCGGCCGTGCTGCTCTGGGTCGCGGGCGTTGACTTCCAGGGCTGGCGCGCGGGAAACCGCGCAATGAACGTGGCACCCGTGCCCCGGCCGGCGCTCACCGCGTAAACGGACCCGCCATGCAGGCTGACGATCTCGCGCACGAGCGCGAGACCGAGCCCCAGGCCGCCGGCGTGGCGCGTACTCGAGCTGTCCCCCTGCCGGAAGCGGTCGAACACGTGCGGCAGCAGGTCAGCCGGTATTCCCTGGCCGGTGTCCTGCACACACAGCTCGGTCATGCCGCCGGCGTTGCGCAGCCTGACACCGATCTGACCGCCCGTGGGCGTGAACTTCACCGCGTTGGAAAGCAGATTGGCGACCACCTGCTGCAGCCGATCCGGATCACCGCGTAACTGGCCCGCGCCCGGCTCGAAGTCGGCACTGAGCGTGATTCCCTTGGCCGCCGCCGCAGGCCGCGCCACGTCGAGCGCCGCGGCGGCCACGTGGGCGAGCTGCATGGGACGCGGTTCGATGCGCAGCTTGCCAGTCTCGATGCGCCCCAGGTCCAGCAGGTCGTTGACCATCTTCAGCTGCGCCCGCGCGCTGTGTTCGATCCGCGGACTGATTGCCGCCACTTCGGGATCGTCGCGCCGCTTGAGCGCGAGGATGCGGTTCCAGCCCAGGATGGCGTTCAGGGGCGAGCGCAACTCGTGCGAGAACACGGACAGGAACTGGTCCTTCACCCGGTTGGCGGCCTCGGCATCGGTCCGCAGTTTGCGTTCATGATCGATGACCGCCGCCCGCTCCGAGGCCTCGATGGATTTGGCCGCGCGTTCGATGCTCACATTGCGCGAAGTGAGGATCACGGCGATCTCGCCACTGCCGTAGTCCACCTTCCGGCCGCGCAACGCCACCCATTGCGACTCGCCCGGGCGCCAGTCGCTGCGCACGACCAGGTCCACATCCACACCGGCGGTGATCGCGGTCTGCAATGCTTCAACGAGACGCACACGATCCTCTGCGGCCACGCGCTCCTCAAGCGAGCGCCAGTCGGGGCGCGCGTCCGGCGCCCAGCCAAATTCAGCCTTGAACTGCGAGTTGGCACGCAACGCGCGCGTTGCAGCCTCGACCCGGCAATACCCGAGTCGGGCCGCCGCCACGACCAGCTCCAGTTCGTCGCTGCGCACCGACAGGGCCGCGCAGCGCTGCTCCGAGTGAGCCAATTGCTCGCTCAGCGTGGCGGTGGAACCCCTTCGGGGTTCGCGAATTGAACTCATGCCGGGCGCACCCGAGCGTGCGCGAACGGCCGATCGCTCCGGCGTTTCTTACACGTCGTTGCAAGTTCTCCTTGCCGGAGAACGCGCGCGGGTGCCGCCAGGAGCGGCCGCGCCCAGCGGGGGGCGGCCATGGCCGTGATGAGCTTTGGCATGGCTGTTGCTTTGGTTTCCGTAAACGTTCCGAGGAGGCCTGATGCCGAATGCCGTGATGGGATTGCGCCTGAAGCAGCAACTCGCCCTCACTCCGAGGCTGCAGCAGTCGGTGAAACTGCTGCAGCTGTCTGCCCTGGAGTGTGTGCAAGAACTGCACCAGGCGATCGCGCAGAATCCGTTTCTGGAGGAGAACGAGACCCCGGAGGAGCCCGCGAGCGCCGATGAGGGGGAGTCCTCGCACGGCGATCTGGATTTCCCGCTCAGCGGCAGCGGTGCGGGCGATGAGGCACCCGACTGGACCGAGTGGACGGCCAGCCCGAGCACGCTGCACGACTCGCTGCATGAGCAGTTGCTGTTGCTCGGACTGAGCGAGCGCGACTACGCGCTGGCCAACCTGGTGGTGGACGCACTGGATGAGGATGGCTTCCTGCGCCAGCCGCTGGAGGAGATCGGGCGCGTCGCGGAAGGAGTGCAACCGGAGGAACTGCAGACGGCATTGCGGATAGTGCAGACACTCGAGCCGACCGGGGTCGGCGCACGCGACCTGGGCGAGTGCCTCGCTCTGCAGCTCGAGGCCACCGCGCGCGACACGCCCGGGCGTGAACTCGCCCTGCGGATCGTGCCCGAGCGGCTTGCCCTGCTGGCCGCCAGGGACAACAGCGGTCTCGCCACGGCGCTCGGCTGCGAGGCGGAACCGTTGCGCGTGGCACTCGAGCTGATCCGCAGTCTCGATCCCCGGCCCGGCTCGAAGATCGGCAGTTTCGAGCCGCGGGCCATCGTGCCCGACGTCATAGTGCGCAGGGACCGGAAGCGCTGGGCGGTCAGCATCAACTCGGCCATCTACCCGCGCATCCGCGTCAACCAGCAGTACGCGGACTATTTTCGTCAGGCCCGCGAGGGCGAGACGACAGTGCTCGCCCAACATCTGCAGGAGGCGCGCTGGCTCGTGCGCAACCTCGAGCAACGCTTCCTGACCATCCAGCGCGTGGCCGAAGCGGTCGTCGCCCGCCAGCGCAATTTCTTCGAGTACGGCGATCTGGCGATGCGCCCGCTGACCTTGCGTGAGATCGCCGACGAGCTGGGATTGCACGAGTCCACCGTGTCGCGTGCAACCAGCCACAAATTCATGGCCACGCCGCGCGGCGTGGTTGCCTTCAAGCGATTCTTCTCGCGCCAGCTGGCCACGACCAGCGGCGGCTCCTGCTCCGCCACCGCCATACGGGCCCTGCTGCGCGAATTCATCGCCGCCGAGGATCGTCGCAATCCGCTCTCGGACGTGCAGCTCACCGAGCTGCTCGCGGATCGCGGCGTCAAGGTGGCCCGGCGCACGGTCACCAAGTACCGGCGTTCGATGCAGCTGCCCGCCGTGGATTTCCGGCGCGCGTAGGACGATTCCTACAGCACCTCGGGATGGTTCACGACCCGTTTGCGCGGGGTCCGCCGACTCTGGCGGGACCGTGCGACCGGTACCCTCTCCGCCCAAGAATCAATTCCCTCTTGGCAGCGCCCCATCCGGGCCGGAGACAGGTGCAGACAATGGCAACCGACCACAGCGTGACTGACGATGTGACCGACGACATGGTGGCCCTCGTACCCCAGCTCCACAGTTTCGCCCGCTCCCTGACACGCGATGGCGTGCGCGCGGACGATCTGGTTCAGGAGGCACTCGCTCGTGCCTTCACTCACATCAACCGCTTCACCCCTGGCACGAACCTGAAGGCCTGGCTGTTCACCATCGTGCGCAACGAGCACTATTCGCAGCTGCGGCGCCGCAAGTTCGAGGTCCACGGCATCGACACCGACCTGCTGCCGGAGCCCAGCGTGCCACCCGATCACGACGCGAAGCTCGAACTGCGTGACCTGAATCGAGCGCTTGCCGCGCTGTCACCTGCACAGCGCACCGCGCTCATCCTGGTCAGCGCCAGTGGTTTCTCCTACGAGGAAGCCGCGAGGATCTGCGGCTGCGCGGTCGGCACGATCAAGAGCCGCGTCGCGCGCGCCCGCGAGATGCTCATGCAGATGCTCGAGGGCTATTTGCCCGTCGCTACCCGGGAGAGTGCGGCACCGGTGAGTCGGAAGATCTTCCATTCTTCCATGCAGACTGCTCCCAGACTGCGATAGAAGCCGATCGAGGGCTCGTTCCAGTCGAGCACGGACCAGTCCAGTCGCCCGCATCCGCGGTCCACGGTGGTTTGCGCCAGCCACTGCAGCAACCGCCTTCCAACGCCGTGGCCGCGGGCTTCCGGCAGCACGAACAGATCCTCCAGATACAGTCCCGGCTGGCCCAGGAAGGTCGAGAAGTTGTGGAAGAACAGTGCGAAGCCCACCGGCTTTTCACCCAGACACGCGAACACTACTTCCGCGTAGGGTCGCGGACCGAAGAGCGCCTGACGCAGACCCTCTTCGGTGGCGACGACCTCATGCTCGAGACGTTCGTACACCGCGAGGTCGCGGATGAACTGCAACACTCGCGGCACATCGCTCTCGGTTGCCGGGCGGATCGTGACAGCCTGGTCCATTGAAGCTACCCCGTGCTCTGCAGTCCCTGCGCGATGCCGCTGATGCTCGCCAGCAGGGCCTCGAACAGATCGCGGTCGCGGCGCGCGGTGGCGCGCCATCTTTGCAGCAGATCCACCTGCATCAGGTTCATGGGATCCACGTACGGATTGCGCAACTGGATCGAGCGTTGCAGCGTGGGTTCGCTGTCCAGCAAGGCATTGCCACCCTTCACGGCGATCACATGCCGGCACGCCGCAACGTATTCGGCGCGGATGTCCGCGAAGAAACGTCGCAGCGGCTCCTCCGCCAGGACCTCGTAAGCCCGCGCGATCTCCAGATCCGCGCGCGCGAGCGAGGCTTCCACCTCATCGATGAGGTTCCTGAAGAAGAACCAGTTGGCATAGGCATCGCGTAGCGCGGGCAGCCCGTGCCTGCCGATCACCGCATCGAGGCCGCTGCCGGCGCCATACCATCCAGGAATCATGTGGCGCGTCTGTGTCCACGCGAACACCCAGGGCAGCGGCATCAGGGCATCGACCCCCTGGGCATCCGGGCGGTATACCGGCCGCGATGCGATCTGCATCCGTTCGATCACGTCGATGGGCGTCACGGCACGAAAGTACTCGTAGAAGTCCTTCTGTTCGTGGACCAGCGCCCGGTAGGCACCGCGGCTCGCCTCGGCCAGGGTGGCCGCGCACTCCAGATGCGCCGGCGAGTCGGCAGCGAGCTGCCCGTGCTGGGCGGCATGGGTCGTCAGGCCCAGCGCATTGAAGGCTCGTTCCAGAGTCCGCATGGCGATGGGCCGCAGTCCGTAACTGTGCTGCAGCACCTCTCCCTGCTCGGTCAATCGCAGGATTCCGTTCACGGCGCCGGCCGGAGCCGTCTTCACCAGCGTATCGATGCGACCACCACCGCGCGCGATGCTGCCTCCCCGGACGTGGAACACGACATGGCGCTCATCGGCTGCGGAAAGCGTTTGCGCCAGGGCGCGCTGAGCCTGGTGGGTCGCGAATCGAGAGGCACACAGACCGCCCTCCTTGTTGCTGTCCGAATAGCCAATCAGCACACATTGAGTGCGGCCGTGCGCATCCAGATGCCGTCGATACAACGGATCCGCCAGCAGTTCCTGCATCGTGCTGCCGCAGCGCTCGAGCGCACTCAGCGACTCGAACTGCGGCGCGATGTCCAGGGCGACTTCGCCGGTACTCTTGTCATAGGCCTCAGCCCAGCGCGCCAGCAGCAATGCGGCCAGCACATCGTCCGCGCCAGTGGCGCCGCTGACAACGAAGTATCCAACCGCCGCCGGTCCGTAACGATGGCGGCCCTGCATGAGCGCATCGAATACAGCCAGGTTCCGCTTCCCGAGCGCGTCGAGCTCCACACTCGGACCCGCATCTCTCTCCAGCGCGGCCGCGAGAAGCGCTCGCCGCTCCGTCGACGATCGCTTGTGCCAGGTCTCATCGTCGAATCCGCGTGCCACCACCTGGTGCAGTACGGAGGCATGCTGCCGCACATCGAGCGCCGCGAGATGGAACCCGAACGTGTCTATTCGACGCAGCAGGCGTCGCACATAGAACAGCCCGGCATTGGCACCCTTGTTGGCGAGCAGGCTGGTCGCGATCAGTTGCACATCCGCACGGAACTGCCGGATGGCCTGGTAACCGTTCGGCCTGCCGTCGTAGGTATGGCGCAGCCGCTCGGCGATCTGGGCCAGGAACACCCGGTAGGGCATGCGGTCATGGCGCGCCGGTGTGTTGGCGCGCGCCCCCGGCAACAATACGGAATATTCCTCGATCCGCTTCGACAGCTCGGGTGCGACGTGGGTACGACTTGCGCTCTGCGGAAGCCTCTGGGCGAGGTTCTGGCATTCGTCGAAGTACGCGTTGATGATGACTCGCTGCTGGCGCGCCAGGGTCTCGCGGATGGTTGTGGCATGGACGTCCGGGTGACCGTCCATGTCACCGCCCACCCAGGACCCGAAGTGGAGGATCGTCGGCAGCTCGAGCGTATCGGCCGGCACGCCGTAGACCTTTTCCACGGCCTGGGCGATCTCCTCGTAGAACGCGGGTACGACCCGATAAAGGATTTCGACCAGATAGAACAGAACGTGCTCGCGCTCGTCCGCGACTGTCAGCTGCTCGCGCGGATGATCCTCCGTCTGCCAGCCTGCCGTCAGTTCGATCCGGATGCTGCTCCAGAGCCGACGTGCATCGTTGGGTGTCAATGTCGGGTCGAGCCGATCGAACAGATGCTGGGCAATGCGCTGTTGCTTGCGCAGGATCGTGCGCCGGGTGGACTCGGTCGGGTGCGCCCTGAGCACCGGCTCGATGCGCACGGAGGTCAGCAGGCTCAGCGCGGCCTGCAGATCAACGCCGCGCGCGTTGAGTGTGGCGATGGCGTCCTCCACGCCACCAGGCTGTGGCCGCTGACTGTCCTTGAGGAAGTACTGCCGGCGGCGCCGGATGCGATGCACCTTCTCGGCCAGGTTGACTGCCTGGAACCAGGTGGAAAACGCCCGCACCAGATCGCGCGCCAGCGCTGGCGGCCGGCCCCGCACGCGCGTCGCCAGTTCCAGCGCGGCATTCTGGTCGCCGTCGCGACGGCGGATGGCTTCCACCCGGTCGTGCTCGACCAGCTCGAACAGTTGCTGACCGCCCTGCTCGCGCAGGATGTCACCGACCAGCGCACCGAGCGCATGCACGTCATCGCGCAGCGCTTCGTGTTTCGGCGGAAAATGGATGTCGCTGCGGTTCAAGCAGCCCTAGCCTTCCCACACATTGGCGTGGGCGGCGAAGTCCGACCGCTGCGGACGCACGACGCAGAACCGCTGACCCGTGGGCGCCTCCATGACCCACCAGGTCCGCACCTGCGCGACGCGCTTCGCGCCCAGTTTCTCCAGCCGGCGCACCTCGGCTTCGATGTCATCCGCTTCGATATCCAGGTGCACGCGGCTGGGGTGCTCGACCTTCTGCACCTCGACATGCAGCCCGTCGGGAGGTGTGTCGAGCAGCCGGTAACCGGTGTCCTCGGAACTCGAGGATTCCCGGAGCGAGTACCCCAGTGCCTGGCTCCAGAAGCGCGCGGCCGCATCGACGTCATCGGTGCGGCAGTCGATGATGAACCCGGCGAGTCGGCTCTTGTGCATGCTGTTCCCCTGCAGTGGTCGCGAGCCTGAGACGGCGCGCGGGAGCACGCCGCGCATCTTAGCGGAATGCGCTCTCCGGGCCCGCTGAGGACGCGGGCGCCCGGGACGCATGCGCCCCCTGGACGCAGGCGCCCCGGGAACGCAGTCACTCGGGGTCGCAGGCACCCGGTTTCGCCGGATTCAGCCCGCCAACAGGACCGCTTCGGCGCGCTCCAGGCTCTCGAGTGGGCCGTAGATGACCACGATATCCCCGTCGCGCAACACAGTGTCGCCGGCCGGATCGCGGCCCAGGATGCCCTGGCGGCGCACGCCCGTGAACGTGACCTCGATACCTCGTCCGCGCACATCATCAAGCGTACGCCCAACCACCCAGGCTCCGGGGGGAATGACCACCGTCCTGGATTCCTCGTGATGGCCCTCGGCCTCGTCGAAAGGCCGCGGATCTCCCCGGGGCACGATGTTGCGCAGGACCGAGTAACGATTGTTGCGGATCTCGCCGATTGCCCGCACGACACGCGTCACCGGAACCTGCAGCAGCATCAGTACGTGCGACACCAACATCAGGCTGGCCTCGAAGGTCTCGGGGACCACCTCGGTCGCGCCCGCCGCCTGCAGATCCTTGATGCGGGCGTCATCCTGAGTGCGCACCAGCACCGGCACGCCCGGCCGCATCCGCCTTATGCTGTGCAATATTCCGACCGCCGTCGCCGGATCCGAAAAGCTGATGACCACGGCACTGGCGTTGTCCAGTCCCGCCTTGCCGAGCAGCTCCTCGTCCGAGGAATCGCCATACAGCACGGGGTCGCCGGCGTGGCGCGCGGCACGGATGCGCGCCGGATCCAGATCCAGCGCGATGTATTCGAAACCCTGTGATTCCAGCACCCGCGCCACGTTCTGCCCGACTCGTCCGAAGCCACAGAGGATGACGTGCTCGCGCTGCGCGATGCCGCTCGTGGCCGCCTCTTCCCGCTCGATGGCCGTGACCGGCGGCCCGCGCTCGTTGAGCAGGAAGCGCGCCACGCGCTTGTTGTGTCTGAGAATGAAGGGACTGAGCACCATCGACAGCACGATCGCGACCAGCAAGGGCTCCCCGATCGAGACGGGGATGAGGTTGGCCTGCAGCGCAATGGTGCACAGGGCCACCCCGAATTCTCCACCCACGGAGATCACGATACCCGTACGCAACGCCTTGAACCGAGTTGTCGTGAAGGGGCGGGTCACCAGCGCCGCCACGCAGGATTTGAGCACCACCATTCCCACCAGCATGATCGAGACGGTGCCGATCTCCGCAACCAACAGGTGCACATCGAGCAGCATACCCACCGAGATGAAGAACATGCCCAGCAGGATGTCGCGGAAGGGCCGGATGACCACCTCGATCTGGTGGCGATATTCGGTTTCCGCCAGCATCATTCCCGACAGGAAGGCACCCAGGGCCAGGGACAGTCCCGCGACATTCGAGGTCCAGGCGGACGCCAGCACCACCAGCAGCACGGTCAACGTGAACAACTCACGCAGGCGGCTGTGGGCAATCTCGTGGAACAGCGGCCGCAGCAGCCAGCGCCCGGCTGCCAGCACGACCCCGACCGCCAGCACGGCTCCAATGATGGCCAGCGCACTCTCGCGCAGCCGGAAGTGTCCCTGGGAGGCGGCCAGACCCGAGGCCAGGGCCAGAAACGGGACGAAGGCCAGGTCCTGGAACAGCAACATGCTGAATGCCAGTCGCCCGTGCGTCCGGTTCAGTTCGGCGCGTTCAGTGAGCTGCTGCAGGAGAATGGCGGTGGAGCTCATCGAGACCGCTCCCCCGACGACGACCGCCGCCAGCCATGACAGGCCGGCGAGTC
>Ga0335070_10002407_pt1 | contig 21765 bp, 23 predicted proteins | sample Lox_Sample_13_FD_206722 | JGI IMG/M metagenome (GOLD analysis project Ga0335070, IMG submission 206722) | Soil microbial communities from Loxahatchee National Wildlife Refuge, Florida, United States - Lox_Sample_1.3 | ecosystem: Environmental > Terrestrial > Soil > Wetlands | place: USA...
GGCATGGGCACCGTTCCCGCATGGCCCGCCTCGCCCTTCACGCGAACGAGGTAGCGAAGGCCCGCGGCGATGCTCGTCACCACGCCCAGCGCGCGCCCCTCGTCGAGCAGGACGGGCCCCTGCTCGCTGTGGAGCTCCACGTAGGCGGCGAGGGTGGAAGGATCGAGGCGATGGGCGTCCGCGCCGGCCGGGTCCAGCCCTGCGGCGCGCATCGCTTCGCCCAGGGTGATGCCCTCGGCGTCGCGCCGGTCGAGCAGGCCCGCGAGCGACGCGGCGCCGTCGACGAGCGCGCGGCTCGCGAGGAAGCTCGTCTGGAAACGGGCGCCTTCCTCGTCGCTGAAGGCCGCGACCTCGATCGCATGCGCGAGCCGCTCGCCGCGCCGGTGCAGCTCGGCCACGCAGGCGATCGGGACGAGGATTCCCAGCACGCCGTCGAACTTGCCGCCGTTGCGCACCGAGTCGAAGTGGGAGCCCAGCAGCAGGGTCTTCGCGCCGGTCACGGAAGCGTCATAGCGCCCGATCACGCTGCCCACGGCGTCCTCGCGAACGCGCATCCCCGCTTCCTGCATCCACCGCGCGATCGCCCGCGAGGCTGCGCGATGGGCCGGCGTGAGGTAAGTTCGCGTGTAATGCCGGGGCGAATCGCTGTGCCGCGCGAGCTCCTGGACGCGATCCACGATCTCCCGGCCGGCGGCGGTGGAATCCATGGGTGAGTGCGAGTGTATATGAGCGAAACGCGCGCGATCGTGGCCTGCCCCGAGTGCGACCTGCTGCAGGAAGAGGTCGAGCTGGGGCCGCGCTGCGTGGCGCAATGCGCCCGTTGCGGCGCGCAGCTCTTCCGGCGCATTCCGGGCTCCATCGACCGGACGCTCGCCTGCCTCGCCGGCGCGGCGATCTTCTTCCTCATCGCCAACGCATTCCCGGTGCTCTCTTTGGAGGCCCAGGGACTCAGCAACAGCGCCACGCTGCTCGGCTCGGCCCAGGCGCTCTACGACGACGACGAGCGGCTGGTGGCGATCCTCGTGTTCATGACCACGGTGCTGCTGCCCGGCCTCGAGATGGGCTCGATGCTCTACCTGCTGGGCTCGGTGCGCATGGGCCGCGTCCCGCGCGCGATCTCGTTCGCCTACCGGCTCGTCGAGGCGGCGCGCCCCTGGACGATGCTCCAGGTATTCCTGATCGGGGTGATCGTCACGCTCGTGAAGCTGCGGCACATGGCCACCGTGGTGCCGGGCATCGGCGTGTACGCCCTCGCCGGGGCGATCGTGATGATCTCGGCGGCGGTGTCGATGTACGAGCCGCGCGCGTTCTGGGCCCGCGTGAAGGAGCTGCGATCGTGAGCGCCACCGCCCTGCGGTCGGGCCTGCTGCTCTGCCGCTCGTGCAGCCTGCTGTGCCGCCCGCCCGGCGACGGCGGCGAGGCCGATTGCCCGCGCTGCGGCGAGGCGCTCCACCCGCGCAAGCCCGACAGCCTCGTGCGCGCGTGGACCTTCTTCGTGCTCGCCTGCATCCTCTACATTCCGGCCAACACGATGCCCGCGCTGGAGTCGACGACGCTGGTCGCCTTCACCAGCAACACGATCCTGGGCGGCGTGCGCGTCTTCTGGGAGGACGGCGACTACCTCATCGCCGCCGTCATCTTCACGGCGAGCGTCGTGATCCCGCTCGCGAAGCTCCTCGCGATGGGCATCCTGCTCGCCACCGCCCAGGCCCGCTCCACCTGGATGCCGCGGCGGCGCGCGCGCATCTACCGCATCGTGCACACCGTCGGGCGGTGGTCGATGGTGGACATCTACGTGGGCGCCCTGCTGGTGGCGCTCGTCCAGTTCAACACCATTGGCGAGGTGCGCATCGGGCCCGCGTCGCTTCCGTTCGCGGCGGTGGTGATCCTCACCCTCTTCTGCTCCTTGAGCTTCGACCCGCGCCTCATCTGGGACCCGGTCGACGAGGCCCCATGAGCGACCCCGCGCCGGCACCGGATTTCCCCCAGGCCCTGGCCCGCAGGCCCGGCGTGCGCTGGCTGCAGCCCGTGTGGATCATCCCCGTGGTGGCCGCGCTGATCGCGGGATGGCTCGCGCTGCAGCACTTCCTCGACAGCGGGCCCACGATCACCATCCGCTTCCGCACCGCCGAAGGCCTCGAGGCCGGCAAGACGCGCATCAAGTACAAGGACGTGGACATCGGCACGGTGAAGCAGATCACGCTCGACCGGGACCGCAAGGGCGTGGTCGTCACCGCCGAGATGGTGAAGCAGGCCTCGACGGGCCTCATGGTGGACGACACGCGCTTCTGGGTGGTGCGGCCGCGCATCTCCGGCGGGCGCGTCTCGGGATTGAGCACGCTGCTCGCCGGCGCCTACATCGGCACCGACCCCGGGCAATCGACGGAGGAGCGCCGCGACTTCGAGGGGCTCGAGTCGCCCCCGCTCGTCACGGCCGACGTGCCGGGCCGCACCTTCCGCCTTTCGGCCGAGGACCTGGGCTCCATCGACATCGGCTCGCCGGTGTACTTCCGCGGCGTGTCCGCCGGGCAGGTGGTCTCGATCGACGTCTCGAAGAACGGCGCCGACGTGATCGTGGGCGTCTTCGTGAACTCGCACTTCGACCAGTTCGTGACGCCCGCCTCGCGCTTCTGGAACGCGAGCGGCATCGACCTCGCGCTCGATTCCAACGGGCTCAAGGTGGACACCGAATCCGTGGTGACGGTGCTCACCGGCGGCATCGCCTTCGATTCGCCGTCGAGCGTGGCCACGCGCGCGAACAAGGGCGACCTCTTCGTGCTGTGGCGCGATCGCGGCGAGGCGATGAAGCCGCGCGAGAAGGTGGTCGAGACCTACGCGCTGCGGTTCGACCAGTCGGTGCGCGGCCTGAACGTGGGCGCGCCCGTGGACTTCCGCGGCGTGGAGATCGGGGAGGTCTCCGGCATCGAGCTCGAGTACCTGCCCGACAAGGTGAACTTCCGCACGCTCGTGCAGATGCGTTTCTTCCCCGACCGCCTGGGGCCGATCGGGCGCAACGGCGCGCACAAGGGCGGCATCGCCGACATGCCGGCCGACGAGCGCATGCGCCGCTTCGTGCTGGCGGGCTTCCGCGCGCAGTTGCGCAACGCGAACCTGATCACGGGCCAGCTCTACGTGGCGCTGGACTTCTTCCCGAATGCGCCGCCCGCGGCGATCGACTTCAACGCGCGGCCGCCCGAGATCCCGACGGTGCCCGGAGGGCTCGCCGAGCTGCAGGATTCCATCGCCCGGATCCTCAAGCGCCTCGAGAAAGTGCCCTTCGACACAATCGGCGAGGACCTGCGCAAGGCGCTCGAGCAGCTGAACACGACGCTCAAGACCGCCGACGGCCTCGCGAAGCACATGGACAACGACCTCGCGCCGGAGATGAAGCGCACGCTCGAGCAGGCGCGCCGTGCGCTGGAGGCGGCGCAGCGCGCGGTGGCGGAGGATTCGCCCGTGCAATCGGACCTGCGCGATACGCTCGAGGAGGTGCGCCGCGCCTCCGAGGAGCTTCGCGCGCTGGTCGATTACCTCGAGCGCCAGCCCGACGCGCTGATCCGCGGAAGACGACAAGGAGCGCAACCATGATCCGCAGGATGGCCGCGCTCGCGGCCGCGCTGCTCGCCTGTGCGTGCGGCGGGCCCGAGCCGCGCATCGACTACTACTCGCTCACGCCCACGCCCGCCGCGGCGCCGGCCTCGCCCGCATCGAAGCTCTCGATCCACGTGGGCCCCGTCACCGTGCCCGACGCCGTGGACCGCCCGCAGATGGTGGTGCGCCTCGACGACAACCGGGTCGCCATCGACGACCAGCATCGCTGGGTCGAGCCGCTCAAGAACGCGATCCCGCGGCTGCTCGCCGATTCGCTCTCGCGCGAGCTGGGCACTCCCGACGTGCTCACCAGCCGCCAGTCGTCGGCGCTCGACATCGACTACCGCGTCGCGGTGGACGTGCAGCACTTCGACTCGTCGGAGAACGAAGTCTCCGAGGACGTGCTCTGGACCATCCGCTCGCGAAAGGCCGGAGCGCCGCGGCTCGGGCGCACGACGGTGCGCGAGAGCGCCGCCGGCGGGGCCGCGGGCATCGCCGCCGCCCACAGCCGCGCCATCGAGCGCGTGGCCCACGACATCGCCGAGGCGATCCGCGCGATGGAATCGAAGTGACGTTCGCGAAGGAGTTCGTCGAGCGCGAGTACAACAACCGCGCGCTCGTGCCCGCGCATCCCGCCTACTTTGCACGCTGGGAGAAGGACTCCGAGTTCGTGCGCGAGACGCTGCCCGCGCACCTGGACCTTCCCTACGGCCCGCATCCTCGCCAGAAGATCGACCTCTTCCCGGCGGGCCCGGGAGCGCGCGGCACGCTCATGTTCATCCACGGCGGCTACTGGCGCTCGCTCGACAAGAACATGTTCTCTTGGCTCGCCGCCTCCTGGGTGGCCGCGGGCGTGCACATGGCGATGCCGTCGTACCGCTTCGCGCCCGAGGTGCGCATCGATGCGATCGTGGACGACATCATCGACGCAACGAACTGGCTCGCGGCCCACGGCAAGGCGCACGGCGTTCCGGCCGATCGCCTCGTCGTGAGCGGGCATTCCGCGGGCGGGCACCTCACCGCGGCGCTTTTCGCCGCGCCGCGCGAGCGCCTGCATTTCGATCCGGGGTGCATCGCGGGGGGCGTGCCCTTCAGCGGCATCTTCGATTTCGAGCCGATGCTGCAATTCGGTTTCAACGCCGATTTCAAGCTGGACGACGCGGCGGTCGAGCGCCTCTCGCTCCTCGACAAGAAGCGCACCGTGGGCGCGAAGCTGGTGGCGGCCGCGGGCGGCAACGAGAGCTCCGAGTTCCAGCGGCAGACGCGCGATCTCGCCGCCGCCTGGGCGCCGCAGAGCCTCGCGCCGCTCATCCTGCCGGGCCTCGATCACTTCTCCATCGTCGATTCCTTCGCCGAGCGCGGCCAGCCGCTGTACGAGGCCACGCTGGGCTTCTTCTAGCTCCCGTCGACGGCGCGAAGGGAACAACGACGTCCAAGCTATAATTTCGACACAATTCCCAACAGAGTGAATCGTGTCGAGCCCCGATCTTTCGAAGCTCTCCATCGACCGTGGGTCGAAGTCGTTCGCGCCGCGCCGCAAGCGCCGCTTCCTGAACCGCTGGACCATCGGCATCGGCGTCGTGGTCGCGCTCCTCGCCGCCAACGGCGTGTGGAGAGCGATCGCCGCGCCCGCATCCGTCGAGGTGTCCACCGTCGCCACCGCCTATCCCACCGCGGCGATCTCCCTGCTCAACGCCACGGGGCGCGTGTCGGCGTGGCGCAAGGCCGCGGTCTCCACGAAGGCCACGGGCCGGCTCGAGTGGCTGGGCGTCCAGGAGGGCTCGCGCGTGAAGGAAGGCGAGGTCATCGCGCGCCTCGAGGATCGCGACGTCGCCGCCGCGCGCGACTCGGCCGTGGCGGGGGCGAAGGCGGCTCGCGCCAACCTCGAGCAGGGCGAGGCGGAGTTGAAGGACGCCGAGCACAACTTCCAGCGCACGAAGGACCTCTACCAGCAGAAATTCATCTCCGCCTCGGCCCTCGACTCGGCGGAGGCGCGCTTCGACAAGGCAAAGGCGTCGATCAGCTCGCTGAACGGGCAGATCGGCGTGGCCGAGGCCAACGCGCGGCAGGCGGAGGTCGCCGTCGAGCAGACGCTCATCCGCGCGCCTTTCGACGGCATCGTGCTCACCAAGAACGCGAACCAGGGCGACATCATCACGCCGTTCTCCTCGGCCACCGATTCGAAGGGCGCTGTCGTGAACATGGCCGACATGAGCACGCTCGAGGTGGAGGCCGACGTCTCCGAAGCCTCCATCGGCAAGATCGTGGTCGGCATGCCCGCGGAGATCCAGCTCGACGCCTATCCCGACCTGCGCCTCATGGGCCAGGTCTCGCGCATCGTGCCGACGGTGGACCGCACCAAGGCGACGCTGCTCGTGAAGGTGAGCTTCGTCGAGAAGGACGCGCGCGTGCTCCCCGACATGAGCGCGAAGGTGTCGTTCCTGTCGCGCGCGCCCACGCCCGAGGAGCGCAAGCCCGTGGTGGCCGTGCGCCCCGAGGCGATCGCCAGGCGCGGCGGCAGGGACGTGCTCTTCATCGTGGGCGACGACAACGTGGCCAGGGAAGTGGTCGAGGCGAAGACCACGAAGCTGGGCGACCTCGTGCAGGTCACGGGCGTGAAGGCGGGCGACAGGGTCGTGGTGAACCCCGGCGAGAAGGTGCGCGACGGCGCGCCCGTCACGATCGCGAAGAAGTGACCGCCGTGGCCGCGCGCCCGATCGTGAGCATCAGCCGCCTGTCGAAGAGCTACCGGCGCGGCGACCAGGTCGTGCCGGTGCTGCGCGACATCACGCTCACGATTCCCGAGGGCGACTTCATCGCGCTCATGGGCCCGTCGGGGTCGGGCAAGTCCACGCTGCTGAACCTCATCGCCGGCATCGACAAGCCCGACGAGGGCGAGCTGCTCGTGGACGGCGAGGACATCACCCGGCTGGGAGAGGCGGACCTCGCGGACTGGCGCGCATCCCACGTGGGATTCATCTTCCAGTTCTACAACCTGATGCCCGTGCTCACCGCGTTCGAGAACGTGGAGCTGCCGCTGCTGCTCACCTCGCTCGGCAGGCGCGAGCGCCGCGAGCGCGTCGAGACGGCCCTCGCCCTCGTGGGCCTCGCCGATCGCATGGAGCACTATCCCAACGAGCTCTCCGGCGGACAGCAGCAGCGCGTGGCCATCGCGCGCGCCCTCATCACCGATCCCACGCTCATCGTGGCCGACGAGCCCACGGGCGACCTCGACCGCAAGAGCGCCGAGGAGGTGCTGGGGCTGCTCCGGCGCCTGAATGCCGAGATGGGCAAGACCGTGATCATGGTGACGCACGACGCGCACGCCGTTCCGCGCGGCACGTCACGCACCTGGAGAAAGGGGAGCTGATTCCCGAAGCTCCCGCCCCCGACAGGGGCGCCCGGGGACAGGCTCCGGCGGGCTGATGCATTACCTGCGCCTCGTCTTCAAGAACATCTTTCGCCACACGCTGCGAAGCCTCCTCACCATCGTGGGGCTCGTGGTGGCGATCCTCGCCTTCGGCCTGCTGCAGACCGTGGTGAACGCCTGGTACGCCGGAGCGGACATGGCCTCGGCCAACCGCCTCGTCACGCGCAACGCCACGTCGCTGGTGTTCTCGATGCCGGCCTACTACCGCGAGCGCATCAAGGCGATCGACGGCGTGACCGCGGTGGCCATCTCCAACTGGTTCGGCGGCGTGTACAAGGACCAGACGTTCAAGAATTTCTTCGCCACGTTCGCCGTCGACTCCGACGTCTTCTTCGACCTGTACCCCGAATTCAAGGTGAAGCCCGACGAGCTGCTCGCGTTCAAGCGCGACCAGCGCGGCTGCATGGTGGGGCGCCTCATCGCCGACCAGCACGGCTTCAAGGTAGGCGACGTGATCCCGATGACGAGCCCCATCTACGGCGGCGGCACGTGGGAGTTCACGGTGCGCGGCATCTACGAGCCCAAGGACCAGACCACCGTCACGCGCCAGATGTACTTCCACTGGGACTACCTGAACGAGCAGATGAAGAAGCGCTTCCCCAAGCGCGCCGAGTTCGCCGGCGTCTTCATCGTGCAGATCGCCGACGGCTCGCGCGCCGCGGAGGTGAGCCAGGCGATCGACAAGGAGTTCAGGAACTCGCTCGCGGAGACGCTCACCGAGACCGAGAAGGCGTTCTCGCTGGGCTTCGTGGCGCAGACCGAGGCGATCGTCACGGCGGTGAAGATCGTGTCCTTCGTCGTGATCGTCATCATCTTCGCGGTCGTGGCCAACACCATGGCGATGACGGCGCGCGAGCGGCTGGCCGAGTACGCGACGCTCAAGGCCCTGGGCTTCCCGCCCGTGTTCGTGGCCTCGCTCATCTTCGGCGAGTCGGTGATGATCTCGGCGCTGGGCGGCGCCATCGGCATCGCGCTCACTTTTCCCGTGGCCGCGGGATTCAAGGCGATGATGGGGACGATGTTCCCGGTGTTCTACGTGACGGGGCAGACCGTGGCCATGCAGGCGACCGCCGCGCTCGCCGTGGGCGTGCTGGCGGGCGTGCTGCCTTCGATCCGCGCGGCGAACGTGAAGATCGTGGATGGTCTCCGCTACGCGGGATGAACGCGAGACAGATCCTGGTGAAGATTCCGTTTTCATACATCTTCCGCAACCTCTGGACGCGCAAGGTGACTACGCTCCTCACCGCGGGCGGGATGGCGCTCGTTGTGTTCGTGTTCGCGGCGGTGCTGATGCTCGACGCGGGCCTCAAGCACACGCTCGTGTCCACCGGAAGCTACGACAACGCGATCCTGCTCAGGCAATCGTCGCAGACCGAGATCCAGAGCTCGGTGTATCGCGACCAGGCCTCGCTCATCGAGACGCTGCCCGGCATCGCGCGCGACGCCGAGGGCAATCCCCAGGTATCGAAGGAAGTGCTCGTCCTCACGCAGATTCCCAAGCGCGGCAGCGACAAGCCCCAGAACGTCGTGGTGCGCGGGCTTCCCCCGATCGGCGTGAAGCTTCGCCCGCAGGTGAAGCTCACCGACGGCCGCATGTTCCGCGTGGGCTCCTCCGAGATCGTCACCGGCCGCAGCATCGCCGAAGGCTTCGAGGGCGTGGGCATCGGGCAGCGCCTTCGCTTCGCGGGGCGCGAGTGGACGGTGGTCGGCCACTTCGACGGCGGCAAATCGGGATTCGATTCCGAGATCTGGGGCGACGTGGAGCAGATGATGCAGGCCTTCCGCCGCTCGACCTACTCGTCGGTCATCGTGAAGCTGCAGGACCGCGACGAGTTCGCCAACCTCCAGCAGCACATCAACGACGACCAGCGGCTCATCCTCGACGTGAAGCGCGAGCCCGCCTTCTACGAGGAGCAGTCGAGCTCGCTCTCGACCTTCATCAGCGTCCTGGGCATCACCCTCTCGGTCATCTTCTCCATCGGCGCGATGATCGGCGCCATGATCACGATGTACGCGGCGGTGGCCAACCGCACGGGCGAGATCGGGACGCTGCGCGCCCTGGGCTTCCGGCGCTCGAGCATCCTCGCGGCGTTCCTCGCCGAATCGGTGCTGCTGGCGCTCGTGGGCGGCGCCGCGGGCCTCATCCTCGCCTCGTTCCTGCAGGCCTTCACGATCACGACGATGAACTGGCAGTCCTTCAGCCAGCTCGCCTTCGGCTTCTACCTCACGCCGGCCATCGTGGTGAAGACGATGCTCTTTTCCGTGTTCATGGGGCTCGTGGGCGGGTTCCTTCCCAGCGTGCAGGCCGCGCGCCTCGAGATCGTGGACTCCCTGAGGGCGGCCTGATGGATCGCATCCGCGCGACCTATCGCATCACGGCTTCGGAATCCGAAAGTCGCGCGCGCGCCGAGGCGCTCGCCGCCGAGCAGAGCGTCGAGATGCCGGTCGCGGCGATCGGCGACGAGCGGGTGCTGCGCGAGACCGTCGCCACCGTGGAATCGATCCGCCCGCACGCCGATTACTTCGACGTGACGCTGGGCATTGCGGCGGCCACCACCGGCGCGGAAGCCTCGCAGCTCGCCAACATGCTCTTCGGCAACTGCTCGCTGCAGCCGGAGGTCGAGCTCATCGACGTGGAGCTCCCCGCGGGATACGAGAAGGCGTTTCCCGGGCCGCGCTTCGGCATCGAGGGCATACGCGCGGCGACGGGAGTGCGGGGACGCGCCCTCACCTGCACGGCGTTGAAGCCCCAGGGCTCGACGGTCGAGCATCTCGCGAAGCTCGCCCGCACCTTCGCGCTCGCCGGCATCGACGTCATCAAGGACGACCACGGCATCGCCGACCAGCCGCCGCATCCCTTCGCCTCGCGCGTTCCCGCCGTGCAGGAAGCGATCGACGCGGCCAATCGCGAGACCGGCGGGCGCACGCTATACGCGCCGACGTTCTCGGGCGGGGCCGCCGCGCTCGCGTCGCAGGCGAAGACCGTGCGCGATCATGGCGTGAAGATGGCGCTGGTGGCGCCCATGCTCGTGGGGCTGCCCGCGTTCGTGGACCTGCGCAAGACGCTCGACGTTCCCGTCATGGCGCACCCGGCTTTCGCGGGCTCGGCGCGCATCGCCGCGCCCGTGCTTCTCGGCACGCTCTTTCGCCTGCTCGGGGCGGACGCGACGATCTTCCCCAATCATGGCGGGCGCTTCAGCTTCAGCCGCGAGACGTGCCTCGCCATCGCGAAGAGCGCGCGAGCGCCCTGGGACGGCGTGAAGCCCGTGCTGCCCGTGCCCGCGGGAGGCATGACCGTGGAGCGCGTGGGCGAGATGCTCTCGGGCTACGGTCCCGACACGATGCTGCTCATCGGCGGCGGGCTGCTCTCGGCGAAGGAGCGCCTGCTCGATCGCAGCCGCGAGTTCGTCGGCGCGGTGCGGGGCTCGGCGTAAGATTCGTGCGATGAGCGATACGCCCCTCGTCCGCAGGCACGCCGGCAACTTCCACTGGGAAGACGTGGACGTGCTCGCCTACAAGCAGGAAGGCAGCGCGCCTTTCCGGGATGTCACGCGCCAGGTGCTCTTCGAGGGCGGTGGGGTGCCCGCGCAGCTTCGCTACTTCGAGGTGTCGCCGGGCGGCTACACGACGCTCGAGCGCCACGAGCACGTGCACGCGGTGATTGTGATCCGCGGCCACGGGCAGTGCCTCGTCGGCGACAAGGCGTGGGACATCGGGCTGCACGACCTCGTGCGCGTGCCGCCGATGACGTGGCACCAGTTCCGCGCCGCGTCCGACGAACCCCTCGGTTTCCTCTGCATGGTCGCCTCCGACCGCGATCGCCCGCAGCTTCCGTCCGCCGACGACGTCGCCGCGATCTCGCGACCGCTGAAAAAATAACCGGGGACAGACCCCGGTTATTTTTCTCCTCAAGGGTAACAATCTGTAAGCGCTGACCACCGGGTGACTCGTCGCGCGTTTCAGGGAACAGGAACACCCGAAACGACGACAAGGAGACTCGCATGACACGCAAACCCCTGGCGATCGCAACGATGCTGGCCGGCCTCGCGACCGCGACGATGTCGATGAACGCCTCGGCCGATCCACTGCTGGGCGCGATCATCGGCAGCGGCATCGGCGCGGTCATCGGACACAACACGGGGCAGCACAATGGTGGCGCCATCGGCGCGGCCGCAGGCGCCATCATCGGCACCGCGATCGGCGCGAGCACGGGGCCCGCTTACTACGGCCCCGCGCCGGCTCCCGTGTACTACGGCTATGGCCCGCGCGTCGTGGTGCTTCCGGCGCCCGTGGTGTACCACCCGCACTACACGTACTCGCACGGGTACTGGCACCGCCACTAAGGCACGCGGAAGAAGGGGCTACTTCGCTCCGGTGATGACCACCAGCACGCTGCAGTGGGCGTGCTCGATGAGCGACTTGGAGATGGATCCGCGCCACCAGCGCCTCGCCCAGCCCTCGAGGTGCCGGTGGCCCACCACGATGAGGTCGGCGCCCACCTTCTTGCCGTAGGTGACGATCTCGTCGACCGCGTCGCCCACGAGGACCTCGCCCTTCGGTGAATGCCCCGCCTCGCCGAGGCGCTTCAGGCCGTCGTCGAGGATCTCGCGGTAGGCCTGCTCCTCTTCCTTCTCGCGCTCCGCGTCGTAGATCCCGCCCTCGCCCCCGATGAAGGCCGCCGGCGGCGGCATCACCGCGACGAGGAAGAGCTCCGACTTGGTCCAGCTCGCCACCTCGCGGCAGTCGAGCAGCGCCTTTTGCCCCGATTCCGATCCGTCGTACGCCAGAAGGATGCGCTTGTACATTGGCCGGCTCCCACGGTGGTCCGCGTTGTGCGCACCATACTACGCTCCCGGGGCTTGCTGGTGCCTTGCCTGGTAGTTGCGGGGGCTCATGCCGAAGGACCGGTGGAAGGCGCGCCGCAGGCGTTCCTCGCTGCCCAGTCCGCAGCGCCGGGCGATTGTCTCCACTCGCATGTCGCTTTCCTCGAGCAGCCGGCGGGCGAGGTCCACTCGCGCCTGCTCGATGAATCGCGCGGGCGGCATGCCGACCTCGCGCACGAAGAGCCGGTACATGGAGCGCTCGCTCATGGCGCCCTGCTCCGCGATCATGTCCGTGGTGACGTCGCGCGCGAGGTTGGCGAGGATCCACGAGACCAGCTTCGCGATGCGCTCGTGGCCCACCATCTGCGCGGCGAGATGCGCGCTCACCTGGCGCTCCTCGCCGCTGCGGCGCATGAACAGGACCTTGCGGTGCGCCACCGCCATGGCGACGTCGCGCCCGAGGTCCTCCTGCACGAGGGCGAGCGTCTGGTCGATCGCCGCGGTCGCGCCGGCCGAGGTGTGGAACTTCCCGTCGCGGATGAAGAGGCGCTCGGCATCGACCTCGATCCCGGGGAATCCCTTCGCGAGCTCGTTGCACGCGCGCCAGTGCGTGGTGGCGCGCCGGCCCTCGAGCAGTCCCGCCACCGCGAGCACGAAGACGCCCGTGCCGATGGCCACGACGCGGCGCGCCCGGGCCGAGCGGGCGCGGACGAACGCCACGAGGTCCGCATCGGCGACCGCGCCTTCGACGATGCCGCCGGCGACGATCAGGGTGTCGATGTCGCGGTGGGCGTCGCGGAAGGAGTGCGTGGCGACGATGGAAAGGCCGCACGAGGTCTGCACGGCGCCTTCGCGGCGCGCCACGATCTCGGTCGCGTACGCGAGCTTCGCGCCCCGCGCGGCTTTCTGCACGGCGAGGTTCGCGCCGCGGATGATCTCCATGGGCCCGGCCACGTCCAGGACCTGGGCGTCCGGAAAGACGACGATGGCGATGCGCCGCATCGCCACCGCGTCAGCCATCGGCGGCCAATCGCTCGAGCTCGCGGCGGATGCGGTCGCGCTCCTCGAGCAGGCCCGCCAGCTGCGCGTCGCACCGTGCGATGGGCTGCGGATAGGACTTGATCTCGTCGTTCACGCGGGCGAGCCGGTCGGCAAGCTCGCTTCGCGCCCCGGGTGATCGGTCCATGCGAACTCTCCCCTGGCTCAATGGCCGCATATTAGCCCGGCGAGGCCCGGCCCCGCTTGTCGGCTTTCCCACGCTTTCCGCCACCCGATCTCGTTGTATGTGCAACCAAAAATGGGGTAACATTCAGTCATGTCCCAGAAGGTCCTCGATACGTACCGTAAACGTGGGTTCGACTGCATCTGCGGGAACCTGCGCATGGCCACGCGCGCCATCACCGCCGTGTACGACGAGCACCTCAAGGCCTCGGGGCTCACCTCCAACCAGCTCGCGGTGCTCTGGCCCATCGTGGCCATGGAACCCACGCCCATGAGCGAGATCGCCAGGGCCGTGGTGATGGACAAGACCACGGTGTCGCGCAACGTGGCCGGCCTCGAGGCGCTGGGCCTCGTGCAGATCCAGCCTGGAGAGGACGCGCGGCTTCGCCTGGTCTCCACCACCGCCAAGGGGCGCCACGCCTTCGCGCTCGCGATGCCCGCGTGGGAAGCCGCGCAGGAAGCCGTCGCGAAGACCTTCGGCAAGGGGCGCTTCACGAGCCTGGTGAAGGAATCCAAGAAGCTCGCCCGCGTCATCGCGGACGGCTAGCGCATCGCCCCCGGCGGCTTCCTCAGCACCTCGTCGGCGACCACGCCCGCCAGCACGCCGTGGCTGTCCTGGGATATCTCCCAGTACATCATCCCGCGCAGGCCCTTGGCCATCGCGTAGCGCGCCTTCTCGCGGATTGAAGCCTCGTCGTCGTAGGCGATGAATACCCGCGAGCGCGGTTCGTAGAGCCAGGGCGCCTTCGCCGCCGCGTTCCAATAGCGCTCGAAGCCGCGCCCGGTGCCCGTGAACCGGCCGCCCGCATCGCGAACGAGATAGCCTTCGCTTACGAGGTAGGCGAACTCGTAGGTCGCCTCGTGATCCTCGCGCGCGAGCGCCTTGCACGGCTTGTAGAGCACTTCGCCCCCCGCGCAACCGGACCAGCCCTTCCCGTAGAACGGGACGCCCAACGCGAGCCGGGACGGCGCGATGCCCTGCGCGAGGAAGAGCTCCACGCTCGCCTCGACGTTCGTGCCGCCGGGATCGGCCGGGTCGCGCGACAAAGGCGCCACGAAGAGCGCCGCCCGCTCCCACGTGCCGTGATAGTCGTACGTCATGAGGTTGATCCAGTCGGTGCTCGCGGCGAGTTCGGCGAGCCACGCGCTGCTCTTGTCGGCGTCGAACACGTACTTCGCGTCCGCGCCCGCCGCGACCGTGAACAGATAGTGCCTGCCGTCGGACGCGCCGGCCCGGTCGAGCGCGGCGCGCAGCTCGCGCCCGAGCGCCGCGAAGCTTCGCTTGTCGCCGGGCCGGTCGCAGGTCGCTTGCCCCGCCGCGCAGGGGATGCCGATCGAGCCCGGATACTCCCAGTCGATGTCGATGCCGTCGAAGCCGTGGTCGCGCAGGAATCGGACCGTCGACGACACGAAAGCCGCGCGCGACCGGTCCCCGCTCGCCATGTCGGAGAAGCGGTTGGACCAGCTCCACCCGCCGACGGAGGCCACGAGCCTGAGCCCCGGATCGGCGCGCTTCACCTTCGCAAGCGCCTCCAGGTTCGCCGCATCGAGTGCCGGATGCCCGAGGACGATCGATCCGTTCTCGCCCGCGCACTCCTCGAGCGGTGCCACCGCGCCGTTGCCGTGCCTTCCGTCCCAGCAGATGTCGAGGAAGGCGTAGTTCACGACCGTCAGGCGCGTGGGATCGAATTCGAACACGCCTTTCCACGCGGGGTAGTAGCCCACGACCTCGCGCGCGGGCTGGGGCGCGAGGCTTGCGCAACCCGCGGCCGCGAGGACGAAGAGGAGCGCGGCAAGGCGCGCCATCAGCGCTTCACCACGGGAGCGGCGACGCCGTCGATCATCACGTTCAGCACCGACGGAAGGTTCGATGCGATCGCGCGCTGCGCGGCCGCGAGCACCAGCGCGGGATCGGTGACCAGCTCGCCATGGCCGCCGAATCCTTCCGCGACCTTGTCGTAGCGCGTGGCGAGCAGCTCCGTGCCGACGGTGCGCCCCGGACCGTAATCGCGGAGCTGGATCTGGTACTCGGCATTCCAGCGCGCGTCGTTGCCGACGATGGCCACGAAGGAAAGCCCGTAACGCACTGCGGTGTCGATCTCCGCCGGATGGAAACCGAATGTGCCGTCGCCCATCACGGCGATCACCGGCACGCCCGGCTTCGCCAGCCGCGCGGCCACCGCGAACGGAAGCGCCGCGCCGATGGAGCCGGCGACGCCGTTGATCACGCGATTTGGCGCCGCCAGGCACGCCTGGGCCCACTGCCCTACCTCGCCGCCGTCGGAAACGAACACCGAGTCGGGATGCGAATCGAGGATCGCCTGCAGCGGGCGCAACGCCTGCACCGGATGCATGCGCCCGGGAATCGCCGAGGTCGCGTGGTTCCACGCTGCGGGCCGGTAGGCGATCGCGCCGCGGACTTCGGAGAGCCACTGGCTTTTCACCGGAGGCTGCGTTTGCGCGGCACGCGTGAGCGCGTCGATCGCCGCGAAGGCGTCGCGATCCACCGCGATCTCGACCAGCCGAGCGCCCGCCGCGAAGGCCGGGGGCTTGCCGAACCTGAGCGTGAAGTCGAGGCGCTTGCCGGCGAGCACGACGAGGTCGGCCTGGGGGAGCGCCTCGGCAAAGGCGCCGAGGCTGGGATCGGCGATGCCGCGCGGGCTCTCCATTCCGACGACGGGAATGCCGAGCGCGGCCTCGAGCGTGGCGATGCGCGCGCGGCCCGCTTTCGTGAGCGTCGCGGGACCCGTGAGCACGAGCGGGCGCTTCGCGCCGCGCAGCATCGCCACGATCGCGCTCGCGTCGTAGTCGGGCGCGGGCGGCGACGCATCGAAGGGCTCGCTGCGCTCCGCTTCGACCGCGGCCTCGAGGCAATCGCTGGGAAGGCTCAGGTGCACGGGGCCCGGCCGCCCGCCTTTCGCGATCGCGAGCGCGCGCGCCGTGTCGGATGCCATGAGCTCGGCGGACTTGTTCGTCCACGACGCCTTCGCGAGGGGTGCGGCGATGTCGCCCTGCGCCATCTCCTGGAACGCGCCCATGCCCAACTCGCGGCGCGGCGCGTGACCGGAGAGGAGCACGACGGCAGATTCGGCCATGGCCGCGGTGTAGAGCGCGCCCACCGCGTTCGCGTGGCCCGGGCCGCCCGTCACCATGGCGATGCCCGGCTGCCCCGTGAGGCGCGCCCACGCGTCGGCCATGTGGACCGCGGCGGCCTCGTGGCGCACGTGGATGAGCTCGATGCCGTCGTCGAACGCGGCGTCGAACACCGGCATGATGTGGTTGCCCGAAAGGGTGAAGATGCGGGTGATGCCCGCGGCCCGGAGGGCGCGTGTCAACGCCCGCGCGCCGTTTGCGTTGGAGGAGGACATTCCGTGATTTTAGGAGGAGGAACCATGCGCAGGGCAACCCTTTGGATCGCCACGGCGGGGATGGGAATCGCGGCCCTGGGGATATCCGCCCGGGCTTCGGCCGATCCGGTGGCAGGTGCCATCGTGGGCGGGGCCATCGGCGCGGCCGTGGGCGGACCTCCCGGCGCGGCGGTAGGCGCCGTGTTCGGCGCCGCGGTCGGTTCCGGTCCCTACTACTACGGTCCCCGCTACGCGCCCTATGCGTACGCACCCGCGCCTTACGCCTACGCACCCGCACCCTACGCTTATGCGCCGGCACCGGTGTACGCCGCGCCGCGAGCCTACGCGCCGGCCTACTACCCCGCCCCGGTGTACTACCGCGCGCCGTACTACGGCCCGGTGGTCCGCCCGTACCCCCGTTACTACTACGGACCCTACTACCGCCGGCACTGGTAAAAAAAACGGGGTCAGACCCCGGTTTTTCGTCAGGGCGCCATGTGCGCCGCGAGGAACTTTTCCATCGCCTCGTAGAACGCGAACTGGTTCTCCTCGTTGCGGAACCCGTGGCCTTCGTTGTCCTTCACCATGTACTCGACGGCCACGCCGCGTTTCTTCAGCGCCGCCACCATCTGGTCGCTCTCGTCCTTGTTGACGCGCGGGTCGCGCGCGCCTTGCGCCACGAATAGCGGAGTCTTGATGCGGTCGGCGTGCAGCACCGGCGAAGTGGCCTCCAGCCGCGCCTTGTCCTTCACCGGATCGCCCACCATCTCGTAGAACTTGGGCATGAGCGGCTTCCAGTAGGGCGGGATCGTCTTCATGAACGTGAACATGTTGGCCACGCCCACGTAGTCCACCGCGGCCGCGTAGAGGTCCGGCGTGAACGTCACGCCCGCGAGCGTCGCGTATCCCCCATAGCTGCCGCCGTAGATGCCGACGCGCTTGGGATCGGCGATGCCCTGCGCGATGAGCCACTTCACGCCGTCGGTGATGTCGTCCTGCATCTTGAGGCCCCACTGGCCGAAGCCCGCCTCCCAGAACTTGCGCCCGTAGCCCGTGGAGCTGCGGAAATTCATCTGCAGCACGCAGTAGCCGCGGTTGGCGAGGAACTGCACCTCGGGGTTGTAGCCCCAGGTGTCCCGCGCCCACGGCCCGCCGTGCGGGTTCACGACGCACGCGAGGTTCTTCGGCTCCCGGCCCAGCGGCAGCGTGAGGTAGCCGTGGATCGCGAGGCCGTCGCGGGCGGTGTAGGTGATCGGCTTCATGAACGACATCGCGTCCTCGGGGATCTTCGTGTTGATGTCGCCCAGCTTCGTAAGGGTGTCGGCCTTCGCGTCGTAGATGTAGCGCGCGCCCGGCGTGCGGTCGTTGGCCGCGGCGACGATGAACTTGTCCTCGGCCTTGGTGGAGTTCTGGATCGCGACCTCCATGCCCGGCAGCTTCTTCTCGATGTCGGCGAAGACCTTCTCGTAGTACGGGTCGAAGAACTTGCGCACCGTCTTCTCGCGCGCGTACGTGACCATGGTGAGGCGCCGGCGGGCGTTGGACCACGACGGGCCGTCCACGTCCACGTCGGGATCCTGGTAGAGCACTTCCTCGGCCTCGGCCTGGGGCTTGTTGGGATCCATCATCACCAGCGCCGTCTTGTCGCGGCCGCGGTTGCTGATCATGTAGACCTTCTGCTCGTCGTCGGTGAAGAACGCGGGATCGAGGCGCGTCTTGTAGTCGGTGGTGGCGATGGTCTTGAACTCGGCCTTCTCGCTGGGGCGGTAGAGCAGCTCGGTGTCGAGTCCCTTGGTGCGCGCGGCCATCAGCACCCGGCCGTGGTGGTCGGTCTGCCAGCCGAGGATGTCGCCGGGATTCTCGGCGACCAGCACCGATTCGCCGGTGCGCACGTCCACGCGGAAGACGTCGAACACCTCGGGGTTGCGCTTGTTGTGCTGGATGAGGACATGGAACGGATCGTCGGGCAGGTCGTCGACGATCTCCGCGCGCACCTTGTCGAACGGCGTGAGGTCGGTGATCTTCGCGGTCTTCACGTCCACGGCGACCACGTGGAAGTTCTCATCGCCGCCGAAGTCCTTCGTATAGAGGATGCGGTCGCTGCCCTTCCAGTAGTAGATGTTGATGTCGCGCGCGGTCTCGTGCGTGAGCTGGCGCGCCTCGCCCACGGGCGTGCTGCCCTCGAGCGGCTGCACGAAGACGTTCAGGCGCCGCTGCTGCCCCTGGGCCTCGGCCACGGGCTGCATGAAGCCCAGCGTCTTGCCGTCGTCGGAGAGGCGGAAGTAGGCGCGCTCGGGATTGGCGAAGAAATCGCGCACGGGGAATTTCTTCGGGGCCGTGGCGTCGGCGAAGACGTGGGCCGGCGCGAAGGAGCCGGCGAGCGCGATCGAGGCGAGAATGAGGACGATGCGGGTGCGGATTCGGGTCATGGAGGTATGGACGATGGAATTCATGAGTCGGTTGGACGCGCACGAGGCGCGATTCGGATTCGCGCGGCTAGGGACGAACGTAGGCCCAGCCCTGCTGCTGCTTGCGCATGATCTCGACCACGCCCGCGGGGACGAAGGAGACGCCGGGCAGGATCTCGCCGCGCTTCACGTTCTGCTTGGCCATGGTGTTCTCGCAGGCCGAGACCGTCATGCCGGAAAGAACCGACTCGTCGATGCGCGGCGCCACGGGCGAGCCCACTTTCAGCATCGCGAGCCCCGGGCCGTACGCGACGATCTCGATCTCGACATTGTCGGCGCCCAGGTCCGACTGCAGGTTCTTCGCGTTGTTGAGGGCGAGGTTCCAGCGCGCCGGATCGGCGTCGCTCACCTGGATCACCACCTGGTTCTTGTGCGGGCGCGCCGCCTCTTCGGCATAGCGTCCGCCATGATGGACGGCGTGGACGCAGCCGCCGAGCAAGATCGCGGCCGAAGCGGCCAGGGCGATGCGGGATCTCATGTGCCCTCCTGGATGTCGATTGCCACGGTGTATTGCCCCACGCGCACGCTCGAGACCTTCACCTCGAGGCGGCCCTTGCCCTGCGCCATGAGGGTCACGAAGCGCTCGTTCACGCTGCCGCGCGTCCACGGGAAGAACACGTTGGCGCCGGCGTAGAGGCCCTGGCCCCAGCCGTCGAGGTGGCCCACTTCGATCACCGACTCCGACGGCGCCACGAGCTTCACGCCCTCGCCCTGCGCCGTGACTCGCAGCGGCTCCGAGAAAGGAAGCTTCCTCGCCGAGGACAGGCCATAGGTGCCGAGATAGCCGCGGTTGGCGATGCGAAGCTCGATGCGCGTGAGCTCGCCCACCGTTTCCTTCCGCGCGACCTCCACCGACACGCGCGGCACGAGCGCGGCCACGCGCAGGAACGCCGAGGCCTGCGACTCGCACACCTGCGCGAGCTTCTCGTACGGCGGGTTCGAGATGCCCACGCGCATGTCGAAGCCGCCCACCTCCACCTCGCCAAGCTGCGGATGCTTCGCCTTCTTCCACGGCCCGAAAATGCGGCCCTTGTTCACTTCCTGGTCCCACTTGGCGAGCGCGAGGTAGTCCTTGCGCTCGAGCTTGGCGTACACGTCGACGAAAGGCTTCTTGCGCTCGATGCCCAGCTGCGTGAAGAGGTCCCAGAGCTCGATCACGTAGGCGAGCGCGCCCCTCTGGTGGTACGCGTAATCGGTCATGTCGCCCTTGAGCGGCCGCTCGGGCACGTACAGGAACTCGTGGAAGCCGCTCACCGTGGGGTAGCCCGTGAACTGCGTCATCCACGCCTCGACCTGGCGATAGACCGCGAGGTCGCCCTGGTCCATCTTGTCGTCGCTCTTGTCGCCGAGCGGGCGGATCAGCACGCCGCCGAAGGTGTGCAGGTTCAGCCACGCGAAGATGTTCGGATGCGCCGTGGCGAAGTCCATGATGGCGCGCGTCTCGGGCGCGCTGCCCGGATAGTCGCCCGCGCCTTCCTGCTCGTGCTCGGGCGCCCAGCAATAAGGGAAGTTGCGGTTGAAGTCGTACTGGTTGTCCGAGAGGAAATACGGATCGGGAATGCGACGGCCGTCGAAGTTCGCGATCGTCCCCTCGGGATAGACCTTGTAGTACGGCGGCGGATCCTCGGGCCCGCGCGGCACCAGCACGTTCGGGAAACCCTCGAGCGCCACGAGCTCGCCGTCGTCGCTTCGCACGCGCATGATGCCCATGAAGCCGTTGCCGTCGATGTCGCTCGATTCCCAGTACGCGTGCCCCTTGTGCCGGCGCTCGTCGATGGGAGACGAGCGCACGTAGCGGCCGCTCTTCAGCACCGCCTCGGCGCCGTCGGGCGAGATGCGCGGTACCACGTAGAAGAGCGAATCGCGGAGCGTCTCGGCCATGTGGGCGGGAAGCCGGCGCGGATTCGTGCCCGCGTGGATGCCGATCACGTCTTCGGCGATCGCGAGGGCCACGCTGGATCCGCAGAGCTCCGTCGCGTGCATGTTGCCGTCCACCCAGATCGCGGGACGGTGGCTGTCGGGATCGCGGCCGATCACGAGCAGCGGAATGTCGCGGCCCTCCGCGCTCTTGCCGAGCGAGGAGACCTTCACGAATTGCGGATGCGCGCCGGCCCACGCAGCGAGTTGCTGCGTGAGCTCGGAGTAATCGAGGTATTTGTTACGGAACATGAGCGAGGCGATCGGGGAAAACCCCGATTGTCTCACGCAGCGTCACCCCGGGCTTGGCCCCGGGGCCCAATGAACTACTTCTTCCCGTAGTTCTCCGCGAGGTACTGCGCGATCGGCGCCGTGTCCTCCGGCTTGATGGGCGCGCCGTACGCCTTCTGCATCTTCGTCACCGTCGCCTCCCACCCTTTTGCGTCGAGGAACGGCGAATTCAGCGGGATGTAGTCGAGGCTGTGGCACGCGACGCAGTTGTTGCGCACCTTGTCCAGGCCCGGGCCGTCCTTGAGCTTCACCTTGTCCTCGCCCGCCACGGCGAGCGTGGCGGCCGCGAGCATGGCAACCGAAGCGAGCGCGAGGATCTTCTTCATCACGCCACCTCCAGCTTGATGCGCGGGATCACGTTGTGGTGGTAGCCCGCGGGATTGAAGACGAGCTTGTCCACCTGCGTGTCGCCGCGATTGTTGTAGGCGCGCACCATCACCACGGGCGAGCCTTCGGCGCGGAACTTGTGCTCGAACGCGCGGAAGGAGTAGTTGCCGAGGTCCTTGCCGAGCTGCGCGAGGACCCAGGAGCGCCCGCCATCCACGGAGACTTCCACGTCGCGGATGCCGCGGCCGCCGTCCCAGGCCACGCCGGCCACGGTCACCATCTGGCCCTTCTTCACGTGCTCGCCGTCATGGATCGAGGTGACGAGCGAGTTCACCACGATGTCCGTGATG
>Ga0335070_10002408_pt1 | contig 21764 bp, 21 predicted proteins | sample Lox_Sample_13_FD_206722 | JGI IMG/M metagenome (GOLD analysis project Ga0335070, IMG submission 206722) | Soil microbial communities from Loxahatchee National Wildlife Refuge, Florida, United States - Lox_Sample_1.3 | ecosystem: Environmental > Terrestrial > Soil > Wetlands | place: USA...
GTGTCCTTCTGCCTCGTTGTGGCTGCAAACCACTCGTTTCATATTTTTGTCTCGGATGTGCTCTTATACTATAATCTCTCGAGTTGCATGCGTCCATTGGAGGAGTGAGAACCGATGATAGTCTCCACGCTGATCATACTGGGCCTCGCGCTTTTCGAGTCTATAACCAGCATTGACAATGCCGTCATTAACGCCGAGACCTTGGCGACCATGCAACATAGGGCCCGAAGATGGTTCCTGACATGGGGCATGCTGATTGCGGTATTTGGGGTGCGTGGATTGTTGCCGTGGCTCCTTGTTTGGGTCATGACTCCACATCTAGGGCCATGGCAGGCGTTCACCGCCAGCCTGACCGGTGATGCGGCAGCATTGAATGCCATTCACGCCAGCGCTCAAGTTCTTCTGATAGGCGGAGGGGTCTTTTTTATATTTCTCTTTTTCCATTGGATATTCATGGAGCCCAAGAATTACGGTCTCTTTGTGGAGCGCATTATAGAGCGCCAGGCTGCATGGTTCTATGCCGCTGTTTCAATCCTGCTTGCGATCATCGTCTGGTTTGCTCTTCGCAGGAGCCCTATGCTGGGGTTCGGGGCAGTGATGGGTTCAACAGCCTTTTTTATCATTCACGGTTTCAGAAGATATGCGGAAGAGCAGGAGCGGCGACTCCTCGGGAGAGAAGCGCATCTCTCCGATATAGGTAAAGTCCTTTACCTCGAGGTGATTGATATGACGTTTTCCATTGACGGCATCGTGGGCGCTTTTGCGTTTACGCTCTCAGTACCGCTTATCCTCATAGGGAACGGCATCGGGGCTCTCGTAGTCCGTCAGCTGACGTATTACGGTGTTGAGCGGATCAAGCGGTATGCCTACCTGAAAAACGGTGCGATGTACTCGATCCTAGTGCTGGGCATTATCATGCTGGCCCACAGTTTCGGGGTCTCTGTGCCGGAGTGGGTTTCGCCGCTCGCGGCATTTGTCATCGTTGGCTATTTCTTTGTAAGGTCGCTATTGGCGTTGCGGACTTGACTCGCTTATGACGACATGATCCGAATAGGTGGCTATCCAGCATCCCCGAAGCTCACCCTGCTCTTATAGTAGTCGAGCATCACGAAGGCGTGAGTTTCACCACAACCAGCCCTCTTTTTTCCCTTGACAATGTGGCTAGAAGTAGAATAAGCATAGTTGTCTGACAATAGCACTACATCTCCAATAAGAGAAGATTATGCGTGCGCCACGGACCACATATAATGACGAGATATTTCGCCCTGTTCGGACCAAGAGAGCGTTTGAAGAGATTTCGACTGAGATAAAAAGACTTATTTTCGCGGGGGCTCTCAAACCGGGGGACAGACTGCCCGGTGAAAACGAGCTTGCCAGAAAATACAATGTCAGCCGCCAGACGATCCGGGAGGCGCTGCGAGTCCTGGAATTGACCGGTGTCATTAAAATGCGAAAAGGGGGCATTGGGGGCCCTCTTGTGGTCGACACCATGCTGCACGCGATAAATAATCTCTACCTGGATGCCGTTCAAATGAAAAGCATCAGCAAGGAGGAGATCGAGATTGCGCGTATCAAGATCGAGAAAGCCATATTGGACGAAGCAATAAATCGTGCCGACCATGAGGATATTCAAAAGCTTGAAGACAACCTGGCACTTGAAAAAATGATTTACGCAAAGAATCTCGATGCATTTGAAAAGAACGCGGAATTCCACAGGTTGGTGGCAAAGGCGTCAAAGAATGGTCTTTTTGTAATCGTCATGGAATCGCTCATTGCCGTGGTGGCAGATTTCAGAAGCCGGATCGGCCTCGACCTCGAGGTGTCGGGCCGCGCCATAAAAGAGCACGAAGAAATCGTCAAAGCAATAAAAATGCGGGAGCACAAGCGCGCCTCCGCTCTTATGGAAAAACACCTCACATATGTAAGCGAGGTACTCGAGGAGCAACCCGCACGCAAACGGAGAGGAAAGAAAAGTGGAAGAAAGTCTTGAAGCTAATGTTGAGTTGAGGCGTTGAGGAGGCGTTATGGAAAAAGTCCTGCGTGCTGTTTTTAAGTTAAGCGCATTCATGCAGGTTATATCTGGCGTTGTCCTGACCTTCATCGTGCTGTTGACGACTGCGGATGTTATCATGCGGGCTTTCGGCAGGCCGATCCTCGGTACATACGAGATAGTGGCGATGGGTAGCGGCATTGTCCTCGGCTTCGTCACGCCAATTACGGCCTGGCTTCGCGGCCATATCTTTGTGGATGTACTGACAAAGAAGCTTCCAGGCGTCGGTAAAAACGCAGCAGATATCGTCACGAGATGCGTCGGCATCGGTATCTTCCTGATGATCGGGTGCAATGTATTAAAAATAGGCAACACGTTTCGTACTGCCGGAGAGGTATCAAATACCCTCCAGTGGCCGATGTATCCCATCCCCTATGCGGTCGGATTCAGCTTTTTCGCGCTTTCGCTCGTGCTCGTGTGCGATATTTTCAAGATTATAGGTGGCACGTATGAGTGAGATAACCGTAGGATGTATAGGTCTTGTGGCCGTGCTTGCACTCTTCATGACAGGCATGGAATTGTCTGTGTGCATGCTCCTTGTTGGTTTTGTCGGTTTCAGTTATCTAGTCAGCCTGAAGGCAGCCATGCATCTGGTCGCGAAAGATATGTACGACGTGTTCGCATCCTATGGCTATTCGGTATTTCCCATATTCATCCTGATGGGGCAGGTCGCTTTCGCGTCAGGCATCGCAAAGCGACTCTATGAATGCGCCTACCGGTTCATAGGCCACATTCCCGGTGGGCTTGCCATGGCCACAGTGGGCGGAGCGACTGCGTTCAAAACGCTCTGCGGTTCGGCGGCTGCAACCGCGGCAACGTTTACCAGTGTCGCCATTCCAGAGATGGACCGCTACAAGTACAGCAAAAAACTTTCGACCGGTGTGGTGGCAAGCGTGGGTACGCTGGGCTGCATGCTGCCGCCGAGTGTCGGGCTTATTGTGCTGGGCATCATCACAGAGCAGTCAGTAGGAAAGCTCTTTCTCGCGGGCATTATACCGGGTCTTGTGATGGCGTTATTTTTCGTTTTCACCATTTTCGGCTGGGCGAAAATGAACCCGGAGTTGGCGCCGGCCGGAAAAAGGTCAACATGGAAAGAGCGCCTGGTAACAGTTCCTGAGGTCGCAATAGTGCTTGCTATTTTTGTAATAATGATTGTGGGGCTGATGGACGGCTTCTTCACCCCAACGGAGGCGGGCAGCGTAGGTACCGCGACCCTGCTCCTGCTGGTGTTGTGCAGAAAACAGTTGAGGCCGCGGGGGTACGCAAAAGCAGTCGCAGATTCAGCCCGCAGTGCCTGCATGGTGCTCATGCTGATCGGCGCCTCGACAGTGCTCGGCCACTTCATCGCGGTGACCACCATTCCGCAGGTCATGGCAGGGTGGATCACGACTCTCCCGATCCATAGGAACCTGATCATCGTTATCATCTGTATAGTCTACATTGTGGGCGGTTCCTTTATCGACGATATGGCATTTATGATCCTCGCCACCCCTATATTTTTTCCGGCAGTCCTGAAACTGGGCTTTGATCCGATATGGTTCTGCATCATGGTGGGCATCACGCAGATGATTGGCGTGATCATCCCACCGGTAGCGATCAATGTCTTCATTGTCACAAACCTGACTAAAGTGCCGATGAGCACGGTCTACGCAGGTAGCCTGCCTTTTCTCATCGGGATTATTATTTTTGCAGGCCTGCTCTTTGTATTTCCAGGTCTTGCGCTCTTTCTTCCAAAGCTGCTCATGGGCTGAAGGTAACGGGTGAGATCGTGTAGTACGTACCATAAACATTCACATAAAGGAGGATCAAGATGAAGCGTATTGTTCTGTTTGTATTTTGCGTCGCCCTTCTGGTGAGCGTTGCTCTACCGACCCTGCATGCGGCGGAGCAACCGATCAAATTGAAGTACAGCAACTTCCTTCCACCCACGCATCTCTTTTCCGTGCTTGGACAGCAATACTGCGATGAGATAAAAAAACGTACGAACGGAAAAGTCGAGATCACTTACTATCCCGGGGGCATACTGACCAGCGCCACGAAAGTGTATGATGGTGTTCTCAATGGCGTGTCGGACCTGGGGCTTTCCCACATAGGGTATACGAGGGGACGCTTTCTCGTGACGGAGACGCTGGACTTGCCGGTGGGCTACACCAGCGGCTATGTGGCCACCCACGTGAAGGAGGACTTCTATAACCAGTTCAAACCGAAAGAATGGAACGATGTGCATGTATTGTACCTGTTTGCTCCCGGTCCGCAGATCATAGCCACAAAATCAAAACCCGTCAGGAAATTGGAAGATCTGAAGGGTCTGAAGATCCGCGGCGCGGGAAGAATCGGCGATACGGCGAAAGCTCTGGGCGCCACCCCGGTGCCGGTCGAAATGGCCGACGCATACGATGGGCTTCAGAGGGGTGTTGTCGATGGGATCATGGATGCCATGGAGACCTGGAAAAGCTGGAAGCTCGGAGAACTGGTGAAGCACGCTACGCTTTCTCAGCGGGGAGCCGGACTCGTTTTTACGTTCTACGTGATAATGAACAAGGATAAATGGAATTCACTCCCTGACGACGTGAAAAAAGTCTTTACGCAATTGTCGGCTGAATACAATGAGAAGTTCGGCCTGGCATCCAACGAGATCGATCTCGCAGGAAGGGATTTCTTGAAGGAAAAAGGCGGCCAATTTTATTCTCTTGACGAAGCGGAGACGAAGAGATGGCAGAAAGCCGTCGAACCCATGCTGACTCAGCACCTGAAGGATCTGGAGCCCAAAGGCGTCAAGAAGGCGGACGGCGAGGCATACGTGAAATACATAAAAGAACGGATCGACTATTGGACAAAGCAGGAGAAGGATCACAAGATCTCCAGTCCGTACCAATAAAGAGGGTTTGAGCGAAACAGCCTCGACGAGAAGAAATAAGAATAGCGGCAGGATGGTATTTGAGTAAAACGGTACCGTCAAAATTCCTGTGAAAAAAGAAAGCTGTAAGCAAGCAACAGAAAAGACAGAGAGGTCTTCCGCGAGGGAAGGAGGGAGTCAGGGCGTGACTTTCTTCGCGCTCGCGGCCAAAAAGAAAACAAAGGGATAAAACTTACAATACCAGGAAAACTGTAAGGAGGATCACATGAGACTGAAGGACAGAGTAGCTATCATCACAGGAGCAGCGCGCGGTCTGGGGAAGGCCTATGCCATTCGCTTGGCTAAGGAAGGGGCAAAGGTCGTCATAGCCGACATCCTTGACGGGAGGGAAACTGTAGATGCCATCACTGCAACGGGCGCGGAAGCGCTTTACGTGAAGACCGATGTCACGAGCGAGGAGAGCACGCAGGAGTTGGCCCGCAAGGTCGTGGAGCGCTTCGGCAGGATCGACATTCTTGTGAATAATGCGGCCCTCTTTGCCGATCTGGTGAAAAAGCCCTTTTGGGAAATACCTGCTGCTGAATGGGATAAGGTGATGGCTGTCAATCTGAAGGGACCCTTTCTCTGCTCGAAAGCTGTCTATCCCCAGATGAAAAAGCAGAAAAAAGGGAAGATCATTAACGTCGCCTCGGGAACTTTCTACAAGGGGCTGCCTTATTTTCTTCATTATGTGGTATCGAAAGGCGGCAACGTCGCCATCAGCCGATCCATGGCTAGAGAGGTGGGTGACGACGGCATCAACGTGAATACTATTGCGCCGGGATATACAGAGACTGAGATCCTGAAAGCAAACCCGCAGGATCCGCCGGAAGTGATCAGGATGGCTGCGACCGGTCGCTGCATAAAACGCCCTGAGACGCCGGATGATCTTACCGGTACGATCGTTTTTCTTGCTTCCGACGACAGCGACTTTATAACGGGGCAGACGATCATTGTCGATGGCGGTTCGGCGCTGAACTGAGGGAAAAAATAGACCGCTACGCTCGGGCGATGGAGGGTAGAGGCACGGAAGCGAAGAATGAAGTGCTAAAGGTCTTGTGCTTCTCTGCGAAGCGGCCGTCTCAGTGAGAGCAGCGAACGATTGTCCGAGTCGCACAAATGTGCGACGGTCCGGTAATTACGAGGAGGAGTTGCATGTATGGTTACGCGGGAAAGATAGCTTGCATCGATCTTACGACCGGGAAGATCGATGCAGAGGATCTGCCGGAGGATATTGCGAGGAAGTATCTCGGCGGGAAGGGTCTTGGGGCTTACCTGCTCTATACGCGGCTGAAACCTCACACCGATCCCTATGCTCCGGAAAACATCCTGATCTTTGCCGCTGGTCCCATCACCGGCACCTCCTTTCCGTGTTCAGGCAGGGGCGCCGTGATTACGAGATCGCCGCTGACAGGGACATTTCTCGATTCGTACGCCGGGGGCAGCTTCGGCCCGTGGCTCAAGCATGCCGGCTATGATGCACTCGTCATTACCGGCAAGGCACATGCTCCTGTCTATATTCTTGTAGATGACGAAGAGATCTCGATACATGAAGCGGCTCATCTCTGGGGTTTAACCACAATAGAAGCCGAAGAAAAGCTAAAAACAAAACTGCAGGCCGAAAAGGAGGGCAGGGTCAGTGTTGCCACCATCGGCCCCGCGGGCGAGAGATTAGTCCGTTTTGCCAATATTTCGAGTGAGGGAAGGCATTTCGGCCGCGGCGGCTCGGGTGCGGTCATGGGGTCTAAGAACCTGAAGGCGGTGGCATTAAGAGGCTCCAGGAAGGTCGCCGTCGCTGACCCGGAGGCACTGAAAGCGGTCAAGAAGCAAGTTTTTAAGATCCTTTCGGAGCATCCCCAGACGAAGAGAGGCGGAGCCTTTCCCGGTATCGGTACCATGAGCACAATAGATGTCACGCACACCACGGGCACGCTGCCGACCAGCAACTGGAGGGAGAACACGTTTGATCATACGGATGCCGTAAATTCGAGCGCCTTTGTCCCGTACAAGACTCAGACCCGGGGCTGCTATATGTGTCCCATAGGTTGCAGCAGGATAGTGAAGATGACGGCATTCGGGACCGAATATGAAAACGAAGGACCTGAATATGAAACAATGTATGCCTTCGGTCCGCAGTGCGGGATCAGCGACCCCGCGGTCATAAACGCTGCAGATAGACTTTGCGAGGAGTACGGGATGGATACCATCACCTGCGGCGTTACCGTCGGCTACGCTATGGAGTGCTACGAGAAAAAGCTGATCACAAGAGAGGAAACGGGCGGCATTGATGTTGCCTTCGGCAATGGCGAGGCGGTGTTAGCGCTGGTACACCTCATCGGCAAGAAGGAAGGGATTGGCGCTATTCTTTCAGAGGGCACGCGAAGAGCCTCGCAGGAAATCAAAGGCTCCTCCGGTTTCGCTATCCATGTTAAAGGACTGGAACTGCCCGGCTACGATCCCAGGGGCATGAAAGGACAGGCTCTCACGTACGCGCTCGCAGACAGAGGCGCATGTCATGTGCGGTCGAACACGCTGAGAACAGAACTCTTGATGCCGGGCGCAGACCGGTATACCTACGAGGGCAAGCCATTGATGGTGAGCGAGCTGCAGCTCACCTACGCGATCTATGATGTCCTTATCTCGTGTGCCTTCGGTGGTTTCGCGATTACGCCGCCCGATTTTGCGCGGGCAGTGGCGGCTATCACGGGATGGGCATTCACTCTGGAGGATCTGCGCATGGTGGCGCAAAGAGTATGGAATCTCACGCGCCTCTTCAATGTGAGGGAGGGCTTCGGGAGAAAAGACGATATGCTTCCTGAAAGGCTCTTTAGCGAGGCGTCTTCGAAAGGCCCCTCAAGCGGTCAGACTGTCGACAGGAAGATATTCGACAAGATGCTCGATGAATATTACGCAATTGTAGGGTGGGATGTGACTACCGGCGTACCCACAACGAAAAGGCTGGAGGAACTGGGAATTGAGAAATGAGGGAACAACGGGAGGTGGCCTCACGTGGATTGGAACGCCGAGTACGGGAAGAAGGGAAAGATTTGGGGAGACGCGCCGAGCGAGTTGGCCTGTGAGGTGGTGAAGCATCTAGGAAAGCGCTCGAGCGGCCTCGAGGGCGCTACGCTCCTTGACATAGGCTGCGGGTACGGCCGCGATTCTTTCTACCTGTCAGATCAACTCAACGTGCATGTGATCGGGATCGAGAGATCTGCTAACGGGCTTGCGCTCGTCGGTAAGGATCCGAAGAAGGATAAAGTGCGTTTTATCTGCTGTGACTTCAGCGACATGGCGGAAATGCAAACCTTTGATCTGTTGTTTGCGTCAAACCTTTACCACACCATGCGACCCGGAGACAGGCTGATGTTAAGGGAAAAGGCTGCGCGGCTTCTGAAACAGGGCGGATATTTCTTCCTCAATGCGCTGTCAGTCAATGATAAAGAAGAGTATGGAAAAGGCGACATTGTCGAGGGAGAAAGCCATTCATTTGTCAAAGGGAAATATTCACATTTTTTCACAGAGAGGGAGCTCAGGCAAGATTTCGGCGCCTTCCTTGAACAGGAGTTATACGAACTTGAATATGAGGAGCACAGGAACGAAGGCAGGAACCACCATCACGTTTCCTGGATCATCATTCTAAGGAAGGCCTGCTAGATTCCTAACGTATACTATTTGGAATCGATCGCTTCAAAAACGGGTCATCCGAGATCCGCGCCCGTTCTTTACTTCGCGACCAGCACCGGGCACTTGGCTTCTTTCACCACGTTTTTTGTCACACTGCCGATGAGGAATCTTTCAATGCCTGACCTGCCAAGAGGGGCGATCACTATGAGATCGATCTTTTTCTCCTGTTGTTCCTTCAGTATTTCGTCCGACGGAAAGCCTCTTCTGACTTCGGTAATCACTTCCACTTCCTTCGCTGCGGGGAATTTTGCGAGCTGTTTCTGAAGATTTTGCTGGGCGGCAGATGTCATCCCGTTCTCCATTTGGCGCATCAGTTCGTCACTCAGGCAATAGTCAGCCGCACACTGATGCATTGCCTCATGAATCACGTGCAGGAGATAGAGCTTCGCTTTACCCTCCTTTGCGATTTCGAGAGCCTGTTTTAACGCCATGTCTGAGTGCTCGGAAAAATCGGTCGGAACGAGAATACTTTTCGCTGTCATCGGCTAAGACCCCCTCCTGAGAAAGTTTGCTCCGTTAGTGGTAAGGTAATTCGCCGGAAGGTATTTTGTCAATCGAGGCTGCTACCCGGCTTTTCGAGTGCCCGCTCCCACGCTTTTTGCTTTTTCGCTCTTAGTTCATTACTTCGTCCATCAAGAGCCCGTGCTCATTGAGAAACTCCTCGGCCTTGGCATGACCGAGCCCGGCGGCACACCTCATGTCTTCGACTGCCTGGCCGACGCTCCCGAGCACCAGATGAGACATGGCGCGGTAATAGTAAACATCCCTGTTCTGCGGGTTCAAATCGAGAGCTGCGTCAAAGTCACGCTTTGCGAGCTGGTACTTGCCCAGCTTGGCGTAAGCGATTCCCCTGTTGCAGTAGAGTTCCGGCAGGTGGAGCGCCAGTTCCAGCGCTGCCCCATAATTCTCAATAGCTTCACGCGGCCTGTTGGTCTTCTGACAGAGCACACCCCGATTGTAGTAGACATGGGCGAAGCCTGGGTCGAGTTTCAGCGCTTTGTTATAATCCTCCAGCGCATCCTCGAAGTTACCAAGAAGGAACCTGGCGAGGCCCCGGTTGTAGTAAACCTCAGCAGTGTCTCCGTTCAGTTCTATCGCCCTGTTGAAGTCCTCTATGGCAAGGCCGGGCTTGTTGACCAGCCCATAGGCACTGCCGCGAACCACATAGGCCTTGTGATCTTTGGGCCGCAGTGCTATGGCCTTGTCGCAGGCTTTGATGGCCTCCTCGTAATCAGCAATGGAGCAGAGGGAGTAAGCCAGGTCTATGAAAAGTTCCTGATCGGGTACACCCAATTGGATGGCCCTGTCATAGTCCCTTATTGCTTCCCGGAAAAGACCAAGGAGTGCGTACGTGTCCGCCCGCTTGTGGTATGCCTCAGCGTTCTTGAAGCCTGCTTCAATGGCCCTTGTATAGGTCTCAACTGCTTCCATGTATTTGCCCTCCTCTCTGAGGGCGCAAGCTTTTTTGAAAATGCGTTGGCCTGCCATAGTTTTTCCTGAGGATGATGCGAAGCAAAAACTGTACCATGACAATCGAGGTTACCATGTGCCTGGCAGGGCTTTGGACCATTCGGATTTTTGTGCTGTGAGCCTATAGAGCGAAGATTCGTCTTGCCTTCTTTTCTAGTACCTATGCCCGAGGGAAAAGATTTCCATTCTGGTGGGCCAATTCTGCCCCTTGATCACGCGAACGCCCGCGTCGACACGAGGTATGCGAAAGCTGGGCCGTTCTCCGGCCTATGCTGCTGACTGAGCGGTGTGTACTGGCTACTCTTTTTGCGGGGGATGTAACGTTCTCACTTCTTCTATTTCCCGCTCGATGTCGTTTATCTCCAGTTTCATTCTGGTAATAGAAGCCATTCTTTCCGAAAGAAAGGGCGCCTCCAAGGTGAGCGGTCTTGCCATAGCATATTCGCCGTAGACATACTCACCGATCTCCGTATAAAGCTTCTGGATTTTCCTCTGAATTTTTAAGACGTCCATTCTTCGCTTGGCTATCTTAGCCTGCTTTTCCACGTTAAAGGCTATCTCGCCCGCAGTCTCCTTGAGCGTTTTCAGGCCTTCCTCAGTCTTCTTCTTCAGCTCGTCCATCAATGCCATTGTATCCACCCTCGAAAACAGTGATCAGCGATTAGTGGCCAGTGTATAGGGCAACAAAATCCCCGTTGGAGTCGCGAGTTACGGGTTGCGTGTTAAAGGGAAAGATCGGATTACGCTGCGGCTGCACTTTTTTACCCGTAACTCTAAATTCGTAGCAAGGTTTTCGGTCACCGAACTCTGTCCGTTTATAGTATACTAATACGGCAGATGGTCCGCTTCAACGACATAGTTGAGGAGATTCTCAAGTACAATCCCCAAGCTGATGTAGACCTGCTCGAGCGGGCGTATGTCTTATCCGCGCAGGTGCACAGGGGAGCCGTCAGGCTTTCCGGAGAACCTTACCTTATTCACCCTCTTGAAGTTGCTTTCATGCTGACGAAGATGAGTCTGGATGTACCGAGCGTGGTCTCAGGCCTTCTTCACGATACCGTCGAAGATTCGTACCTTACCAAGGAGCAGCTGAAGGAGTATTTCGGGACGGAAATCGCCGAACTGGTGGACGGTGTTACCAAGATCAGCAGGATCGAGGTACAGAGTTCTGAAGAATCGCGCGCTGAAACCCTCCGCAAGATGATCCTGGCAATGAGCAAGGATATACGGGTGATCCTGATCAAGCTCGCTGATCGATATCATAATATGCAGACACTGAAATTCCTTTCTCCTGAGAAACAAAAGGAGATAGCTCGCGAGACCCTCGAAATTTACGCGCCGATTGCCCATAGGCTCGGCATTGAGTGGATGAAGGGCGAGCTGGAAGACCTTGCGTTTAAATACCTCGATTCAGATGAGTACAAAACCCTAAAAGAGAACATTGCCAAGAGGAAGAAAGAACGAGATGCTTACATCAGCGAGGTCAAGGAACTCCTCAAAAACCGGCTGGCCGAAGTCAACTTAAAGGCTGAGGTGTCAGGCCGGGCAAAAAGACTCTACAGTATTTACAGGAAGATGCTTCAGGATGACCTGAGTCTTGATGAGATTTCAGACATCACCGCATTCCGCGTGATCGTGGCTACCGTGAAAGAGTGTTACGAGGCGCTCGGCTACATACATGCGCTCTTCAAACCGATCCCCGGAAAATTCAAGGACTATATAGCGTTACCCAAAGCCAATATGTACCAGTCACTTCACACTTCTGTCATAGGTCCCCATGGGGAGAAGATAGAGATTCAGATACGGACCCCGGAAATGCACCAGATCGCGGAAGAGGGCATTGCCGCCCATTGGAAGTACAAGGAGGGCACTGTTTTTGACCCCAAAGAGGACAGGGTTTTTGGCTGGCTGAGAAGGGTCATTGAATGGCAAAAGGAACTGAAGGACAGCAAGGAGTTCCTGGAAATATTCAAAATCGACCTTTTCCCGGATGAAGTCTACGTGTTCACGCCCAAGGGAGACGTGAGAGAGTTGCCAAAAGGGGCGACGCCTGTCGATTTCGCGTACGCGATCCATTCTGAGCTGGGGCACCGATGCGTAGGTGCGAAGGTGAACGGAAAAATGGTGCCGCTTCGAACGCGACTTCAAAGTGGCGATACGGTGGAGGTGCTCACAAACCCGACGCACAAGCCCAGCAAAGACTGGTTGAAATTTGTTGTTACCTCAAAGGCCAAAACCAAGCTCAGGCAATGGATCAAGGAAGAGCAGCGGGGACGCAGCATCGAATTAGGCAGGACGCTCATCGAGAAAGAAACGGCCAAACATGGTTTGAACTTCTCGAAAATGCTGAAATCGGGCGAACTGGAGGCGCTGGCCAAAGAATTCAGTTTCGACACGACCGATGACCTTTTTGCCGGCGTGGGCTACGGCCTGTATACAGCTCTGCAGGTGCTCGGTAAAGTGTTGCCCGAGTCTGAAAAGGTCAGCAAGATCACCAAAATCATAAGCTCGATAAAGAGGGGTAGGGGTGATGCGGTCAAGATAAAAGGAATCGACGGATTGGTGGTCAGGTTTGCCAAATGCTGCAATCCCATACCGGGTGACAATATTCTCGGCTTCATCTCGCGCGGAAGGGGGCTGACGGTTCACCTTGCCGACTGTCCCAATGTGCATGCGTATGACGATCAGCGGAAGGTGGAAGTCTCATGGCAGGATAATAAAGACTACGCTTACCCGGTGAAGCTGCGCGTGCAGGGCGGGGACAAGAAAGGCCTGCTTTCAGAGGTAACAAATATTATTTCTGCGGGTAAGGCGAATATTCTGAACGCCCAGGTGATGACCTATCCCGACCGTACGGCCACGAGCATCTTCGAGATTGAGATCGTCAACGCCGCACAGCTCCAGAAGATCGTCAAGTCGATTCAGAAAATAAAAGAGGTGAGGTCAGTCGAAAGAATGAGGAGTAACCCCTAGCTTGCCTTGGTAATAAGCCCTTTCTTGATGCACTTTGTGCAGACCTTCGCCTTCACAGTTGAACCGTTCTTGACTATTCTCACCATCTGCAGGTTGGGTAGCCATTGCCTCTTGGTCTTGTTATTCGCATGACTGACGTTATTGCCTACCTGCTTCCCTTTGCCGCATATGTCACAGACCCGTGCCATAACGATCTCCCATCATTAATTACTGCCCGAAGCACCTGCAGCCGGGCTTACGAACAGCGTGAAGGGGTAAGTTTACTAGGTAATGTGCCTAAAGTCAACAGGTTTGCGTTGCCGGGTGCACGCGGACCGCTGGCGCCCTGTTTTCCATCGAGTGAGCGCCCTCGGGATTGTTTGTGATAATATGCACAATATTTTGTTGACAAAGCCCTCGATTTAAAATACAACATTACTTAACTTGTGACTTCCGTAACACTTCCGTAGCAAGTTGTTCGGAAATAAATACAATGAGGAGGCAGGTATGGCAGAGCAAAAAACCATCACCAGCATGATGGCGGAAACCCGTACATTTCCGCCCAGCGCAGAATTCGTGGCCCAAGCTTATATAAAGAGCAGGGCGGAGTACGAGAAGCTCTACAAGCAGTCAATGGACGACCCCGAAGGCTTCTGGGGCGGCGTTGCATCAGAACTGCACTGGTTCAAGAAGTGGGATAAGATCAACGAAGAAGACTTCCAGGATGCAAAAATCAAGTGGTTCCTCAATGGCAAAACCAACATCGCATACAACTGCCTTGATTACCAGGTCGAGAAGGGAAAAGGCGATAAGGTAGCCATCATCTTCCAGGGCGAGCCTGATGAAGATGCGAAAAAATACACCTACAAGGACATGCTGAGAGAGGTCTCCAAATTTGCCAACGTCCTTAAGAAAAAAGGCGTGAAGAAGGGTGACAGGGTTGCCATCTATCTGCCCATGATCGCTGAGCTGCCTATTGCTATGCTTGCCTGCGCGAGGATTGGGGCAGTGCATACAATCGTGTTCGGCGGCTTCTCCGCAGAAGCTTTGAGAGACAGGATTATTGATGGTGGGGCAAAGATTCTGGTCACCGCTAACGGTTACTGGAGATCAGGCAAGATGGTCAGCTCGAAGGCATCTGCCGACCAGGCCCTTGACCTTTGTGAGAAGGCAGGCCACAAGGTTGAACAGGCTATCGTGGTGAAAAGACTCGACAAGTTTGATGTTCCCATGAAAGCGGGAAGAGACTCGTGGTGGCATGAAGAGATGGCTGGTGCAGATGACAAGTGTCCTGTTGAGCAGATGGATGCTGAGGATCCTCTCTTCATTCTCTACACGTCAGGGTCTACCGGCAAGCCGAAAGGTGTTATGCACACCGTAGGCGGCTACATGGTCTATACGTATCTCACCTTCAAGTGGATATTCGACTACAAGGACAAGGATATTTTCTGGTGCACCGCCGACATCGGCTGGGTAACCGGGCACTCCTACATTGTGTACGGTCCTCTCAGCAACGGCGCAACATCGATCGTCTTCGAGAGCGTTCCCACCTTTCCGCAGCCCGACAGGTTCTGGCAGATCGTCGAGAAATTCAAAGTCAGCATTTTCTACACGGCGCCGACAGCCATCAGGGCGATCATGAGGGAAGGCGATCAGTGGCCTGCAAAGAGAGACCTTTCTTCGCTGAGACTCCTTGGTTCTGTGGGCGAGCCGATTAACCCGGAAGCGTGGATATGGTACTACAAGGTGATCGGCAAGGAACGCTGCCCGATCGTGGATACCTGGTGGCAGACAGAAACAGGCGGCATCCTGATCACGCCGCTTCCCGGCGCCTGGTTCCTCAAGCCCGGTTCGGCAACACTGCCCTTCCCGGGCGTCGCGGCAGAAACGATACGGCAGGACGGAACCCCGACGGCGGTTAACGAGGGCGGCTACCTGGTTATTAAGAGATCATGGCCCGGCATCATGAGAGGCGTGTACGGTGAGCCGGACAGATTCAAACAGACGTACTTTGTGCAGTACCCGGGCGTCTATTTCACGGGTGACGGCGCAAGAAAAGACGAAGACGGCTATTTCTGGCTGATGGGACGCGTCGACGACGTGGTCAATGTGTCCGGGCACCGTATCGGCACGGCCGAGGTCGAGAGCGCGCTTGTTTCGCACAAGTCGGTTGCAGAAGCAGCAGTCGTTGGATTCCCGCACGATCTGAAGGGCGAGGATCTCTACGCATTCGTCATCCTGAAGGCCGGCTTCTCGCCGAGCGATGATCTCAAGAAAGAACTCGTCGCCCACGTGAGAAAAGAGATCGGGCCGATCGCATCCCCGGGAAAACTGCAGTTCTCCCCTGGTCTGCCCAAGACGAGGTCGGGCAAGATCATGAGAAGAATCCTGAGAAAGATCGCCTCCGGCGAGATTGACCAGTTGGGCGATACCACGACGCTGGCTGATCCGTCCGTTGTGGACGACCTGGTAAAGCACAGGCTGTAGTTTGCATACGAAGTGCATTAAAAGGGGCATCCTCGGATGCCCCTTTTTGTCTTTTGCGCCTGGATCATTTGACCGCTTCAGTGGCGCCACTCTATAATAACTAATCATTCCTGAAACGGAGGTGCTTTGAATGAAAACAGTAATTCTCTTCGGAAGCCCGCGAAAAAAAGGCAATACGCGACGGCTCGTCGATGCGTTCTCCGAAACCATGAAGAAGAACGGCCATGATGTCAGGCTTCTTAACCTGAACGACATGAATGTGCGCCCCTGCCAGGGGTGCCTCGCGTGCGCCAAGGAAGGTAAATGCAGAATCAACGACGACATGAAGGATTTGCGAAAATATATGATGGAATCGGAGCTTATTGTATATGCGACGCCGACGTACTGGTGGGGCCCCTCTTCCCAGTTGAAGCTGGTGATTGACCGCTCGATCGTTTTCTTTGACGAGAATATGGATTCGAGAATCAAAGGCAAGAAGGTTATCACCCTGATGACTTGCGCGGATAAGTCTCTTGACACGTTCAGCCCTGCCCTCGACTCGTTCAAAAGAACATTCGATGCCCTGTCGATGACCTATCTCGGGGGTGTTGAGGCTGCGGGTTGCGAAGGAATGGGGGAAGTGAGCAAGAAAGCTTTGGAACAAACGAGAAAACTGGCAGCGTCTTTAACATGAAAGAAGATACTAAAGGCCTCTCCTACTTTGTCACCAAGAAGGTGGGGAAGGCTATATGGGACTACAGGATGATTCAGGATGGCGATCGGATTTTGATCGCGGTCTCCGGGGGAAAAGACAGCCTTTCTCTTCTCAGGATCATGAAGGAACGGATGAAGTTCGTGCCGATACAGTACGAAATAATCGCGTGCCACGTGGACATGGGCTTTGAATGGATAAGAACAGATCTGTTGACCAGACACTTTGAAGACGAGGGCGTGCGCTATGTAATGACCCATCCCACGGATCCTTTGCATAAAGAGGGCGAAACCTTCGGCTGCTTCTGGTGCAGTTGGACCAGACGCAAAAGGTTCTATGCTGTGGCGAAAGAACTGGGTTGTTCCAAGATTGCCTTAGGACACCACATGGACGATATAACGGAAACGCTTCTCCTGAATCTTCTCTTCAACGGGGAGATTTGTACGATGAGGCCCTATCAGGAGATGTTCGGAGGCGAAGTAGCGTTGATCAGACCCCTGGCTTACGTGGAAGAGCAGGAGCTGGTGAGACTCGCCGAACGACTTGATCTCCCGGTCATCAAGTCTCGATGCCCTCACGCGAAGACGTCAAAGCGCAGACTCGCGAAAAGCTTGATACAGGAGGCGGAGCAGCACAGCAGGGCTGTTAAGAAAAATCTTTTCAGGAGCTTGCAGCGAGTGCGCAAGGAGTACCTGCTCGGCTATGAAAACATACCGGTGACACCGCGCTCAGGCAGGGCGAATACGAAATCTTAAGCGCCAAGCCCGAAAAAACATCGAACCTCAAATACTTACTTAGAAATGTTGGTTTTCAATTTTTGAACATTTGGATCTGTTTGGAATTTAGAAATTTGAACATTAGAGTTTGCTCTTAAAGAGGTGGCTGAACCAGAAGTTATCAGCCCAGGTGTCAACGAGCGTTAGCCTTTCTCTCAGGCGCTCAGATATTTTGTAACTCTCGCTGGCGAGGAGACCTGAAAGCAGGTAATACCTCTTCGTGTAGAAGGCTTCGAGTCGCGTTATCTCATCTATGACCGCATAGTGCATGTTGGCAACGAGGAGTTCGGCCGGAAGGCACACGAGATCCAATGCATCAGCCATGACGATGTGCATCTGTTCCGTGACGCTGTTGAGGCGCCTGTTCAAACGTGCCATCTCAATCGAAAGGTTATTGTTGTCAACAGCGCAGGCACGCATTGAGCCCAACTTGAGACAGACTATCGAGAGCAGGCCTGTACCTGTGCCCAGGTCGAGCACTGTTTCGGGTGCTGAGTGACTGAATAAATTCTGAAGGAGCAGCAGGCAGCCCTTGGTGCTTGGGTGATATCCCGAACCGAATGCCATGCCGGGATCAATGCAGATGTGCAAGCCCTCACTCTTCGACGGAGTTTCCCACGGGGGATGAAGCGTTATGTTGCCCACCTTAATCATGCGGAGCGGTGCACCCGACTCCCAGTCCTCATGCCTGATGGTCAACTCAGAACGAATGGGTATCGAAAGTTTTTCCAGGTACTGTCGCTTTGGTTGTTTGAAAAATAGAAATGAGTATCCCGATTCCTTCCAGAATCCGACATAGTCTGCATCCTTGATCCCCGCAATCTCACGACTCAGGTCTCCTTTGAACTCGTAAATGTAGATGAGATCGTACATGCCGGGACAGTCAACAGTGAGCAGTGAGCGTAAGCAGTAAACCGCTTGAAGTATACTATAAATAACAGACGAGATCAGCTTCTAGCACTGCTTACTGCCTACTGCTCACTGCTCACGAGCACTTGTAACTGTTCTTTGACTTACCTCTCTCGTTGTGCTATCTAATTGCCAATGAAAGTGGCGTGGGAAGGGAAAATATACGAGGTTGATAAACCGCTGACTGCGGGTAAGCTTCTGGAAAAATTTTCGTTGAACCCTGAAGCCCATATTGTTGTGGCAAACGAGAGGCTGGTCACCGAAGACTCCAGGCTCTCTCACGAGGACAGCGTAAGAATAATCAGGGTGATATCAGGCGGATGAAGTGCAGGGTATGCGGCAAGGAAGCAAACATACGCCTGAGTGCCTACAATACAGCCCTCTGCGCTGAAGATTTCCTGGCCTTTTTTGAGAGGAGAGTTGCTCGCACCATCCAGAAGTATAAGCTGATCACGGAAGCAGATGTGCCTCTCGTAGCGGTGTCAGGGGGTAAGGACAGCCTCTCTCTCTGGTATATCCTCGACAGCGCGGGCTTCCCCGCCGACGGCATATACATCGATCTGGGTATCGACGAGTACTCACACATCTCTTTCGATAAGGCGAGGATGATGGCCGCCCGTCTGGGTAGAAAGCTCTACAGGTTTTCACTGCCCGCGCTCTTTCGCAAAGGCATCGGCGATCTTTCAAAGCTCATGAAGAGAGCGCCGTGTTCTCTGTGCGGCGTGTTGAAGAGATACCTTATGAACAAAGCGTGCCTCGATTGTGGTTACACAGTGCTTGCCACAGGCCACAATCTTGATGACGAAGCATCTGCGCTCTTCGGCAATCTTCTCTACTGGAAAGAAGAGTACCTCTTCAAGAAGGACGTCGCACTGCAGGGAAAGGGCGATTATCTCGCAAAAAAAGTGAAGCCGTTCTTCCTGTGCTCCGAGAGAGAGGCAGCAGCGTATGCCTTGCTTCGGCAAATAGATTATGTGTATGAAGAGTGCCCCTATTCGATCGGTGCGAAAAGCCTGCTCTACAAGGAGTTGCTCAACAAGATAGAAATGACCTCTCCTGCGACGAAGATCAGGTTCGTGAAAGGCTATCTCGATAGAGTGAAAGAACAGGAAGTGCGAGTCGATCCCAAAAGGTGCGCACGCTGTGGCTATCCTTCGTACACAGATATTTGCAATGTCTGCTCGCTTTTTGAGCGATTCGGGACGGGAGACGGGCTTCACGTAGAGTGTTATGGGCAGACGGGTGAAACCCCCGGGCAGGAGACTTCATTCGAGGCTGACCGCGTGTGATGAGCCTGATAGATAGTTTTACGGAACTTGTTTTTAACGTGTATGAGGCGTTCACTGTAGCCTTGCTCATCAAGCAGGAAGAGAATTTTCGCTGTTTTTCCTCGGTTACTTTTGCGAAAAGTTTTGACCGCAGTCGATCCATCCCCATCGAAAGCTCGCTTGCTGGCTGGGTGCTCAAGCATAATGAGCCTCTCATCATCCCCAACTTTGACAAGGACGAATCGACCCTTGGATACTATGGATCCGAGGAAGGCATAAAATCGTTTATGGCGTACCCCCTGAGCGCCCAGGGGGTCATCGTGGTGGACAGCAAAAAGCGCTACGTCTTCACCGATAAGGAAAAGAAGCTTCTTGGCCATTTCGTGACGATGATAGGAAAGGAACTGGAGAGGGAAAAGAGGTTGCAGGAACTTGAAGACAAGAACGAGGAACTTTCCATCGAGCGCAGGATTATCCGGTTCCTTCTGTCAACTGATCCTTCGGGAGTACTGCTCGAAGAGATACTGGACGAATGCCTCGCGCTGTGCCGTGCGGATTTCGCCTTTATCGGCCTGGAACGGAACGGCAAACTTGTGGTTGTCGACTGCGCAGGGAGTCAAGCCGCGAGCCTCCGGCGAAAGGAATGCCCGGTGACAGGGACCATCGCTTCCATGGTGCTGCAGGGAAAGAAGGAGCTTCTCCTTCCGCATGCGAGCGGTTACCTCAGGGAAAAACCACTCCTTTCAGCGGATGAAGATATGAAGGCAAAGCAATTCTTCGGGTTTCCCCTTCTCTTCGATGAAGAGGCATTCGGTCTTACCGGTTTTGCGACGCTCTCGGATGTGGTTTTAAGGGATAGCGTCATAGGCCTGCTGAGAGACATCTCTTCGCTACTGTCGCTCTATTTTATCCGGACGTGGACGAAGGGAACTCTCGAGAGAGGAAGGCACGTTGATCCGGTAACAGGTGCGCTGCTTTTTGCCTCATTCTTCAAGAGCGCTGAGGCGTGGATCGAAGAGCGAAAGGATTTCTCACTGGTCTCTGTGAATGTGCCGGGTTTCCATCACTACAACCGGATGCTCGGCGTAGAGGCTGCCGAGCGGGTGCTCAGGAGAATAGCGCAGAGCGTCAAGGAGTGTCTGGGCAAGGCAGCGCTTGTGACGAGGGACGGGGGAAGCCATTTCTACGCTGTCACCCGGGACCCTCACGCGCTGGAGCCGGAAAACCTTGCACGCGTGCTCAACTATACGATCCAGAGTGCTATGGCAGACAGCAGGATTGAACCAAAAGGGGCTTTGCAGATAGGCGTGGTCGAGTTTCCGGGAGATGGCTTGGACCTCTGGGGACTGCTTGACCGGGCGGATGAAAGAGGAGAACGACACTCTTATACCAATAAGGGGGCACACGTATGAGTTTTATTTCAAAGCTGATGAGCATGGTTTCTTCATTCTCTACACATTGCGCCATGGACCTCGGTACGGCCAACACGCTGATCTACCTCAAGGGAGAAGGTATCGTCCTGAACGAACCGTCTGTCGTCGCGCTCGAGAGGGACACCGGTAGAGTCATTGCCGTGGGGCGGGAGGCAAAGGAGTTCATTGGTAAGACCCCTCAGCACATCAGCGCTATACGGCCGCTGAAAGACGGCGTGATCGCCGACTTCGATGTGGCCAAAGCGATGATAAAGTATTTTCTGAATGTGGTCAAAGAAACCAGGAAGATTTCCAAGCCGAAGATGGTGGTCTGCGTACCGTCCGGAATCACGCAGGTCGAGAAAAAAGCGGTTGTCGATGCCTGTTTCCAGGTAGGCATCCGGGATATTCATCTTATCGAAGAGCCGATGGCGGCTGCGATCGGGGCCAGCCTGCCCATCGAGCTTCCGAAAGGTAACATGGTGTGTGATATCGGGGGTGGCACCACCGAGGTGGCCATCATCAGCCTTTCTGCGAATGCATATAGCGAGTCCCTGCGCGTCGCCGGTGATGAAATGGATGAAGCGATTGTGAGGCACCTCCAGAAAAAGTATCAGGTTGCGGTGGGTGTGAACGCTGCGGAGAGAATCAAAATGGAGGTCGGGTCTGCGTATCCGGGTAGTGCTTCCGGAACGACAAACGTGGTGGGCAAGGACCTTGTCAATGGTGTTCCCAAAACCATAGCGGTTACAGCCGACGACGTGAGGGAAGCTATAGAAGAACCAGTGGAGGCGATCATTGACTCGGTGAAAAGAGCGCTGGAGAAACTTCCCCCGGAGCTGGTGTCAGACCTGCAAGATTCGGGATTGGTCTTGACCGGCGGTGGCGCGCTTCTCAGAGGACTGGATAAGAGGATATCTGAACGCACAAGCCTTGTGGTTCACGTGCCGGAGGACCCCCTGATCTGCGTGGTGATGGGAAGCGGCAGGGCGTTGGAAGAGATACAGAGGTACAAAAAGGTGTTTATTAATTAGTCGTGCACGGGAGCCGGGCTGGCTTAACCCAAGGTACTAACCGGTTGTTCCTACAAAAAATAGCCTTCGGATCGGTTGACTTTTTTTATGGGGCTCTGATAACCTAGTATATGAAGGTTATGGAATGATGAA
>Ga0335070_10002410_pt1 | contig 21753 bp, 16 predicted proteins | sample Lox_Sample_13_FD_206722 | JGI IMG/M metagenome (GOLD analysis project Ga0335070, IMG submission 206722) | Soil microbial communities from Loxahatchee National Wildlife Refuge, Florida, United States - Lox_Sample_1.3 | ecosystem: Environmental > Terrestrial > Soil > Wetlands | place: USA...
GAGAACTCGAGCTCTCCGAGCCCTTCGAAGAGGATTTCTTCGAGTGACCCTCTCAGGGCCGCCGGGATCTCGATCCGCACCGCCGACGCGGCTGCACCGCCCACATTCACCTTCTAAGAAAAACGCCGTCGCGATAGCCGAACTGCCGCCACGCGAAGCCCTACGTCCCCAGGAAATCCTTCAGCCGCTCGAAGAACCCCTTCTCGTCCTTCGTCGGCGCGCCGGACTCGCCGTCGAACGCGGCCGCGAGGTTCTGGACGGCCTCCTTCTGCGCGTGCGTCATCTTTTTCGGGACGCGGATCGTCACGAGGACGTGCTGGTCGCCCTTGCCGCGGCCGTCCAGGCGCGGGATGCCCTTGCCCTTGAGCGTGAAGACCCTGCCCGCCGCCGTGCCGGCCGGAAGCTCGAAAGTCGCCTGCCCGTGGAGCGTCGGCACCTCGATCGAGCCGCCCATCGCGGCGAGGGGAAACGGAACGGCCCACGCGAGGATCACGTCGTTGCCGTCGCGCCGGAAGATCTCGTGCGGCTCGACCGAAATGAGGACGTAGAGGTCTCCCGGGCGGCCGCCGGGGCGGCCGGCGTTGCCCTCGCCCGTGAGGCGCAGACGCGCGCCGTCGTCGACGCCCGCGGGGATCGCGATCGTGAGCGTGCGCGGCCTGCGGACGCGTCCCTCGCCGCGGCAATCCGGGCAGGGGTCCTTGACCTTCTCGCCCGAGCCCGAGCACTCGGGGCACGGGCGCGCGACCGCGAAGAACCCCTGGCGGTACTGCACGCGGCCCTGCCCGCGGCACGTCGGGCACGTGGTGGAGGACGTCCCGCCTTTTCCGCCCCGTCCCCGGCACGCTTCGCACGTCTCGAACCTCTGGAGCTGCACCTCGACTTCGGCGCCGAACGCGGAGCTCTCGAACGAGAGCGAGACGTCGGCCTTGAGATCCTCGCCGTTGCGGCGCGCCGCGCGCGACGACTCCCCGCCGAATCCGAAGCCGAAGAAATCGCCGAGGATGTCGGCGAAATCGACGAACTGGTTCGGGTCGAAGCCGCCGCCGGCCCCGCGAACGCCCTCGACGCCGAAGCGGTCGTACCGCGCCCGCTTCTCGGGGTCGGAGAGGACGGCATAGGCCTCGGCCGCTTCCTTGAAGCGCCCCTCGGCGGCGCCGTCGCCCGGATTCCTGTCGGGGTGATGCCGGAGGGCGGCCTTGCGGTACGCGGCCTTGATGTCGTCGTTCGACGCGTCGCGACCGACGCCCAGCACTTCGTAAAAGTCGCGGGTGGAGGTGTTCACGGGAGTTCCTGGGAGACGGCGTTCAGGCCGGCTTCTCGGCGTTCTTGTCGTTCTTGTCGGTCTTGTCCGCGTCGCCGCCGCGGCGCTCCTTGGACTCCGGCTTGTAGAGCATCGCCTGCGTCAGGATGCGCGAAACGCCCTTCATGTCGATCATCGCGTCGTCGATCGGCCCGCGCTCATCGCCCGTGAGGACCTCGCGCGCGTTGTCGAGGGTGCGCTGGACGCGGTCCTTCTCGTCCGCCTGCAGGAGGTTCCCGAATTCCCGATAGATCCGGTCGTTCGCCGCGATCATGCCCTCGAGCTTGTTCTTGAGCTGCCGGATCTCCTTGCGCTTGGAGTCCGCCGCCTTGTTGGAGGCCGCCTCTTCGATGATCTTCTCGATCTCGGTCTGCGAGAGGCCGCCCGCCGGGTTGATCTGCAGGCCCTGGGCCTTGCCGGTCGCGAGGTCCTTCGCCGAGACGTTCACGATGCCGGAGGAGTCGATCGCGAACGTGACCTCGATCTGCGGCACGCCCTTCGCGGACGCCGGGATCCCGACGAGCTGGAACTTGCCGAGGGACTTGTTCTCCTTGGCGATGTCGCGCTCGCCCTGCAGGACGTGGATCTCGACCGTCGTCTGGTTGTCGGCCACGGTCGTGAAGATCTGCGTGTTCTTCGTCGGGATCGTCGAGTTGCGCTCGATGAGCTTCACGAAGATGCCGCCGTGCGTCTCGAGGCCGAGGGAGAGCGGCGTGACGTCGAGAAGGACGAGGTCCTTGATGTCCCCGCGCAGGACGCCCGCCTGGATCGCCGCGCCGACGGCGACGACCTCGTCGGGGTTGATCGAGCGGTTCGGCGGCTTCGCGAAGATCGTCTCGACCATCTGCTGGACCTTCGGCGTGCGCGTCTGGCCGCCGACGAGGATGACCGTGTCCACCTGGTCCGGCGAGAGGCCGGCAGCCTCGAGCGCGTTCTTGCAGGGGCCTTCCGTCCGCGCGATGAGCTCGGCGGCGAGCGCCTCGAACGTGTCGCGCGTGAGGAGCTTGTTGATGTGCTTCGGCCCCGAGGCGTCCGAGGCGATGAACGGGAGGGCGACCATCGTCTCGAGCGCGGTCGAGAGCTCGCATTTCGCTTTCTCGGCCGCTTCCTTGAGGCGCTGGAGCGCGAGGCGGTCCTGGCGGAGGTCGATCCCGCTCGACTGGAGGAACTCCGCGAGGAGCCAGTCCATGATCGCGCGGTCGAAGTCCTCGCCGCCGAGGAACGTGTCGCCGGACGTCGAGAGGACCTCGAACATCCCGTTGTCGATGCGGAGGATCGAGATGTCGAACGTGCCGCCGCCGAGGTCGTAGACGGCGATCGTCTCCTGCTTGCGGTTCTTCTCGAGCCCGTATGCGAGCGCCGCGGCCGTCGGCTCGTTGATGATCCGGAGGACCTCGAGGCCCGCGATCCGGCCCGCGTCGCGCGTCGCCTGCCTCTGGGAATCGTCGAAGTACGCCGGGACCGTGATGATCGCTTCCTTGATCTCCTCGCCGAGCGCTTCCTCGCAGAACTCCTTGATCTCGCGCAGGACGAATGCGGCGATCTCCTCGGGCGAGTAGTCGCGGTCCCGGACTCGGATCTTCACGTCTCCGTTCGGAGCCTCGACGAGCGTGTAGGACAGGTGCTCGCGCGCGTGGCGAACCTCGGCGTCCGACCACTTGCGCCCGATGAGGCGCTTGACGGCGTAGATCGTCTGCGTGGGGTTCGTGATCGCCTGGCGCTTCGCGATCTGGCCGACGAGGCGCTCGCCGTCCTCGGTGAAGCCGACGATCGAAGGCGTCGTGCGGGCGCCTTCGCGGTTGGGGACGACCTGGGGCGAGCCCACCTCGACGACGGCGACGCAGGAATTCGTCGTCCCGAGGTCGATCCCGAGGACCTTAGCCAACGATGGCCTCCTTCGCCGTCCCGTTCTCCTTGCCCGGCGCGCCTGCGACTTTTACGCGCGCGGGTCTCAGGAGGCGGTCGTTCAACATGTATCCCCTCTGGAAAACCTCGAGGACGGTCCCGGGAGCGGCGCCGCCGGTCTCCTCGCGCACGACGGCCTCGTGGACGTTCGGGTCGAAGGGCAGGCCGAGCGCCGGAACCTCGACGAGCCCGTACTTGCGCAGCGATTCGCCGAGCTGACGGGCGATCATGTCGATTCCCGCCTGGAAGTCCTCTCCGGAGGCGTCTCCCCGGTGCGCGAGCGCGCGCTCGAAGTTGTCGAGCACCGCGAGAAGGTCGTGAAACGCGTCCGCGAGCGCGAAACGGAAATAGTCCGCCTTGTCCTTTTCGGTGCGGCGCTTCAAGTTGTCGAAGTCGGCCGACTTGCGCAGGAGCGCCTCGCGGAGGCGTCCCGCCTCCTCCTCGGCCCTGAGCGCCCGCTCCTTCGTGCCCTCGAGCTCCGCGTTCGCGCGGCGCGCCCGGTCGAGCGCGGCCGAGAGCTCGCTCTCGAGCGTCGCGACCCGCGGGTCCGGGTGGGGCGGCGCGGGAGGAACCGGAGCCGGCGGCGGATCGGGAGGAGCGGCCTCGCCGAGCTTCTGGCGGTGGCGCTCCTCGACGGCCTCGATCGCCCGCTCGGCCTCTTCGAGGGCCTTCGCGACGGCGTCCCTGCTTTCCGTCTCGAGGAAGATGATGTCGTCGTCGCCCGGGGGCCGCTTCCGCCCCTTCATGCCGCGCCTTCCGTGAGCCGGTGGCTCACGTAGCGGCCGAGCTCCTCGACGAGAGGCACGACGCGCTCGTATTCCATCCGGCGAGGCCCGACGACGCCGAGCGCACCGAGCACCCGTCCGCCCTTGCGATAGGGGGCCGTGACGACCGCGGCCTGCGTCTCACCCGTGAACGCGCTGTCCGAGCCGATGACGACCCGCGCGCCCTCCCACGAGAGGCAGTCCGTCAGGAGGCTCACGAGGCGCGCCTTCTCCTCGAAGGCGCGAAACATGCGGCGAAGGGCCTCGACGTCTCCGCGGAACTCGGGCTTCTCGAGGAGCGACTCCGTCCCGTCGACGAAGACGGCGTCGTTCTCCGGCCGGCCTTCCGCGAACGCGCGGCGTCCGAGCTCGAGCGCGCGGGCGAGCGCGCGGTCCATCCGGCTCTTCTCTTCCGCGAGCGCGTCGAGGAGGTGGGCACGGATTTCGTCGAGCGTCCGCCCGGCGTAGTCCACCGTGAGCCGGCGCGAGATCGTGTCGAGCTCGAGCTGCTCGTAGTCGTCGCGCGTTTCGATGAGACGGCTCTCGACGAGCCCCGCGTCCGAGACCTCGGCGACGAGGATCTTCCGCTCGGTGAGGCGCGTGAAATGGACGGAGTCGAGGACGAAGCGGGCCGACGCGGGCGCCGCGACGACGCCGACCTCTCCCGTGAGGCGGGCCAGGACGCGTGATGTCGCCTGGAAGAAGCGATCCGTTTCGAACGGCTCCGGTGCGAGCTCCTCGACGATCCGGGCCCGCTCCTCGACGCTCGGAAGGCGCGTCGTCATGAGCTCGCTCACGAACGCGCGGTATCCCAGATCCGTCGGGATGCGTCCCGCCGAGACGTGTGGGTGCATCAGGAAGCCGAGGTCCTCGAGGTCGGCCATCGCGTTCCGGAGCGACGCCGACGAGAGCCCGAACTTCCCGCCCTTCGTGAGCTGACGTGAGGACACCGGCGCGGCGCTCTCGATGTAGGCGACGATCACCGACGCGAGCACCTCGCGGGATCGGCCGTCCAACCCCTTGAATTCACTGGTCATATGCGGGGAAACACGCCTCCGAGTTTGCCTTGACGATTCCGGACTCCGGGTCGCCGAATCATAACAAAGGCGCGCCGAGTCCGGCCGGCCGTGACGCCACTCCTTCCGTGGCGCTGCTCACGGAACGTCGGCCGCCATCGGTGTAAGATGCAAAGTACTCCGCCGGGGAGGTTTGGCGAAGGAATAGATGGTTTTTTTCAACTACGCGACGATGCAGATGGCCGCGAAGATCGTCTACTACGGTCCGGGCCTCTGTGGAAAAACGACGAACCTCCACGTGATCTACGGGCGCACGGCGCCGACGTCACGCGGGGAGATGGTCTGTCTCGAAACCGAAACGGACCGGACGCTGTTCTTCGACCTTCTTCCGCTGGACGTCGGCGTCATCGGAGGGTTCAAGACGCGGCTCCAGCTGTACACGGTCCCCGGTCAGGTCTTCTACAACACGACCCGCAAGCTGGTCCTCAAGGGCGTCGACGGAATCGTATTCGTCGCGGACTCCCAGCGGCCGATGAAGGATCCGAACGTCGAAAGCCTCAAGAACCTCCGCGAGAACCTCGCGGAGATCGGCCTCACGCTCGAAAGCGTCCCCCGCGTCTTCCAGTACAACAAGCGCGACCTTCAGAACATCCTGTCGATCGACGAGCTCAACGAATCCCTCAACCCGGACGGGTCAGTCGAGTGGCACGAGTCCTCCGCGACGAACGGGACCGGCGTCTTCGAGACGCTCAAGGCGATCTCGAAGCTGACGTTGCGGTCGCTCAAGGGGCGGATGACCGTCGAGCAGCGGCGACCCACCGTCATCGTCTCCGGCGAGACCCCCGCGCCGATCCCGGCCGCCGCCCTCCACGCCACGGGCGAGGCCGCGCACGTCTCCGGGATCACCGCCGCCGTCGAGTCGCTGGGCGACGCCGCCGCCGCGCCCGCTCCCCCCGCGCGGAACCCGTTCGACTCGACGATCTCCCGGCTCCAGCGCCTCCAGGCCCTGCACCGGCAGGGCGTGGACCTCCACGCGGCGAGCGCCTCCGGAACGAGTCTCGCGGCCTTGACGCCTCCGCCCGTGCCCGCGCCGGAGCTGCCGCCTCCGGACGCGCCATTCGAGGCCGCCAACCTGCCGCCGGCGGAGGATCCGTCCGCGGAGGTGAGCTTCGCCGAGATCCAGCCGCCGCCGGACGACCCGCCGCCCGACTCCGCCGTCAAGCACGTCCGTGTCCGCTCGAACGTGGACATCCTTTCCGAGCTCGAGAAGCTCCGGAAGGTCGCGACCCAAAGGCCCCCATCTCCCTCCCACAGCAAGCCGAAGAGCGCCGCCGACGTGTCGCTCGACGACCTCCTCGGCTCCACGAAGAGCCACCGTCGGGACGTCGCGCACATGTTCGAGGTCCTCGTGCCGCGCGACGCCCTCGCGAAGAGCCGGCGCGTCACGGTCGGTCTGTCCTTCGGCGACGGCGACGGGGGCGTGATCGGACCCGAGAAGCGCTTCGACGTCGAACTCGCCGGCGCCAAGGACCTCCAGAAACTCCTTCTCTCCCTCAAGTTCAACGTCCGCGCCGAATGAAAGGCGCACGCCTCCTCGCGGCCCTCGGGGCCCTCGCGGCCGCAAGTTGTGCGTCGGCGCCTCCCCCCGAGCGGGCCGCGGCGCCGGCCGCCCCGTCGCCCGAAGCGACGGCTCTGGCCGCACGCACGCAGGCGACGGACCTCTTCTACCGCGCGAAGGCGTTCGCGCTCGCGGGAGAAGCGGACTGCGCGCGCGACGCCTTCGCCGGCGCCCTCGAGGTCTTCCGGGTGGCCGCGCGGCCAGGCGACGCGTCGGACGTGGCGTTTGCGGGCGAGCTGTGGGACTCGATCGCCGTCTACCGGCCGGTCGTCGACGTGCCGGCACGCATCGCCGAACCCGAGCGCCCGCCCGCCGAAGACCCGCGTGACAGCCTCGTCGCGGCGGCGCCCACCGCGAGCCCTGAGGAGTTCGACAAGGCAAGAAGGGAGCTCGACGGCGCCCCTGCGGCGGCCTCGTTCGACATCCCGATCGTCGTCAACGAGCAGGTTCTCCGCGCGGTCGCCTTCTACCAGTTCCGCTCGCCGCTCGCCTTCGCGTCCGCTCTCAAGCGCAGTGGCCGCTACCTCGATCTCATGCGCGGCATCCTCCGGGAGCAGGGCCTTCCCGAAGACCTCGTTTATGTCGCCATGGTCGAGTCGGCCTTCAAGTACCAGGCGCACTCCCGCTCCGCGGCCCACGGGTTCTGGCAGTTCATCGACGGCACGGGAAGACGGTACGGTCTCCACCGGACGCGGGCCTACGACGAGCGCAGCGACCCCGTGAAGTCGACGAGGGCGGCGGCCGCGTACTTTCGCGACCTCTACGAGATGTTCGGGGACTGGCACCTGGCGATGGCCGCGTACGACGCCGGCGAGGGCAAGATCCTCAAGGGCCTCCAGCGAACCGGAGCACGCGACTTCTGGGGCCTCGCGCAGGGCAACGCGCTGCGCCGCGAAACGCGTGACTACGTGCCGTTCATCCTCGCGACCGCGCTCATCGCGAAGGACCCCGCGCGTTTCGGCTTCGACGTCGTGCCCGATCCGCCGCTCGCATGGGACGACGTCACGGTGAAGCGGCCCGTCGATCTCGCGCGGGTCGCCGAGGCCGCGAACGCCACGCTGCCCGATCTCCAGCTCCTGAACAGCGAGCTCAAGACGCGATCCACGCCGCACGGCGTGCCCGCCTACAACCTGCGCGTTCCCCGCGGATCCGCGGCTCTCGTCATCGCGAGCCTTCCGGACATTCCGTCCGCGCCCGAGGTCGCCGAAAAGCGCATCACGGTCAGGAGGGGCGAGACCCCGGCGAAGGTCGCGGCGCGCGCGGGCGTCAGCATCGCCGAGCTTTGCGACTGGAACGACATCCCGCGCACCGCGCGGCTGCAGAAGGGCACCATCCTCGTCGTTCCGTCGCGCCGGAAGGGACATGCGAAGGAAGCCTCCGTCCCGAAATCGGTGGTCGCACAGGGAGAGATCCGCGCCGTCCCGACACCCGCGTCCGCGATCACGCGCGCCTCGGACGTCGGCCTCGTGAGGTCCGCGCCCGCGGCGCAAGCCGCCGAGGCCGCGCCCCCGTCGCGCGTCGACATCCCGGCGGAGGGCTTCGCGGACTCGCACGCCGCGAACGGCGGGCAGCAGGCGAAGACCGTGCGCCACACGGTCAAGAAGGGCGACACGCTTTATTCGCTCGCGAACCGCTACGGGACCACCGTCGAGGCCATCCGGCGCGAGAACCGGCTCAAGTCCGTCTCGCTCCGCGCCGGGCAGACGCTTACGCTTACACTTGCCGTCCTGAACTGAACTTTCCGACATGACCGTCGCCCGTGCGCACTCCGCCACGGTCGTGGGCCTCGACGGGGTCGAGGTGGTCGTCGAGTGCGCGGTCGGCGCCGGGCTGCCCGGCCTGACGATCGTCGGGTTGCCGGATGCGGCGGTCAAGGAGAGCCGCGAGCGCATCCGCTCGGCCCTCCGCCACGTCGGCTTCCCCGCCCCCGGAAAGAACGTCGTCGTGAACCTCGCACCGGCCGACCTCCCGAAGTCCGGCACGGCGCTCGACCTCGCCGCCGCGCTCGCCATTCTCGCGGCCAACGGCGACATCCCCGGCGAGGCGCTCTCGGGCGTCGTCCTCGTCGGGGAGCTGGGTCTCGACGGCGCCCTCAGGCCGGTGCCCGGCGTTCTCGCCCTGGCGGAGGCCGCCCTCCTCGAAGGGCGACAGATCATCGTTCCAGCCGAGAACGCCCGGGAGGCCGCCGCGATTCACGGCCTCGACGTCCGGGCCGCCGGCCATCTCGGCGCCGTCATTGCACACCTTCTCGGAAAACTTCCTCTCCCGAGCGTCACGTCCGCCGAGGAGCCGTCCCCCGACCTGCCGCCCGAGGCCGACCTCGCCGACGTCCGGGGCCAGGCCGTCGCGCGGCGCGCCCTCGAGATCGCCGCGGCCGGAGGCCACAACCTCCTCATGGCGGGCCCTCCCGGCTCGGGCAAGACGATGCTCGCGCGCCGCCTGCCCGGCCTGCTTCCGCAGCTGTCGCGCGAGGAGAGCCTCGAGGTCACGCGCATCTGGAGCGTCTCCGGCCGGCTGCCCGCCCGTAGCGGCCTTCTCGTCCACCGCCCATTCCGGTCCCCGCACCACGGCGCCTCGGCCGCCGCGCTCGCGGGGGGAGGCTCGGACCCACGCCCCGGCGAGCTTTCCCTCGCCCACTTCGGCGTCCTCTTCCTCGACGAGCTCCCCGAGTTCCGTCGGGACGCCCTCGAGGCGCTCCGCGAGCCGCTCGAAGACGGTGTGGTTTCGGTCGCGCGCGCCGCCGGGGCTCGGACGTTCCCGGCGCGCTTCCTTTTCGTGGGGGCGATGAACCCGTGTCCCTGCGGTTACCGCGGAGACCCACGGCGGTCGTGCGCCTGCTCCGCGCGCGATGTCGCGCGGTACCGCCGGAAGATCTCGGGGCCGCTCCTCGACCGGATCGACCTGCACGTCGAGGTGCCCGGCCTGTCTTCCTCGGACTTCGGGACCGACGCGGACGGCGAGCCGACGCGGGCGGTCCGGGCCCGGGTCGTGGCCGCCCGGGAGCGGCAGCGCGCCCGGACAGGAGACGCCCGCCTCGTGAACGCGGCACTTTCGGGTCGCTCGGGGCGCAGTGCGCTAAAGCCCTCGCCGGACGCGAAAGCGCTGCTCGACCGGGCCGTGGATCGCCTCACGCTCTCGGCCCGCGCATACCAGCGTGTGCTCCGCGTCGCGAGAACGATCGCGGACCTCGCCGGGGAAACGGGCGTCGGCGTACAGGCCGTGGCCGAGGCGCTGCGTTTCCGGCCCGGAAAAGACGAAGGGACTCCATCGTAAATAACTGAATCACAGCGTGTTACTCCGATCCATCCATTTCTCTTGACAGGCTTCGGCACGGGCCCCAGATTTCACATGCAGACCATAGGGCCTTCTTGGGTAGGCCGTGCATCTTTTTGTCCGGGTGCGTCCTCGGAATGGCACGAGCGGTAAAGCGAGACGAGATGCCGAAGCGCGAGCACACGATCATCTTCGTCCCCCACGCCAAGGCACGATTCCGTCAATTCAGGGTCTCGTCCCGCCTGCTTTGGGGCCTCGGGGCCGCGTTTCTGACGTCCGTCCTTCTCGGCACGACCTTCTCCGTCCTCTGGGTCCGGTCGATCAACAAGAGCCGCGAGGTCACGGCCATCCTCGCCGAGAACTCCGACCTGCGTTCCCGGGCCGCCCTCACGAATTCCCGGCTGGAGTCGCTCGAGAAGCAGCTGGCCGAATTCGAGGACCGCACCCGCCGCCTTTCGATCGTGGCCGGCCTCTCCGCCGTCCGCGACCCCGGGACCGGCGGCGTCGGCGGTCTGACCGCCGCTCCGATCGACCCCTCCGCATCCGCCGACACGGGCCTCAGCGAGGCCGGACGGCGCGGCGCGCTGCTTTCCTCGCGCCTCCAGCTCGTCGAGACGCGGCTCTCGACGCAGGCCGACCAGCTCGCCCTCACGCCGACCATCGCCCCCGCCGCCGGCGTCCTGACCGCCGGCTTCGGCCAGCGTCCGGATCCGTTCACGGGCCACCCCGAGTTCCACCCCGGCATCGACATCTCGACCCCCGCGGGCAACCGCGTCGTCGCGCCCGCCGCGGGCACCGTCGTGAAAGTCGGGATCGACAAGGGCTACGGGCGCTTCGTCCAGATCGCGCACGGGTACGGCGTCACGACCCTCTACGGGCACCTGCAGGCCGCGCGCGTCGCCGAGGGCCAACGCGTCAAGCGAGGCGACCTCGTCGCCCTCGTCGGCACGACCGGCCGCTCCACGGGCCCGCACCTCCACTACGAGGTGCGCGTCGACGGCAAGCCGGCGAACCCGCTCGACTACGTATTGAACGCGTTTTAGGGGCCGCCGGGACCTGTTAAACTCCGCGCTCCGCGTGCGCTTTGCGCGCGCAATCCTCACATGATCATCGACAAGGCCCTCTCTAAAGTCTTCGGCACGAAGCACGAGCGTGACGTGAAGGCCATGCGGCCCCGCGTCGCGGCCATCGGCGAGCTCGAGGCCGGGATCAAGCCGCTTACCGACGACGCGATCCGCGCCCGGGTGGCCGAGATCCGCGCCCGCGTCCAGGACGCCCTGAAGACCCTCCCGGAGAACATCGAGGAGCGGCGCGCGCTCACGCGCGAGGTCCTGAACAAGGAGCTCGTCGAGACGTTCGCCCTCGTCCGCGAGGCCGCCTGGCGCGCGATCGGCCAGCGGCACTACGACGTCCAGCTCATGGGAGGCATGGTTCTTCACGAGGGCAAGATCGCCGAGATGCGGACGGGCGAGGGCAAGACGCTCGTCGCGACGCTCGCGGTCTCCCTGAACGCGCTCACGGGCCGGGGCGTCCACGTCGTCACGGTCAACGACTACCTCGCCCGCCGCGACGCCGACTGGATGGGCCGCATCTACAAGTTCCTCGGCTTCTCGGTCGGCTGCATCCAGCACGACATGCCGGACGAGGACCGCCGCGCGGCCTACCTCTGCGACATCACCTACGGCACGAACAACGAGTTCGGCTTCGACTACCTGCGCGACAACATGAAGTTCGAGCTGGCGCAGATGGTCCAGCGCGGGCACGTCTTCGCGGTCGTGGACGAGGTCGACTCGATCCTCATCGACGAGGCCCGGACGCCGCTCATCATCTCGGGCCCGTCCGAGGGCGAGACGGACATCTACTACAAGGTCGACCGGATCATCCCGAAGCTCGTCCGCGGCGAAGAGGTCAAGGACAAGTACGGGAACAAGACGACGACCGGCGACTTCCTCCTCGACGAGAAGGGGCACACGTCCTCCCTCACCGAGGAGGGCGTCACGAAGTGCGAGCGCCTCCTCGGCGTCGAGAACCTCTACGACCCGACGAACATCGACATCCTCCACGCCTGCCAGCAGGCCCTGCGCGCCCACACGCTCTACAAGCGGGACGTCGCCTACGTCGTCAAGGACGGGCAGGTCATCATCGTCGACGAGTTCACGGGCCGCCTCATGCCCGGGCGCCGCTGGTCCGACGGCCTCCACCAGGCCGTCGAGGCGAAAGAGGGCGTCAAGATCGAGAAGGAAAACCAGACGCTCGCGACGATCACGCTCCAGAACTACTTCCGCATGTACGACAAGCTGTCGGGCATGACGGGCACGGCGGACACCGAGGCCGCCGAGTTCGACAAGATCTACAAGCTCGACGTCGTCGTGATCCCGACGAACCGCGACATGATCCGCATCGACGAGCACGACCTCGTCTACCGGACCGAGCGCGAGAAGTTCGACGCCGTCGTCGAGGAGATCGCCGAGAAGAGCGAGAAGGGCCAGCCGGTCCTCGTCGGCACGATCTCGATCGAGAAGTCGGAACACCTCTCCTCGCTCCTCAAGAAGCGGAAGGTGCCGCACGTCGTCCTGAACGCGAAGTACCACGAGCAGGAAGCGACGATCGTCGCGCAGGCCGGCCAGGTCGCCGCCGTCACGATCGCGACGAACATGGCGGGCCGCGGCACGGACATCCTCCTCGGCGGCAACCCCGAATACCTCGCGCGGCAGAAGGCGAAGGACGACGAAGAGCAGTACAAGGCGCTCCTCGCCGAGCTCCAGAAAGAGACGGCAGAGGCCCACGAGCAGGTCGTCGAGCTCGGCGGGCTCCACATCATCGGCACCGAGCGGCACGAGTCGCGGCGGATCGACAACCAGCTCCGCGGCCGCGCGGGCCGCCAGGGCGACCCGGGCTCGTCGCGCTTCTACCTCTCGCTCGAGGACGACCTCATGCGGATCTTCGGGTCCGACCGGCTCTCGGGCCTCATGAAGAGGCTCGGGATGGAAGAGGGCGTCCCGATCGAGCACCGCTGGGTCACGAAGTCGATCGAGAGGGCGCAGACGCAGGTCGAGGGCCGCAACTTCGACACCCGCAAGCACCTCCTCGAGTACGACGACGTCATGAACAAGCAGCGCGAGGAGATCTACCGGCTCCGCAAGGAGATCCTGACCGGCAAGCTCGCGCGGGAGTACGTCGTCGCCCTCGCCGAGGACGTCTCGGAGGACTACGTCGACCGCCACTGCCCGGCCGCGAAGGACCCTTCCGAATGGAACTGGGACGCGCTCGAGGCCCTCGTCTTCGAGACGTACGGTTTCAAGCCCTCCGAGAAGGGCCTCACGAAGAGCGACTCGAACATCGAGCTCAAGGACAAGCTGCGGACAGCCGTGCGCGAGGCGTACGAGGCCAAGGAGAAGTCCGTCGGGCCCGAGGTTCTGCGCGACTTCGAGAAGTTCTTCATGCTCCAGACGGTCGACACCCTCTGGAAGGACCACCTCCTCGGCCTCGACCACCTCAAGGAGGGCATCGGCCTGCGCGGCTACGGCCAGCGCGACCCGCTTGTCGAGTACAAGAAGGAGTCCTTCCAGCTCTTCGAGGCGATGAAGGAAGGGATCGAGGAGCAGATCCTCCAGTACCTGTTCCGTTTCGAGGTCCAGCAGGCGCCCGCCGAGCGAGCGTCGCGTCAGGAAGTCGCCGTCGAGGTGTCCGCGGGCGACTCCGCGTCCGCCGGCTCGGCCTCATCGCGCCGCGGGGCCGCGGAGCTCGAGAAGAAGGCGCGCCACAAGGAGAGGGACCTCAACTACCAGGGCACTTATGACCCGACGTCCGGCGGCGACTTCGAGGTCGCGACCGTGAAGGCCGCGGGCCCGAAGGTGGGCCGCAACGACCCCTGCCCCTGCGGATCCGGGAAGAAGTACAAGAAGTGCCACGGGGCGCACGCCCCCGAACCGGCCGGGAAACTCTGACCGGGAGCGCGGCGGCCCGACTGCGAGGCGCGCCGGGCATGGCGCTCGCGGCCCTTTTCTCCTTCGCCGCTCTCCTTGCGTTCCTCGGCGCGCTCGGGGCGTTCGGGCCTTCCGGTCGGACGTCCGCGACCGTCACGGCCCTCTACCTGGCGGGGTGCGGGGGCGCGGCGATCCTCGGCGTCCGCGCGCCCCTCGCGCGCTCCTGGACGCGCGCGGTCCTCGTCGCCGCGGCGGCCGGACTCCTCGTGCGCCTCGCCCTCGCGTGGGTCGCTCCCCTCAGCTACGACCTGGAGTCCTACGCGATCGTCGTCAACGCGCTCAACCACGGGCAGGTCGTCTACGACGCGACGCCGCGCTACAACTACAGTCCGGTCTGGTTCCACGTTCTCGGGGCCACGGCGCGCCTGTCACAGGCGGCCGGCCTCTCCCCGTTCTTCGGGTTCCGGCTCGTCACGATCGCCGGCGACGTGGCCGCCGCGCTCGCCCTCTTCGCCTTCGGACTCCAGGGAGACACGAGGCGGCGCGCGGCCGCCCGGGCAATCGTTTTCTTCACGAACCCCGTCACGATCGCGACGAGCGCCTTCCACGGGCAGTTCGAGACGCTCGCGCTCGCGTTCTTCGTCGCGGCCCTCGCGCTCGTGAGGCGGAGCGGCGCGCGGCGGGCGACGCTCCTTCCGGCTCTCGTCGTCGGCTCGGCCGTCGCCGTCAAGCAGATCGTCGTCGTCTTCCTCGGGGGCTTCCTCGGATTTTCACGGGGCGGTCTCGCCCGCGCCCGGGACGCGGCCCTGGCCGCTGCGCCCTTCCTGCTCCTTCTCGCGCCGTACGCCCTCGTCGCTCCCGCCGGCGTCGTGAACAACGTTCTCCGCTACTCGAGTCTCCACGGCATCTGGGGCTGGTACTACGTCCTCCGGGTGGCGGGCGGGACGCTCCCGTTCCCGCCCGCCTTCGCCTCGTATGCGGCGCTCGCGCTCTCGGCCGGGCTCGCCTTCCGGCTCGTCCGCCGGGGCGACGACGGGCTCGCGGCCTGCCGCCTCGCGGCGCTCGTCTTTCTCGCCCTTTCGCCGGGCTGGAGCTTCCAGATGCTCGTCTGGCCGGTCGTCTTCGCTCCCGGGCGTCGCGAGGCGCTCCCGGCGACCCTCTACACGCTCGCCGCGACGTTCGCGTACGCGGACGTCGTCCGGCGGCACGGCCTGAGCTACGGGTTCATGTTCCTGACGTGGCTCGCGGTTCTCTTCTGGGCGGTCCGTCTCTGGGGCTCCTCCCGGTGCTACTTCACCGACCCGACGGTGAAGCCCGCGATGAACCGGTCGAGGAACAGGTTGTAGACGACCGCGATCGGCAGGCTCGCCACGAGGCACGCGGCCATCAGCGATCCCCAGTAGTAGACGTCGCCCCGCACGAGGTAGATCGGGATCCCGACGCCGACCATCTGGTTCCTCTCCGGCGAGATGAAGGTCAGCGCGTAGACGAACTCCTGCGTCACGAGCGTGAAGCTGAAGATGACGACCGTCAGGATTCCGGACACCGAGACGGGCACGACCATCCGGACGAACGCGCCGAACCGGGTCAGGCCGTCCACCATTGCCGCGTCCTCGAGCTCCCTCGGGATGGACTTGAAGAACCCCATGAGGAGCCAGATCGAGAACGGGATCGTCATCGTCGGATAGACGAGCACGACCGAGAAGATGCTGTCCTGGAGGCCGAGGACCGCGACGACGCGCGAGAGCGGGATGAAGAGCAGCGTCGGCGGGATCAGGTACGTCAGGAAGATGGCGATCCCGAGCCGCTCGCCCCAGCGGCCCGCGAGACGTGCGAGCGCGTACGCGGCCGGGACGGCGAGCGCGAGCGTGATCGCGACGACGAGGACGCCCACGAGCGCGGTGTTTCCCAGCCACCGCACGAACCGCGTCTCCACGAAGAGGAAGCGCAGGTGCTCGAGCGTCGGGGGGAGGTTGAAGAGGAACGGGTTGTTCTCGACCGTGTAGAGGTCGATGTTCTGCTTGAACGTCGCGACGACCATCCAGAAGAACGGGAAGCCCAGCGCGACGACGAAGAACGCGAGCACGAGCGCCTTCACGGACTTCGCGCCGGCCTCCCGGAGCGTGCCGCGCGCCATCAGACGACCTCCGTGCGGTGCGCGACGCGGAGCATCAGGTAGGCGACCCCCACGAGGACCGGCACGAGGAAGAGCGAGATCGCGGCGCCCGCGGCGAGGTCGCTGCCCGCGATCCCCGTCGCGAACGCGAGCGAGGGCAGCGTCTGCGTCGAGTCGAACGGCCCTCCCGCGGTCAGGATGTAGACGACGGTCATGTCCGTGAAGGTGAAGATGATCCCGAACAGGACGGCCACGCTCAGGATCGGCGTCATCATGGGGAGGTTGATCTGAAAGAGCGTGCGCCAGAACCCGGCGCCGTCGATCGCGGCTGCCTCCGGGATCTCCTTCGGGATCGCCGTGCGGCCGGCGAGCATGATCACGGTCGAGAACGGGATCAGCCGCCAGCAGTGGACGAGGACGACGGACGCCATCGCGAGGCGGGGCTCCCCGAGCCACATCGGGGCGGCGTAGGGCTTGTAGACGTGGAGGGCGACGAGGACCCACGTGATCACGCTGTAGATGGAGTCGAGGATCCACTTCCACCCGATCGTGCCGAGGGAGACCGGCGCAACCCATGGCAGGAGGATCACGAATCTCACGAGCCCGCGGCCCCGGAACGGCTTCTCGAGCGCCATCGCGAGGACGTTCGAGCAGAGGATCACGATCGCCTGCGCCGAGAGCGTGAACACGATCGAGTTCCGGATCGCCTTGCGGAAGCTCGGGCTCTCGAGGACGCTCCGGAAGTTCTCGAATCCGACGAGGTGGATCCCCGAGGTCCCGATCCGCGCGTCGCTGAATGCGTACAGCACCGCGAGAACGAGCGGGACCCCGACGAGCGCGAGGATGTAGGCGATGGCCGGCAGGAACATGGCCGGGCCGAGCCAGCGGTCGCCCGATCGCGCGCTCACGCCTTCCGGATCCCTGTTGCCGCGTCGAAGAGCTTCAGGCGGCCCTTCTCGACGGCGAAGTCGTACGTCGAGTCCTTCGCGAAGCGTCCCGCGTGAGTCGACGCGATCCGCGAAACGGCCTTCGACCCGGCGAACGCGCCGTCCGCGAGCGTCCCGTAGAGGATGCGCTCGGCGCCGAGGTACTCCTCGTGGCTGAACGTGAACCGCATCGGGACGGAGCCCGGATCGGCCAGAGCGAGCGCCGGGAGGAAGTGCTCGGGCCTGAATCCGGTGATCGTGCCGCCGCCCGACACGAGGTTCATCGGCGGCGAGCCGAGGAACGTCGCGACGAACGTATCCGCGGGCTCGTCGTAGACCTCGGCAGGCGTGCCGGTCTGGCGGACGCGCCCCTTGTCCATCACGACGACGCGGTCCCCCATCGCCATGGCCTCGACCTGGTCGTGGGTCACGTAGATCGTCGTGGTCCCGACCCGTTTCTGGAACTGTTCGAGCTCCGCCCGGGCCGAAGTGCGGAGCTTCGCGTCGAGGTTCGAGAGCGGCTCGTCGAGCAGGAACACCGCGGGCTCGCGCACGATGGCCCGGGCGAGGGCGACGCGCTGGCGTTCGCCGCCCGAGAGCTCGCGCGGCTTGCGATCGAGGAGTGCGCCGATGCCGAGGAGGCCCGCGGCCCACTCGACCTTCTTCCGGTGCTGGTCCCTCGGGACTTTCTGCGCCTTGAGGGGAAAGGCGATGTTGTTGTAGACGCTGAGGTGCGGATAGAGCGCGTAGCTCTGGAAGACCATCGCGATCCGGCGCTCGCGCGGGGAGAGGTTCGTCACGTCCCGGCCGCCGATCAGGATCGCTCCCGATGTCGGCGTCTCCAGGCCCGCGATCATCCGGAGGAGCGTGGTCTTCCCCGAGCCCGAAGGCCCCAGGAAGACCAGGAACTCTCCCTCCCCCGTCGCAAGGCTGACGTCGTTGACGGCTCCGAGCGTGCCCTCCTTGAAGACCTTCGTCAGGCTCCGTGTCTCGACGACCGCCATCGAGTCCGCGCTACTTCCATCGCGCGAAGATGCGCTTGTACTCGGCCTCGGCCGCCTTCGCGGCGTCCTCGGGGGACTGGTCGCCCCGCGCGACGCTCGCGAACATCGTCGGGATGACCCACGTCGAGAACGCCTCCGAGATTCCCGCGGTCGCGTATCCCGGGTAGCCCACGTTCGTGGCCCAGTCGAGCACGTTGCCGAGGACCTTGTACTTGGTCGGCGGGTTCGCCCGCGGGTCGTTCGCGATGAGCGTCTGGAGGTCCGGCACGGTCGAGGGGAAGCACGGGAAGTTGTAGAACTGGCCCGCGACGAAACCCTCGTGGAAATGGTCCATGAAGTCGATGAGGAACTTCTGGGCGCCGTCCTTGTTCTCGGCGAACTCCCAGATCACGTGGCAGTTCATGACGTGTTCGGCCGCGATCCTCCGGACGGGGCCCTTCAGGGCCGGGCTGATCATGATCTTCGAGTCGATCGGGAGCTTCTCCCGCTCGGACTGGCGTGTGACCGAGATCGCGTTCGCGACGTACGAAACCCTCCCCGCGAGCATCGCCTGGTTGTTCGAGGGCGGCGTCCAGGTGAAGACTTCCGGCGTCTCGGCCTGCTGGTAGAGCGCCTTCATGTACTTCAGCGCGTCAATCGTCTGTTTCGAATTGATCGTGACGTTCCCGGCCTCGTCCTGCTCCGCCCCGCCGAACGACCAGAGGAGCGCCCTCATCGCCATGCTCGTGTCGAGCTCCTGCGCGAGGCCGAGTCCGCACGGGTGCCCCGTCTTCTCCCGGATCTTCGAGGCCCCCTTGAGGAGGTCGTCGTACGTGTCGGGCCCGTTCGGGAATCCCGCGTCCGTCCACCAGTCCTTGTGCCAGTTGCCCGGGTCCGGCGTGTAGGCGTCCGAGAACGCGAAGTACTTCTTGGTCTTCGGATTGAACGTGGACTTGTGGGCGAGGTCGATTTTCTGACCGTGTTTCTTCTCGACCTCCTGGTACACGTGGGTCATGTCGATGACCTGGTTTTCGTAGGAGGCGGGCGGCGAGAGGAACATGAACAGGTCGTGCCCCTTCCGCGCCGAGACCTCGGACGCCGCGCGCGCGGCCAGGTCGACGAGGTTGATGTTGTCCACGATCACGTTCGTGTTGTTCTTCTGGCCCCACTCCTTCGTGTACGTGCCGTTGAACCACGTGTCCCAGGCGGGAACGAAGTGGCTCCACTGCAGGATCTTCAGCGTCTTCATCTGCGCTTCTGCCCTGTTCGGGAACAGGAACGCGGGTCCGCCGACTCCGGCGGCGAGAGCGCCGCCTCCGGCAAGCCTGGCGAACGTGCGGCGGGTGATTCCCCGGGAACGGCTCTTGTACGGCATGGGCGCTCCTCCGGCCTTCGGCCTTCCTCTCGGGCGTGGACGTTTACTGCGACTGAGACTCCAACGCGGAATCAGACCACCATTCCGCCGATGCGGTCAATGCCCCCGCCTTCGGGCGGGGCCTCCCCGCCTCCCTGTGGTATGAATCCTCATGGTGAACGACCGTGACATCCCTCTTGCCCTGACGTTCGACGACGTTCTCCTTCTCCCCGCCCACTCCCGCGTCCACCCCGCGGACACGGACCTCAGGACCACGCTCACGGACGGGATCTCCCTGAACATCCCCGTCTTGTCCGCCGCGATGGACACGGTCACGGAGTCCCGCCTCGCGATCGCGATGGCGCAGAACGGCGGCCTCGGCGTCATCCACAAGAACTTCACGATCGACGCGCAGGCCGCCGAGGTCGACAAGGTGAAGCGCTCGGAAAGCGGGATGATCGTCGACCCGGTGACGTGCCGGCCCACCCAGAAGATCTCCGAGGCCCTCGAGGTCATGGCGAACTTCCGGATCTCCGGCGTTCCGGTCGTCGACGACCGAGGCAAGCTCGTCGGGATCCTCACGAACCGCGACCTCCGCTTCGAGACCCGGATGGACCTCCCGATCTCCGAGCGGATGACGAAGGAGCACCTCGTCACGTGCCCGCCCGGGACGACGCTCGAGCAGGCCAAGGAGCTCCTCCACCGCCACCGGATCGAGAAGCTCCTCGTCGTCGACAGGGGCGGCAATCTCAAGGGCCTCATCACGGTCAAGGACATCCAGAAGCAGATCAAGTACCCGAACGCGTGCAAGGACTCGCTCGGGCGCCTGCGCGTCGCCGCGGCGGTCGGGGCCTCGGCCGACCTCAAGGACCGCGCCCGGGAGCTCATCGCGGCCAAGGTCGACCTCCTCGTCCTCGACTCGTCGCACGGCCACAGCGAGGGCGTCCTGCGCGGCCTCACGGCGCTCAAGAAGGCCTTCCCGTCGACGCCGGTCCTCGCGGGCAACGTGGCCACGGCGGAAGGCACGCGGGATCTCGTCAAGCGCGGCGCCGACGCCGTGAAGATCGGCATCGGGCCCGGCTCGATCTGCACGACCCGCGTCGTGACGGGCGCGGGCGTCCCGCAAATCCACGCGATCCTCGAAGCCGTCAAGGGCATCGGGAAGTCGAGCGTCTCGATCGTGGCCGACGGCGGGATCAAATTCTCCGGCGACGTCACGAAGGCGCTCGCCGCCGGAGCGCAGTCCGTGATGATCGGGAGCCTCTTCGCGGGCACCGACGAGGCGCCCGGCGAGACCATCCTCTACCAGGGCCGGACGTTCAAGGCGTATCGCGGAATGGGCTCGATCGGCGCCATGAAGCAGGGCTCGGCCGACCGCTACTTCCAGGACGAGGAAGAGCCGCGAAAGATGGTCCCCGAGGGCATCGAGGGCATGGTCCCCTACAAGGGTCCCGTGTCCACTCTCCTGACGCAGCTCACGGGCGGCGTGAGATCCGGCATGGGACTCTCAGGGGCGGCGACGCTCCCCGACCTCGTCAAGAACGCGAGGTTCGTGCGGATCACGGCGGCAGGTCTCAAGGAGAGCCACGCCCACGACGTGATCATCACGAAGGAAGCGCCGAACTACCGCCGGGAAGAGATCTGAGCGCACCGGGCTTCAAGGACCACTTCTCGGGACACGCCGGCGATTACGCGCGGTACCGGCCGCACTATCCGCCCGCGCTCTTCGACGACCTCGCCGCGCTCGTCCCGCGCCACACGCTCTGCTGGGACGCCGGGACCGGCAGCGGCCAGGCGGCCTGCGGGCTCGCGGAGCACTTCGCCGAGGTCATCGCGACGGACGCGAGCGCCGAGCAGATCGCGCACGCGACGCCGCACCCGAGAATCTCCTACCGCGTGGCGCCCGCAGAGGAACCCGGCCTCGCGGCGGGAAGCGTCGACCTCGTTTCGGTCGGGCAGGCGCTGCACTGGTTCGACCAGAAGAGATTCTTCGAAGGTGTGAAGAGGGTCGGAACGCCGGGTGGGGCCGTGGCGGTATGGGCCTACGATCTTTTCGAGGTCCCGGAATCCGCGGCGGTGGAGGCGGTCTTCCGCGCCTTTCACGCTCGCGTGGAAGGCCACTGGCCGCCGGAGCGCGCGCTCGTCGCCCGCCGCTACGCCGACCTTCTTTTTCCATTCGAAGAAATCCCCGTTCGACCCGTCGCGATGTCCGCGGCGTGGGACCTCGAGAGGGTCCTCGGCTACCTGTCCACGTGGTCCGCCGTGAAGGCTTACGGGAAGGCCACAGGCCGGGATCCGGTCGCGGAATTCAAGGTCGAGCTCGAAGCGGCCTGGGGAGATCCCGCCGTCTCGAAGACTCTCGTCTGGCCGCTCGTCCTCCGCGCCGGCCGCATCGGCTGACGCGTCAGCGCAGGATCGCCTTCACCCCGTCCTCGAGCTCTTTCTTCGCCTTCGCGTAACGCTCCCCCGTCGCCGGGCCGTCGAATCCCGAAAGCGTCTTCACGATGCGGTGCCGCCGGTCGAGAAAGAGCGTCGTCGGGTAACCTCGCCAGCCCTCGAGCGGAGCGACCGC
>Ga0335070_10002411_pt1 | contig 21752 bp, 20 predicted proteins | sample Lox_Sample_13_FD_206722 | JGI IMG/M metagenome (GOLD analysis project Ga0335070, IMG submission 206722) | Soil microbial communities from Loxahatchee National Wildlife Refuge, Florida, United States - Lox_Sample_1.3 | ecosystem: Environmental > Terrestrial > Soil > Wetlands | place: USA...
TCGCCATGACGCCGCTGAGGCCCTGGATGATCTGGTCGTACGCGGGCTTCAGCGCGTCCGGGCCGGTCTGCCCGAAGCCGGAGATCGCGCAGTACACCAGCCGCGGGTTGGCCGCGGCCAGCACACCGTAGGCCAGGCCGAGCCGCTCCATCACCCCGGGACGGAAGTTCTCGACCACCACGTCGGCGGTGCGTGCGAGCCGGAGGAAGATGTCGCGCGCCTCGGGCTCCTTGAGGTTCAGCGTCACCGACCGCTTGTTGGCGTTCTGGGCGAGGAAGCTGGTGCCCATCAGCCGGTCGTTCAGCTCCGGCACGTTGCCGAGCTTGCGCGCCAGGTCGCCGTCCACCGGGTTCTCGATCTTCACGACGTCGGCGCCCAGCAGCGCCAGCAGCGAGGTGGCGAACGGGCCGGAGAGCACGTTCGTCAGGTCGAGGACCCGGATGCCGCCGAGCGACTGAGGCGTGCTCATGCGTGCGAGCCGACGGCGTCGGCGACGGTTCCGGTGCGGTACACGCTGCCGGGGAGATCGCGGCCGAAGAACGCGGCCATCTCGCCGGCCAGGGTCACCAGCCGGTCGAGCCGGACGTCGGTGCGCTGCCCCGATCGCTGCAGCATGTGCACGAAGTCCTCGGTGCAGGTGTTGCCGCCCGCGACCCTGGTGAAGGGGCAGCCGCCGAGCCCGGCCACCGACGACTCGAACCACGTGACGCCGGCGCGCTGCGCGGCGCAGCAGTTGGCGAGCGCGAGCCCGTACGTGTTGTGGAAGTGGCACGCGGCTTCGACGCCCGGGCCAGCGGCGAACACGGCGGCGAACAGCCGCTCCACCTGGTCGGGAACCGCGTGCCCGGCCGTGTCCGCGAGACTGACCCGAATGAGACCCTCGTCCAGGAACCGTCGCACCAGGTCGAGGACCCGGCTCTCCGGCACCTCGCCCTCGTAGCCGCAGCCGAAGGCCGACTGCACCGAAACCTGGACCTGCCTGCCCGCCTCGATCGCCCGGTGCGCGATCGCGAGGATGCGGCCCGTCGCCTCGGCCACCGACATCCCGGTGTTCTTGCGGCTGTGCGTCTCGCTCGCGGACACGCCCATGCAGAACAGCTCCACGCCGCACGCCAGGCCGCGCTCGAGCCCGCGCTCGTTCAGGACCAGCGCGGAGAACCGCGCGCCGGCCGGCTTCCCGAGCAGGCCGAACAGCCGGTCCGTGTCGGCCAGCTGCGGCACCTTCTCGGGATGGACGAAGGAGCCCACCTGCACCACGTCGAGCCCGGCGGCCACCAGCTCGCCCACCCAGCGCGCCTTCACGACCGTGGGGACGACCTGCCGCTCCATCTGGAGCCCGTCCCGCAGCCCCACCTCGTGGAGGACGATCGTGCGCGCGTCGGCCGTCACCGGACCTACAGCTCCCTCGCCACGGCCTCGGCCACCTCCAGCGTGGTGCTGGTGCCGCCCATGTCGTAGGTGCGCGCCGTCCCGTCGCGGATGACGGCCGCCACCGCGCGCTCGAGCCGCTCGGCCTTCGCCGCCTCGCCCAGCCACTCGAGCATCATCTTGGCCGCGAGGATCGTGGCGAGCGGGTTCACCTTGTACCGGCCGGCGTACTTCGGCGCCGAGCCGTGCGAGGGCTCGAACACCGCCAGCTTCTCCCCGATGTTCCCGGAGCAGCCGAAGCCGAGCCCGCCGACCATCTGCGCGGCGAGGTCGGAGATGATGTCCCCGTACAGGTTCGGGGCGACCAGCACGTCGTAGCTGCGCGGGTTCTTGAGCAGCCACATGCAGATCGCGTCCACGTTGGCGTCGTCCATCGGGATGCCGGGGTACTCGGCGGCCACCTTCTTCGCTTCCTCGAGGAACAGCCCATCCGTCGCCCGCACGACGTTCGCCTTGTGGACCACCGTGACCTTGCGGCGCCCGTGCCGCTTGGCGTGCTCGAAGGCCGCCCGGACGATGCGCTCGGAACCCTTCCGGGTGTTGACCTTGCAGGAGACGGCGTAGGCGTCGGGCGCGAGGTCCTTGAACGGCGCGAACGGCTTCGAGATCCGGGCGAGCGTCGCCGCGAGCTCGGGCGGCACCGGGCTGAACTCGACGCCGGCGTAGAGGTCCTCGGTGTTCTCGCGGAAGATCACCAGGTCGATCGCGTCGCCGAAGTTGAGCGGGTTGCCCGGGTACGCCTTGCAGGGCCGCAGGCAGACGTAGAGGTCGAACATCTGCCGCATCCGGACGATGGGCGAGCGGTACACCAGTCCCCGGCCCCGCAGCTCCGGCGCCAGCTCGGCCTCGGCGGCCCGCGCGGGCTTCGAGGTGATCGCACCGAACATCGCCGCGTCGACGCCCCTGAGGAGCTCGACGGTGCGCGGCGGGAACGCGTCACCCTCGCGGCACCAGAAATCCCACCCGATGTCGCCGGGCAGGTAGCGCGCCTCGAGCCGGATCGCGTCGAGCACGATCCGCGCCGCTTCCATCACGTCCTGGCCGATCCCGTCGCCCGGCAGCCACGCGATGCTGTACTGAGCCATGCACTCCACTCCCCTGGGGCTGACGCCAGAAACAGCAAGAAGTGCGCCGGGATTGCGGGTCCGCGGGAAAGCTCGCCGTGCCGCCACGAGCGCGGGCAGGCCGGCGGACGAACGTCAAGGCCTCGCGGCTCCCGCCCTCCTTGCGCTGGGCCCGGCCGCGGGATATGAAAGTTGGACGACATGAGCGACGCTCTCCTGGCGCTCCGCGAATACGCCAAGCTGGCGCCCTGGAACATCCGGGACCTCGCGGCCATCTCCGGGGGCATCCTCGACGCCTCCGGCGTGACGCCGATCAATGCGGCGGCCCAGACCCACCCGTCCGACCGCACGATCCGGTTCTACGTGACGCGCCACCTGATGAGCCCGCCGGAGGGTCGCGGCACCGCGGCGACGTACGGCTACCGTCACCTGCTCCAGCTGCTGTCGATCAAGCTGCGGCAGATGGAAGGCGCCACGCTGGCGACCATCACGAAGGACATCGCCGACTCTCCGGGCGACGTGCTCGAGAAGCGGGTGGCGACGGCGCTCGGCACCCTGCCGATCCCCGAGGAGATCCCGTTCTCCGGCGCCGTCGCTCCGCGCGGGCGCGTGGCCCGGGCGGTGGGCCGCCGCTCCAACGGAACGGCGGCCGAGGGCGGCGCGGCGGGCCACGCGCCGGCCGGGACGTGGTACCGCATCCCGGTCGACGAGTTGGCGGAGATCTCGCTGCGGCACGACCACCCGGCCGCGCGCACGTCCGCGCAGCGCCAGCACCTGGCGGAGCGCGTGGCGCACGCCCTGCGCGAGGCCGCAGCCGACTCGGGCTCGTAGCGCCCATGCGGCTGCCCTGGCGCGTGCCCCTGGCGCTCTCCGTGTGCGTCGTGCTCGCCCAGCTGATTCGTCTGTCCCCGCTCGTCGATGTCGTCACCTGGACCGCGCCCGCGTACGCGCGACTCGCCTATCCCGCGTCACACGTCCTGCTCGCTCCGCTGACGCTGCTGGCCGACTGGCTGAACGGCGGATCGCGGCGCGACCTCGTGGGCTTCGCGCTGTGGCTGCCGGTGGGGTACGTGCTCGTTCGCCTGGCCGCGCGTCGCACCGCCGCGGGCCGACGGGCGCGGCGCGAGGCGCTGTACGCCGTGGGCTTCCTGCTCGCGGCCGCCGCGTTCGCCGGATGGTGCTACTGGCTCCCGCGTCCGATTCCGCGCCTCGTGTCAGGGGGCGCCGACGACCTGGTGCTGGACGTGCATTCGCACACGGCCCTGTCCCACGACGGGCGCCCGGGCTTCGGCGCGGCGCGGAACGCGGCCTGGCACGGGCGCGCCGGATTCGACGTCGCATTCGTCACCGACCACAACGCGACCGGCGCCGCGCGGTCATGGAGGCTGGAAGCCCCTCGCGCTCGCCCGCGCCTGCTCGACGGCGAGGAGATTTCCCTCTCGGGCATTCACCTCCTCGCGCTCGGAATGTCCACGACGATCGCCAACCGGCCCTGGGACGCCTCGTGGGACTCGACCGGCGCCCTGATCAGGCGCCTGCACGCCGACTCCGTCTTCCTGGTGCCGACCCTCCCGGAGGACTGGCGCCGTCACACCGGCGCGGAGTTCGGCCAGTTGAGCGAGTGGGGCGCGGACGGCTTCGAGATCTGGACCAGCGCGCCGCAGGCGATGGACCTGCCGCCGTCCGGCCGCCGGACCGTGGTCTCGTGGTCGCGGCTCGAGCACCGGCCGATGTTCGGCTCGACCGACATGCACGGCTACGGGTTCGCGGCGACGGTGTGGAACGTGATGCGGCTGCCGGGATGGCGGGCGCTCGACGACGCCGGGCTGCAGCGCGCGATTCTCGCGCAGCTGAGGGCCGGCGGCCCGGCGGCCAATCAGGTCGTGGCGCTGCGGCGCTGGCTGCCGGAGACCCGGCTGGGCTCGGCGATCGGAGTGCCCGTCAACCTCGTGCTGCTGTTGCGCACGGCGTCGCGGGCGCACGCGGTGGCGCTGCTGGGCTGGATCTGGGCGGTGGCGGTCGCGCTCAGCCTGGGCAGGCGCCCGCGAACAGCGTGAGCAGCGCCGGCTGGTAGAAGCCGCGCACGTCGAGGTACGCCGAGCCGTCGCTCCTGAAGGTCAGCTCCGGACGCTCCACCGGCGCCGATCCCCGGCGCAGCCGCGCGCACGAGCCGGAGGCGAGCCACGGGAATCTCACCACCAGCCGGGTGTGCCGCGCCGCGGCCAGCGCGATGGTCGCGGTCCGGTCCGCCGGCCGGTAGACGATGGCGAGCGAGTCGTGGCTGGTCCTCCAGCCATCCAGCCGCCAGGTGGAATCGTCGGCGATGCCGTCGACGTTGGGGGCGATGTCGACCTGGTCGAGGTGCTCGTCGATGCCGAACAGTCCCCGCGCCAGCAGGTCGAGGAAGGATCCGGCCGAGAACATGAACAGCCCGTTGTCGTCGCCGCGCTCGCCGGGCCGCCCGTAGTTGACGCGGACGATCCGCGTCGCCTCCTCGTCCAGCCGCTGCCAGGCGATGCGGCGCTGCGCGGCGGTCCCGTACCGGAACACGGCCTCGAGCGCCTTGAAGTCCATGATGTGCCAGCCCCAGCCGGTCCAGTAGCCGCTGCGGTCGAACCACGGGTCGTCGCTCGGCACGGCGAAGAAGCCGCGATGGCGCGCGTCCCACCACTCGGGCCGGAGGATCGTCCGCACCATCGCGCGCTGGATGCCCGTGTCGGCGACGGCGCCGAACGTCAGGGCGTCGACGGGCTGGAGGTGGTAGTGGTCCCAGCTGCCCGCACTGTCGGCCCGGACCTGATAGGCGAACCACCCCATGGCGGGCCGCCACAACGAGGGCAGCGCCGCGCGGATGCGCGCGGCCGCGTCCCGCCACACCGCCGCGCTGTCGCCCAGCCCCGCCGCGGGCAGCCGCCAGGCCGCCTCGTCCTCGAGCTCGGCGAGGCGGTCGAGCGCGTACGCGGCCAGCGCGTTCACGTACGGGTCCTCGGTGAGATACGGCTGGTCCGAGGGTGACAGCGGGGACATCTCCGAGTAGGTCCCGTAGCTGACGCCCTCGACCAGCCCGTCGGCCCGGTACTCGGTCCCCAGGACGAAGCGCGCGATGCGCCGCAGGTTCGCCAGCTCGCCGCCGAGCCACGCGGTGTCGCGGGTCGCGCGGTAGCAGGCGTAGCCCTTGAGGATCTGGTACGGGTCCTTGTCGGCCATCCACCGCCCGCCCCACTCGTCGAGCCACACGTAGCGGCCGCGCGCACCGAGCCGGTTCCAGATCTCGTGACGCTGCGCGCCGGGGGGCGCGGCGTAGCGCTTCATCAGCCCGTACTCGGAGCACACCACGTCCGGATCGCCGAGCTGCAGCGCGGTGGTGGCGCCGTACCAGCCGTCCCGGTCGAAGGCCGCGAGGAACGTGTAGGACCCCGCCGGCATGTTGCGGTACCCGGCGATGCGGTCGTAGTGCAGCATCGGCTTGGCCGCCGCCAGCACGTGGGCGAGGAGAATCGGCAGGTTCGCGGACGGCGCCGCCACGCGCAGACCCGGAGCCGCGGACGGCGCCGAGGTGTCCTCGATGGCCTGCGCCAGCGCCTCGGCGGCCTCGTCCTCCGTGTCACCCCGGCCGAAGACCAGCTCGAGCCGGAGACGCCCGCTGGCGTCGCGGGTCGGCTCGAGCGCCAGCACCAGACGACCGACGGCCCGGCGCTCGCGGCCTCCCGCCTCGGTGCCCAGGACCAGCGACGTGGTCTCGGTCCGGATCGCGGCCCGGGTGCCGCGGCCGGGGGCGATCGCCACGACCGTGTTCGCGACGGTGGAATCGCGGAGGAAGACGATGTGACGGGCGTCGTCGATGTCGGTCCGGTCCCGTACCCCGTAGCCCACCGACCGCCAGCGGTGTTCGTAGAGATCGGCGGGATCGATGGTGACCAGCACCAGCCGGCCGAACGGCCACCGCGGCGCCGTGATGACGATCTTGCCGGCCGCGACGGCCGTGTCCCCCTGCACCTCGACCTCGAGCGGGGCCCGGGTGGCGGAGTCCGCCACCAGCAGCGTCACGCGGCCGTCCGCGGAGAACCGGACGCTGTCTGTGAACGGGGGCGCCTCGGCCGCGCGCGCGCCCGGCTGGATGCCCTCGACGCGGATCCAGCCCGTGAAGGTGACCGGGTTGATGGTGACGTCCCGGAGGACCACGCCGCCCGCCGCGCTGTCCACCGCCACCCAGAACTGGACGTGCGGCAGGAGCACGGCGGTGGGGCGGAAGGCCGGCGACGCGACGACGGTGATGTCGGAGGGGAGGGCCTGGGCGGGCAGGACGCACGGACGCACGGACGCACCGAGGCACAGGAGCAGCGTGGCGGCGACACCGGCGCCCGCTCTCCCTCCACTGGTCACCACTGCCGGCCTGGCCGTCTGGGGACTCCCCTGGCTTCCGGGTTCCGAGCTTCCGCGTGCCTCACAGCATAGTCGCCGGGCGCCGCTCTTGCCAGCACCGGGGCGCGACCGCACATTCGCAGCAACCTCCGCCCGAACGGGGTCTCATGGGCTCGATTCTGTTCCTCGTCGTCCTCGCGGTCATCGTTCTGTGGGTCATCGCCGCCTACAACGGGCTCATTGCCCTCAAGAACCAGACGGTGAACGCCTGGAAGCAGATCGACGTGCAGCTCAAGCGGCGGCACGACCTCATCCCCAACCTCGTCAACACCGTCAAGGGCTCGATGGAGTTCGAGAAGGAGACGCTCCAGGGAGTGGTCGACGCGCGCTCGAAGGCGATGGCCAGCGGCGGCGGCGTGAAGGAGACCGCGGCGGCGGAAGGCGCCCTCACCGGCGCCCTCGGGAAGCTGTTCGTGGTGATGGAGCGCTACCCCGACCTCAAGTCCTCGCAGAACGTGCGCGACCTGCAGGAAGAGCTGTCGAGCACGGAGAACAAGATCGCGTTCGCGCGGCAGCTCTACAACGACACGGCCACGCGGTACAACACCAAGCAGCAGCAGTTCCCCACCAACCTCGTGGCCGGGATCGCCAAGGCCGAGATCGCCGAGCTGTGGGAGATCGAGGACCAGGCCGAGCGCGCCGTGCCGCAGGTGGATCTCTCGCTCAAGAAGCCGCAAGGGTGACGGCGGGCGCGAATCTCTTCGAGCAGCAGGCGCGGAACCGCCGGCTCACCGTCGCGTGGCTGGCGCTGTTCATCCTGTTCTTCGCGTGGCTCGGCTTCGGCGGCGACCTGGCGTTGTACCTCGCCGCCGCCGCCCGCACCGAGGGCCAGGTGGCGTACCGGTTCCCGTGGATCGGCGTGGTGATCACGACCATCGCCGCCATCACGGCGTGGGTCTCGTGGCGGAAAGGACCGCAGCAGGTGCTGTGGTCCACGGGCGCGCGCCAGCTCACGGCGCCGCAGACCTTCGAGGAGAAGCAGCTCGACAACGTGGTCGAGGAGATGGCCGTCGCGGCCGGCCTGCCGAAACCGAAGGTGTACCTGATCGACGACCCGGATCCCAACGCGTTCGCCACCGGGCGGGACGCGGCCACGGCATGCATCGCGGTCACCACGGGCCTGCTGGGCTGCGTGAACCGCGAGGAGCTCCAGGGCGTAGTGGCGCACGAGATGGGTCACGTGCGGAACCTCGACGTGCGCCTGATGACGCTCATCGCCTCCCTGGTCGGCGTGATCGTGGTGCTGTCGAACGGCATGGGCCGGATGCTGCGGGGCGGCGGAGGCTTCATCGGCGGCCGGGGGCGCAAGGCCAGCGGGCCGCTGCTCCTGGCCGCGCTGGTCGTGTTCGTGCTGTGGGTGATCACGCTGATCCTCGCCCCGTTCATCTCGCGGATCATGGCCATGGCCGTTTCGCGCGACCGGGAGTACCTGGCCGACGCGACCGGTGCCGAGCTGACGCGCAACCCGGCGGCGCTCGCCTCCGCGCTGCAGAAGATCGAGACGCACGAGGCGCCGACCACCCATATCAAGGAAGGCGCCGCCCACCTCTGCATCGCCGACCCGCTGGGGCGCGACGTGAATCTCAGGGAGGGACGGCTGGCGGACCTCCTCGCCACCCACCCCCCGATGGCGATGCGGATCACCCGCCTCAAGGGCATGGCGTTCCAGCAGCTCAAGGCCGCGGGCCAGCAGCCGGCGACCTGACCGCGCGGCGCGCGGCCGATGACCACTCTCGATTGGCTGCTGTTCGCCGTCGCGCTGCTGCTGACGGCGGGGCTGGTCTTGTGGCTCACGCGCCGGGCCACCGCCGCCTTCCGCGGCCGGATGCGCCGCTGGGCGCGGGGCACGCTGCTGGACTTCCAGGCGCGCGTAGCGCGCTACAAGCTGCTGTCCCGCCGTGCCATCCACGACGAGCTGATCCTCGACCCCGCGGTCGTCGCCGCGATGCGGGAGCACATGCGCCGGGAGCACCTCACCGAGCTCGAGGTGCGGGTGCGGGTCGAGCGCTACATCGACGAGATCCTGCCGTTCTTCAACGTCCTCTCGTACTACCGGCTGGGCTACAACCTCGCCAAGCTGACGCTCAACCTGCTGTACAACGTGACGGTGGACTATCAGGACGAAGCCGCCCTGGAACGCATTCCGCGCCGCGACATCGTCGTGTACCTGATGAACCACCGCTCCAACGTGGACTACGTCGTCGTGGCGTTCGTGCTGGCCCGCGGCGTCGCGGTGAGCTACGCGGTCGGCGAGTGGGCGAGGGTGTGGCCCCTCGAGTCCATCTTCAAGTCGTTCGGGTCGTACTTCATCCGGCGCCGCTATCGCGAGCCCCTCTACCACGCCGTGCTCGAGCGGTACGTGCAGCTGATCACGGGCAACGGCGTCACCCAGGGTCTGTTCCCGGAGGGCGGACTGTCGCGCGACGGGAAGTTCCAGCCGGCGAAGATCGGCCTGCTCGACTACATCGTCGGCACCCTCCGCGAGCCCGGCTTCGAGCGCGACATCTGGCTCGTGCCGGTGGCGCTGAACTACGACCGCACCCTCGAGGACCGGGTCCTGATCCAGGAGTGCCTGGATCCCGACCTGCGCCTCTCCCGCGCGCGCCAGGCGGCGAGCGTGCTCCAGTACCTGGTCTTCAACACGGCGCGGTTCGTGGCCGGCCGGCTGAAGCGCTACGGCCGGGCGGCGGTGAACTTCGGCACGCCGCTGTCGGTCCGGGGCTGGCTCGCCGCCCAGGCCACCGACGTCCTGGCCCTGCCGCGGCAGGCACGCCTGCCGCACGTCCAGCGCCTGGCGGACGACGCCATGGAGCGGGTGCGCATCATCGTGCCGGTGACTGCGGTGGCGCTCGCGTCGGCCGCCCTGCTGTCCTTCGAGCGGCACGTCGTCACCCTGCCCGAGCTGCTCGAGCGGATGCGCGAGTTCCGCGACCGCCTGCTCGAGGTCAACGCCAAGGTGGTGCGCGCCGACCGGTCCATCGAGGCCACCTGGACCGTCGCACGGCGGATGTTCCGGATGCGGCACGTGGTGATGGTCACCGGCACGTCGGTCGCCATCATGCCGCGCCAGCGGCCGCTGCTCGAGTACTACGCGAACTCGATCGCGCACCTCCTGCCGGAGTCGGAGCCCGCGATCCGACGCATGACGCCGGCCGACGACCGCGACGGGTCGCTGCACCGGCTGAAGCAGCCGCGGAAGAGAGGGGGGTGAGGGTGTAGGGTGTGGGGTGTGGGCGCAGCGTCTCACACCCTTACACCCCACACCCTGTACCCGCTTAATTACTCCCATGCCCGCCCCCGTCTCGCTTCCCGACCTCGCGATCGGCGCCCGGGTCGAGGGCACGTTCGTGGTCTGGGACGTGGAGCAGCGGACCCAGGCCGACGGCAGCCCCTACGTCATCCTGACCCTGGCGAACAGCACCGGCCGCGTGAAGACCGCGCCGTTCTGGACCTCCGACCTCCACAAGGTCGAGGGCCTCCCGAAGGGTGCGGTGGTCAGCGTCATCGGCGAGCTGGGGGCGTACAAGGCCGATCGCCAGCTCAAGGTGGCGAGCGTCCGCCCCGTGCCCCGCGAGATGGTCGACTGGTCCCGGCTGCTGCCGTCGGTCGGCGACGTGACGCCGTGGTGGAACACGGTCGAGAAGTGGCGCACCGAGATGGGCGACGGCCCGTACCGGCGCGTGGTGGCGCTGTTCTTCGACGATCCCGACTTCCGCTCGCGGTACGAGCGCTGCCCCGCCTCGCTCTCGAACCACCACGCCGAGCTGGGCGGCCTGCTCAAGCACACCGTCGAGGTCGGCGCGATCGCCCGGCCGATGGCCAAGGCGTGCGGCGCCGCCTGGGACGTCGTGCTGGCGGGCGTGCTGCTCCACGACATCGGCAAGCTCGAGGCCTACCGCTGGGACGGGCTGTTCGAGATGACCGAGGCGGGCAGCCTGCTCGGGCACGTGGTCCTCGGCTCGCTGATGCTCGACCGCAGGCTCGACGAGCCGGACACGCCCGTCACCGGCGACACGGAGCGCCTGGTGCTCCAGCACCTGGTGCTGAGCCATCACGGCGAACTGGCGTTCGGCAGTCCCGTGCGGCCGATGACGCTCGAGGCGGAGGTGCTGCACTACGCGGACATGGCCTCCGCCGCGACCGCCAACCTGGGCGCCGCCCTTCGCGAGAGCGCGAACTTCGGCGAGGGGGAGTCGGTGTCGCGACCGCTGTGGCAGCTGGACCGGCGGCGCCTGTACCGCGGACCGTCGTGAGCGAGCCCAGGCTGGGCGCCCTGATCTACACGCGCGAGGCCATCGCCGCGCGGGTCGCGGAGATCGCGGCCGAGATCAACGCGCGGTTCTCCGGACGCTCGCCCGTGGTCGTCGCCGTGCTGAAGGGCGCGACCATCTTCCTCGCCGACCTGCTGCGCCATCTCACCATCGGCGTCGCGGTGGATTTCGTCAGGATCGCGTCCTACGGCGCCGGCACCAGGCCGGGCGAGATCCGCTTCATCAAGGACGTGGAGCTGCCGCTCGCCGGCCGCGACGTCATCGTCGTAGACGACATCGTGGACAGCGGCGGCACGCTCGCGCGCCTGCGCCGGGCCCTCGAGGGGCATCGCCCCGCTTCCATCACGACGGTCGCCCTGCTGCGGCGCGCACCCAGGCGCCGGCTGCCGCCCACGCTCGACCTCGTCGGCTTCGAGCTGGAGACCGACGTCTTCGTCGCGGGCTACGGCATCGACTGCGCGGAGCGGTTCCGGGAGCTGGACGCGATCTACGCCGTGGAAGGAGCGGACTGACGGCATGGCGACATCCCCCGAGCGGCGGACCGCGGAGGAGTACGCCGAGCGCCCCGACGCGCTCGCCGCGTTCCTCAAGGCGGCTGGCGGCGCGCCGCGCCTCATCACCGTGGACGACAGCGCGGGCTGCCCGCTCTACCATGCCCTCGCCGTCCTGCAGTGGACCGGCGAGACCGGCCTGTTCCAGGCGTCCGACCGCCTGCACGCCGCCTGGTTCGCGGCCGAGACCGGCGTGGCCGTGATCGAGCGCACGATAGACGGCAAGCCGGTCTACCGGTTCCTCGGTCCGCGCATCGAGGCGCCGCAGAAGCCGCCCGTCGACGGCACGCCGGTCGTCGACGAGGCGTACGTCCTCGGCTACGAGTTCTCCGAGCGCTGGAACGCCATCGCGCACTTCCTGGTCACCACCCAGGGGCGTGGCGCCGTCATCGCCCTGTTCGCACCGCGCGCACCGGAACTAGACCACGTGCGCCGCTGGCTGCTCGAGCTGTTCAAGGGGCCCGTGCCGGAAGGCGCCGACCATCTGCACGCGGCCTGGTTCGCCACCACCGGCGCCGGGTTCCTCTTCCCTCCCACGACGCTCGCCGACCGGCGCAGCCGGGGCTGGGCGTACGTCGAGCTGGGCACGACCAGGGAGGACTAGGCAGCGCACGACCGGGGCACCTGCGGGAGCCGGCCGCGAAGCTCGCGAGCGGAAAAACACGACGGCCCGCCCGGGTCTCCCCTGGCGGGCCGTCGCCGAAGCAGCTACCCGGAGCCGGAGGATTGCTCCTCCGTTTTTCTTCCCACAGCCACCGGTTGTCTGTTGTCAGGGTCCCGGTAGGGCTGCCAGAAGCTCCGGCTTCGATCCCCACGCGGCGTGGCCGCGCTACGTGGTTCACCGCTCCGAGCGCTTCGAGTCCGGCCGGATCGCGTACCGGCCTCTCGCAAAGCACCCCGCTGCGCCACGGCAGGGTGAGTGAGGCGCGCGATTGGCCTCACTTGCCCGAGTCGGCGGGTGCCCTGGGATCGACAGGCGCCTGTGCCCTTGTTGCATCGGCGCCCTCCCCCAAGCTACCGCTCGGGCCCGTCAGCAGGCGTAGACCAAGCATGGCCCGATCCCTTCCCCGCCGACGACGCTGCGAATATATCGCTGGCAATTGACGCCGCAAGTGCCGGATTTGCTTCGGGTTACACGATTCCTGTGTGCGACGGATGTGGACTCCAACCACCCGCCTCCGAACGAGTTCCGGCGCCTTTCCCCACGGTGTCGACATGTGGAATGGATTCCCGTGTGGAGTCCTTCGACTTGCCGGGTGCCGCCGCGGTCGATACGGTACGCGGCTCGGAGTCCCCGCCACCTGAGGACGAGTCGTGAAACGCACCATCGTCGTCGCCGTCGCCGTCTGGACTCCCCTCTTCTGCGCCTCCGGCAGGGCGCTGGCGCAGCAGGGTCCCGCTTCGGACGGCCGGCTGGCCGCCGCGGTGAGCGCCGATGCCATCTGGGCGCCGCTCCGATTCCTCTCGGACGACCTGCTCGAGGGTCGCGGCACCGGTCGCCGCGGCGGGGCGCTCGCCGCGCAATACCTCGCCGCCCAGTTCATGGCGCTCGGCCTCGAGCCGGCCGGCGACAGCGGGACGTGGTTCCAGCAAGTTCCGATCGCATCGCTCGATCCGTCGCCCGCCGTCACGCTCGTCGATGGCGGCACGCGGCGCGAGCTGCGGTACCGCGACGAGTTCGTGGCCTGGCCCGAGCGCATCGACACGCTGGTGCGCGACAGCGGCGAGGTGGTGTTCGTGGGCTACGGGATCGCGGCCCCCGAGTGGCGCTGGGACGACTACAAGGGCGTCGATCTCAGGGGCAGGATCCTGCTGATGCTGGTGAACGATCCGGGGCTCAGGGATGCGAGCCTGTTCCGCGGCCGGACCCTCACCTACTACGGGCGCTGGAACTACAAGCTCGAGGAGGCTGCCCGCCGCGGGGCGGCGGGCGTGCTGCTGATCCACGACGACACCATGGCCACGTACGGCTGGAGCACCGTCGTGAATTCGTGGACCGGGCCGCAGGTCCGGCTCGAAGGCCCGCCGACGCCGCTGGGCTTCGCCGGGTGGCTCACGCGGCGGGCGGCGGGAGCGCTGCTCGCGTCGCGCGGGCTCGACCTCGAGCGGCTCATGGCGGCGGCCGAACGCCGCGACTTCCGGCCGCTGCCGACCGGCGTCGCGGCCGTCGTGACGGTTTGCTCGACGCTGCGCCGGCTGACGACGGCCAACGTCGTGGGGAGGCTGCGGGGCCGCGATCGGGAGCTCGGCGAGCAGGTGGTCGTGATCAGTGCCCACTACGACCATCTGGGGATCGGCGCGGCGGTGGGCGGCGACTCCATCATGAACGGCGCGGTGGACAATGCCTCGGGAGTGGCGGCCATGCTCGGCGTGGGCGACGCCCTGGCGCGTACCGGTCTGCGGCCGCGGCGCTCGCTGCTGTTCGTCGCCATGGCCGCGGAGGAGTCCGGGCTGCTGGGCTCGGCGTGGCTGGCGAGCCACCTCCCGGTGCCGGCCGCCGCGGTCGCCGCGGACCTCAACATCGACGGCGTGAACCTCTTCGGCCGGACTCGCGACATCTCGGCCCTCGGCCTCGATCAGTCCTCTCTGGGTGGCGTGTTCCGGCGCGCGGCCGCCGCCGAGCGACTGCGGGTGACCGTGGACTCCCTGGCTCTGGCGCGCGGCGGGTTCTTCCGCTCCGACCACTTCTCGTTCGCCCGGGCCGGAGTCCCGTCGCTTTCCTGGGAAGCCGGCCATGACTTCGTCGGCCGCCCGGCGGGCTGGGGCAGGGAACAGGATCGGATCTACGAGCGGGACCGCTACCACCAGCCGGCGGACAACCTCCTGCCGTGGTACAACGTCGACGGAGCGCTGCAGGAGGCGCGCGTGCTGGCGCGGGTGGCATGGGCCGTCGGCGAAGCCGCCGCACGGCCGAGCTGGGAGCCGACGTCGGAGTTCGCCGCCGCCGGCCGGGAGCGCGTCGCACGCTGAGGCCGGCGACGCTCCACGCGCCGCCGGAGGCGCGGGGGGCCTGCTAGCGGAGCCGGATCAGCTCGGCGCCGCCCCGGCGAACGGTGGGTTGGAAGGCAGTGCGGGCGGCGGCGTCACCCGCCGGCCCGAGGGCAGCAGGCGGTTGAGCGCGTTGACGAAGGCGCGGTCCCGCTCGTGGATCTCGCGGACCTGGGGATAGAAGTCGCGGTAGAAGTGGCGTGCCGCCGCTTCGTACTGGTCGCTCCACGGCGTCCACCGGTCCGGCGCCTCGATCATGCTCGCCACGTTGTCGCATTCGACCGTCGCCACGCTCCGGACGAAGGCGGAGTCCAAGTCGGCAGCGGCATGTTGCAGCGCGAGATCCTGGCCCAGGGCCTGCCGCAGCGGATCGACCGCGGCGGCGTACGTCGTGAGATCCCAGTACACGTTCCGGCACCGCGTCCAGCGATCGCGCTCGCGCTGCGAGAGCGCGGCCGGGCTGCTCGCCCCGAGCATTGGCTGACCCGAGGTGTTTCTGAACGTCGCGACCAGCATGACGATGGTGGAATCCAGCATGCGCCCGAGGCGGCCGGCGTACTCGAGCGCCTCCTGGGTCGTCGTGCCGGAATACGGTGCGATGGAGAGCCCTGCCGTGTAGGCGGCGCTCGAGGTGGCGGCCGGGGCGGGGTGGACCGCCTGGGGCGTCACGGGAGCCGCGGGCGGCGGGGCCGCCGGGGCCGCCGTCGTCGGCTGAGCCGCCGGCGGCTGCGACGTGGGCTGCGCGGCGGAGGGCTGGGGCGCCGCCGGTTGCGACGCGGATGGCTGGGCGGCAGGCGGCTGCGCGGCCGGCGGCTGGGTCGCAGGCTGGGGCGCGGTCGGCGGGAGCTTGCCGGGGGTCGGCGTCGCCGACGGCGGCGGGCTCGGGCGCTGCGTGGACGTCGGCGGAGCCTTCTGGGCCCGCAGCGGCGAGAGGAACGCACTGGCGGCGACAAGCGCCACGCACAGAATGGACGAACGCATCATGGCAACACCTCGACGAACTGCATCACCGAACACAGTAACGGCCGCGCAGATCACGTGCCACCCGGGCGGCAATGGGACGGCGCGCGTCGCAACGCTCCGGCGGCGCGACCGGGCCGCTCACGGCTATCCTGGACGCGACGCGCGGTGGGGACCCGCCCGGCGGATGCCACCCGAGATGGGGCCACCGCTCGCGTGCGGCATGTTCCCACCGCGCGTCTCGCTACAGTCCATCGGCAGCCGGCCGAGCGCCGCGACGGCGCACCCGCTAGTGCCGCCGCTTGCCCCGCGCCGGCTTCGAGTGCCCGCCATGCTTCACCCGGCCAGCCGCGTGTCCCGGCTTCTTCGCGCCGGGTCGCTTGTGCGCGGCGGCGCCCTTGCCGGTCGCGTGACGGCTCCGCATCGCGCGCTCGGCCACGCGCTTCCGTTCCTCGCGGGCGGCCTTCCGCGTCGCTGCCTTTTCGGCCTTTACCGCCGCCGCGCCCTCGATCTCTGCCGTTACCCGGTCGCCCTCGTCGCTGCCGATCAGTCCCCGACGCACGGCGTACCGGATCAACTCCCGGGCATCCTGGATGAGGAATTGGCCGACGCCAGCCGCGGCCCGCGACAGGTTCACCATCGCGTCGGCGACAGGACTCCGCAGCACATGTGCGATGCCGGGAACGGACTCGAGTATGCTGGAGATGGCTCCGCTGCTCAGCTCGGTTGCCACGGCGATCTCCATGTCCCCCAACGCGTTAGGCTACGCGCCGCCACCGGATGATGGCGCTCGCTGCCCGCTGTGGCGGCTGGCGAGGGCCAACCTACCGACCGGGTATGGGTTCGTCAAGGAGATGGAGCACACAAATCGGCGGACGCCGATGGCGTAAGAGAAGGCCCGGCAACCACTTGCGGCCGCCGGGCCATCCGTCTGCCTTCGTATCGCGCCTCGCGTCGGCGACTGGCCGTCAGCGACCGACTCTCGACCCGGACGACGAGTCTTCTACATCGCTACATCCGCGCCCGCACCATCAGCCCCGCGTTCCAGCCCGTGAAGCTGTACGTCTGCCCGGAGGGATTGCCGTTGGCGCCGAGGGCGTTCTCGCTGCCCGTGTCGAACCGCACCGAAGGCAGCAGCGCGAGCCGGCCGGCCATCGCCATCTCGTATTGCAGGCCGAGCGAGAGCAGCTTGCCGGCGGCCGCGAGCCTGGAGTCGCCCAGCGTGTGACTCCGGAACTCGATCTGCGGCCTGAGGATGTTCGGCCCGAGCTGCACCGAGGCCGCCGTTCCGAAGGCGAGGACGTTGCTCTTCTGCGTCGACTGCACCACGCCGAGCAGTTGCGAGCCCGGCGCGCGGTACATGTCCCACGCGTAGACCTGCAGCCCGGCATTGCCGATCGGGAAGCTCCACGAGCCCTGGCCGATGTAGCGCTTGCCGGACTGGAAGATCGGCGAGCTGCCGAGGTTGTCCTCGCCGAAGCTCGAGAACGTGAACCCGAACGAGATCCGGCCCTGGCCGAGCAGGCGGTCGGCGCCGACGCGGATGCGGAACTCGCCGCCGGCCTTGTAGCTCGAGTCGCCGGTCGTGAAGCTGCCATTGACCCGGTAGCTCCCGGCCACGCCCAGCGCCCAGCCGCCGACGGGCAGCGCCAGCGCGAGCCCGGACGTGAGGTTGAAGCCGGACCCGAAGTTGGCGACGGGGTACGGCAGCAGGTCGGAGGCGATGGCGCCCGCCGTCAGCAGCTGGCCGCCCGTGAGGTTCGACTTGCCCGTGGGAAGGTTCGCCGAGACGGTCAGGGCCACCAGGTCCGGAACGATCTGGTAGACGCCGCGCGCCTGGATGTCGGTGAGCCCGGAGATGGTAGCCGTGGTGTCGAGCCCCTTGCGCGTGGCCGTCGCCCACCGGCCCCCGAGATCGATGCTGAGCCGCGGGTTCACGGGGTAGAGCACCACGAACGGGATCGTCACTTCCGACACGCTCTTCACGACGAAGCCGGTCTGGTAGCTGACGCCGCGCGCCTCGATGCCGGTGATCCCGGTGACGCTCTGCGCGAGCAGCGGCGCCGGCGCGAGCAGCGCGAGCGTCGCCGCCGTCCGGGCGAGCGAACGCCGCGCGCTCACGACGGCCTCTTGACGATGATCACCACGCTCCCCGTCACCCGCTGTCCGCCCAGCGTGCCCGTGGCGTCCGGCAACGGGCTCCGCTCGGTCGTGGGCGACTGGGTCGTCGTGCCCGTGGACTGCGCCGTGTTCGACGACGTCGTCGGGTTGATCGTGTTCGTGGCCTGGTTCAGCGCATCCTGCACCGGCGCCGGGGGCGTCGGCCCCTGGATCGTCGTGGTCTGCGAGACCGCCGTCTCGACCTGGGCCACGGACTGCTGCGACGCCGCCGAGAGGCTGGTCGCCGTGGCCGCGCTCTGGCTGGCGGCCCGGAAGCTGGGGTCGAGCGCGGACGCTTGAGTGAAGGCCGCCCGCGCCGCGGCGAAGTCACCGCGGTCCTGCGCCTCGAGTCCGCGGCTGTACAGCAGGAACGCCTGCACGTTCTGCGTGGGCCGCTGCTCGATCGCCTGTTCCTCGGCCGGCGTCAGCTGAATCCCCATGCTGGTGAACAGACTGAGCGCCAGCTGCTTCTCGAGGTCGAACACCCGCGCGAGCTGGTCCCTCTGCTGCGCCGCGGCCGCCACGCCCGCGGTGGTGACGTTCACGACCGCGGCGCTCACCTGCAGCTGGTTGCCCGGCAGGCCCGCCACGGCGCCCTGCACCACGCGCGCCGCGCGCAGCAGGTGCCCGCTCCGGAGCGCGGTCGACGGGTCCGTCTGCGCCGAATCGGAGAGCTTGAGCTCGGTCAGGATGGCCTGCATCCGCTCCCGCTCGAGCACCCGGATCTGCCGCGACTTGGCCAGGTCGGTCACCAGCAGCTGGGCGAGGCCGCGCCCGAGTGGCTGGATCGCGGTGTCCGCACCGGTGAAGGTGAACGGCATCACCGCGACCGTGTTCGACTCCGGCGGCATGGCGGCGAGGCCCGCCTCGTTCAGCACGGCCTGCCGCGCCTGATAGGTCAGCTCGTTCCGATCCACCAGCACCAGCCGCTCGCGCGCCGTCCGCTTGAGGTCGTTGTTGGTGGCCACGCCGATGTAGCGCTGATAGGCGGCGCGCGCCGCCGCGAAGTCGCCGAGCTGCTCGGCCGTCATGCCGAGGTAGATCGCGGCGACGCCGCTCGTCGGATCGCCCGCGACCGCGGTGTCGAGCACGGGCCGCGCGTCCCGGTACCGGCCGGCCTTGAAGTACGCCACGCCGAGCTGGGTGAGGACGTTCGCGTCCTGAGGCCGCTGCCCGCGTTGCGCCTCCAGCGTCGGGATCGACTGGGGGGTCACGTCGCTCACCCTCACCGGACCGCCGGTGGCGCACGCGCCACACGCCAGAGCCAGGGCGAGCCGCATGACCCTGTAGCCGCGAAGCGCAGGCCTCATCCGCCGTACCTCACTTGTGGAATGTGCCACAGACGGGACGCGCGAAGTATGCAGGCGACAAAAAACGCCGGCAAGCTCTCGCCGCCAGTTCCCAGCAGTCAGATTACCACGCACCCTTCCGCGCCTGCCGTGACAGGAGTCACGCCCGGCCTAGAGGCTCCGACCGCGGTGGGGAGGGGAGCGCCACCGCATGACCCTAACCTCAGCCTGCGAGAGGATTTCGCTCAACACCCGCTTGGTCCGCGGGTCGACCGGCCAGTCGATGTGCATCTCGAGGCGGTAGCCCGAGCGGTCGGTCCCGTGACCCTCCAGCACGAAGCCCTCCGGCGTGACGCGGACCTCCTCGATCGGGACATCGGCCAGGAGGTCGAAGCTCTCGGACGTTGGCTCTGGCACCATACGAAAGCACCTCCCACCGCGAGACTTACTGCGTGGCGGGAGGCGCCGCAAGCCACGGTCCGACCGGCCTACTGGACCGTGATGACGCCCACCATCCCGAGGGCCCGGTGCGGCAGGCAGAAGTAGCCGTACGTGCCCTTGGGCGCGCCCGTGAAGGCGATGGTGTACTTCTCGTGGGCGGCCGTGAGGAACGGCCCCATGAGATCGCTCTGCCGACGCGCCATCTCCTTGTTGAGGATGTCGCGCGCGCCCGCCGGAATGTGGTCCTTGTCGAACGCGACGTTGTGCGGCCCGCCGGACACGTTCTCGAACTCCACGATGTCGCCGGACTTGATCGTGAAGTTCGCCGGGACGAACAGGTACTTGGCGCCCTGCTGCACCAGCTGCACGTGGTGCGTGGCGGGCGGCGCGGCATGACGGGACGGACCCGCGAAGGCGGCGACGCCGAGCGCGAGGAACGGAACTGCCATGACTGACCAGCGGTTCATTGCGACCTTGCTCCTCGAGAGGGAGACCATTGCGACGACGGGCGGGTCGTACCCCGCCGCGGCCGCGAAGTGGCGATGGTCGTGTGTTGTGAATGGATTCACAATCTATCGGAAATCCGCAAGGCCCTGTGGGAAACCCCTTTGCGCCGCCCCGAACGGGCGGCTAGGTTAGGGGGTTCCGGGGATGCGATCGGCCCCGGCGGCTCCCTTCAGCCTAGAGGCGGGTTCGGGACGTGGCAGGCGACGCGATCCAGATGATGGGCACGATCACGGAGGTGCTCCCCAACACCACCTTTCGCGTGGAGCTGGAGAACGGCCACCAGATCCTGGCCTACGTGTCGGGGAAGATGCGCAAGAACTACATCCGGATTCTGCGCGGGGACCGGGTGGCGGTCGAGCTGTCCCCGTACGACCTGACCCGCGGCCGCATCACCTACCGCTACAAGTGAACGGTGGCGCACTCGCGCTGATCGTCCCCGGGTGAGCAAGCAGCTCGGCGTCGTTTTCGCCGTCGTGTTCATCGATCTCCTCGGCTTCGGGATCGTCCTTCCGCTGCTGCCGACCTACGCCACGGTCTTCCACGTGTCGCCGGCGGCGATCGGCTTCCTGGTCACCAGCTTCTCGCTGCTTCAGCTCGTGGCGGTGCCGCTGTGGGGCGGTGTCTCGGACCGTTTCGGCCGCCGGCCGGTGCTGATCGTGGGCTTGGTGGGCTCGACGGCCTCCTACGTGCTGTTCGCGGTGGCGCACAGCTACTGGACGCTCCTGGTCTCGCGCATCGTCGCCGGGGCGATGGGCGCCACGATCGGCGTGGCGCAGGCCTACATCGCCGACGTCACGCCGCCGGAGCGGCGGGCCCAGGCGATGGGAGTCCTCGGGGCGGCGTTCGCCATGGGGTTCATCCTGGGGCCCGCGCTCGGCGGCGTGCTCTCGGCGCACAGCTACAGCAGCGCTGGCGTCGTGGCCGCCGCGCTGTGCGCCGCCAACGCGGTGGGAGCGCTGCTCTGGCTCCCCGAGACGCCCAGGCACGGCGCCGGCCGCTCCGAGCGCGGGCCGCTGGGCGCGCTGACGGCGCCGCTGGCGGCGAGCTTCCTGCTGACGGCCTCGTTCGCGGTCATCCACGTCACGCTGCCCCTGTTCGGCCGCGACGTGTGGCACGACTCCACCCGGCAGATGGGCATGCTGTTCGCCTACATGGGGATCGTCTCCGCGATCGTGCAGGGCGGCGTGGTCGGCCGTCTGGCGCCGCGGGTGGGGGAGCGACGGCTGGCCGCGGCGGGCGCGCTGCTGCTCGCCGTGGGCCTCGCGCTGGTGCCCGAAGCCACGGCGCGGCTCCCGTTCTACCTGGCGCTGGGCGTACTCTCCGCCGGCTCGGCGCTGGCGACACCGAGCGTCTACGCCGCCGTGAGCCGGGGGGCCTCGGCCGCCCAGCAGGGCGCGGCGCTGGGTATCACCCAGACCGCTTCGACGCTGGGCCGGATCGTCGGGCCGACGCTGGCGGGGTTCCTGATCGGCGCGTCGGGGCTGCGCGCGCCGTTCTGGGCGGGGGCGGTGTTGGGGTTGCTGGGGATGGCCGCGGCGCTCGCGCTGGCCCGGGCGCCGCGGGCGGAGCCGACCCGGAGCTAGAGCGGCCGGTGCCCGATGCGCCGCCAGCGGATCGCGGTGAGGAACGGGAGCGCGTGCCAGGAGTCGTGGTCGAACGAGTAATAGATAA
>Ga0335070_10002414_pt1 | contig 21734 bp, 18 predicted proteins | sample Lox_Sample_13_FD_206722 | JGI IMG/M metagenome (GOLD analysis project Ga0335070, IMG submission 206722) | Soil microbial communities from Loxahatchee National Wildlife Refuge, Florida, United States - Lox_Sample_1.3 | ecosystem: Environmental > Terrestrial > Soil > Wetlands | place: USA...
CACCCGGCTTCTGCGCATACAGAATCCTTGTGATGACATCTTCACCGTAACTGATCTGCGCATTGTAGTCAGAGGCTTCTCCAAGCGTGCAAGCGAGGACCCCGCTGTTGGAATCCTCGATTCGCCGGTGGACGTTACAGTTGGCAAGATCAAGGAGCTGCCCGCAAACAGTCGTCGTCCCGATATCTATGACTATGGAATAGTTCTTGTCCTCCACATTACCAGGCTCTACATTAATAATTTTGAGTCCGCGGCGAGTTTCAACGAGCGTGAGTGTGACCTTCCAGCCTGCTTCCCGCAGGATCTTCGCCAGTTTTATCAGTACCCTGAAATCAACAGAAACGTCCTCAATCTCGTGCCTCTTACGTAACTCTCTTGTCAGGCGGCCGAGATCATTCAGATTATCCTCGAGCGACGGCGGCTCCAGCTCCACGTATTTTTTGAAAACCGCCGGATCAACTTCCCAACCCTTTACAAGCTGATCGAGGTCAGTTGGCGAAAGTACGTGGGACGTTTCTCTCTTCCGTTTGAGCGCTGCCCGGTCTATCTGCGACTCGAAGGGTATCTCGATAACCAGATCCCCAAGCGCACTCGTCATGCAGGCAAGTCTTGTCCCCCCGTCATATTCCCATTGGGGGACCTTTGGATGAGGAGCGGAGCGGGTAGCGCCTTCCAGAACCCTTATCCGACACTTACCGCAAGCGCCATTTCCACCGCAGCTCGCATTGATGTGGATACCAGATTTCATGGCAAGTTCAAGAAGACTCTCTCCCTCTCCTGTTACAAATATTCTGTCGCTCGGAAGAAATCTCACCTTGTACTGGTTACCCATTGAGACTAGGCCTGTTCGAAACGGTCTTTTTTGCGGTGCGGGCAAACACATTTTTCCAGGCCCCCACCGTGAATGGGCAGGGAGCCCAAGGTTCTGCGCCTCCGACACCTGTTATGTTCATTATTATAAACGAACCCATACAATACATGTTTTCTATAGTATTGTCAAGGTCCGTAACTTCCTGAGAATACAACCTATTGACAAAGCGCTGCACAAAGAAGTAGAATACCTCGTTTGGTTCATCATGGTGAATACGTGTACAATGCCCCCGCACTCAAAAAGGCTCTAGAAATTATCAAGCTCATTGTCAGAGAGAACAGGCCGCTCGGTGTGACTGAGGTTGCACGGGAACTTACTTTGAGCAAGAGCACTACCTTCGGTATACTCAAGTCCCTCGAGGAAGAAGGGTTTGTGGTCAAAATAGATCCGACCAAAAAGTACATGGTGGGTGTAGGGCTTTTCGAACTCTCGAAAAAGGTTTTAAGGGCTACTGACCTAGCGAGCATTGCCCGGTCGTTCCTCAGGAGATTGGTGGAACAGGTGGACGAAACCGTCTTTCTCGGCGTCCGAGAAGAAGACGATGTCAGGGTTCTTGAAGTTGTAGAGCCACAAAAGGAGTTGAAGATCTCATCTCCTGTAGGTGCACGTTTCGCCCTCACTGCTGGCGTCATCGGAAAGATCTTTCTCGCTCCTCTTGAAAACGAGGAAATCCTCGCTCTCCTCGCCAGGCACAAACTGCCTAAATATACGGATAACAGCATAACGGACCCTTCCACGTTCCTTGAGGAGGTCGAAAAAACACGGGCTTCAGGGTACGCAGTCGATTTAGAGGAATACCTTACAGGAATGCGGGCGGTAGGCACGCTCATATACTCAGGACGGTCACCGGTAGGCGCTATTTGGGTCGTAGGCTTCACGAGCTCTCTGGACGACAGCAAATTACCTCACATAATCACACACTTGAAACAGACAGCTGAGGAGATAACCTTACGGCTCTCTCCCTTCTACATTGACAAAGATAAACAGTAGAACGCGGGGCATAGGGCCGAATCCTCTTAACCTCACCATCGGCCGCCGGAGACCCTGCTCCTACACCCCACCGCTTTACTATCTTTCGGCTTTACTAGAACAACCCTGTTACCTTACCCGTCTTCACATCCACATCGACTCTTCTGTATGCCGGATCAGAGCTTGTACCAGGCATGAGGCTGATCGCACCGGTCACCGGGCAGAGGAACTTCGCGCCGGAGAATATCAATACGTCTCTCACCGGAAGGACCCATCCCTTAGGCACGCCTTTCACGGTAGGATCGTGCGTGAGGCTTAGGTGCGTCTTCACCATCATCGTATAATAATCTTTTTTATCGGGATCGGCCTCAAAGGCCTTTGCCTTTGCCTCTGCCTCGGCTGCCCATGAGACGCCATCCGCGCCGTAAACGTTCTTCGCGATTGCCTCGACTCTCTGACGAAGCGGCATCTCCAGAGGATAGAGGAATTTGAAGTCCGACTCTTCCTCGCACGCGTCGATTACCGCGTCCGCAAGTTCCAGTGCTCCGTCGCCGCCGTTCAACCAGTGAGTCGATACAGCCACCCGTGCACCCTCCGCTTCGGCAAGGCGGCGCAGCAGGGCAATCTCATCCTTCGTGTCGGTATGGAACCAGTTGATACAGACAACGGGTTTCATCCCTGACTGCTTTATGGTCTTGATGTGGTGGATCATGTTCGCAGAGCCCTTCTCGAGTAAACCCAGGTTCTCCTTTTTGTACTCTTCGGGAAGCGGTAGTCCTGGCGCCACTCTCGGTCCGCCGCCGTGCATCTTGAGCGCACGGATCGTCGTGGTGAGGACGGACACGTTCGGCTTAAGTCCGCTTTCCCTGCACTTCACGTTCCAGAATTTCTCAAAACCTATGTCAGCGGCAAAGCCGCTCTCTGTGACATCATAGTCGAACAGCTTCAGAGCGATACGGTCCGCAATGATCGATGACTGACCAACGGCTATGTTGGCAAAAGGTCCTGCGTGCACAAAGACAGGCTGGCCTTCCACCGTTTGCAGCAGCGTCGGATTGATACTCTCCCTCATCAGGGCCGTCATTGCTCCGGCGCATTCAAGCTCCTCGCAGGTAACGGGCTTACCGGATCTATCATACGCAACAGTGATCCTGCCCAGCCGCTCGCGGAGATCCTTAAGGTCCTTCACGATTGCCAAGATTGCCATGACCTCAGAACTGACGGCGATATCGAACCGTGACTGCATCAGATATCCGTCCATCTTGCCGCCCATACCAATCACCATGTTTCTGAGGGATTGGGCGCAAAAGTCCATGATCCAGCCCATCTGAACGTTCTTCGGGTCAACGTCGAGGCGTTTCAGCTTTCTCTTCGCAAGCTCGGCGTCTGAATAGTTTCTCTCATGCTGCATGCGGGCCGTGAGCGCCACCATCGCCAGGTTGTGCGCATTCATGATGTTGTTTATGTCCCCAGTCAAACCCAAAGAGAACTCAGTCAGCGGGATTGCTTGCGCATTTCCGCCTCCGGCAGCGCTACCTTTTATATTCATGGTGGGGCCACCTGAAGGCTGTCGAATCGCACCACAGACGTTTTTCCCTCTCTTTCCTAGGCCTTCAACCAGACCCATCGATACCGTCGTCTTTCCTTCGCCGAGAGGGGTCGGGGTGATGGCCGTAACCTCGATATACTTACCATCCTTCTTGTCTTTCAGGCGATTAATGATCTTCATAAAGTCAACTCGCCCTATCCGGCCGTACCCCATGACTTCATCCTTCTTAAGACCCATCTCATCGCCCAGCTGCCAGACCGATTTCATCTTCTCTTCCGCTGCTTCGGAAATCTGCCAATCTGCCATCTTTGTCGCATCGTACGGCATACTCTCCTCCTTCATTTATGGTATGTTGTGTATGTTTTTCTCGGTAGGCCCCATAATAGTAAAGTAATCTGTAATTTTGTCAAGTCAAATTTCTCAAGTTCACAAGATCGAGATATTTTTCACAAAGTTGCCAACAATCCGGAATAGCTTTAAAAAGCAAATTCGCAGGGGTACCATCATCTGCATTCCCAAAGTTGAAACCTGCCGTTATGCCGATCTCCTTAAGCACTTATCCGCCTTCATTCTTTTTGCCCGCTGCTGTCTTTGGCAATACCAGGCTGCCGGATTTTTCTTGCCCTCCGGTTTTCTGCCCCGACACGTGCTTTGAGCTTGGTCCCGCTCGTTCGATAAAGCATAAAGCATGCCTGCACAATTACAGTTGTAATATCAATATATTACAGGCGTGATAGGTTCGCACTGCAAAATATGACAGCAATAGACTGCCATATTTGCAAGCTGAGGCAGGAAACTATCATATCTAGCAGATGGTTAATAGATGGCCTGGGTCTTTTCAACCGGTTTGTATGCAGTCTTGAGGCTATACACCGATTTGCAATCAAGATGGACCACCCAGCCTTCGGCCGGGTACCCCGGGCGGCAGCGAGGAGATGACGCAGGCGTACTCAGAAGTACGTCGAGACACCCGCAAGCGGGTACCCGGACGCAGCGAGAACGAAGGTATACGCTTGATGGCGAATCGGTGTTACCCGATACGATCGGCCCGCGGCTCATTGGGTCCCCCATTTAGCTAATAAAACCAAATGGCCGATTAGATAGCGAAGCGGCAAAGCACACAGATATGGGCTTAGTGGCTCCTTTTTCGGCCGAAGGGGATGTGCAGCTTTCGCATCCTCGCCCTCAGCGTACTGGGGTTCATTCCGAGAAGCGCGGCAGCTCCATTCTTTCCCTCTATTCTTCCATGAGTCATCTCGAGCATCCGCTTGATATGGAGCGTTTCCATCTCCTCAAGCCTGAGACTGGTCAACTCCTGAATTGCTGCGGAAGCTTGGGCTGCGGCCGCGGGGGGAACCATCAAATCCGTGAAGACAAGCGGCTTGCCGTTGGATTGAATGAGCGCCCTCTCAATCACATTTGCTACCTCACGCACGTTGCCCGGCCAGTCATATTTCATAAGCCGATCGATAGCCCCGGGGACCAGGGTGGGTACAGAATGGAGGCCCATCTCTCGCGCCTTTTTCTCGATAAAATGCTCAGCCAACGCAGGGATGTCCGCCTTTCGATCCCTCAGCGGCGGAATGTTAATGGGAAACACCCCAAGACGATAGTAGAGATCATCCCTGAAGGTTCCGGCTGCAACGAGCTTCTCCAGATTCCTGTGCGTAGCCGAGATAATCCGTATGTCTACCTTGATGGGATGGGTACTACCCACCCGTTCGATCTCTTTTTCCTGAAGAACACGCAGGAGCCTGACCTGGGCCTGAGGTGGGAGCTCGCCCACCTCGTCGAGAAAGATCGTGCCCTTGTCGGCCCGCTCAAACCGGCCTTTTCTCTCCGTGAGCGCTCCTGTGAAAGCACCCTTTTCGTGACCGAACAGTTCACTGTCGATGAGCGACTCAGGAATCGCACCGCAGTTCACCGTGATCAAGGGACCGTTATTTCTCGGTGAAAGATTATGAATGGCGTTGGCAATGATCTCCTTACCCGTCCCTGTCTCGCCCATCAACAAAACGGGGCTGGTCAGGGGAGCCACCTTCACCACCTGCTCAATCACTTCTCTCAGGCCAAAATCTGCCCCCACTATTTTCTCTCCTGAGCCTCTTCGCAGTTCGTTCTGCAAATACCGGTTTTCGTCGGCAAGCAGGTCCTTCAATTTCAGCAGCTCGTAATACTGTCTACTGTTCGCCAGTGCGATCCCAGCAGGCTCGTTGACAAGCGACCAGAGTTTCGCATGCTCTTCGCTATACCTGTCTTTTCCATTTGCCCTGACAATGAGCGAGCCAATAAAATTATGCTGGATAACAAGCCTTCCGACTATCACTGAAGAATCAGGCCACTTATACTGAGCTGCAATCTTTTCGATTATCGGATCCTGCGAAACGTCGTTACATATTCTCACCCGGGGGTAGTGCTCAACATGCTCGAGCTGCTTGCGCATCTCGGGGTCCATAGTTATCTTGTCTCTTCTGGTAACCCCCGCATTCTCGTCGGCTGTTGTTACGACCTCAAGGGAGCCGAACGCCGAATCAAAAACGGTAAGCATCAGCTCATCCGCAGGTAACGCGGAACGGACATAAAGAAAACAACGCCACAAAGCCTCTCGCAAGTCAAAGCTGCCGCAAATCCGTAGCGTAAATTCCCGAAAAAAATTATCAGTATCCATCGCTTCTCCTTGTATTTCTTCTTACCTGTGACATATGATAGTTTACACCTTTTCTTGCAATTATGACAGTTTTTTCTGCCACATTTAATGGTATCCAGTGCCAAGCATACGGAAATTACAGTGCGCAAGGCCAATAAGGCTGGCACGGTTTATGCTTCGTACCCTTTGAGAAAAGCTACCTGCGGATGTGCTATGGTCTGGATGGAAATGATACGATTAAGAACAACGGAGGGCCAGAGTGAAGCCGCCCTCGGTTTGCTTCGTTATTCGGTGAGCAATGCGGCGAAGGAGCCAGGCCTCGTCCAGATCCACGTGTATAACAGCGCATCGTTTCGCAACGACTTGGCTCTCAGTCTCGTTTGGGATACCCATGTCCCTCACCGCCAGGGAAGCAGGACGGGTTTGAGCATAAGTGAAACACTCAATGCCTTTGGCCTTGTCGAACACTCGATATGGGTGGAGAAAGAAGCAAGGCAAGCAGAACTGGTGTAAAAACGAAACCCGCGCCTGCAGCCGCGGCAGGGTTCGCCTGCCCGGTAAAGTATAGCCGTGCCGAGAAAGAGCGGAGGGGGTAGGAGAAAGCAGATGGGCGATATCAGGAAGATGTTTGACCCCAAGACTGTTGCACTCTTCGGCCCAACCGACGAGCAGGGAGCCCTTGAAGCAACACTTCTCGCCAATCTCGGCCTCTCCAGCAGGCGCAAGACATTCCTTGTGGGCCCCGCGAACACCAACCCGGTACATCAGAGCTGTTTTCCCGACATCGCAAGCATCCCTGAGAAAGTGGATCTCGCGGTCGTAGCGACCCCTGCGGCGACCGTGCCTGCAATTGTCGAGGCATGCGGCAAAGCCGGAGTGGAGGGGGTGGTCATTGTCTCCGGCGGCTTTAAAGAGGTAGGCGAAGAAGGCAAGAGGCTTGAAGAGGAGATCAGGGAAATCAGAAAACATTGCGGGATGAGAATCCTAGGCCCCAACTCTGCGGGTATCATAAGGCCTGGCATAGGGCTCAACGCCTCTCGCTTCGAATTACAACCGGAGCAGGGCAATATTGCGCTCATCTCCCAAAGCTCCTCAGTTGGCGGCGTAGTACTTGACTGGGCAACCACGGCTCATGTCGGTTTCAGCATGTTCGTCTCCCTTGGCTCCATGATCGATATCGGTTTTGGCGATCTCATTGATTTTCTCGGCGAAGATCCTCAAACGCGTAGCATCATGATTTATATGGAAGCGGTGGATACCGGCCGAAAATTTGTCAGTGCAGCGCGCGGTTTTGCCCGCAACAAGCCGATCATCGTCATGAAGCCCGGACAATCTAAGGAAAGTGCAAGGGCCTCTCTATCTCACACCGGCTCTATGGCCGGCGATGACGCCGCATATGATGTGGCCTTCAAGAGAGCCGGGGTCGTACGGGTCAAGGAAGTTTCCGACCTGCTCAACGCGGCAGAAGTTCTTCACTCAGCGAACCTGCCGGGAGGACCGAGGCTGGCAATCATAACGAACGCGGGTGGTCCAGGAGTGATAGCAACGGACGTACTCATCGGGCTCGGGGGGAAACTCGCAAAGCTTGCCAAACAGAGCGTAGACGAATTGAGTAGTTTCCTTCCTTCGCACTGGAGCAAGAGCAACCCTGTAGATCTCTTCGGCGATGCGGATATTGAACGTTACAGGAAGGCCGTTAATGTCTGCTTAAACGATCCCGAAGTAGATGGAATCCTCGTCATCTACGTTGCCAAGAAAGTTTTCGACAACGCGGCAAACCCCAATGAACTTGCTGAAGCTATCGCAAGCATTGCGAGAAAAGCATACAAACCCCTGATCACCACATGGATGGGGACAAAACATATTCAAGAAGGCAGGGAGATCCTTAAGGAGAACAATATACCCAGTTACGAAACTCCGGAAGAGGCAATTAAGACGTATCTTTATATGTACAGATACAAGAGGAACCTGGAGCTCCTTTACGAGACCCCTGCTGAACTGTCTGTGGATCAGGCACCCCCCAAAAATCACCTGAAGGTCTTTATCAGGAAGACGCTCGGGGAAGGAAGAAGCGTACTTACTGAAGAGGAGTCAAAAGATTTCCTGAAAAATTACGGGATCCGCAGCACTGCCCCTTTCCTTGCCACCAGTGTGGAGTCAGCAGCCGTGTGGGCAGAGCGTATCGGGTATCCGGTGGTTCTCAAGATTGTATCTCCTGATATAGTACACAGAAGCGACGTCGGGGGCATGGCCGAGGTCTATTTAGAGGGCAAGCTGAGATCAGAGTACGAGAAGCTACTGGAGAGGGTCAGGGTTAACGCACCGGAAGTATCGGTTACCGGCGTGACTGTTGAGAAGATGATAGAAGGTATCGATTACGAGCTGATCCTGGGAGCAAAAAAGGACAAGGACTTCGGTTCCATAATTCTCTTCGGGATGGGGGGAAAGGGCACCGAACTCGTGAAAGATTTTTCCATAGGGCTTCCCCCTCTCAACCAGACGCTCGCCAGACTCATGATGGAGGAAACGAGGGTCTACAAGGTTCTCCGTGGTTTCCGGGCAAAAAAACCGGCCGACCTTCGCGAGCTTGAACAGATTATCGTCAGCTTTTCAAATCTTATCGTCGACTTTCCTGAGATCGCCGAAATGGACATCAATCCCATCGCCGTAGCGGATGGTAAGCCTTACGCAGTCAATGCAAGGATAGTCCTTCAAAAAAATGATCTTGACTCGACGATTCAGTACCCGCATCTCGTTATCACGCCTTACCCCACCAGGTACGTGAGCCACTGGCTGTTCCCTGATGGCAAAGACGTATTGTTGCGACCGATCAGGCCGGAGGATGAACCGTTGGAGCACGAATTACTTACTTCCCTCTCTGACGCATCCATGCGGGGGCGGTTCTTTACGGTCATCAAAGACATATCCCACGAAATGCTCATCAGGTACTGCAACATCGATTACGAAAAAGAAATAGCTATTGTAGCAGAGGTAAGAGAGAACGAAAAAAGAAAGCTGATCGGCATCGGAAGGCTGATCATCGACAGAGAATTCAAATCCGGAGAGTTTGCAGTGCTCGTCCATGACGCTTATCACGGCAAGGGGCTTGGTTACAAACTCGTGGATGTACTCATCGGGATTGCGGAAGAGAAGGGACTGGAGAACATTTACGGCGAGGTACTGACGGAAAACGAGAAAATGCTCGCAGTGTGCAGAAAACTGGGCTTCACCATAGAGGCTACGGACGATGACATGACAAAGGTGGTCCTGCCGTTGTGATCTGGCATGTTTATCAGAACATACGGGCCTGTACGTTGCGAGATGCAGAAATAGCTTGACAGAGTCGTTCAATGATCAGACAATTGCATTAAGCAGGCAGACGAGGAAGGAGGGATTGGTCTATGAGTGATGGTGCAGCATCCAGTCAAAAGGGCGAAGGCAGACACATCGATCAGGGCGAGGCGCCTCTTGTTTACAAGGTACAGCAGTGGATCAAGTTTCAGACGGAACTGAATCCGAAGTTCGGGGATGACGTGGCACACCTGGCACATGGGGAGAAATTCTGGACCTGCATTCAGTGCGGCACGTGCAGCAGTTCCTGCCCTCTGAGTCACCACATGGATTTCACACCGAGGAAAGTGATCGCCATGATACGGGAGGGCTTTGAGGAAGAGGCGCTCAGGAGCTTCACCATATGGCTCTGCGCTTCATGTTATGCATGCACCGTGAACTGTCCCAAGGAGATCAGGATAACCGATGTCATGTACGCTCTCAAGCAGAGAGCTATTGCTAAACATCTCTATCCGAAACGTTTCCCGGTCCCCATTCTGGCTGAGGAGTTTTACAAGAATGTCGCAAGAGAGGGCAGAAACAGCGAGGGACGCCTGATGATGAATCTATCCCTGAGGACGAACCCTTTTAGCCTGATGAAGTATGCACGAGTGGGTTTGGGGCTCCTGCGCACCGGAAGGTTTTCTCTCAAGCAGGAGCACGTGGAGCATAAGGGCGACATCAAGGCACTCTTGGACGCTGTTGAGCGGGCTCAGAAGGAGGTAAGACCATGAAGTATCTATACTTCCCAGGTTGTTCTTTGAAGAGCACAGGTAAGCCCTATGAGGAGTCGCTCCTGGCTGTGTTCTCGACGCTCGGGATTCCCTTAGAAGAGCTCAAGGATTGGAACTGTTGCGGCGCGACAGCTTACATGGCCATCAACGAAGTGAAAGCGTTTGCCCTCTCCGCGCGGAACCTTGCTCTGGCAGAGAAACAGGGGGGCAATAACGCAGTCCCTCATCTGGTGACACCCTGTTCCGCATGCTACTGTTTGTCCTTGAAAACGCAGAACTACCTGCAACAGTTCCCTGAGATCAAAAGAGTGGTCGACACAGGGCTTCAAGCGGCAAATCTTCGGTATGATGGCAGGCTCGTGGTCCGCCATCCGCTGGACGTGCTTGTCAACGATGTGGGGCTGGACAAGGTCTCGAGCGCGGTCAAGCGGCCGCTGAAGGGACTCAAAGTAGCCTGTTATTACGGCTGCCAGATCGTTCGTCCTTTCGCAACATTTGATTCCCAATGGAATCCCACGACCATGGATCGTCTCGTCGAGGCACTCGGCGCAACCCCCGTTGACTGGCCCTTAAAAACCAAGTGTTGCGGTGGAGCCTTGACCGGAACGATCCGCGAGGTCGGCTTACGGCTTGGTCAGCTCCTGCTGAAAGAAGCAAGGAAACGAGGAGCCGACATGTTGATTACCACGTGTCCTCTCTGCCAATTCGATCTGGAGTGCTTCCAGGCTGACATGAAGGGTGCGTTCGGTGAGGACGTGAAGATGCCTGTGGCCTATTTCACTCAGCTGGTCGGCCTTTCATTCGGTATTTCTGAGAAGCAGCTTGGCATAGAACGACTTTTTGTGTCGCCTGAGCTGTCTAAGATAAGCGTAGGAGGTTAACGGACCATGAAGAACGGTAAAAATGGTATCCCAAGAGTGGGTGTCTACATCTGCGACTGCGGCACGAATATCGCTTCAACCGTGGACGTGAAAGCAGTGGCGGAGTCGATCGGCGAACTGCCCGGCGTCGTTGTCGCGAAATACAAGTACGTCTGTTCGGAGCCGGGGCAGCAACTGATCCAGCAAGATATCCGCGAGCAGAAGCTGGAGAGGGTGGTAGTCGCCTCATGCTCGCCGCGCATGCACGAGCACACTTTTCAAAATGCGGTAGCCAAAGCTGGTTTAAACCCCTTCTACCTTGCCATGGTAAACATTCGGGAGCATGTCTCCTGGGTGGTCAAGGACAAAGAGCAGGCGACCGCAAAGGCAAAACGGTTGATCCGGGCCGCTGTGGCGCGCGCCCTCCTGCAGGAAGAACTCTTTTCCCGAACAGAGCCCGTGACCAAGGCAGCACTCGTGGTGGGAGGCGGCATTGCCGGCATTCAGGCGGCTTTGGCAACAGCAGACGCTGGCTACCAGGTATACCTGGTGGAGAGGCAGCCCTCCATCGGCGGCCACATGGCGCAACTGGATAAGACCTTTCCCACCCTCGACTGCAGTACCTGAATTCTCGGGCCGAAGATGATGGATGCCGGTCGGCATCCCAATATAAAGCTGCTGACCAACAGCGACGTCACAAACGTCTCAGGGTACGTGGGAAACTACAAGGTGACCATCAGAAAAAGGCCGCGTTACGTAAAAGAGGACTTGTGCGTGGGATGCCTCCAGTGCATAGAGCACTGCACGTATAAGGAAGCAAAATTCCCTGATGAGTTTAACATGGGCTTGGGCAAACGTAAACCTGTCTACCTCCCATTCCCTCAAGCAACTCCCCAGGTCGTCCTGATCGACCCGGAGAAGTGTATCCAGTTTAAGACGGGTAAATGCAAGAAGACCTGCGCGGAGGCATGTGATCGCAAGGCCATCGACTTTGAGCAGAAAGAAGAGAGCCTTGAAGTCAAAGTAGGGGCCATCATCGTGGCCACCGGGTTCGAGACCTTCGACGCCACGAAGCTGCCCTATTACGGCTATGGCAAGTATCCGAACGTCTACACGGCGCTCGAGGTGGAGCGACTCACCAGCGCTTCGGGCCCTACCGGGGGTGAAGTGGTACTGCGCGACGGGAGCCATCCCAAAAGTGTGGGTATCATCCATTGCGTTGGATCCAGAGATGAAAAGACAAACCGCTGGTGTTCTAGGGTCTGTTGCATGTATTCCCTGAAACTTGCGCACATGATAAAAGATCATACCGGAGCCGAGGTCTACAACTTTTACATTGACATGAGGACTCCGGGGAAGAGCTATGAGGAGTTTTACGACAAGATCTTGAGTGAAGGAGTCCATTTCATCCGCGGACGTGTGGCTCCAGTAAGCGACTGGGCCATCATACCAGAGGAAGAGGGCAAGCTGGTGCTGCGCGTTGAAGACACCATGATCGGTGCCGTGCGGAGAATCCCGGTTGACATGGTCGTTCTTTCTGTGGGCTTGGAGCCGCAGGCCGATGCGGGTAACGTCGCCTCCCTATTCGGCATAAGCCGTTCAGCAGACGGTTTCTTTGCCGAGGCCCACCCAAAGCTGCGACCTGTGGAGACGAATACTGATGGGGTCTTCTTGGCCGGATGCGCTCAGGGACCGCGGGACGTGCCCGACACGGTTGCCCATGCAGGCGCAGCCGCTTCCATGGCGATTGGTCTTTTGAACAGGGGTGAGGTCACTATCTCCCCGACTGTTGCGTACGTGAATGAGAAGCTTTGTTCTGCCTGCAAGACCTGCCTGTCGGTTTGCCCTTATACAGCGATCACGTTTGATACCGCTGCAAACGTGGCGCGCGTGAATGATGCACTCTGCAAGGGCTGCGGTACGTGCGTGGCCACCTGCCCTGCCGCTGCCATTGTCGGGCGGCACTTCTCCGATGAGCAGATCATTGTTACTATCGAAGGGCTCTTGCGAGAGCCTGCTGCCAAAACTGCTGAAGGAGCACACCCATGAGTAACTCAACCTTTGAACCGAGAATCATAGCCTTCTTGTGCAACTGGTGTACCTATACCGCAGCTGATGCGGCCGGTGTCGCCCGCATGGAGCAACCGGCCAATGTGGATGTCATCCGCGTCATGTGCAGCGGGCGGATTGCACCCATGTTCGTACTCAAGGCCTTTTCGGAAGGGGCAGACGGCGTTATTGTCTCGGGCTGTCACCCGCCGGGAGACTGCCACTATACGAACGGCAACTTCAAGACGTTTCGGCGCATGCCGCTTATGGAAAACCTACTGGCTCAGTATGGCATTGAGAAGGGGCGGTTCCACTGGGGATGGATTTCCGGGGCGGAAGCGCCTAAATGGGCTGAGTTGTCACGGAGTTTTACCGAGCAGGTGCGCGGCCTGGGACCGCTCAGCTGGAAAACCCAGTTGGCGAGCAAGGAGGATTGACATGGCTAAGGAAAAACTGAAACTGGCGCTCTACTGGGCTGCCTCCTGCGGCGGCTGCGAGATAACTATGGTAGAGTTACGTGAGAAACTGCTGGTCGTGGACCAGGTGGCAGACATCCTCTTCTGGCCTGTGGCCGTTGATACGAAATACAAAGACGTCGAGGCAATGCCCGATAAACACATCGACGTTTGCCTCTTCAATGGCGCGATCCGCACCAGCGAAAACGAACACCTGGCTCATCTCATGCGGAAGAAATCGAAGGTGCTCGTGGCTTTCGGCTCTTGCGCCTGCGAAGGCTGTATGCCTGGCCTCGCGAATCTTTACAACCGCCAGTCTATTTTTGACTATGTTTACCTTGAATCTCCATCGGCTGACAACCCGAACAAGGTTGTGCCACAGACCACGAACAAAATGGCCGAGGGCGAAATCCAGATTCCTAAATTCTACAATACGGTTAAAACCCTGGGGCAGGTAGAAGACGTCGACTATTTCATCCCCGGATGTCCACCGCAGCCGCCCATGGTATGGTCCGTGATCGAGGCGATCCTGGCGGGCAACCTGCCGCCTAAGGGAAGCGTGGTCGGCGCCAACGAGAAGACGGTCTGCGACGAGTGCAAGCACGAGCGCAAAGAAAAAGCCATCAAACAATTTTATAGAATTTACGAGATCATCCCCAGCACCACGCAGTGTCTCTTTGACCAGGGCATCATCTGTGCGGGGCCCGCGACGAGAGGTGGCTGCGGGGCGCTCTGCACGAAAGTCGATATGCCGTGCCGCGGCTGTTATGGTCCGCCGCCTCACGTGGTAGACCAAGGCGCGGCGCTCCTGTCGGCAGCATCCTCAGTGGTCGACGCTGACACCGAAGAGGAAGCCCGCCGTATAGTGAATCAAATCAGCGACCCCATTGGGACCTTCTACCGCTTCGGCCTTGCGTCATCGTTGCTGCATCGAGCGCGGCTCACGAAGGTATAGAGGAGATAGAGTATGAAGAAAATCACGATTGATCCTGTCACGCGCCTGGAAGGTCACGGACGCATCGACCTCTTTCTCAATGACGAAGGAGACGTGGCCAACGCCTACATGGTTATCCCCGAATTGCGCGGTTTCGAGAAATTCTCACAAGGTCGGCGGGTGGAAGAGCTTACTGATATCACCCCCCGTATCTGCGGTGTCTGCCCGGAAGCGCACCACATGGCCTCGACAAAGGCCTGCGATGCTGTTTTCCACGTGGATCCCCCGCCCACAGCCAAAAAACTTCGAGAGCTCTTCTACTCTGCTTTTTACGTTGCGGATCATATGACCCATTTCTACATCCTGGGCGGGCCTGACTTTGTCATGGGCCCGGATGCACCCGTGGCAGAGCGCAATATCCTCGGTGTGATCCACAAGGTGGGTGTGGAAGTCGGCACCAAGGTCATCCAGGCACGTGGGAAGGCCATGGACATCATAGGCATGTTGGGTGGTCGCAAGGTCCACCCGACCTTTGGTCTTCCCGGGGGCGTCGGCAAAGCGCTTACTGAAGAAGAGCGCGCGCAAGTCGAAGCAACAGCCAAGGAAGAGATCGAGTTCGCTCTCTTCACCCTCCAGCTCTTCCGGGACATCGTCCTCAAAAACAAGACGTACCTCGACATGATCCTCTCGCCGATCTTCACCATGCCGACCTACTACATGGGCATGGTCGACGAGAAGAACAAGGTCAACTTTTATGATGGAAAAATCCGTGTGGTCGATCCGGATGGCAAAGAGTTTGTGAAGTACAACCCTGATCAGTACCTGGATGTCGTGGCCGAACGGGTGGAACCGTGGACATACTTGAAATTTCCGTATCTCAAGAAGGTGGGGTGGAAAGGATTGGTCCCCGGCAAGGAGAGCGGGGTCTATCAGGCAACACCCCTATCCCGGCTGAACGCAGCCGATGGCATGGCAACCCCGAAGGCGCAGGAAGCTTATGACGAAATGTACAAGACGTTTGGCGGCAAGAAACCGGTCCATAACCTGCTCGCGACGCACTGGGCGCGGCTCATAGAACTGCTCTACGCGGCTGAGCGCCTGCTGGAGCTTGCGACCGATCCCGAGATTACCAACCCGAAGGTCCGCACCATTCCGACAGAAAAACCGACCGAAGGCGTGGGTATCGTTGAAGCTCCTCGGGGCACCCTGACACACCACTACACAACGGACGAAAAAGGCATTGTCACAAAGGCGAATTTGATCGTCGGCACCACCAACAACTATGCACCCATAGCTATCGCCGTCAAACAGGCGGCACAGGGACTGATTAAAAAAGGTGTTACGGTCACAGAAGGCATACTGAACCGCGTCGAGATGGCGTTCAGGTTGTATGATCCATGCTTTGGATGCGCGACACACACGTTACCGGGCCAGATGCCGCTTACCATCCAGATTCACGATAGCACAGGAGAGTTAATACAGGTGATCCGTCGGTAGGCCCGAGCCCGCTTGCCTACGGTTGCTGAGTGGTTCTGCAGGATAAATCCAGGGTGCTCGGGAGCGCTGCATACTCTGCCGCCTCCTCAAGCCGGCCCCGCCTCCTCGCGCCCTGCGCGTAAATGGCACATTTCCTTCGCAACTCTTTGAGAGTGAGCACTCTCTGGTCAGGCGTGAGAGCCCCCTGGGAAACCATCTTTACAAGGCTTCTAATCCTGAACCTGTCTATCGCCTCAAAACGACGCGAGAGTTGATCGGCGTGACCTCCCTGTTTTATGATCAGCTGCTTGTCAACAAAGAGAACCGGGTAGCGGCAGGCTATGCGCAGCCACATATCATAGTCCTCGCACACGGGCATTGATTCGTCGAACATTCCCACGTCATCCAAAATCTGTTTGCTGATCACGGCCGACGATGGGCTTATAATACAGAGGGGAAGGCAGTGCTGATAGATAAGGCCGGAATACTTACGGTGTCTATGGCCCTGGTTAAACCATTTTCCGTTGCGCATCCAAATCTCATCAGTATACGAGATCAGGCTCGCCTGTTCTCTCATCAGGCGCATCTGAGTGGAAAGCTTATTCTTCTTCCACAGGTCATCTACGTCGAGAAAAGCAATAAAATCACCCTCTGCCAGCGAGATCCCGAGGTTGCGGGCACTGGAGATTCCGCGGTTTTCTTTCCAGACATACCTCACCGGGAGCCCAAGCAGTTCATCGGCCGAATTGTCTGTAGAGCCATCATCAATGACGATGACTTCCATACGTCGGTAATCCTGAGCCAAGACAGATTCAGCCGCAGGCTTCAAGTATGGGCGTCTGTTGTATGTTGTTATTATGACCGATACCATCGACTACAGCCTGAAAGGCCCTAATAATACTAACACCTAGGCTGTGAGCTGGCAACAATGTGTCGCTGATCTAACAAAGCTTTGGTACCCAGGTGCTGCCGGTCGCGGCTAGAAATGCGTACGACAGCCGGGCAGCATCTTCAAGGACTGGCTAAACCAGAAGAAGTGAGGTAATGCAGCAACTCCGCTTCTCTGGGTCTTGAAAGAAGCGGAGCTGCTAAGTGAGGCTTCCTGTGCCCCGATATTTGGCTTCAGGCTGCCTTCGCCTTTTGAGGCTGGAGGTAAGCTCCCCAGTAGCTCATCCCTACGAAGAGCCCGCCGCCAATAATGTTTCCGATGGTGACAGGGAGAAGATTTCGGTAGAGGAACCCTGCCCAGTTGAATATCATCGCGTTCGCTCCTGCAGGGAGAGGGATGTTCTCCCAGGCGTTGAGAGCCAGCCCCGTCGGTATCAGGTACATGTTGGCAACGCTGTGCTCAAAGCCGATGGCCACGAAAGCCATGATGGGAAAGAAGATAGCGAAGATCTTTCCGATTGTATGGCGGGCCGCAAGTGCCATCCACACAGCGAGGCAGACGAGCCAGTTACACCCGATCGCCCTGACGAGGGCTTCAACGAAGGGAAGGCTGATTTTGGTGTAAGCGATCTTTACCGCGGCTGCCCCGAGAGCTCCATCGCCCGTTTTCCATAGGCCCGACAGGTAGAAGAGGAAAACGAGGATGATCGAGCCGATGAAGTTCGCAACGTAGACGAGGACCCATCGCTCGAGCATGATACCGAAGGTAATGTCGCGCGTTAGAGTGCTTGTTATCATGAGGTTGTTGCCTGTAAAGAGCTCAGCCCCTGCGATCACGACGAGCATGAGGCCAACACTGAAGACCGCTCCTCCCACGAACTTCGTAAATCCGACGCCAAAATGAGGGCCCATATCGAAAGTCACAACCGACATCAGAAGGCCGCCGAATCCGATGTAAGCCCCCGCGAGGATGGCGAGCACGAACACCGAGAGCCAGGGCGAGGTTGTCTTCTTGACATTGACGCTGTTTGCAATCGTTTCCGCGATAGTCTGCGGTGCCCGGTCGTCGAGGGCGGGGACCGGGAACTGCATCGACTTCACAATCTTCTCCAGTCTTCCCATCGCCTTCTTCTCTTGTGTTACCTTCTGCTTCACCGCCCGCTTCACCGCGTTGGAGATCTCGTCAGGAGTGAAAGGCTTCGAAACATAGTCCATGGCACCCCGCTTCATCGCCTCCGTTGCGCGCCCGACGCTCGGGAACCCGCTGATCATGACGATGGCCGACTCGGGCGAACGCCGGTCGATCTCCTCGACCACGTCCATCCCGTCGAATCCGGGCATCTTCCAGTCGCAGAGAACCACGTCGAACTTCGAATCTGATATGAGCTTGAGCCCCTCTGCGGGGCTATTGGTGGTCACCACATCGAAGCCTTCGGACGTGAATACCTTGCGGCACGACTCCAGCACGATATCTTCATCGTCGATAATAAGCATCCGTTCAGGCATTGTTTCTTACCTCCTTTTTTCCTTTAGTAATCTGCTTGGAGAGAATTTTTTCTATACTGTCCAGTACAATCTGCTCGTCTTCAATCTCTAGGGCTTTTTTTCTCTTCATTGGTCTCACTCCTTTCTAGAACCTTCCGTACTGCTGCCAAAAGCTCGTCCGGTGTGAAGGGCTTCGGGATGAACTGGCGCGCACCGCTTTTCTTCAGCTCCCTCAGGGTTTCCTGGGTAGGATATCCTGTCATCACCAGGACCGGCAGCTCAAGATATCGGTCCGGGGGCCATTTCTCTCTGATCTTTCGGAGGAGATAGAAGCCGTCCTGTTCGGGCATCTTTATATCTGTGATCATAAGATCGAAATAGCCCATCTCCAGGTTGTCAAATGCATCGTCAACGCTCGGCACGCAGACAACCATGTAATCTTCCGACTCGAGGATTCTCTTGCAGCTTTGCAGCACGATAGGGTCGTCATCTACTACGAGTATTTTACTGTTGCTCACTTTCGTCCCTCAACGGAAGCCATATGGTGAAAGTACTTCCCTTGCCCACGGTACTCTGAACGTGGATGGAACCCCCGTGCCGCTCTACGATTCCTAAAGAAACCGAAAGGCCCAAGCCCGTCCCCTGGCCTACATCTTTGGTTGTAAAGAAGGGGTCGAAGATCTTTTGCAGGTTTTCCGGAGAAATCCCGTTTCCCGTATCAATCACGGTGATCTCAATCGTCTTATCTTCCGTAGTCTTTGCAAAATAGCCTAAGTTGGTGGTAACGAGTATCGAACCGCCCGCGCGGGTTGCATCGAGGGCGTTCATGATGATGTTCAGGAGCACGCCTTGCATTGCACTCTTGTCTACCCTTCGGAGGGGGAGCCCTTCCATAGGCTTGAAGGAGAGTTTTATCCCTTTCACAAGGGCGTTGTTCTCCACAAGCTTGACCGCAGAGCCCACGAGCTCGTTGATGTCCGTTGGTTCAGGCGCAAGCACGGTCTGCCTGGAGAAATCGAGCAGGCCTTTGACAATGGCCCGAACCCTTTCGGTCGCCTTCGCGATGGTCGTGAGGTCTGTCTTGATCTCCTCGTCTATGTCCTTTCGCCTGAGGAGCATGTGGGTGAACGTAAGAACGCCGGTGAGTGGGTTGTTGATCTCGTGGGCCACACCCGCAGCAAGCCTTCCGATGCTTGCCTGCGTTTCGGACTGGAGGAGTCTGATCTCGCTCTCCACCATTTGGCGCTTGTCTCTTTCCTGGAGAGAGGAGAGCATCTCGGTAAAGGTCTTCTGCAGCACCCCTATCTCGTCTCTTGACTGAGGACCGATCTCGGGAGTGAAATTCCCTCTGGATACTTCGCGGCTCGCCGAGATGAGCGAATGGATCGGCCTCATGATCTTGTTGGAGAGAAAAAAGCCCATCGCGATAGCCACCAGCATGCCTGCTATGGTGATAAGTATGAAAGGCGTAAGCACCTTCTGCTGTACATCCCGGTATTTCGCTTCTAGTACGGCTGTGGCAAGCATTCCCACGCGCTTGTTGAATATGTCCGTGATTGGCTCGTAGGCGGTCAGGTACCAATCGGTCACCACAAAAGCTCTGTCGGTCCACCGCTCCCCGCTGCCAAGCACTGAGGCTCGCACTTTCTCTGAGGCGCGCGTTCCTATTGCGCGCTTTCCGTCGGGGCTGAATACGTTGCTTGAGATCCTGATATCTCCCAGGAAGATTGTTGCTACCCCCACGCTCCTTCCTTCGTATGTGTCGTTTTGGAAGACCGTGTCTCGGACCGTGTCAACGAAGGCGTTGCTCCCGTTCAGAAGTTGTCCGCCGTAAAGAACACCAATGAGCTTATTCCCGTCGAAGATAGGAGTGGCTGCGCCGATCGCCATTCCTGCTGTTTGCTCTTTCTCTTTGCTTGGTGCAGCCATCGAGGTAGGAATCAGCTCGATACGCGCCTGCTCTGCGAGGGCCGGATTTTCGGACATAAGAAAGGAGCGGTCGAGCACGGCAGTGCCGGCTACGCTCGAGCCATGTTGGATAACATACTTGACCAGGGGATTGTCCGGCGTTGACGGCCCAATTGGTGCCGCTTGCCCGACCGGTCCCATCCTGCTCATGACCGCCCCGTCTGCAGAACTGACCCCTGCGAAGTCGAGCCCGGTCTTTTGGGCCACAGCTCTCAGTCTCGACCTCAGATTTTCAGCGTCCTTCCTCAGAATCAAGCCCTGAATTTCCCTGTCCAGCGCGGCTATGTTGAACGCCGTAGACAGGGTGTCGATCTGCCCTTGATAGATCCTCCGCGCCGCGTTCAGATCCAGACTTACCCTGCTTTCAGTCTCGCGCAGCACGGTCTTGTATAGGAGCTGCCTTCCAGTATAGATCGAGACGAGTCCCACGAACAAGGCTACCAGAAGAAAGCTGCTAATCAATTTGGAGCGCGTTGTGTAAAGCACCCTTGCCTCTCCGGTTCAGTTCGTTACATTGCTCTTTGTCATCCTTCACCGCCCTGCCACTCTCACCTTCGAAGACCTTGCCCCGCTTCATACAAGCAGAAAAGATGCCATCATTATTAAATAATAATTTCAATATATTAACTCAAGTTACGTTAGTTTACTGTGACATATGGCGGAAGAATCTGTTGTATGTGACAGTGTCAGCCTAAACCGCCACATATGACGTGTATTTGGTCTTTGCCGGGCGCCTCAGCCCCCATATGAAATGTGGAGCGATCAAGTTATGTCCTTCGTGTTCCTGCCTGATTATGTGTGGTAATCTTGTAACCGATAAAGGCGTGATGCTGTTGATACATGATCATTCTCACACAATAGCGACGAGGACTTCTCTGACGGTTGAAGCGATGACGCCCCGACAAGAGCTACGTATGTTTCCAAGACGTGCAGATTGCGAGGGACCCGCACAGCGTGGTATGGTTAAGATGGCTGGAGAAATAATGGCAGGCGTGAAGTTCGGCGATATCGAAGATGCTTTTCTTTTTGTGGGTTCAGCTCCCTATGGTGAGCATGCGGCGTACCTCAATGTCGAGACCGGAAAGATATTCTACCAATCAGAGATTGCGGACATTGACGAGCTTGAGGGTGAGGAAGTGGATTGGGATCGGCTGATAGAGATTCCCCACAAGAACGATCTCGGTCTGGGTCAGTCGCTCGTCTTTGAATTCGTGGAACGCAGCCTGCCCGATGACTATGGACGAGTGCGTGGCATGTTCAGACGAAGAGGAGCCTACAGCCGTTTCAAGGACTTCCTGGCAGCGAAGGATTTGTTGGACGATTGGTATCGTTTTGAGAACGAGCGAGAGCAAGAGGCCCTGCGATCCTGGTGTGGGGAAAACCACATCCCTTTATTAGATTAGCAGGCAAGGCACGTGGTATAGACATATGTACCACCGAATCCGTCGGCGAGCAACTCGTTGGGTGAGCCAACCACCTTCATGACATCTTCGAGCAGCATCACGGGGAAAAGCAGCAC
>Ga0335070_10002415_pt1 | contig 21724 bp, 14 predicted proteins | sample Lox_Sample_13_FD_206722 | JGI IMG/M metagenome (GOLD analysis project Ga0335070, IMG submission 206722) | Soil microbial communities from Loxahatchee National Wildlife Refuge, Florida, United States - Lox_Sample_1.3 | ecosystem: Environmental > Terrestrial > Soil > Wetlands | place: USA...
AGGTAGGCCGAGACGGCGTCGTTCAGCATCGTCACGCTCTCCTCGAAAGCCCGGCGCTTCACTCCGACGGCGCCCAGCTGCGGGTCGATGGCGGCGCGGTACGCCTCGATCCGGTCGCGCACCTCGGGCCCGTAGCCTTCGAGGCTGTCAAAGAGCGATTCGACCTCGGTCCTCAGGAAGCCGATCAGGACCGCCTCGTCCCCGCTGCTGAGGTTGACCTGGACGGCGTCGGCCTTCGTCTCGACCTTGTGGCGCAGCTGGTCGAGGATGGCCATGGGCCTCGCGCGGTAGGCGGCCTCGAGTATCGCTCGCGCCAGGCCCAGCTGGTGCAAAAGGTCCGCCTGGATGGCCCAGGCCCGATGCGTGGAGGACCCGCGGATATCGGCCAGCGCATAGAGCGGATGGATGTCACGGAACACGATGGGCTCCATCTCGCCCGCCGCGCCCTCGCCGGCCGCGCCCGGCCGCTCGATGCTGTTCAGCACGGCGCGGCGGAAGCGCCACTCCACCACCGGATGGATGGCGGTGCACTTCTCCTTGATCACCGCCTCGATCCGATTGTCGAGATCATCCATGCTGCGCTTCACCGCCATGGCAAAGAGCGGCAGGATCTGGAGCAGGTGTGGCATCAGCGCCACGGTCAGCGCGCCGGGCTTCGGCGAGGCGATCTTGAGGCTGCCGATGATGGCGTCCTGGTAGAGGAGCGGCGCCACCACCACGCTCCGGAAGCCCTTGGCCAGCATCGCCTCTTCCACCCGCGTTCGCCCCGGATAGGCCTGAAGATCCTCGATGAACAATGGCCGGCGCTCGAGCGAGGCGCGCTCGAAGATCGACCCGGCGAAGTCGCCCACGCGCTGGTGAGTCGAGTCCGCGAAGATGCACGCGTGCTCGAAGCGTGCGCCGAAGTTCAGCGTCAGGACCCGGTCCCCTTCGATGGCCGCGAGCCCCAGCTCGATCTCGGGCCGCCGCAACAGCGCCCGGAGCTTGTCCTGGAGCGACCTGAATCGCTCAACGGAGACGACGGACTCCTTCTCGATCAGGTCCCGCTCGATGGAGGACAGCACCTCGGGCTCCGTCACCTCGACGGCGCGGATGACGGAGAAGCCGCGGATGACGAACTTCTCTGGTGGCAGCAGCGTCATGAGGGCGACGGGATCCGCGATAAGGGTCTGCATCCGCCCGCGCGTCTCCTCGGTCAGCACCGGCGCCTCGCCGACCACGTTGACCTCGAGGAAACGGCGATCAAGAAGGAGCTTGAAGTGTCGGTCGAGTCCCGTCTCGGGGTCGGAGACGATGGAGACCCACGGGAACTCGAGGCCGATCCTGATGCCGTAGACGCGCTCCAGGATGAGTGAATACGCGTGCACGAGGCGGACGTGAGCGAGCAGCGTCGCGTCGGCGTCGACGCGGCCCCGCAGGAAGCCGTCCGGGCCGCTCAGCACCCGCGCGAAGGCCGGCGTGGCGAAGAAAGTCTGGAGACGGAATGGCAGCAGGGCGGCCTCATATCCTTCTTCGCTGAACGAAGGCGCGAAGACCGCGACCATGAGGGCATCGACCAGGTCTTCGTTGGCTCGCACGGCGTCGAGGTCGGTGACCGGCCGGGTCAGCTCCGGAACCTTGCCGACTGCCTCCAGCACGGTTCGGGCGGCATTGCCGAGGAGGCAATCGTCCACGGCCAAGTCCTGCTCCCAGTACCTGATGAGTGGGACCAGGCTGAACTCGGCCTGGAAGGGGAAGTCGGCGAGCTTCGCCGCGATGTGCGCCTGTATCCCGGGGTACGCCTTGAGCTCGGCCATGAGAGCCTTAGTGTAGCACCGACATCCAGCGGAACGGCGGGACCACCGGCTCCCTCAGGGAGGAGGGAGAGCGCCCGTCCTGTCCACGATCATGCGGTAGTGCTCGGGGCGGCGATGCCTGGCAAAGTTGAACGTTGTCTCCTTGTACGAGCGCGTCAGGTCGAGATCGCAGCGCGCCACGCAGAGCTCATCGCCGAGCGTGGTGCACATGGCCACGGTCTCGCCTGAGGGCGCGATGATCTGGCTCTGCCCGATCATGTCGCACCCCTCTTCCCTGCCGCACTTGGCGACCCCCACCACCCAGGTGCCGTTGTGGTAGGCACCGGCCTGCATGGACAGCTGGTTGTGAAAGTTCGCGAGCAGGTCGTGCTCGGGCGCCGGCGGATTGTGCACAGGCGTGTTGTAGCCGAGCAGCACCATCTCGACGCCCTGCAACCCCATCACCCGATAGGTCTCGGGCCAGCGGCGGTCATTGCAGATGCACATGCCCATGAGACCGCCGAACGCGCGCCACACGCCCCAGCCGAGATCCCCCACCTCGAAGTAGCGCTTCTCGAGGTGCTGGAAGGCGCGCCACGGCTCGTGCTCCGCATGTCCGGGCAGGTGGATCTTGCGGTACTTGCCGACGATGTGCCCGCCCTGGTCCACCAGGATAGAGGTATTGAAGCGACGCGCTCTGCGGCCCTCGGCGACGAGCTCGGCGTAGCCGAGGCAGAACCCGATGCCGAGTCGTCGCGCTTCGTCGAAGAGGGGGCGCGTCTCCGGACCCGGGATCTCCTGCTCGAAGAATGCGTCGATCTCGGACTGCTCCTCCATCCACCAGCGAGGGAAGAACGTGGTGAGGGCGAGCTCCGGGAAGACGATCAGATCGCAGCCGTGGGACTTGGCTTGGTGCAGGAGATCGACTAAGCGCTTGACCACCTGCGGACGCCTGTCCGCGCGCTGGATGGGGCCTAGCTGTGCTGCGCCGACGGTGACAAACCTAGAAATTGCTTCTCTCCTTCCCTCCCTCTCCCAGGGAGAGGGCCGGGGTGAGGGTCGTATGAATACGCCGATCCGAGCGCCCCCTCACCCTACCCTCTCCCCCTCCCGGGGGAGAGGGAATCAGCTGCTTTCAGTACGAGCCGATGCCGCGGGCGCCGAGGCTATCGCCCGTATCGGTGTCAGCGAGACCGGCCTTGGCGTAGGAGGCTCGCGCCGCCGACACGCCGCCGCCGGCGGGCGAGTCGAAGCCTTCCACGCGCAGGACGGACTCGAGCGCGGCGAGGCAAAGCAGCACGTTCTGCCTGCGCGCGGAATAGCCCATGGTGCCGATGCGCCAGATCTTTCCCTGGAGCTGGCCGAAGGCTGCGCCGATCTCGATGCCGAACTCTTCGACGAGGCGGCGGCGTACGGCGAGCTCATCCACGCCCGCCGGCACCACGACCGGTGTGATGAAGGGCAGCCGGCGCTCCCCGCTCTCGGCGCCGAACAGAGACAGCCCCATGGCGGCGAGCCCGGCGCGGAGCGCTGCGCCGTGGAGCCGGTGGCGTTCAAAGCGCGCCTCGAGTCCCTCGACGGCCACGGCGCGGAGAGCCTCACGCAGCCCGAAGACCATGGACGTCGGCGCGGTGTGATGGTTGTAGCGCGCCGGGCTCCAGTAGCGCTGGAGCTGGAGGAGATCGAGATAGTTGCTCCGTATCCGGCTCGCCCTCTTCTCCAGTACGGCCTCAGCGCGGGCATTGTAGGTGATAGGCGCCAGACCCGAGGGACAGGATAGGCACTTTTGCGTTCCTGCCACCGTCACGTCCACGCCCCACCGGTCGGTCGCGACTTCGGAGCCGCCGAGAGTCACCACGGCGTCGGCCATGAGCAGCGCGTCGTGAGCGCGGGCGAGCCGCCCGATCTCTTCGAGAGGCTGCAGCACGCCCGTCGATGTCTCACCGTGAATCATCGCCACCATGCGCGTCCGGCCGCCGGAGAGAGCCTTGGCAATCGCGTCGGGCTCGATGATCCGCCCCCACTCGGCGCGCACGGGCACCACTTGGGCGTCGCACCGCTCCGCGATCTCCATCATGAGCAACCCGAAGCGGCCGCACTCCCCGACCACGACGCGATCGCCAGGCTCGAGCAGCGAGACCATGGCCGCCTCGAGCCCGGCGCGCCCTGTCCCGGGCACAGGGAAGGCACGCTCGTTCTGCGTCTGGAAAACCACGCGGAGAAGATCCATCACCTCGTTCATCACCGCCGTGAACTCCGGATCGAACTGACCCAGGAGCGGCGTGGCCATCGCCCGCAGCACGCGCGGGTCTGCCATGGTGGGGCCGGGCCCCAGCAGGATGCGCGGGCCCGGAAGAAGGTCTCCCGGCAGGTCGGCCATGGCAGCCGAGTCTAGCGGCTCGGCCCGGGGCCGCGCAAGCACGCTCGGGCGCGCTGGGGCAGCCGCAGAGCGGCGCACTCGTCGTGAAGCACACCCCATGCCTCGGTGGTCCGGGCGGACGGTACCGGTCGGGCGGAAATCCAGCCACTTGCGGATCGGCGATCGAACGGTCATCTTCGGGGCGTGCTCAAGGACGGGGCGAGAGCCCAGATCACCTGCCTCCGGATAGCGCAGCGAAGAGCCTGACAACGGACGGAGAGGAGAGCCCATGGCGGAGTTCGACACGGTCATCAGGAATGCCGTCGTCGCCACGGCGGCCGATATCTTCGAAGCCGACCTTGGCATCACGGGAGGCGTCATCTCGGCCATGGGGCGGGGTCTCGGCCCGGCGCGCCGGGATATCGACGCCGCGCGGCGCTACGTGCTGCCCGGAGGCATCGACACGCACTGCCATTTCGACCAGCCCATGCGGGACTCCGTAACGCTGGCCGATGACTTCCTCTCCGGCACGGTATCGGCCGCCCATGGCGGCACAACCATGGTGATGCCGTTCGCCTGCCAGCTCCAGGGCCAAGGCGTGCGGGCCGCCGTCGAGGACTACCATCGGAGGGCGGGACAGAAGCCCGTCATCGACTATGGCTTCCATCTCATCATCTCGGACCCGACCGACGCCGTCCTGCACGACGAGCTGCCCGCGCTGATCCAAGAGGGCTATACCTCGTTCAAGATCTACATGACCTACGAGACCCTCAAACTCGACGATCGGCAGATCATCTCCGTGCTCGCCCTCGCCCGCCGCGAAGGCGCCATGGCCATGGTCCACGCGGAGAACTCAGACTGCATCGCCTGGCTCACCGCCGAGCTGGAGCGGCAGGGCCAGACCGCCCCGTACTTCCACGCGATCTCACGTCCGCAGGCCGTGGAGCGCGAGGGCACCCACCGGGCCATCACCATGTCGGAGATCGTGGACGCGCCCATCCTGCTCGTCCACGTATCGAGCGCCGACGCCGTCGAGCAGATCCGCTGGGCGCATGGACGCGGCCTCAAGATCCTCGCCGAGACCTGCCCGCAGTATCTCGTCCTCACCGCCGAGCACCTGCGCGCGCCCGGCTTCGAAGGCGCGAAGTACATCTGCAGCCCGCCTCCCCGGGACGCGGCGAGCCAGCAGGCGGTCTGGCACGGTCTGGCCTCGGGCGTCTTCGACGTCGTGTCCTCCGACCACGCCGCCTTCCGCTTCGACGACCCCCAGGGGAAGAGGCGCCACGGCGACGCCGCGCCCTTCACGAAGGTGCCCAACGGTCTGCCTGGGGTCGAGACGCGGATGCCGCTGCTCTTCTCCGAAGGCGTGGGCAAGGGGCGTATCGATCTCACGAAGTTCGTGGCGCTGACGGCGACCAACGCGGCGAAGATCTACGGGCTCTACCCCCGCAAAGGCACCATCGCGATCGGATCCGACGCCGACGTGGTCATTTGGGACAAGGACCGCGACGTCGTCATCACCCACGAGATCCTGCATTCCAACTGCGACTACACGCCCTACGAGGGTATGCGGGTACGCGGCTGGCCGGCCGTCGTCTTCTCACGCGGCGAGATCGTGGTCGAGGAGGGCAAGCTGCTCGCGGAGCCCGGACAGGGGCAATTCCTCCGCTGCGACCGCCCCCGCCCCGCGTTGCCCTAGCAGGCGGGCGGCTACGTCGCGTCTTTCAACCGGACGAGGTTGAAGACCTTGACGGGGCGGGTGATCCCTTTGAGCGATACGTCGCCGACGGGCTCGGCCTCGACCAGGCTCTCCACGGGGGTCAGTACACGCTGGGTGAGAAGGACCTGCCCCGGCTTGGCCTCGGCGCACAGACGGGCGGCAAGATTCGTCACGGTGCCGATCGCGCCATAGTCCACGCGCCCCTCGAATCCGATCGCCCCGAGCGTCGCGTAACCGTGTGCGATGCCGATGCCGAAATCGAGATCGAAGCCGGTCTTCTTCCAGCCCACCGCGAGCTCAGCGACGCGATCGCGCATGGCCGCGGCCATGCGCACGGCCCGCTCGGCCGGGTCCGGCACGGGGACCGGATCGTTGAAGAAGATCATCATGCCGTCGCCGGTGAAACGCTCGAGCGTGCCCTCCCAGGTCAGGATGAGCTTGCCCATCTCGGCGTGGTACTCGCGCAGGACGGCCATCACCTCCTCGGGCTCCGCCGTCTCCGCGAAGGCGGTGAAACCGCGCAGATCGAGGAAGACCACGGTGATGTCGCGGCGATGGCTCTTGAGCGGATCCTCGGCCCCGCCGGAGACGATGGCTTCCACGAGCTGCGGGGAGAAGAAGCGCTTGAGCCGGCCCAGCCGCTCGAGCTGGGCGACCTGCGCCCGCACCCGCTCCTCGAGCGTCCGGTTCAGCTCCGCCAGCTCGTCCCAGAGCTGCTTGACCCGCAGCAGGGACCGGACCCGGGCGAGCAGCTCCGGCTGATTGATGGGCTTGGTCAAGAAGTCATCGGCTCCGGCCTCGATCCCCTTCACACGCTCCTGGGCGGGATCCAGCGCGGTGACCATGACCACGGGAAGCAGCGCGGTCGCCGGATCGGCACGGAGGGCTTTGCACACCTCGTAGCCGGACATCTCCGGCATGACCACATCGAGGAGGACGAGGTCCGGACCATCGGTGGCGACTTTTTCGAGCGCTTCCTTGCCCGACGAAGCCGTGCTGACGGCATAGCCGCGCGCCCCCAGCACGTCCGCCAGGAGCTTGACGTTGTGCGCCGTGTCGTCCACCACCAGGATGCGTGCGGGGTCGCTCATGGCCGGGCGAGCATCTCCTGAACGGCCTCGAGGAAGGCCTTCACGTTGATCGGCTTGCTCTGGTAACCGTCGAAGCCCGCGGCGAGGATCGTCTGCCTGTCCTGCGTCATCGCCGACGCCGTCACCGCCATGACGCGAATGGCACGCGTGGCCGGGTCCTCGCGCAGCTGCCGGAGCGCGGTGATGCCGTCGATACCGGGCAGCTGTATGTCCATCAGCACGAGCGCGGGATGGCGGGTCCGGGCCAGCTCGACGCCCTCCTCGCCCGTCTCGGTCTCGATGGTCTCGTAGCCCTTGAACTGGAGCACGTCGCGCACCAGCCTCCGGTTCTTCTCGTTGTCTTCGACGATGAGAATCAGCTCACCGGCCATAGGGGCGCACCGGAATGGTGAAGGTGAAGGTCGAGCCCTTGCCGGGCTCGCTCGCCACGGTGAGCGTGCCCCCGTGGAGCTCGACCAATCGGCGAGCCAGCGCCAGCCCCAGGCCGGTGCCCTCGCGCTTCCGGGCGTAGTCGCTCCCCACCTGGCGAAACTCCTCGAAGATCGCCTGCTGGTCCTCGGCTGCGATGCCGATACCGGTGTCGGCCACCGACACCTCGACGGCCCCGCCATTCAAGGTCGCGCTCATCGTGATCTTGCCTCCTTCCGGCGTGAACTTGACCGCGTTGGACAGGAGATTGAGCAGCACCTGCTTTACCTTGCGCTCGTCCGCCAGGATCTCGCCGATGCCGGGATCGACGTGCACCACGAGCCCAATGCTGTTTCGCGCGGCCCGCTCCTTGATGAGGGTCAGGGCATTGTCGAGAGCGGCGGGCAGGTCGAAGGGCTGCGCCTCGAGCTCCATGCGCCCCGCCTCGATCTTGGACAGGTCGAGGATGTCGTTGATCAGCGAGAGCAGGTGCTTGCCGGAGGACAGGATGTCGTTGAGGTACTCCTGCTGCTTGGGATTGACCTCGCCGAACATCTGCTCGAGGAGCACCTCCGAGAAACCGATCACCGCGTTGAGCGGCGTGCGCAGCTCGTGGGACATGTTGGCGAGGAATTCCGACTTGTGCCGGTTGGCGATCTCGAGCTGCGCCGTCTTCTCCTGGATCTCCGTGAACAGCCTCACGTTCTCCACGGCGATCACCGCCTGATCGGCAAAGGTCTTCAGGAGGGCGACCTGCTTGTCCGGAAACGGCACCGCCCGGTCCGCCGCGACGGTGATCGTGCCGATGGGCTGGCCGTCGCGCAGCATCGGCACGGAGAGGATGCTCCGGAAGCTCGCCGTCTGCGCGAGGCCCTGCAGCGCGTACTCGGGATCCTCCCGCACGTCCGCGATGTGGACGATGCTCCGGGTCATGATGGCCCGCGCGGACGCTCCGGCCCGGCTGAGCGGCATGGGGAACGCTTGGCGAATGGCGGCGGCGCCCTCCGGCGCCAGATTGCGCAGGGCGGCCAGATGGACGAGCTCGCCGTCGAACCGGAAGACGGTGCTGAAGGTGGCCTCACAGAGCCGCAACGAGTTGTCGGCGATGGTCTCGAAGACCGGCTGCACGTCCGTCTGCGAGCTGCTGATGACCCGCAGGATCTCGGAGGTCGCGGTCTGCTGCTCGAGGGTCTCGGTGAGATCCCGGTTGCGCGCATCCAGCTCCTTGAACAGTCGCACATTCTCGATGGCGATCACGGCCTGATCGGCAAAGGTCCGGAGCAGATCGCTCTGCTTGACGCTGAACGGGCGCACCTCGCGGCGGTAGATGACGAAGGCGCCGACCACCTCGTTCTCCTTCAGCATCGGAACACCCAGCCACGTGCGCATGCCGCCGATCTCGACGGTCTGCATCCGGAGAGGGTCCCGTTCGTAGTAGGCCTGGTCCTGCGTCATGTCCTCGATGTGCACCGGACGCTTCTCGATCAGCATCCGGCCGAGCCCGCTGTGCGGGCTGGGCCGCCGCGGCTTCTGCATAAGCTCCGCGAAGGCGCCGGTAGCGCCTCGCTGCGCGACCGCGTTGTACTGCTCGCCATCGTAGAGAAAGAGAAATCCCGAGTTCGCGTCGCAGAGCCGCAATGCGCTCTCCAACATCGCATCGAAGACGGGCGTCAGGTCGTTCGGGGAGCTCGAGATGACACGGAGGATCTCGCTCGTTGCCGTCTGCTGCTCGAGCGCCTCGGAGAGCTCCCGGGTCCGCTCTTCGACCTTCTGCTCGAGGTTGGAGTAGGACTCCCGGAGCTGCGACGTCATGCGGTTGAACTGCTCGGCCAGCGTCTCGATCTCGTCGCCCGTGTGCACCTGGAGGCGGTGACCGAGATCGCCCGCGCCGATGCGCCCCGCCCCTTCCGTGAGAGCGCGGATGGGCCGGACCATACGCCGCGCCAGCACAAGGCTCGCGAGGACCGACAGCAGGACGCCGAAGAGCGCGAGGCCGACCGTGCGATAGATCGACCAGCGGATGGGCTCGAAGGCCTCGAGCAGGGGCTGTTCGATGAGGACCGCCCAGCCCAGCGGCGAGATGGGGGCCGAGGCCGAGAGCACCTGGCGCCCCTCGAGGTCGCGCGCGATGCTCGGCATCCCGGCTCCCTGCGCCGCGACGGCCAGCGCGGCCTTCACCTGGTCCAGGGACGAGAGGTCGGTCTTCTTGAGCACCAGGCTGATGTCCGGGTGAGCGATGAGCTGCCCGCGAGAGTCGACGACGTAGGCGTGTCCCGCCTTGCCGATCTTGATCTGCGAGACCACGTCCCAGATGAACTTGAGGTTGACCTCGGCCACGGTCACCCCGGCCGTGTTGCCGCTGCCCGCCAGCGCGATGGTGATGTACGGCTCGGATTCCTTGCGGAAGTACACGAGGCTGAAGTAGGTCTTGCCCGACTTGGGATCGCGGAAGCGCGGCTCCTGGGCGAACGAGGCCCCGCTGCCCACCACGTCCATGGCCAGCCGGGAGACGCGGAGCTGCTCGCGCCCTTCCGCATCGAGATAGCTGACCTCGGTGATGGCAGGCACCTGGCGAAGCAGCCGGAAGTAATCGGCACGGCGCTGCTCCATGGCGGCGGCCGGCGCCACGATCGAGGGCTGAGTGGTCCAGCCGATCTGCCGCTCGACTTCCTTGACGAAACTCTCGATTTTCGCGGCGGCGCCGAGTGCCTTTTCCCGCTGGAGGGTGACCAGCGCTTCCTTGTTCTCCTGGTAGGAGAAGTAGATCTCGAGCGCGCCGCTGGTGAAGAGGGCACCGCTGACCAGGACGACGAAGAGGACCGCGTATTTACGGAAGAGCGACCCGCGCCAGATCACGGCGGGATTATCCCACAGGGGGAGGCCGTCGACTCAGCCCTTGGAGAGCCCCTCGAAATCCCTCTTCTCGGCCTCCGCCTGCCGTTGCCAGAATCCCATGCCCATCTCGCCGAAGAGAGCGGTCGCCCGCTCGAGATGCCGCAATCCCTCGGCGTCCCCCGCCCTCCGCCCCACCCGGCCCAGGGCCAGGTAGCAGCGACCGAGGAGCGGCTTAAGCCCGAGCTCGCCGGCGATGCGCGCGGCATGTTCACCATCTGCCCTCGCGCCCCGGAGGTCGGGCGATGCCGCCGAGGCGCGCACCTCGCTCTGGATGCGAAGCCCCTCGGCCTGAAGCCAGCGCTGCTTGTTGGCCTGGGCCATGACGAGACCCCGCTCGACCTCGCGGGCGGCCTCGTCCCAGCGCCCCGACAGGAGGTATGTCTCGGCGAGCATGGTTACGTTCCACGCGTGGGTCGGCATGAGGCGGAGGGCGGCGGATTGTGCGGTGGCCTCCTCCAGCAGCGCCACGGCCTCGGCGACGCGCCCCGACAGGGCATAAGCCTGGCCCAGGTCGCAGGCCACGAGGAGGAAGAGCGGCGCAAAATTGGCGCGCCGGCAGATCTCGACGCTCTTGGTGAACCAGGAGATGGCGCCGGGAAAATCGCCCTGTATCAGGTGCGGCCGCCCCGCGCCCGAGTACGTCATGGCCAGGCTCAGGTCATGCTGTCCCGCCTCGGCCAGCCGCACCGCTTCCTTCGCGTGGGCGGCGCTCTCGGCGAAATCGCCAAGGTAGGCGAGGCACCACGCCATCCATGAACGATTGGCGGCCGAGCGAAGTCCCGCCGACCCGGGGCCTCCGCGCGGCGGCTCGGCCTCGACACGCGCCAGGTGCCGGCCAAAGGCTTCGATCGCGCGCCGGTACTCGCCGAGGCTCGCATAGGCCTGCCCGAGCCGCTGGGTCGCCAGTCCTTCGAGGGCGCGGTCGCCGAGCTCCTGGGCGATGGCGATGGCGCGCTGGCCCGACTCGACGGCGCGCTCGGGCTGACCGGTCCACCAGAAGCACTGGGTCATATAGGCCGCCACCTGACCGAGCCTTCGCCGGTCTTGAAGCAGCTCGGCTTCGCGCTCAGCCTCGTTCAGCATGTCGGCCATGCGTCCGACGTCGCCCAGCGGGATCAGGGCATTGTGGAGATCGAAGCGCAGATCCACGGCGAGCTCACTGCGCTCCCGGCCTTCCGGCAGGTAGTTGATCGCGAAGAGCGCCTGCTCGAAGCAGGTCACGGCCTCCCGGTACGCGCTGCGCCCGGCGGCCTTGGCGCCGGCCTTCCGAAAGAGCATCACCGCCTTGCTCCAGAGGCCACCCTGCAGCGCGTGATAGGCGAGACGATCGATCTGCTCGGCCAGACGGCCCGGTGTCATCCGCTCGATGACGGAGACGAGCTTCGCGTGGAGCGCCTTCCGGTGTTCGTACAGGAGTGCGCCGTAGGCGACCTCGTGGGTCAGCGCGTGCTTGAAGGTGTACTCGAGGTCGGGGAAGAGGCTCGTCTCGTAGACGAACTCCGCCGCCTGCAGTCGAGCGAGCCCGCGGTGCAGCTCCTCTTCCGGCACCTCCTCGAGCGCCTGGAGCAAGGCGAGCGGCACGTCCTTGCCGATGACCGACGCCGACTGGAGCAGCCGCTTCTCGCTGAGCGGCAGCCGATCGATGCGGGCGGCGAGGATGGCCTGGACGGTTGCCGGCACCTGGATGGAATCGAGCGGGCCCACCGCCTCGTATCGCCCCGGCACGCCGGCGAGCGCGCCCGTCTCCACGAGTGTCCGGACGCTTTCTTCGAGAAAGAAAGGATTGCCGCCCGTCCGCTCGATCAGCAGCTGCTTCAGGGGCGCCAGGCCGGTGTCAGCGCCGAGGAGGGCGTCGAGCAGCTCCACTGCGCCGTCGGCGTGGAGCGTATTGAGCCGGATCCGGGCGTAATACGTCTTGCTGCCCCACCCGTGGCTGTACTCGGGCCGGTAGTTGACGAGCAGCGCGAGGCGGGCCAACGGCAGGCTTTCCACCAGGCCGTCCAGCAGCGCCTGCGTCTCGCTGTCCATCCACTGGAGATCCTCGAAGGCCAGGAGCACCGGCTGGATCTGGCTTTCGCGAAGCAGCAGCGCCTTGACCGCGTCGAGTGTGCGCTGCCGGCGCTGTGACGGATCGAGCCCCTGCCACCGTGGCTCATCGACGGGCACGTCGAGGAGAGCGAGGAGAGGGGCCAGCGTCGCCTCGCGCGCCGGGTCGAGGGCCAGGAGCTTGCCCGTGACCTTCTCGCGAATCTGTTTCGCCGTGTCGCGCCCCTCGATCTGAAAGTAGCCCTTGAGAAGATCGGTCACCGGCAGAAAGGGCGTGGCCTTTCCGTAGGACACGGAGCGGCTCTCCAGCACGAGCCACCCCGGCTGCGGCATCGCGTGCATGATCTCGTGGAAGAGCCGCGACTTGCCCACGCCGGGCTCGCCCACCACCGCCACCACCTGGCCGCGGCCCGACGCGGCCCGCCCCAGCGCCTCGCGCAGCTGGTCCAGCTCGGGCGTCCGCCCCACGAAGCGCGAGAGCCCGCGGCGCGCGGAGGCCTGCAGCCGTGACCGCGCCGCGCCCGCCCCGACGATCTCGTACACCTCGAGCGGAGCCTCGAGTCCTTTCACCGGCATGGGCCCCAGCGGCCGCGCCTCGACCCAACCTTCGACCAGGCTCAGTGTCGCTTCCGTCGTGAGCACCGTGCCGGGGGTTGCCATCTGCTCCATCCGGGCCGCGAGGTGGGTCGTCTGCCCGACGGCGGTATAGTCCATGTGGAGATCGCTGCCGATCGAGCGCACCACCACCTCGCCCGAGTTGAGGCCGACGCGGATCTGGATGGGGATGCCCTCCGCGCGCCGCACCTCCTCCGCGTAGCGGCGAACCGACTCCTGCATGCGCAGCGCCGCGTAGCAGGCGCGCACGGCGTGATCCTCGTGCGCGAGCGGCGCGCCGAAGAGCGCCATGATGCCGTCGCCCATCACCTGGTTCACCGTGCCTTCGTAGTGGTGGACGGCGTCCATCATGTGCTCGAGCACGGGATCGAGAAGCTTGCGCGTCTGCTCCGGATCTCGGTCGGCGAGCAGCTCCATCGAGCCCTTGAGATCGGCGAAGAGCACCGTCACCTGCTTGCGCTCGCCCTCGATGGCGGTGCGCGTGGTGAGGATCTTCTCCGCGAGGTGACGAGGCGTATACGCCTCGGGCGAGGTGAAGCGCGCCTGGGCGGCCCGCGGCGCGTCGACGGGCTGCCCGCATTGGCTGCAAAAGCGCACGCCATCCCCGAGCTCGGAGCCGCACCCGGGGCACTGACGCTGCAGTCGCGCGCCACACTGGGTGCAGAAGCGCGAGGAAGCCGGATTGTCACACCGGCAACGCGGACAATGCATGGCGACCTTTCGTGGATGCCGCCCGCGACATGCGAGCGATCGTCACGAGAGTAGCCCCCCCGGCAAGCGGGGGTCAACAACCTTGACACCTCGGAGAGGCTCGTCTACCGTTTTCGGACAATGCCGGCTCGAGAACGCGTCCCCTACGCTGTGCGACTTCTCCGAGAGCGAGTCGCCGGTCCCGGCGCTCCCGTCTTCGACCTCGTGGTGCCCGACGGTGCCGTTCATCGCATCGGGTCAGGAGCGGCGGCGCCCGCCTTCACGCTCCGCCTCACCAACGAGCGGGCGTGGCGGGCGCTGGGCTCGCTCGACGAGACGCGCATCGGCGAAGCCTACCTGCGGGGGGACATCGACTTCGAGGGTGACATGCTCGCCGCCCTCGATCTGCGGCGCTTCCTGTCCGACCGCCATCCGCTGGCCTCCATCTGGCGGTTCGTCCAACCCTGGCTCTATGGCGAGGCGGGCGCCGACAAGGCGTGGGTACCCCAGCATTACGACTACGGCAACGAGTTCTACTTCGCTTTCCTCGACCGCAAGTTCCGTCTCTACTCGCAGGCCGTCTACACCTCCGACGACGACCCGCTCGAGCAGGCGGCGCAGAACAAGCTCGACTACGTGATAGACGCCTGCCGGCTCGGTCGTGGCAGCCGCGTGCTCGACGTGGGCGGCGGCTGGGGCTCCTTCGCCGGCTACGCCGGCTCGCGCGGTGTGGACGTGACCATGCTCACCATCTCCCGCGAGCAGTATGCCTACCTCTCCGAATGGTGCGCCACCCACACGCTGCCCGCGCGGCTCTCCGCGGTGTACGAGAGCATCTTCGCCTATGCCCCCGGCGAGCGATACGACGCCGTGGTGCTCTGCGGGGTCATGGAGCACCTGCCCGACTATCCGGCGCTCTTCAAGAAGTTCGACACGCTGCTCGAGCCGGGCGGGCGTCTCTACATGGACTTCGCGGCGGGACGGAAGAAATTCGACGTGAGCGCCTTCACCTACCGCTACGTCTTCCCCGGCGATCATACGCCGGTCGTGCTGCCCGATCTCTTCGCCGCGGCCAATCAGACCGGCCTCGAGCCCGTTGCCCTCCACAACGACCGGCACAGCTATTTCCTCACCCTTCAGTCGTGGGCGCGCAACCTCGAGCGGGCGAGGCGGGAGCTGGTCGGTCGCTATGGCGAGCGGGTCTTCCGTCTGTTCCAGGTCTACCTCTGGGGCGGGGCGCACCTGCATCGGGACGGCGGCCTCGAAGCCTACCGAGCGGTTTTCCAGAAGGCGCGTGACCTGCCTTCGGCGGGCGTCGGATTGGGGGGCGGGATCGTCCTCTCAAGATAGTCGGGTATACTCTCCGGCATGCGAGTTCTCCTCGTCCATCCCAGCGCCTTGATGTATTCGGAGCTTTATCTGCGGCTCGAGCCCATCGGACTCGAGCGCGTGGCCGCGTCGATACGCGCCGCGGGTCACGAGGTCCGCCTGCTGGACCTCCAGATATTCAGTCATGACGACTATCGCGCAGAGCTGGCCGCTTTCCGGCCGCAGGCCGTCGGCTTCTCCATGAACTACCTGGCCAACGCGCCCGAGATCATCGACCTCGCCAAGGAGACGAAGCAGCGCTTGCCGGGTTGTTTCTTCATGATCGGCGGCCACAGCGGATCCTTCATCGCCGACGAGCTGCTCGAGCACGGCAACGGCGCCATCGACTGCGTCGTGCGCGGTGAGGGCGAGGTCATCGCGCCGCGGGTCCTCGAGGCCATCGGCGATCCGAAGCTTTCGACCCTTCCCGGAGTGGTGACGCTGAGCGGCCGGGGCCCTTCCCCCACCCTGCTCGAGGATCTCGACACGTTCCTTCCCGCTCGCGATCTCACGCGCAATCGGCACAAGTACTTCATCGGCGTGCTCGATCCCTGCGCGTCTGCCGAGCTGACGCGCGGCTGCCCCTGGGACTGCTCCTTCTGCAGCGCGTGGACCTTTTACGGCCGCAGCTACCGGAAGTCGTCGCCCATGAAGGCGGCGGAAGACCTGGCGGCCGTCCGCGAGCCCAATGTCTTCCTCGTGGACGACGTCGCCTTCATCCATCCCGAGCACGGCTTCGCCATCGGCGAGGAGCTCGAGCGCCGGAAGGTCAAGAAGCAGTACTACCTCGAGACCCGATGCGATGTGCTCATCAAGAACCGCGATCTGTTCAAGTACTGGAAGAAGCTCGGCCTCTTCTACATGTTCCTCGGCCTGGAAGCCCTCGACGAGGAGGCGCTCAAGCTTCACCGCAAGCGCGTCACCCCGGGGGAGAACTTCGAGGCGTTGGAGATCGCCCGCGAGCTCGGGCTGGTGGTCGCCGTCAACATCATCGCCGACTGCGACTGGGACGAGCGGCGCTTCGAGCTCGTCCGAGAGTGGGCCATGACGGTGCCGGAGGTCGTCCATCTCACCGTGGCCACCCCGTATCCCGGCACCGAGATCTGGTTCACGGAGGCGCGCCGACTCACCTCGCGCGACTACCGCCTCTTCGACGTCGCGCACGCCGTCCTGCCCACGCGCATGCCCCTCGACAAGTTCTACGCCGAGCTGGTCAAGACGCAGGAGATCCTGAACCGCAAGCATCTCGGCTGGGGCGCCATTCCCAAGTACGGCTTCCCCGCCGTGCGCGCGCTGCTGCGCGGACAGACCAACTACGTCAGCATGCTCTGGAAGTTCGCCACGATCGTCAACAAGAACCGGCAGTACGCCGACCACCAGCGACCGGTGAAATACGAGATGAGACCGCCCAAGCCCGCGGTGGCCAAGCCGAGCCCGGCGGAGCTCTTCGTCCACATGCCGGCGAAGCTCCAGAAGCCCGCCGCCACCGGCACCGCCGCCGGCTGACCGCTACGGCAGATAGAGCCGAGCGATCTGATGGTCCACGACTTCGCCGTGGGCGCTCGCGACGAAGTTCGAGGTGATGAGACCGCGGGCCCCGGCGAGGCGCCCCTCGCCTCCGGTGACGATCCACATGACGGCGCCGTGCACCCAGCCCTCCACGGGGCTCGGCCCCACCGTGCCCCGGCCGACCGTGGCAAACGACACCGCGCCGGCGCGGCCGTAGGTGATCGTTCCCTCCTCCACGAAGCTGCCGTCGGGAAACCGCTCCACGGTGGAGTCCAGCGCCGCGATGTCTCCGGCCACGGGCTCGACGCCGGCTTCGATGGCGTCGCCGCGCAGCACGGTCTTCAGGATCTGGCTCGGGGCCGTGCTCCTGGCCTGCCGCTTTGTGCTCGACTCGCCGCTCGGCCCCGCCCGTCCCCTGAACTCGAGCGCGAAGACTATCTCTCTCATGGTCGTCCCGGTGGGCGCCCCTAGAAGACGATGAGGCCCCGGCCCAGCTCGCCGGCGGCCAGCGCCCGGAAGGCTTCGTTGGCGTCGTCGAGCCCGTAGCGATGGGTGATGAGCTCGTCGATGCGGAGGCGACCGGCCAGATAGAGCTCGACGAGCTTGGGCAGGTCCTCGCGGGTGCGCGCGCCACCATAGCTGCAGCCGCGGATGACACGCTCGCCGGTGACGAGCGGTCGCACGTCCAGAGGCACGGTCGCCCCGGTGGCCGGCACGCCGATGAGCACGCAGGTGCCCCCTGGGCTCAGCGCGTCGCAGGCCTGCGCCACCGCTCGCGTGTCTCCGACGGCAACGAAGGAATAGTCCACGCCCCGGCGCGCAATCGCCTTGATGGCGGCAACGGGATCTTCCCGGGCGGCGTCGACCGCGTGGGTGGCGCCCAGCGCTCGCGCATGCTCGAGCCTCGCCGGCTTGACGTCCACGGCGATGATGGGGTGCGCCGCGACCATGCCCCCGCCCTGCACGACATTGAGCCCAATCCCCCCGGCGCCGAAGACGGCCATGCTCGCTCCGGCGGGGACGGCCGCGGTATTGATGACGGCGCCGACGCCCGTCATCACCGAGCAGCCGATCAGCGCCGCACGGTCGAGCGGCATCCGCGTGTCGATGGCAATCGCGCAGGACTCCGCCACCACGGTGCGCGAGGCATAGGTGGCGACGTGGCCATAGTGGTACACGCGCTGGCCGCGAAGCGACATGCGCGTGGTCCCATCGGGCAGGACGCCGCGGCCGGGCTGCCGGCGCTCGCAGAGATTGGGGCGGCCGATCACGCAGAAATGGCAGCGACCGCAGGTCGGCGCCCACGAGAGGATGACGTGGTCACCCACCGAGAGGCCCTGCGTGCCCGGCCCCACGGCCTCGACCACGCCCGCGCCTTCGTCGCCCAGCACGATGGGCACGGGCACACCCGCCCAGCTGCCGTCCGCGGCATGGAGACAGCTGTGGCAGACGCCGCTCGCCGTCATGCGGACGGCGACTTCTCCCGCTCGCGGCGCCTCGAGATCCAGCTCCTCCGTCCTGAGCGGCTTGCCCTGCTCGAACAGCACCGACGCGCGCATAGACGCCTCCCCCGGGTCAGCCCGCGTACCGGATGCGGGGATCGAGATACCGGTACAGCAGGTCCACTCCCAGATTGATGGCCATGAACAGGATGGCGATGAAGAGAATGGTGCTCTGGGTCACCGGATAGTCCCGCTGGTAAATCGACCAGAGCACGAGCCGGCCCACTCCCGGAAGCGTGAAGACCTCCTCGACGACCACCGTCCCGCCCAGCAGGATGCCCGCCTGGAGCCCGGCCACCGTCACCACCGGGATGAGCGCGTTCTTCAGCGCATGCTTCAGGATCACCACGCGACGGGCGAGCCCCTTGGCCGCCGCGGTGCGCACGTACTCGGAACGCAGCACGTCGAGCATGCAGGCGCGCGTGGTGCGCGCGATATTGGCGGCGCTCGCCGTGCCGAGACACACGACGGGCAGGAGCATGATGGTCAGGTTCCGCTTCGGATCCGTGAAGAAGCCGACCCACACGATCGGAGGCATCCAGCGCAGGTAGAGGGAGAAGAAGAGGATGAGCATCGTCCCCTGCCAGAAAACGGGGATGGACAGCCCGAAGAGCGTGCCCACCCGCGCGACCTGATCGACCGCGCGGTCCCGCTGTATCGCGGACAGGACCCCGGCGGCCATGCCGAGGGCCAGCGCGAAAGCGACGGAGAGGAGCGTCAGCTCGAGCGTCACGGGCAGGCGCTCGAGGATGAGGCTCATCACGGGCTTGCCGGTGCGCCACGACGTGCCGAGATCGCCGTGCGCGAGTCGGCCGATCCACGCCAGGTACTGTGTGTACCACGGCTGGTCGAGACCGAAGAAGCGCTTCAGCTGCTCGACCATCTCTTTGCTGACCACGGCGTCGGCACCGATCATCTGCTCGACCACGGTGCCCGGCACCAGGCGCAGCATCAGGAAGACCAGCACGGTCAGCCCGACGAGCGTCACGCCCATCGAGTACAGCCGCACCGCGAGGTAGCGGCCCATGTGCTCTCGCGCGGCCTCGACGCTCCCCGCTCAGGCTCGGTCGAGCCAGACGTCCTCGAAGTTGTAGAGCAGCGTGGTCGGGTGCTGCTTGAAGCCCTTCACGGACGACTGGGTGAAGTCGATGCGCTCCGCCGAGAAGAGCCAGAGATGCGGCACGTTCTCGAGAATCATGATCTGCACGCGGTCGTAGATCTCCTTGCGCTTCTTCTGGTCCATGGTGCGCCGGCCCAGCTCGAGCGCGGCGTCCAGCTCGGGCACGCTCCAGGAGTTCCAGTTCTGCCCCTTGGTGGAGTGGAGCGCGCGGAAGAAGGCGGTGTCGGGATCGGCGTAGCCCGGCGTCGAATTCATCGTCATGTCGAAATCGTGGGCGAGCCACCGCTTGATCCAGATCGCGTATTCCACGTTCTCGATCTCGGCGTTGATGCCGATGCGCTTGAGCTGAGAGGCGACCACGGGGGCGCCCGACACCATGGTCGGGAAGGTCGGGATGACGAGGAGCTTGACGGTGAAGCCGTTCGCCTGGCCGGCGTCGGCCATGAGCTTCTTGGCCTTGTCCACGTCGGCCTTGTAGTAGCGCATCCACTGCTCTTCCGGAAGCTGCCACTGCTTCATGGGCTGGGTCGCCGGCGCGGTGAGGCGGCCGAAGCCGGACGCGGCGACGCGCATGACCTGGCTGCGGTCCACCGTCCAGGAAATGGCCTGACGCACCCGCACATCCTTGAGCGGCCCGCGGCTGGCGTTGATATTGAGGTAATCGTAGCCGAGGCGCGACGAGCGGTATCCGGTCAGCGTCTTCTCGTCCTTGAGGAGGTTGAAGTTCTTGTTGTCCTCGAGGAAGGCGTGATGGATCTGGCCCGTCCGGAGCGCCGCCACGATATTGGCTTCGTCCGGGATCACCCGCAGGGTGAGCGCGTCCACGTAGGGCTGCCCCTTGCGGAAGTAGTAGGGGTTCTTCTTGAGCACGAGCTGCTGCTCCACCTTCCAGTCCTCGAGCATGAACGGACCCGTGCCCATCGCCGCCTTGTTGAGATCGCCGTACTTCTTGACGCCGGCCTCGCTGATGATGAAGCCCCAGAAGCCGCCGAGCGCCGCCAAGAGACCGGCGAAGGGCTCCTTGGTGACGAACTTGATGGCGTACTTGCCGGCGGGCTCGACCTTCTCCACCGCGATGAAATCCGACTTGCCCGGTGAGACTTCGAAGAGCCGGTCGAACGTGTACTTGACGTCGGCGGAGGTCATCTCCTGGCCGTCGTGGAACTTCACTCCCTGCCGGAGCTTGAAGGTCCATGTCAGTCCATCGGGGCTGATCTGCCACGACTCGGCCAGCTCGGGGGTGACGTTCATGTCGGCGTCGAGGCGGACGAGCTGGCTGTACATCATGGGCGAGCGCCGGCTGCGGGACAGCGCGGGCACGAGCTGCGGGTCGAGGCCGGTGGCCTCGGTGGTCTGGGCCGAGATGAAGCTGCCTCCCGGCTTGGGGGTCTGCGCGAAGGCCGGCGTGCCCACGGACAGGGCGCCGAGCGCGGCGCCGCCGATCTTCAAGAGGTCCCGGCGGCTGAGGCGAGTGAGATCGGAGCGTCCGCGATCGGTCGTCATCGGTATGCCTCCCGTGTATCGTCGCTACTGCGAGTTGGGGTCAAGGACATCGCGCAGACCGTCTCCGAGCAGGTTGAAGGCGAGCACGGTCACCATGATGGCGATGCCGGGAAAGACGGAAATCCAGGGCGCGGTCTCCAGATAGGTCCGCCCCTCGTTCAGCATATTGCCCCACGACGGCGTGGGCGGCTGGGCCGAGAGGCCGAGGTAGCTCAGCGAGGCCTCGATCAGCACTGCCTGCGAAAAGGCCACGGTGCCCTGGACCACGAAGGGCGAGAGCACGTTGGGGAGCACGTGCTTGAGAGCCACCACCAGCCGCGTGGCGCCGAGGGCGCGGACCGCTTCCACGTAGTCCTTCTCCCGCTCCGCAAGAACCGGGCCCCGCATCACGCGGGCAAAGATCGGCGTGTAGACGATAGCAATGGCGAGGACGGCGCTGTTCACCCCCGGCCCACGCATGGCCGCCACGCCCACCGCGAGCAGGAGCCCTGGAATGCTGAAGAAGACGTCCATCACGCGGTTGATGCCATTGTCCCAGGCGCCGCCAGTGAACCCGGCACCGAGACCGAGCGCGCCCCCCACGAGCATGGACCCTCCGATCGAGACGAGCGCGACGGACAGCGAGATGCGCGAGCCGTAGATGACCCGGCTCAGCACGTCGCGGCCCAGCCGGTCCGTGCCGAACCACGCCTTGTGGCTCGGCGGGGCTTCGATCAGCTCGAAGTTCGGATCATCGGGCGCGTGCGGCGCGATCACATGAGCGAAGATCGCGACACCGACCACCAGCAGGGCGACGATGGCGCCGGCCACCACCACCCCGCTGCGCGCGACGCGACGCACGCGCCTGCCCCACCGGACGCCCTGAGTCCAGTCCGGCCGAGCGGCGATCGCGTCGCTCACGCGGGTCCGAACGTCGAGAGAACGGCGCCGGGCACGCTCATGGGCAGGAACCTAGCACACTCGCGAGCCGAGTGGCCGCCTACGGCAGCGTGCAGGACCCGAAGATCGCGAACGATCCGTCGTCCTCGACGACCGAGCCGCCCCACCGCCCGGTTTCCGAGCCGATCACCATGTTCCACGCCTTGCCGTTCTCGACACCCTGGAGCATGAGCTGGCCATCGAC
>Ga0335070_10002417_pt1 | contig 21722 bp, 17 predicted proteins | sample Lox_Sample_13_FD_206722 | JGI IMG/M metagenome (GOLD analysis project Ga0335070, IMG submission 206722) | Soil microbial communities from Loxahatchee National Wildlife Refuge, Florida, United States - Lox_Sample_1.3 | ecosystem: Environmental > Terrestrial > Soil > Wetlands | place: USA...
GCCGCGCGAACCGCCCGCGCGTTCGTCTACTGCTTCGGCTCCTCAATCGTGACAATCCGGTCGCCCTGCACGTCGTGCAGCACCTGCCGCACGCCGCTGGGCCAGCGCACCTCCAGCTCCTTCACGCGCGCGTTCATCCCCAGCCCGAAGTGTACCCGGCTGTCGCTGGAAGACGCATACCCCACCGAGGTCGTGACCTCGTTCCACTGCGAACGGCCATCCTCGGTGGTGATGCGCACCTGAGCTCCGATGCCCATGCGATTGCTTTTCGTGCCCACAATCTTCAGCAGCAACCAGTGGTTCGCTCCGCCGGTAATGTTGTGGAAGATGCGCGCGGGCCCCCCCAGCGCCGTAACAACCATGTCGATCCGGCCGTCGTTATCGAGGTCGCCGAAGGCCACGCCGCGATGGGCAGCGGCGGTCTGGAAATCGGCGCCGGCGGTTGCGCTGACGTCCTCGAACTTATCGCCGCCAAGATTGCGGAAGACGGCGTTGGGCTCGGGGTACTTGCGGCTGGGAGTCAGCAGGCTGATGTTGTCCAGGACATTCGCCCGCGCCACGAACAGGTCCTTCCAACCGTCGTTGTCGAAATCCATGATGCCGTTGCCCCAGCCCGACATCTCGATGGTCTTCCGCGCAAGTCCGCTCGACACGGTCATGTCCACGAAGTCACCCTTGCCGCGGTTGATGTACAGAGGAAAGGTCTCGTGTTCGACGGCGGTGTGCCAGATGTCCGGCAAGCCGTCATTGTTCACATCACGAAAATCGGAGCCCATGCCGGAAAGCGGCGTACCGTCAGGTGAGTAGGCGACCCCGGCCTGCACGCCGACCTCTTCGAAGCGCTTGCCGCCCAAGTTGTGAAACAGGAAATTCTGTGTCGTGTCGTTGGCCACGAAGGCGTCGAGAAAACCGTCGCCATCGTAGTCGGCAAACGCCACACTCATGCCCTTGCCGAAATGTTCGGCGATTCCGGTTTCCTTCGACACATCGGTGAACGTGCCGTCGCCGTTATTGCGATACAGCGTGTTGTGCAGCGGCGCGTATTGCTTGGGATGGCAATAGGCGCGCACTCCGCTCTTCACGGCGCAGTATGGGTCCTTGTTGGGCTCCCACTTGCAGTAGTTCACCACAAACAGATCGAGCAGTCCGTCATTGTTGTAGTCGAACCACCCGGCTGCCACCGACCACATCTTCCTGCCGTCGAGATCAGCACCGGCCAGCCCGGCTTTCGCCGTCACATCGGTAAATGTTCCATCGCCGTTGTTGTGGAACAGTTGGTTCCCGGTGACGTTGGCCAGGAACAAATCGGGCCGCCCGTCGTTGTCATAGTCGCCGACCGCGACTCCCATTCCGTAACCCGCTCCCGCTACGCCGGCTTTCTCGGTGACGTCGGTAAATGTTCCATCGTGGTTGTTGTGATACAGGCGGTTCCAGTACTCCGGCGAGGTTTTCTGGAGCGACGGGATCTCGGCACCGTTGACGAAATAGATGTCGAGATAGCCGTCGCCGTCGTAGTCGAACAAGGCGACGCCCGCCACCATGGTCTCCACCTGGTTCTTGTTGGGCGTGGGAAAGTTGTGGGTGACGAAATGCACCCCCGCCTTCTGCGCAATGTCCTCGAAGCGAATGGGGTGCGCCTCCGTAGAGGCAGAATTTTGAGCACAACTTGAATTACTGCAAGCGAAGATCAGGGCCAGTAGGGAAACTGCCGCGCTACACGAAGCCAGTCGCACGCCGGGCTTGCCTCTCTGCAAGTTCGATCAAGTGTCGATTGTAACTGCCTTGGCCGACCTGCTGGGTAACAAAGGGCGGCCGCCACTCCCCCGGCTTGTGGACGGATGCAGAGTCACCTGCAATCGTGAGATCTGCGACGTGTCGGGCAGGGCCTAGGTAGCGGCCCCGACCGCGCTGCCCGGGAAGACGTATCCTGCGACTTTCCCCAATGCTTCCACGCCGCGCACCTCGTCGTCGAGCAGCGGCACCACGGCGCGGACATTATCGAAGTCGCGCCAGATTTCTTCCATGTAGCCGTCCTGCATGGCTACGCGGTTGCGCACAAATTCCGGCGAATCCGCCTTTACCTGGTCTTTCTGGATGACCATGTTCACCACCACTCCGCCAACCGGAATGCCGAAATCGTGAAACCAGTTGATGAACCGCTTGATGACCGCGATCGGCAGCGCTTCCGGCAGCGTGACGAAGAAAAACGCTGTCTGCTCGACATCCGTGAGAAGTTCCTGCGCGTGGCCGATGCGGTCGCGGAAAGTTACGAGGTATTCCATCAGCGGGTCTTTCTCTTTCTTCTTGGTGAACGACAGCAGTTCGCGCAGCGTCTGCGCCTCCTCGCGCGACTTCACCATCTTGTTCACCCACAGCGAGTACACCTTACTCATGCCCAGCAGGCGGCGGGCGTTGGCGGTGGGGGCGGTGTCGAAGACGTAGGCGTCGTACTCGTTCTTGAACATCAGGTCCACCATGTTCTCGAACATCGCCGACTCTTCGAACGCCGGATTCATGGTCGCGCTCTCCACGAAGGCATCCGCCTGCGTCGAAACTTCCGCAAACTTCAGGAACCAGCGGATCTTGGTCTTGATGTCCTGCTTTGAGCGTTCGATGGTTTCCTTGGTGTCGATCTCGTAGGCCCACAGGTTCGGCACGCCCTTCACCGCAATGGCTGAGCCATACACGTTCTGGTCAAGCAGCCCGCTCAAGCTGTGCACCGGGTTGGTCGAGGCCAGTATGGTGCGCTTGCCCTGTTGCGCCAGGTGCAGCGCGGTGACTCCCGCCATGACCGTTTTGCCCACGCCGCCCTTGCCGCCAAAGAACAGGAACTTCAGTTTGGGATGGGCCGCAACATATTCCGTGAAGCTCTGTTTCATCTGCGTCATGGTTCGCTCACCTTCCCCCATTTCCGTACATGATTTCGGCCAGCTTCTCGATCATGGGCAGTCCGGTGACGTCGCGTTCCAACTCCGGAACACGCCCGATGACATCTTTGCCGAATACCTTGTCGATCTTCTGCAAGTATTCGCCCTGCATGCTCAGACGGTTCTTGAGGTACGGCGGTATGTCCTGCCCGGCGAGGCTGGCCGGAAGCACGCGGTTGACTACGTATCCCGCAATCGGCACGTCGAACTTCGAGAACAGTCCCGCCGCCTTCTCGGTATCCAGGATGATCATCTCCTCCGGCACCACCACGAAGAAGAAGGCCGTCTTATGTTTATCGGTCAGGATGCGCGACGACTGGTTAATGCGGTCCTTGATGTATTGCAGTTCAGTCAGGATGTGGTCTTCTTCCGTGGTCTTCTGGCGCTTAATGCGCGCCACCATCTCTTCATGCTCGCGCATCTCCTGGCGCAGGCGAGTGATGCGGTTGATCCACTCGTCATACACCTTGGCCATCGACAGGTAGTACAGTGCGTGTCCGAGCGGCACCAGATCGTAGATGTAATAGTCGTACTCCCCACCCACCACGATATCGACCACCGCATCGAAGATGGCAGACTCTTCCATCGCCGGTTCCGCCGATGCCGCCTGAATGTACTGCTCGATCTCTTCCGGCACCGACTCGAGGCCGTACATGTCGAGGATCTTCTTGCGGATCTGGTCCTGATATTCGTGGATGTGGCGGTCGGCGTCCACCTCCTGGGCGTAGAGGTTGTGCATGATTTCAACCGCGCCCTTGCCGAAGATGTCGCGCTGAAAGATGTCGCTAAGCGACGCTTGCGGATCGACGGAAAACACCAGCACCTTGTGTCCGGTCTGCGCCAGCCAGTAGGCCGTGGCCGCCGAAAAGGTTGTTTTGCCTAATCCACCCTTGCCGCCGAACATGATGTAGCGGCGGTCCTTGTTATTCTCAAAAGTATCCCGTAACGACATGAACAGTCCTCGTGGCCAGCACGGATGACGATGAAGGGTGCCGCCGGTTTAGAACATCGCGTCCGATACGTCCTTTTCACGCAGCATGCGCCGCTTCCATGTGGAGATGTTGGGCACCACGTAGGGCAGCAGCCGCAGCGAGTAATAGGGCGGCAGGATGGGTACCCCAATGAGGTCGCCCATAGTGATGAGGATGAAGAGGTGCTCCATGCTGGCGCGGGTGCGCATAGCGTAACGCGACATGTCATGCGCGCTCATGCCGTAGGCAATTTCCTTTATCTTGCCGAATAGGCCAAGCTTCTCTTTGGGTTCGTCTTTCTTGGTGGGATCGTCTGGCATATCGTTTGACTCCATTTGATCTTCGTAGTCCGCAGCGGCTCGTTCACACGCCGTGCAGATGAAACTCTTCCTTGTCGGAGACGTCGCGTTCGCGCATCACTCGCCGCTTCCAACTGCCAATCAGCGGTACGGTGTAGGGCACGATCCGTAACGCATAAAGCGGCGGCATCACCGGAATCCCGAGCATATCACCCATGGTCAGCAGCAGAAACGCGGTCTCCAGTTCGCCCCGCGCCTCCCGCGCCTGCTGCTCGAACTCGAAGCCATACATGCCGTACACGAAGTCGCGCACGGCGTCGCGCCAGGTTCGTTTCTTCGGCATGGTGACTACAGCCATGGAATAACCGCGTCGTCTCTGTTGTCTGTACAATGATGGCCGTCACGGGTCCGACTCGTCCGCGAAATCAATGTCACCTCAGCTCGCCGTCTTCATCGTAGTGGTGCTCGCCATCGTCGGATGGTTTGCCCTCGGCACGCACCTGAACATCCGCAAAGGGCACCGCTACCTCGAGTGGCTGCAAGCCGGACTGCCTCTGGCCGGCGAGAAAACTACCCTGCACTGGCTGGGCTCTTCCGTCGTGCAGCTCAAGATCGACAAGGCCCGCGAGCCTTTCCGCCGCGTGGAAGTGCTGGTTGTGCTGGAACCCCGCGACGTTCCTCCGCTCTGGCTGCTCTCGCGCTTGCGCGGGCGGCGCGACCTTCTGATCGTCCGCACCGAGCTGCGCTTCGTTCCCAGGTCGCAATTTGAAATTCTCGATCGCCAGGCCTGGTCAACCCAGGCTGTCGAGCGTGACGTGCTCCAACTACAGTGGCAGCTGACACCGTCAGGCGACCTGCCGTTTCAAGTTTACGCGCTGACGCCCCTGGCCGGCACCGCCGACCTGATCGCCGAGGTCACACATCCCGAGCTGCAACTGGTACGTATCGGAGCGCGCCGCACCGCCAACGCCCTCGAGGTGCAGTGGCGGCTTCCCTCGCGTCCGCTAACCTCTTCACGCACTGTCTTCGAATCGGTCCACCGTCTGGCCCGCCGCGTCTAGCGCGTCACTCCACTAATCCGCCGCCATACTCGCGGCTGCCGGCTTTCCCGCGCGGCCCCAGGCGCGCCACGCGTCATAGGCGATCACCGCCGCGGCTACGAACAGCAAAGTGGCCACCACGATCATCGCCATTGCGCCCAGCATGTTAATCGTCTGCGATGCGATCCTCGGGTTCGACAGGATGCTGGCGTACAGGTTGTAGCCAGTCACGATGATCGCCGCCATGGTGGTGATGTACATGAACAGCATCGGCCAGAACGCGTAGCGCGGGCTCCGTCCTATCGATTTCAGCCACAGGCTGACGATAAGCAGGCTCAGTGCCGCCATCAACTGGTTAGACGCGCCGAACAGTTGCCACAGATAGATCCACGTTCCACTGAGGACCAGCAGCAAAGTCAGTCCCATGGACACGAAAGCAGCGATGTGCGGGTTCTTGAAGCCCAGCCACACGTCGCCCAGCCACTCGCCCAGCGTCACTCGCATCACGCGGAACACGAGCTGCACCATGGTGAGCACGATGACCACGAAGACGCCGAAGCCCAGCGCAGTGCCGTACGCCTGCTGGATGCCGCCGAAGGTCACGAGTCCCAGCAGCTTGCCGACGCCGTTTGCGAACGCCCCGGCGCCTGCACCGCCGGCAATCGAAATTGCCACCAGCGAAAGCAGCGCCAGCGCGTTCTCCGTGAACATGCCGCCGCCGCCCACCGGTAGCGCGTCCGTCTCGTACTCAAGTTGACGCGCGGTACCGATGGAGCCCACCAGCGAATGCCAACCCGAGATGGCGCCGCAAGCGATGGTCACAAAGAGCATCGGCCAGATCGGCTGGATCGCGGGCAGCGTCTGAATGATCTGCCCCGCGGCGTCCTTTGCCTGTGTCATCGGCACCCACGCGGCAAACACTTTTGACTGGAACGTCACCGCCTGATCCATTGCCGCGTTTCCCAACATCCCGCGGATTCCCGCGACCACAGCGCCCAGGGCCGAGAATCCAATGGTGAGAAAGGTTACCCAGAAGCCGATGTAGTTCGTCGGCTGGGCAAAGCGCCAGATGGGTAAGACCGTGCCCAGATACGAGAAGGCGAAGATAAACACGCACCAGAAAATGAACGAAGGCAACATCTTGATCGCGCCGCCGGAGTCCACATACTTCGGAACAATCTTGCCGTCGGCGTTGACCATGGTGGTTACCAGTCTGGGGTCGGCCCGGGTCGGATCAACCACTGTGTAAAGCGGCTTGCCGCCCGTGATCTGGTTAATGACGTCGTTGACTTTCTCTACCACCGAGTTGACCGGGCCGCCGAATACCACGGCCGCGCCAGGCTTGCCATCGGGTGTCGTTCCCTTCACCGTCATCATGCCCTTCGCGCCCAAGGCCATCGCCCCCATGGTCAGCCCCACCGCCAGGACCGTGGTCACGATCAGGTCCATCTTCCAGCGGTACAACATCTGCCCCATGAGAATGCCCATGATCGCCAGCATGACGATGCCGAACGGCACGTCCGCCCGCGGATCGAAGATGCCAGCCATGATCCCGACGAACGCTCCCGCCAGCAGCAACAGATAGAAGAAGATGAACACGAACAGGATGACGCGGGCGCGCGGCGCAATCAGCCGGTGGGCAATGGCCGACAGCGAGTTGCCGTCGTTGCGCACCGCTACCATGATGGCCGAGTAGTCGCTCGCCCATCCCAGGAAGGTCACGCCCAGCGTTAGCCACAGCAGTGAGGGCAGCCACCCCCACAGCGTCACCGCGGCAATCGGGCCAACGATGGGCCCGGCAGCGGCGATGGATTTGAAGTGATATCCGTACAGCACATTGCGGCTGGTGGGCATGAAGTCCACTCCATCCATGTACATGCGTGCCGGCGTGGCCTTCTTCGCATCAGGCTGGATTACGGTTTGGTCGATGTGCCGAGCATAGGTGGTGTACCCCAGCCAGATCATGACCGCGCCGAGTATCGCGATCACGGGTGCTGACATGGGACGATTCGTGAGAGCATAGCCTCCGCCGACAAGAATTGGGAGGGCTACGAGAACCAGCATCCAAAGCCGGTTTTTCATGCCGGACCTCCTAACAGGAAGTAGGCCTAGGTTGCGAACCGAGGTTGAAACAGGACACAAATCCTATGCAGAATTCAACCGCGTGCGCGCTGCAGCAAATAGTACAGCAAGTAAGCATTCTCGTTAAGCAAGTTCTGTTCTGTGAGATTCGTCACTCAGCACGGTGATAGCACTTTCGGGAGGGTCCCTTGCGCTAAGCATGCGGCTCCCGCACCCAACGAACCGGAAGCACTCTTGCGGCCGCAGGTGCTGCATGCCATCGCTTGATCTCGATCCTGTCCGCATACCGTGTGACGAGAATGCGGCGCGGGACTCATGTTGGGTTAGGTGAGGGAAGTCTGGGTCGCTCCTCCGGATGGACCGCGCTTGTACTGTGCTTCCCGTTGACTTGTCTCCAGGCACAGCCTAGGATTTGCCACGGAGTAAAGGAAGGGAATTTTTGTCTCGCAAGGGGAACCAAGTGGTTGGCCAAAGCACGGTTGTTGGCCAGATGCTGGGCCACTATCGGATTCTGGAAAAAATTGGTTCCGGCGGCATGGGCGAGGTGTACCGCGCGCAGGATGAGCGCCTTGACCGCGAAGTAGCCATAAAATTCCTGCCACCCGAGTCCTTCAGGAAGCGCACCTCACTCAAGCGCCTGCAGATTGAAGCCACCGCCCTGGCGCGGCTGAACCACCCCAACATCTGTACCATCTACGACGTGGACGAGCACGACGGGCGGCTTTTCATTGTCATGGAGTTGCTCGTGGGCGACACTCTCGCGGAACGCATCGCGGGCCGGCCGCTTCGCCTCGACGAGCTGCTCGAGCTGGCCATCCAGATTGCCGACGCCTTGGAGACGGCGCATGCCAAGGGAATCGTGCATCGCGATATCAAGCCCTCCAACATCTTCGTGGTCGGACGTGGCCAGGCGAAGATTCTCGACTTCGGCTTGGCGAAGGTGGCACCCCGGCGGGGCGGCCCATCGAGTGCCGTCACCGTGGACCGCCTGACCAAAGAAGGGGCGCCGATCGGCACCATCGCTTACTTGCCGCCGGAGCAGGCGCGAGGCGAGGAGGTGGACGCGCGCGCCGATTTGTTCAGTTTCGGTTTGGTGCTCTACGAGATGATGACGGGCCGTCCGGCCTTCTGCGGCAACACCTCGGCGACGATCTTTGACGCGATCCTGAACCAGGAGCCGATTCCGCCTACGCGTCTGAATCCCGGCTTGCCGCGCGAGTTGGAGCAGATCCTCAGCCGAGCCCTGGAAAAGGACCGCGAGCTGCGCTACCAGACCGCCGCCGACCTGCGTGCCGATCTCAAGCGACTGAAGCGCGACCTCGACATGGGGCGGCTGCGAGCCGGCAGGGTCTCGGGTTCGCGCGACACTCCCCGCCGCGAACCTAGGGCGACGGCTAGGGGGATCAAGGCAATTGCTGTCCTGCCGTTGGCGAACCTCGCGCGCGATCCGGAGCAGGACTATTTTGTTGACGGGATGACCGAGGCGCTCATCACCGACCTCGCGCAAATCGGGGCCCTGCGCGTTATCTCACGCACCTCGGCCATGCGCTACAAGGACAGCGACAAGGCGCTTCCCGAGATCGCGCGCGAGCTGAACGTGGACGGCTTGGTAGAAGGTTCCGTCTTGCGCGCGGGCGATCGCGTCCGCATCACCGCGCAATTGATCCACGCCGCCACCGATCAGCATCTCTGGGCCAAGAGCTATGATCGGGAGGTCAGCGACATCTTGACCCTGCAGAGCGAGGTGGCGCGCGCCATCGCGGAGGAAGTCGAAGCCAAACTCACGCCACAGGAGCACGCCCGGCTAGCGCGCGTGCGCAAGGTCAATCCCGCCGCGCACGAAGCGTATCTGAAGGGCAGGTTCTACTGGGCTCGTGCCACCGAAGAGGCCGTCCGCAAGAGCATCGATTACTTTCAGGAGGCGGTAACCAGGGACCCCAGCTACGCCCTCGCCCATGCCGGCCTCGCCGACGCCTACAACCAGCTTGCCAACCCCATTCTGGAAATCGTGCCCCAGGGCGTCATCATCCCCAAGGTGAAAGCCGCCGCGACCAAGGCCCTTGAGCTCGACGACACCCTCGCCGAGGCGCACATCAGCATAGGGCGAATCAAGTTCTACTACGACTGGGATTGGGCGGGCGCGGAGAAGTCCTTCCGCCGCGCCATCGAGCTGAATCGCAATTACCCCTTCGCACACTACATGTATGCCCTGCTCCTCAGTGCCATGAAGCGGCACGCAGAGGCTATCCAGGAGGGGACGCTGGCCCTGGAGTCCGACCCTGTTGCGCTGCTGGTGAACGGCGTTGCCGGTCTCATTTACTGCTTTGCCGGAGACTTCGCCAGAGCCGAGGAGCAACTACGCAAGACGCTGCAACTTGATCCCAACTTCATGTTTGCGCACTGGATTCTGGGCGGACTTTGCCTGGTGCCGCTGGAGCGTCACGACGAGGCCATCGCCGAACTACAGAAGGCCATCGCCCTGTCGGAGAACGTCGCTCATCCCCGAGGGCTCCTCGGATACGCCTACGCGAAAATGGGACGGACCGACGATGCTCGGCGCGTGCTCGACGACCTGGAGGAACTCGCCAGGCGACGCTATGTTTCGCCCATATCGAAGGTGTTCATCTACGGCGGTCTCGGCGATGAGCGCTTGTTTGAGGCGCTGGAGGAGGCCTATCAGCAGCGCTCTTCGTCGCTGGTTTGGGGAATGGTCTTTCCCCAGTGGGACGAATGGCGGGCCCAGCCACGTTTCCAGGACGTGCTGCGACGGATGAACTTCCCCGCTTTGGGAGCGACAAATTCCACGGCCAAGTGAATGATGGCGCAAACGTGCGGTTGCGCCCGCGCTCGCCACGCAACCCGCCCGTTACGCAGCTCTCCTCGAACACCACCGACCATCCCGCACACTCCAGGTCCGCCGCGACGGTTACTCTTATACTTCTGCAATTTCCCGAGTGGGGCGAAAAATTCCTCCCTGTGATTGTTTTGTGCATTAGCCCGGATAATTCACCAAGCTGAAAGTGCGAAAAGCCTCTTGTGCTACAAACAGGTTGTAAAGACAGTGTTTGCAGCGAGACAAGAGGCTTCCGCGTGAATGACGATAACACGGCACAGTGTTTGTTGTTCCCCGACATTTTTCCCAAGCGCGTGGTGGCTCGGTTTGACCAGCGGCAGGGCAGTTCCGACGGCGGCGCTGCTGCTGAAGGCGGCCGACCGGCGCTACGGATTGATCGCCTGTCTGGCCTCCTGTCTGCGGGACGAGCGGCAGGCGGGCAAGATCGATCACACGTTGGAAGAGTTGCTGGCGCAGCGCGTGTTCGCCATCGCCTGCGGCTATGCCGACGCCAACGACGCCACCCGCTTGGGCAGCGATCCGATTCACAAGCTTTTGCTGGGTCGCGATCCGGTGGCGGGCAAGGATCCGGCCTCGCAGCCCACGCTGTCGCGCTTCGAGAATGCCATCGACACCAAAGAACTCTATCGCTTGAGCGCGGCGCTGGCGGCCAGCGTGATCCAGCGCCGTGCCCAGCGGTTGCGGCATCGCGTACGCCGCGTGGTGGTCCATCTGCCGGCCGCGTCCCCGTTTCTCCCGACCTTCCGCAAAGTGGCGCTGGCGCTCGGAGCTTTGTCCGGCTAAGCCGCTGCTCGCCCTCTCGTGCAAAACATTTCTCCGCTGAATTCGGCGGAGCCATGTCCGGAATCGGCCAAGAGGCATGTGGCACTGGCTGGGAAGATTCAAACGCCGTCCTTGGCGGATGGCACTCGCCCCCACACTGTCCTTAGACCGCTTGCTCTCGTGCGAGTCGTCGGTCAAATGTGTGTTCACGAATAATCCGGGATCGGCGCGGGGGTAGCGCAGCCAGATGCGGCGGGCGCTGAGGCGCACCTCGGCGGCGATCTTGAGCAGCCGCAGTCGAATAGTGTTCACCTGGGCGCGCGCCCACGCGGTGCCCGCCAAGGCCAGACGCCGCAGAGCGTGCAGCAGCACATAGGCCAACGACGACAGGTACAGCCGCAACTGATTGGCGCGCAGGGTGGCGGTGCTCATGCCATCGGCGAACAGGCTGAGCTGCTCCTTGATGCGGTTTCCATCTCCCCGCGAGCGCAGTAAAGCTGTTCATAGAGAGCGCGTGCCTCCCACTCTGTGGGACTCAGCGAAGTCACCACGCAACGCGGGTTGGGGCCCTGGTCGAGATACTCGGCCTTGGCCACCACGCGGCGGGCGCGTGACCAACTCTGGCGCGTCTGATAGGAGAACCCGCCGAAGACACGGGCGGCGTGCTGCGTTTACTGATGCTGGCTCTGGGCCGCGGCCATTCAGTCCGGTGTCCAGTTGCGGAGTCAGTGGCGGAATACACCGCGGCCTGTCGAAGTCAGGTTGCCGGTATCGACTACAAGCTTGGCTGCAAATTCTGGATCGCCCGTTAACGCCATCGCGAACCAGTACAACTCCTCCACGTCATCGGGCGCCGGCGATTCAGTGTGGAGAGCCACATAACGCCTTGAGCCTTGATGTCGTTTTGTAGGGTTTTGGTGCGGGGTCTTCATATATGAGTTTCTCCTTCAAGTACGGCGTTTGATGGTTGCCTGCTCGGTCGGCATCGTTGGGCATGCCCGCTGGTTCCGTGATGCCCGGGATGAGAACTTGCCGGAAGTTCGCTTTCCACCGGTAATTGCAGCCGTTCGCAAACATGGTGCGAGTATGCCGATTCGGCGGTGAACGTCACGCCGATCTCCTTGAACCACAACAGAACTTCTTCTCCAACCGCATCGACGTAATTGACCTCCGACAAATCCACGACTAGCTTCGAGGGAAGTGGGGAGTCCCCGATCAGCGTTCGGGCGTGCTCGGCAAAGTCTCGGACGAACCGGCCCTCCATTCGCAGCTTCATGCAGTCGGGAAGCTCATAGAATTCCATGCGCAACATCTTGGTCTCCATTTCTACCTGGGCTTCTCAGCCCTGCACTGTGTCATTGCAGATGGTTTGCCAGACTAAGAACGCCGCAACTCATTGAAACTACTGGAGAGAAACGGAACCACGACTGAAGATGCCGAGTCCTCATGCGGGCACTGCCGCAATTCTGGCAACGACCGTCAGAGAATCAGAGTTGGATTCGCGCGCAGATGATCGATCCACCAGCGGACGACGCCGCGCGGGCTTTAGCGCTTTTTTCGGAGCACGTCCTGCAACATCATCGCGTCCAAGCTCAGTTCGGCCACCAGTTGCTTCACGCGCGCATTCTGCACCTGCAGTTGCTTCATCTGCCGCACCTGATGGACGCTTTGCACGACTTCAGACCGCCCATCACGATGGCAAACTTCTCTTCCGCGGATCTGTGAACTCTCGGTCGTCTTCCCATCTCTCACCTCCCGGCGGAGGCCCTGAACCATAGCGGGCACTCCGAAAGGGCGCTGTTTCTTCCCGTCCGGCTTCGGTATATACACCCGCCGCACGGGGAGCGGTCGATAGGTTCGACTCTTCAGCTCCTGCGTCAGTTCGTCCAACCATCGTTCCGCGCCATACGCCTCGATGTCCTCGAACGTCTGATCGTCTACTCCGGCTGCGCCGCCGTTGGCCTTGCAGCATGCATAGGCGAATGTCAAAACGTCCTTGCGGTACACCTTGTCGTACAGCGCATAGAAGCGAAAGTCAGGCGACTTCTTCGCTTTGTCGTGTAACGCTCTCTGTAACTTCTGAACGCTTTCTGGGGTTGCTAGGCTCACCGCCAATCCCTCCCTCATCGTCACTCCTTGCGTTTGCTTCCAACTGAGGCCCCTTCCCTCCACCGGCGTTACCCAGCTTCCTCGGCACTATGGGCCTCCCCGACACCCCACACGGCCCGGCCTAGCTCTCACGAGTTGCCGGTTGATCCCAACTGCAATCACCGCTGGGGCTTCCCGTGTTGCGTCTGGTCCCCTTTTGCATACATGCCATCGCCACTACCCCGGCAGGTTCAACAGAACCTGTTCGCTGGTACCGTTCCGTCGTCGGCCTTCCCGGAGTCTCAGACGGGTCGGCTGCTGCATTACCCGTTTCGGGGCCTGCTCAGCGTTTTCTCACATTACGGCCTGTATGCTCGCCAAGTCGCCATTGCGACCCTCTACACCGGAGGCTTCAGCGCTTTCGTTACCTCCACCACTGCTCCGATTGCTACCGGGTGGAGCGATCCAGTTCCCGGGTGGGACTCGCACCCACTGTTGACCAGCGACTTTCCACGGCGCACGAGAAATTCGGGCTAGGAGCGGGGGCACCCCGATGCTTAAGATCAAGCCGGTTCGGCTGGAGTTTCCGGCCGATGCCGGGATCATCGTGGGCCTGGGACGTAGTCACGATGATTGGCGGCATGTCGTCCGATAACGGTTTCTTAGACCGTCGCCTTGGGTGAAGTCGCAGCCTTCGACCGGTTAAGTTGTTGACAACGCTTGCGAAGCAGAACCGGAAAACGTGCGAGTTTCGGGTGTGCACGCGTTCTGAGCCCACAAAATCACCCACAGCCTGCCCTATGAGTGTTGGTGCCAGAACACCTGTAAGTTATTGATGGCGGAGAGGGGGGGATTCGAACCCCCGATACAGCTTTTGACCGTATAACGGTTTAGCAAACCGCCGCCTTCAGCCACTCGGCCACCTCTCCGGATCAGGCGGGTGAACACGCCCGCAGCAACACGGGCAAAGTGATTATACCAGCCACTGCGTCCGGAGTGACATTTGCGACGAATGCCGCCAGGGCAATCGCATGAATATCATACGAGTCCGAGCAGCTGAGCGCGGTATAGGTCTGAGGTAGCGGCGATGAGTCTGCGGGCTTTGACGCCGCCTTTGCGTTTGACCTGGTCGAGTCGGATAAGGTTGAGGGTAATGTGTTTGAGCACTGCCAGATTATGGGCCGCGGCCTTGGTGCGGGCGCGCATCTGGTCGTCGTTGAAGCAGACATCCATGCACCAGTGCAAGCGGTTCTCGATGGCCCAGTGGGAACGGATGGTGCGGGCGATGCGGGGTGCGTCGGGAGCCAGACTGCTGAGGTAGAAGCGCTGCTGGCGGGTGGTTTGGTCGCCCCTGCTGCGTTCCGATTCCAGCACAACGAAGCAGCGCAGCCCCTTCCACTGCCGGGATTGATCGAGGCATTGCAGTTGATCGAACACGTAGCAGCGGCGCGTCTCCAGACGGCCGTGGTCCTTGTCCACGGTTTGGGCAAACGAATGCGGGGTGTGGGCGGCGGGGTGGGCGCGAAAGCTGCGCCAAAAGTCCTGGATCGACGCGCTCAGTTTGGGCTGGTTGTCCTTGACCGCCAAGACGTAGTCGGCGCCGCGCTTCTGAATGACCTCGGCGATGGCGGTTTGTGTGCCCATAGCGTCGATGGTCACGGTACAAGCGGCCAACGCCAGCGTGGAGAGCAGTTCGGGAATGGCCGTGATCTCGTTGGACTTCTCCGCCGTGGCCCGTTGCCCCAGTACCAATCCCGCCCCGCCCGCAAACGCCGAAACCAGGTGCAGCGCGGTGGCCTCGACTCCGCCCGAGCGGCGGCTGGTCTTGCCGTCGACGGCCACGATCTCCGCCCCCAGAACCGGCAAAATGCTGCTCACCCAGCGCCGGAAAGCGGCCTCGAACTGCTCGGCATCGATCAGCCCGAACATCCGCCCGAAGGTGTCGTGCGAGGGAATGCCATGGGCCAACCGCAGGTAGCCCCGCAGCCAGTCCAACTTCTCCCGCGCCCACAACTCGATCTCCACAAACGTGTCCGCCCCCACCAGCACCGCGTTCACCGCCACGACCAGCAACTCCACCAGGTCATGTTCCACCTTGGACGCCTGCCGGGGATCGCGGATCGACACAAACACATCCGCCAACCGCAACCTGCCTGCTGTTTCCATAAAACCTCCTGGAAACAGCAGACCCGTCGACACCTACCAACAAAAGTATCAATCCAGATGACGAATCTACTCAGCTAACACCTACGTTCATGCGATTGCCCTGCGAATGCCGGCCGATCCTGTGACGCCGCGCTCTGTCGTTTGGATTCGTGCTGCAGCCGCGCCCTTCCCTTAACGTTCGATCTTGTTAGACTGTCAGTAAATCAACTGTCATTCTGAATTGCATTAGGGAGACTCTGATTAAGTTCTCCCTTTCCACTGGAAATATGGGTAAAGTCGCGCCAGCATGAAAGAACAGAGGACACTGGCGATGATGACGGGTTTTGAGCGGTATACGAAGAAGACGCGGCGGGCTGCGTTTCTGGAAGAGATGGAGCAGGTGGTGCCTTGGGGCGAGCTGTGCGCCCTGATTGAGCCGTACTACCCGAAGGCGGGGAACGGACGCCAGCCGGTGGGGGTGGAGCGGATGCTGCGTATTTACTTTCTGCAGCAATGGTTCAACCTGTCGGACCCGGCAGTGGAAGAGGCGCTGTACGACTCGGGGGTGATGCGCCAGTTTGTGGGCATCGATCTGGGGCGGGAGCCGGTGCCGGATGAGACCACGGCGTGCAAGTTCCGTCACTTGCTGGAAGAGCACGGTTTGGGCGGAGAGATTCTGCAGGCGGTGAACCTGTATCTGGAAAGCCGCGGGGTGAAGATCACGAGGGGGACGATGGTGTATGCGACGATTATCCACGCGCCCAGTTCGACCAAGAATCGCGAGCAGCAGCGTGCCCCGGAGATGCACCAGGCGAGGAAGGGCAAGGACTGGTATTTCGGTATGAAGGCGCACGTGGGGGTGGACAGCAAGACGAAGATGATTCACTCGGTGGTGGCGACGGCGGCCAACGTAGCTGACAGCAGGGTACTGCCGGAGTTGCTGCACGGAGAAGAGACGAAGGTGTGGGGCGATCAGGCCTATCGGGGACAGACCGAAGTAATCCAGGAAGTTGCGCCCGCAGCGCAGGACATGACCCACAAGCAGTACCGTTTCAAGCAGCGTGTCGACGAAGTGGAACGGGCGAAGAACCGCACCAAGTCGCGGGTGCGTTCGAAAGTGGAGCACGTGTTTGCGGTGATGAAGCTGCAGTTCGGGTTTGTGAAGGTGCGCAACCGGGGCTTGAAAAAGAACGCCAACCGGTTGTTCGCCACCTGCGCCCTGGTCAACCTGTTCTTGGTGCGCAGGAAGCTGTTCTGGGCGGCGTAGTGTCTGCAACCGCGCCCCCACTACCGCAAGGGGCGAGTTGAAGGGGACAAATACTCCGCGGGGAGGACAGAATCGACCTGATTTCCTCCATCGGCGCAACTCCGGCCTTATTGCGAGGGGTTGTTCAGAGGTTCCTTAGAGGTAGCGGCGCTGCGGCTCCACCTTCGTGAGAAGCGCCCTAACAAATAACGAGGTAATTTCGATTTGCCCGCAAAGAACTCTACTTATGAGTCGTCATGAATTCATCTTGCCATGAAATCTGAATCCGAAGCTCAGCCGCGGATCGAAGCGCGCCGAAATGTAGCACAGGCGCGCCGCATCGTAGTGAAGGTAGGAACCAACGTCGTCATGCGCGACGACGGACGCCTTGCCCTCAGCCGTCTCTACGGCATCGCCGAGTCGGTCGCGCGCCTGCGCCTGGAAGGCCGCGACGTGCTGATGGTTTCCTCCGGTGCAGTGGGCTTGGGCATGGAGAGAATCGGGCTGACCGCCCGGCCCACCGAACTGGCGCGAATTCAGGCGTGTGCGGCGATTGGCCAGAGCCGCCTGATGGCCATCTACGATGATGCGTTCGACAAGCTCGGCTGCCGGACTGCGCAGGTATTGCTGACCGAAGACGATTTTCTCGATCCTGTGCGCTACGGCAATCTCCGGTCCACGCTGGTTGCGCTCCTCGCGATGGGAGTGATTCCCGTCATCAACGAGAACGATACGGTCTCCACTGCGGAACTCGACCACCCCACAGACTCTCCGGAGCGGCTTCGCGTATTTGGCGACAATGACAAGCTCTCGGCGCTGGTGATGACTCACATTGATGCCGACCTGCTGCTGTTGCTATCGGACGTGGACGGGCTCTATACCGCCGAGCCGAGCAACGATGGGGCGCAGTTGGTCTCCGAGGTTTCGGCCATCACCCCGGAGGTCCTCGAATTCGCGCAAGGAAAGAACGGACGGGGACGGGGCGGAATGTCGAGCAAGCTCGAAGCGGTGCGCATCGCAACCGACGCCGGCGGTCTGGCCGTCATCGCCAATGGCCGTTTGCCGCACGTGATTGAGAGAGTGTGCGGCGGCGAAGTGGTGGGAACACTGTTCCTGGCGCGAGGACACAAGTGAATCAGCCGGTTCGCGCGATAGCGGAAGCCGCTCGCCGTGCCTCGCGGGCGCTTGCAACCTGCTCTGCTGAACAGCGAGATACCGCTATCCGAGCAGCCGCCCAGCTTATCGAGCAGCAGCATTTCCAGCTTCTGCAAACCAACCGGCAAGATTTGGACGCGGCGCATCGGCTGCTCGATTCCGGTGAAATTACATCGGCGACTTTCGAGCGCCTGCGGCTAACCGACAAGAAGCTGGCCGAGATGATTCACTCCATGCTCGCCGTAGCCGATCTTCCAGACCCTGTCGGTCGTGTGCTCCAGCGCACCGAACTCGACAGGGGCCTGGTACTGGATAAAGTCACTTGCCCGCTTGGTGTACTGGCTGTCATCTTCGAGGCCAGGCCTGATGCGGTGACCCAGATCAGCGCGCTGGCGTTGAAATCGGCCAATGCGGTCATCCTTAAGGCTGGACGCGAGGTGGAGCGCACCGCGGCGGCCTTGGTGGAGATCATTGCCCAGTCGCTGGCGCAAAACGGCTTGCCGAAAGACGCCGTGTCGATGATGACAGGGCGCGAGTCCGTGCAGCAATTGCTCGGCATGGCCGACCTGGTGGACATGGTGATTCCGCGCGGTTCGAAGCAACTGGTGGAGTACATCCAGGCCAACACCCGAATTCCGGTACTGGGCCATGCGGAAGGCATTTGCCACATCTATGTGGATGCCGCAGCCGACATGGAGATGGCCCTGTCCCTCATCGACGATGCTAAGACCGACTATCCGGCCGCGTGCAACGCGGCGGAGACAGTGCTGGTCCACCAGGCGATAGCGGACGAGTTTCTTCCCCGAATGGCTGAGCGACTGCAGGGGAAGCAGGTCAAGCTACGCGGCTGCGAACGTACGCGCGCAATCCTCTCCAATCACCCGGTCGAGGCGGTCTCCGAGGGCGAGTGGCGCCACGAGTACTCGGACCTGGTGCTGGCAGTCCGGATGGTGAACTCCATCGACGAGGCCATCGACCACATCCATATGTTCGGCTCTTCGCATACGGAGACCATCGTGACCGACGATCCGGCTGCGGCTGGACGGTTTCTCAACGCGGTCGATGCCGCCGGGGTATTTCACAATGCCTCGACCCGATTTGCCGATGGATTTCGCTACGGTTTTGGGGCTGAAGTCGGCATTTCAACCAGCAAGCTGCACGCTCGCGGGCCAGTGGGAGTTGAGGGCTTGACCACCTACAAGTACGTGTTGCGCGGCTCAGGTCAGTTGGCACGAGACTACCAGGGCCCGAAGGCCAAGGCCTTCACCCATCGGCCCCTGGAGCACGAATAGGGCGAAAACTCGTTTTCACGACTCCTTTGTTTTCAATGGCTTGGGAGGAATTTCTCGGCAAACGATTGATTGCCAAAGGGTTATAGCTATCCATGTCAACCGTAAGGAGTTATATCTGCAATTCCTTGCACAGCGCCCCGTTTTGCGGCAACCCTCGGAATTTCAAAGAACGTGCGAAGCACGCGACCGGGGCTACTCCGGTCGGTTGAACGCCGCTCGAGGGACCATTTCCGTCCCGTCGAGTTTCGCTCTCAGGCGAAAGAATCCAGCTTCAGGGATAACGCAATCGGGGAGTGGGAGTCACGAAGAATCTGCGCGGCGAGAAAACTAAAGTAACCACCACTCCCGCTGAGTGGTAACCAGCAAACCTACTGATTCCGTCGCCGGAACACCAAGGCCGCGCTCAGAAGTCCGCTTCCCAGCAACAGCATGCTGGCGGGTTCGGGCGTAGGCGCAGCCTGGAGCGTCAGGTTCGAGGGGTTATACGACAGCAGCCACATCTCCCCGTGCGGCAATCGCGGCAGGTCGAGCTCGCTGAACTGCCCCGTCTCGTTGGCGAATGTCATCAGGACGAAGCTGTCCCCGAGGTGCACGACGAAGCCATTGAGCAGGACGACATCCAGGGTGCCGTCGAGCGTCGCAAGCCCGCTTACCACTAGTTGATCGTACTGCGTGCCTGGAGTCAGTCCCGCCAGCTCGGCAAAGAAGCTGCCGGAGGAGAGCTGGGTGTAGTTGCCCTGAATGGTAAGTAATCCGGGCGAGTCGCCGGGCGACATCGTTCCACCCATGAACACGTCGCCTTGGATTAGGCCGCTACCCGACAGCGTGCCGCCGTCAATATGGATGGGCGTAACGCTGGAGAAGGTTCCGTCCACTATCGTGGAGCCTGCCGACTGCGCGTAGGTGCCTGTACCAAAGTAATCGGACGAGTCGCTAGCCAGGAGCGATCCAGGAGGAATCACGACGACTCCCGCATTGTTGATCGTGCCGTAGTTTTCCAGGGAGCCGGGGTATCCGGGGTAGTTTTCCAGGTAAATGTTCAGCGTGCCGCCGGCGCGGTTGTTCAGGACGGAATAGTTCCAGAGATCATAGGTATTCAGTTTTCCCAGGTTATCCAGGGTACCCTCGTTGTAGAAAGTAGTCTGGATGTCCAGAATACCGGCGTTTGCCAGCATGCCGGAATTGTCCGAGTTCAGTTGTACCAGTCTCACCGTGCCATAATTGTCCATCGTACTGACGTTTTCCAGCCCTGAGGGGAGCAGCAGGCCGTAGTTCTTGAGCGTGCCGTAATTCGTCAGGTAATAATCATTGCTAATGAGCTCAACAGTGCCGTAGTTGTTCAATATGCTGTAGTTGGACATAGGAGCATCCAACATCGTGATGGTGCCATAGTTGTTCAGCGGGCCGCCGTTGCCTAGGTTGTCGTCGTATAGGCTTATGTCGCCGTAGTTGTTGAGCGTGCCGCTATTGCCGCTCCCTCCATGGACACAGGAGATCCCGCCAAAGTTGTTTAGCGTGCCTTCGTTGCCGAAGCCTGCGTCAGGGCTGTCGATCCCGCCGAAATTATTCAGCGTGCCGACATTTTGAAATCCATGTGTGGTGATCGCGGCCGAAGTTTGGAATGTACCGCTGTTGAAGAAGCCATCCGTGTTCAGTGAGCTGTAGTTTCCAAAGAAATACAGCGAGCCACTCGGACCCACGCCCAGCCCACCCGATATTGTTAGATTCTGTGTCGTTCCGCCATCCGTCAGCTCGGAAGAGAAGCCGTTGTAGTTGCCACCCAGCGTAAGGTTAGTGATGGATACACTTCCCAGATCAAGGGTCACGAGGTCGGCTCCGCCTGAGTATATGGTCACAAAGTCCGTCGAGAGGGGTGGGAGGCCGGTGCTCCAGTAATTTCCGTTGCTCCAATAGCCGGTTCCGCCTAGCCAGTTATCCTGCCCATAGGCAGGGGTGAACGCGAGCAATATGACGAAGACAATCAAGAGAATGAGACGATGCAGAGTAATAGACATTGCGTTCTCTCCTTAGAATCACAGAATTGTTGTGGTGTTTGGCCAACGAGGGTCTGGCGGGACAAATCGAACCAGGGAGTTGCCGCGAAATCACAGCCCCGGGGCCGGGGTCGGCCGAACACTAATGAGACTCTGCAAAGTGCTAGGCGTCAATGACAAAAAGGTGTCATCTATGCGTGCGGTTTTCGCTCCCAGCGTTTGGCTTCGCGAGAGTATGAAGTATCCGCGAAGGTTAAAAGTACTGCACACTCCGAAATTGGCCGAAAAGGCTACAAACATGCCTCAAGTGTGTTTCAAGAACCGAACCCCGGCGGCCCAGGCCTAAAGGCCTTGTTTGGGGGTTGCATAGTTCGCGGGCCTGAAGGCCCGCGCTTCCACCGGTATGACTTACGCGCAGTCTGTGTAGAAGACTCTCAAATGCTCGAAGGCCCGATGGTTCGATCCCACAATTGCCAGAAGTGAATTGTGGCCACCGCGCACTTGCGGACGGCCTGAAGACCCTCGCCTTTGGAAGCAGGACTTAATGGGAGTTTCCCGAAACAGACCCAACTTGAGTGGACTGTCAGTTTAGAGCCGCTTCAGAGTTGGTACAGACCGAGTCCCCGCCGGGGCTAAAGCCCGGATTCATTGATGCCGCTAACGGCACGGCTGAAGCCGTGCCCCTTCAAGGCGGCAGTTGGGCTACGTTAACTGTGAAACCGCTCTACTCTGGTATCATTCGAGCTTCACGGGGCCGTCAATACTGTCTGGTATGGATCCAAAGTCAGGCGCTTCATGCCGGTGGGTGCGGGGAGGGTGAAGCGTGTCTCCAGTCCCTCGGCAAAGACGCGGCCGAGATAGGTTCTG
>Ga0335070_10002418_pt1 | contig 21722 bp, 21 predicted proteins | sample Lox_Sample_13_FD_206722 | JGI IMG/M metagenome (GOLD analysis project Ga0335070, IMG submission 206722) | Soil microbial communities from Loxahatchee National Wildlife Refuge, Florida, United States - Lox_Sample_1.3 | ecosystem: Environmental > Terrestrial > Soil > Wetlands | place: USA...
ATCTCCCCGAGGCGGAGGCGCTCGCGGGCATCCCGGTGTCGAATCGCGCGGAGATGGAAGAGGCGGCGAAGCGCATCCATGCCCTGGGTCCGCGCTACGTGCTGGTCAAGGGCGGACACTTGAAGGGCGACGCGGTGGATCTCCTCTACAATGGCCGGGAGTTCACGGCTTTCCAGGCTGCGCGCATCGAGTCCGACAATACCCACGGGACCGGCTGCACCCTTTCGGCGGCCATCACCGCGGGGCTGGCCCAGGGGCGACCGCTCGGCGAGGCCGTGCGCGACGCCAAGGCCTATGTCACGCGCGCCATCCGTGAAGGCTTCGCCCTCGGGCGCGGCGTGGGCCAGCTGCGGCACTTCCTGGCGGAGTGGTGATGGCGGACGAGCAGGCGATCCCGGATCCGGAGACCGATCGCGCCCTCGGCAAGATGTCGTTCATGGAGCACCTGGGCGAGCTCCGCACCCGCATCATGTGGAGCGTGGTCGCCGCGGGCGTCGGCATCGCCATCGCGCTCTTCATCACCGACCCGGTCATGCGCTTCATTTCGCGGCCCCTCCTCGCGATGAAGACGGACCTGGTCTTCACTTCGCCCACCGAAGCCTTCTGGACGTGGATGAAAGTCGCCATGGTGCTGGGCATCTTCATCTCCATGCCCGGCATCCTCTTTCAGGTGTGGAAGTTTGTTTCGCCAGGGCTCCACGAGCACGAAAAGAAGTATGCGGCGCCCTTCATAATCATCGGATCCCTGCTCTTCCTCATCGGCGGCACCTTCGCCATGCTCGTCATCATCCCGTACGCCTCGACCTTCCTGGTGACCTTCGGGCAGGAAAAGGGCTGGAGGCCCATGCTCACCGTGTCGTCGTACACGGACTTCGTGATCAAGTTCGCTCTGGCCTTCGGCATCGTCTTCGAACTGCCGGTGGTCATCACGATCCTGAGCCTGATCGGTGTCGTAACGCCCCAGTTCCTGTCGAAGAACCGGAAGTACGCCATCCTGATCAACTTCGTCATCGCGGCGATCCTGACGCCGACACCCGATATGATCAATCAGACCTTGATGGCCGGTCCGCTCTGCATTCTCTACGAGGTCGGCATCATCTGTGCCCGCCTCGCCACCCGGAGACGCAAGGCGACGGCGCCTCCACCCGAGACGGCGGCCACGCCATGAGCCCGATGGACTTCAATTCCCTCGAGCTGCCCGAGCCGGTCATGCGGGGTATCCGGGACGCCGGCTTCGTGGCGATGACGCCGATCCAGGAGGGCACCCTGCCACTGGCCCTCAAGGGCAAGGACGTGGCGGGCCAGTCGCAGACGGGCACTGGTAAGACCGCGGCCTTCCTGATCGCCGCCTTCACGCGCTGCCTGCGTGACCCCGCGCCGGCCAAGAGCGGGCCGACGGCGCCGCGCGTGCTCATCATCGCCCCCACCCGAGAGCTGGTCGTCCAGATCGAGGCCGATGCCCGCCTGCTCGGCGCGCACACCGGGCTCAAGATCCGCGCCGTCTACGGCGGCATCGACTACAACAAGCAGCGTGAAGAGCTGGGCGAAGCCTGCGACATCCTGGTGGGCACGCCCGGCCGGCTCATCGACTACCTCAAGCAGCACATCTGGTCGCCCCAGCGCGTCGAGGTCCTCGTCATCGACGAGGCCGACCGTATGTTCGACATGGGATTCATCGCCGATCTGCGGTTCATCCTGCGCAAGCTGCCCAAGCCGGAGAAGCGGCAGTCCTTCCTCTATTCCGCGACCCTGTCCTTCCGCGTGATGGAGCTGACGTGGGAGTTCATGAACAACCCGACGCAGATCTCGGTCACGCCGCTCCAGAAGACCGCCGAGAACGTCGTCCAGGTGCTCTACCACGCGGGCCGCGACGAGAAGTTCAGCTTGCTCCTGGGGCTGCTCAAGCGGGAAGGCGGGAGCCGAATCCTCATCTTCTCCAACACGCGCGAGGAGGCCCGGCGCCTCGAGGACAGGTTGGGTCGGAACGGCTGGCAGGCGCGCGCGCTCACCGGCGACGTGGAGCAGAAGAAGCGGCTCAAGATCCTCAACGACTTCAAGAACGGCGAGCTGCCCATCCTGGTCGCCACCGACGTCGCCTCGCGCGGGCTGCACATCGAAGGGGTGACCCACGTCGTCAACTGGGATATGCCGCAGGATCCGGAAGACTACGTGCATCGCATCGGACGTACCGCGCGCGCGGGCGCCACCGGCAAGTCCATCAGCCTGGCGGACGAGGCAGGGGCGCTGCAGATCGAGCCCATCGAGAAGTTCATCGGCCAAAAGATTCCCGTCGAATGGGCCGAGGACGAGGCGTTCCTCCCCGAAATCAAGCCCACCAGCGAGGAGCGCCGTCGCTACGCGGACGAGAAGCGCGCGCGCATGGCCGCGAGGGGCCCCCGTCCTGGCGGCGGGCGTGGTGGTCCGGGTGGCGGGCGCGGCGGTGGCGGTCGACCGGGCGGCGGTGGCAGGCCGGGCAGCGGCGGCCCGCGTCGCGGTCACGGGGGCAGGTAGCCGCGGCGCTCGGGCGCCGATGGTCTTCTGGCGCCACGATCGAGGTGATCCTCAGGATCGGGGATGGTGGCGCACAGGATTGATCTGGTCCTTCCCCCTTCGGAGCACGCTCTCGCCGTCTCGCTCGGCGGTCCGTGGCGCGATCTCCTCTATGTCCCCGGGCCCGACCTTACCTCGCTTCTCGACCCCGGAAGCTTCCGCAGCGCCTTCGTGGTGGTCCCCGCCGAGAGCCATGCGGTCCGCGTCTCATCCGAGGTTGCTCCCGCCTTCGGCATCGACCTCTGCCGGCTGCGGCTCGAGGCGTTGCCGGCGTACCCCGGCCAGATGCTGGGCTCCTTCTTCGATCCGGATCGCCGCGGGCGGGTTTTCGCGACGTCGAGAGAAAGCTCTGCGCCGGAACGCCGGGCCGGCTGGAGCTACGCCGGGCCTTCGCTGGGCGAACGGCTCAGGCGGGTCGGGCACGTGCGCCTCATCCGCGAGTGCGTGTCAGCGAGGCTGCACGGGCAGGTCGTCGGGTGGACGGCGGACCGAGGACTGATCATCGAGGTGCCCGAGAGCGAGCCCTGTCTGTTCTTGGCCTCGCCCGAGAGCAGTGAGCAGGCCCTCTTTCTCCCGGTGCCTCGACTCCACCGGGCCCTCCTGGGATCAGCGACGCCGGTGCCGGGAGCGACGGTCCAAGAGCTCTTGGGCTATGGCGAGTGGCGTGAGACCTTCGATCTGACGCTCGAGATGATCGAGGTGGGCTGACCTCCACGCGGCGGCCGGCCATTCCGGCGCACGTCACGCTCAAGTATCACTTCGCGACTGCGGAGATCGGGGAGGTCGAAGCGCTGGTCGAGCGTTTCGCGCGGGAGCAGAGCTTCAGGGCGTGCTTCGACAACATCACGATTCTCAGGAAGGTGGGGGAAGGGGACGGCATGGACCGGTGGGCGGTCCACCGGTCGTTCGAGCTCGGGGCGGGCTAGAAGCGGCGGCGGCCGCCAAGAGACTTCTTGCGCAGGCGCAGCGACTTCGGCGTGATCTCGAGCAGCTCGTCCTCGCGGATCCACTCCAGGCTCTGCTCGAGGTTCATGATGCGCGGGGGAGTCAGGCGCACGCCCTCGTCCGAGGTGGACGCGCGCATGTTGGTCAGCTTCTTTTCCTTGGTGATGTTGACGTCGAGGTCGCTGTCGCGGCTGTGCTCACCCACGATCTGCCCCTCGTAGACTGCCTCGCCGGGCGCGATGAAGAGAACGCCGCGGGGCTGGAGATGGTCGATCGCGTAGGAAGTGGTCCTTCCGCCGCGGTCCGAGACGAGCGCGCCGTTGGCTCGATGCGGGATGTCACCCTGCCACTCGGCATAGCCGTCGAAGAGATGGTTCAGGAGCCCGGTGCCGCGCGTGTCCGTGAGGAACTCCGAGCGGTAACCGATGAGGCCGCGCGAGGGTAAGCGGTACTCGAGCCGCACGCGCCCCGTGCCGTGATTCACCATCTTGGTCATCTGGCCCTTGCGGGGTCCGAGCTTCTGGGTGACCGCGCCGATAAACTCCTCGGGGATGTCCACCACGAGGTGCTCCATGGGCTCGAGCGTCTTGCCTTTTTCTTCTTTGGTGATGATCTGCGGCTTGCCCACCTCGACCTCGAAGCCCTCACGCCGCATCATCTCGATGATGATGGCCAGCTGGAGCTCGCCGCGCCCGGAGACGCGGAAGGTATCGGGCGATTCGGTCTCGTCCACGCGGATGGCGACGTTGGTGCGCTTCTCCTTCCACAGACGATCGCGAAGCTGGGTCGAGGTGACGAACTTGCCCTCGCGCCCGGAAAACGGCGAGACGTTGGAAGAGAAGAGCATGGAGACCGTGGGCTCGTCGATGTGCATGACGGGCAGGGCCACCGGCTTCTCGAGATCGGCCACCGTCTCGCCGATCTCGACGTTCTCGATCCCCGCGATGGCCACGATGTCGCCAGCCGAGGCCTCGGTCACCTCGACGCGCTTGAGCCCCTCGTAGCCGTAGAGGACGGTCACCTTCGCGGTCTCGATCGAGCCGTCGCGGCGGATCACCGCCACGCGATCGTACTGGCTGATCTTGCCGTTGACGACACGCCCGATCACGAGGCGGCCGACGTAATCGTCCCAGTCGAGCGAGGTGGCACGGAGCTGAAGTCCCATCTCGGGATCGAAGCGGGGCGGCGGGATGGTGGCCACCAGCGTGTCGAAGAGCGGCGCCAGCGTCTTGGACTCGTCGTCGAGGCGGAGCTTGGCGATGCCCTTGCGCGCGTCGGTGTAGAGCACGGGGAACTCGAGCTGGTCCTCCGCCGCGTCCAGGTCGATGAAGAGGTCGTAGACCTCGTCGAGCACCTGCGGAGCCCTCGCGTCCTGGCGGTCGATCTTGTTGATGACGACCACCGGCGTCAGTCCCGCCTCCAGCGCCTTCTTGAGCACGAAGCGCGTCTGGGGCAGGGGGCCTTCCGCCGCGTCCACCAGCAGCAGCACACCGTCCACCAGCGTGAGCGTGCGCTCCACCTCGCCGCCGAAATCGGCGTGGCCGGGGGTGTCGACGATATTGATCTTGATGTTCTTGTAGTGGATGGACGTGTTCTTCGCCATGATCGTGATGCCCTTCTCGCGTTCCAGGTCGATCGAGTCCATGACCCGCTCGGCCACGTGCTCGTTGGCGCGGAAGATGCCCGACTGCCACAGCATGGCGTCCACGAGAGTGGTCTTGCCGTGGTCGACGTGGGCGATGATGGCGACGTTCCTGATGTCCTTGCGCTCGTGCATGTATCCACTGTAGCACGGATTTTTCTGATGGCGCACTGCGTTGACCTTGCCCCGAGCACGACGGCGGGGCATAATGGCGCTCTACCCCCGCTGTCAGGAAGGAGCTCACACGTGAGAGTTCGACTGCTGCTGGCCGCTCTTGCCTTGGCACTCGTGGCGCCTGTCGGCGCATGGGCGCAGGCCCCCAAACCCGCTGAGCCGCAGAAAGGATCCGGACGCGTGAAACAGGTTGCCGAGATCGAGATGGAAAAGGGCGGCATCATCAAGATCGAGTTCTTCCCGGACGACGCGCCCAAGACGGTGGAGAACTTCGTCACGCTGGCCAAGAAGGGCTTTTACAACGGCCTCACCTTCCACCGCATCGAGCCCGGATTCGTGATCCAGGGGGGCGATCCCAAAGGCGACGGCACGGGCGGCCCCGGCTACAAGGTCAAGGCCGAGTTCAACAAGAACCAGCACGTGCGCGGCGCGGTCGCCATGGCCCGGAGCCAGGATCCCGACTCGGCGGGGAGCCAGTTCTACATCACGCTCGCGCCGGCCCACTTTCTCGACGGCAAGTACACCGTGTTCGGCAAGGTCACCTCGGGCATGAACATCGTGGACAATGTCAAGAAGGGCGACAAGATGAAGTCGGTGAAGATCATCGAGGTCCCGGAGTAACTCGATGACCTGGTCGCTCCTTATCAAAGGCGGCACTGTGGTGGACGGCACCGGCGCACCCGGCATTGCTGCCGATGTGGCCGTCGAGGGCGACCGGATCGCCGCCATCGGCTCCGGCCTGAGCGGCGAGGCCGCCCGTGTGATCGATGCCAGGGGACTGATGGTCGCGCCGGGCTTCATCGACATCCACTCACACTCGGACCTCGTGTACGACGCCTGCCCCGGCGCGGAGTCCAAGGTGCGCCAGGGTGTCACCACCGAGGTCGTCGGCATGTGCGGCTTCTCTCCGGGTCCCATCGCACCGGGCATGCGGGAGACGGTGCGCGACTGGATCGGCGGCATCGGCAGCAAGCCGCCCGCGACGTGGCAGAGCTTCGGCGAATACCTCGACCACCTGCGGGGCCTCGGCACCTCGGTCAACGTGGTCCAGTTCGTCGGCCACGGTGCGCTGCGACTGGCGTCGGTGGGCGGCGACAACCGGCCCGCGACGGCCGACGAGCAGAAGGGGATGGAGCGGCATCTGGCCGAGGCGCTGGACGCCGGCGCCTGGGGGTACTCGACGGGCCTGGTCTACGCACCCAGCGTCTACGCCTCGACCGAGGAGCTCATCGGTCTCGCCAAGAGCATGGCCAAGCGCGGCGGCTACTACTTCTCCCATGTGCGCGGTGAGGCGGCGACGCTCGAGGCGGCCTACGTCGAAGCGATCCGCATCGGCGAGGAGGGGGGCGTGCCCGTCCAGATCGCCCATGTCAAGGCCTCGGGTCGCGAGAACTGGGGCAAGATGGAGCGCGCGCTCCGCATGATCTCGGACGCCCGCGCTCGCGGAGTGGACGTGACCGGCGACGTCTATCCCTATCCGGCGGGCAGCACCAAGATGGACAATCTCCTGCCGCCCTGGATGCACGACGGCGGCACGGCCAAGCTCCTCGAACGTCTCGCCGATCCGGCGTCGCGCGAGCGCGCCATTGCCGACTGCCTCATCGACGGCGAGCGCTGGCGCACGGGCTCGGGCTCCTACGGCTGGGACGAAGTGATGGTCGCCACGTGCTCGAGACCGGAGCTGGCCGGCAAGAATCTCGCCGAGCTGGCGCGTCTTACGGGGCGTGAGCCGGCGCAGGCCATGATGGACCTCGTGCTCTCCGAAAAGGCCGGTGTCAGCATGGTCGGCTTCTCGCAGAGCGAGGAGAACGTGGCGATCGCCAGCGCCGATCCCCACACCATGATCGGCTCGGACTCGCTGTCGCTGCACGCCGGCCCCGGGCCGCATCCGGGCAAGCCGCACCCGCGGAGCTACGGGACGTTCCCGCGCGTGCTCGGGGTCTACTGCCGTGAGAAGCGACTCTTCTCCTGGGAGACGGCGGTGCACAAGATGACGGGCATGCCGGCGGCGAAGCTCGGCATCGCGTCCCGCGGCCTGGTCAAGACGGGTTACGCCGCCGATCTCGCGCTCTTCGACCCGAAGACGGTGCGCGACGAGGCGACATTCCCGGAGCCGCATCGTCATCCCGTGGGCATTCCCTACGTCGTCGTCAACGGGCGGGTCGTGGTGGACGGCCCCCGCTACCACGCCGTTCCCGCGGGCCGCGTCCTCACCCGATAGTACTGTGGGCCGCCCGGTCAAGGGTCGTCCCCGGCTCAAGCTCTGGGTCGTCTTCGGAAAGAGCGTGAAGTTCGGCGAGGGCCGCGCCGAGCTCCTCGAGGCGGTGGAACGGCTCGGCTCCTTCAAGAAGGCCGTGGAGCAGATGGGCATGTCCTATCGGGCCGCGTGGGGCTACTTTCGCGAGCTCGAGCGCGCGGCCGGCGTGAAGTTCCTCGAGCGGCACCCCGGCCGCGGGCCCGACGCGGGTACCCGTCTCACCCCGGAGGGCCGACGCTTCCTCCAGCGGTACCGCCGCTTCCGGCAGAGCCTCGACGGGCTCGTGGCGCGGCACTTCGAGCAGTCCTTCCGCGACTGATTCCGACCCAGGGCCTCGCCTTGATTCTTCTGGCGCGAGAAAGTATGCTCACCGGAGCATAGCTACGCCTGGAGAGACATCGATGGGAATCCGGCAGGTCGGCTTGGCGCTACCATGGCTGGTATGGGGCGCGGGCTTGGTCGGAATCGGGCTCGCGTGGAGCAGCCAGCGCGAGGCAAGCGAGCTCCGGCTGGCCAGCACCATTGGTCCCATCGACGCCGGCATCGTCGGCTCCCTCGAGGACGCGTATCTCAAGAAGACGGGCGTCCGGGTTACCCATGTCGGCGCGGGCACGGGCAAGGCGCTGGAGCTGGCGAGGAGCGGTGAATTCGACCTCGTCATGGTCCACGCGCGGGTCCTCGAGGACCGCTTCCTCACTGAAGGATACGGGGTCGACCGGCGCGACATCATGTACAACGACTTCGTGATCCTGGGCCCGGCGTCCGACCCGGCGGGCATCCGCGGGGAGCGGTCGGCGGCGTCGGCTCTCGCAAAGATCGCCAGGGCTCGGGCGCTGTTCGTCACTCGCGGCGACCAATCTGGCACGCACGTGAAGGAGCAGGAGATCTGGAGCGCGTCCGGGATCGCGCCCTCGGGTGACTGGTACGTCGTGTGGGAGAAAGGCGCCACCGGCAATGCCGCGACGACGCGCTATGCCGACGAGCGTCAGGCGTACCTCCTCATGGACCGGGCGACCTATCTCACGGTGAAGAAGAGGATTCGACTGCAGGTGCTCGTCGAGGGTGACCGCGAACTGTTGAACTTCATCGCGGTGATCCGCGTGAATCCGGCCCGCTTTCCGCAGGTCAGCGCGGCTGCCGCTCACGCGTTCCTGGACTGGCTGGTCTCAGAGGAGGCCCAGCGCCTCATCCAGGGATTCGGTGTGGACCGGTACGGCGAGCCGCTGTTCTTCCCGAACTCCGATGAGTGGCGCGCGAGGCATGGTTCGCGCTAGCGCGCTCGTGGCGCTGTTCGTCGGGCTCCTGGGCGACGTGGCGGGCGCACAGCCGCCCACCATGGAGGATCTCCGGCACGCGCCTCCAGACCGCCAGGTCAAGACGTTGGGCTACTGCGGCGGCCAGTACACGATCGAGTTTGCGGATGGCTCGAGCCGCAGGTTCGGTGAGCGCGACGTGCGTTTCGCCACGGATTCGAGCCCGCTGGGGCCGGTCGCTGGCCGTCCCGTCCTCGTGCCGACGGGGCGCGTGGGAGATCGGGCGCTGGTGATCTTCGTCGGGCCAAGAGAGATGACGGCCATGATTCGCGCGGGCTGCTGACGCGACGAGAGAGAGGGGAGACCATGCTGTTTCGCCTGCTGCTTGTCCTCGTGAGCGTGCTGTCGCTGGCCGCGCCGGCCCGGGCGCAGTCCAACACCGTGATCCTCTCGACGACCACGAGCACCCAGGACTCGGGGCTGCTGGACCTGCTGGTGCCCATGTTCGAGAAGAAGACCGGCATGACGGTCAAGACCATCTCCGTCGGCACCGGTCAGGCGCTGGCCCTGGCCGCGCGCGGTGAGGCCGACGTCGCCCTCGTCCACGCGCCCTCCGTCGAGCGGAAGTACGTCGAGGAAGGCAAGATGCGAAATCGCCGCCTCGTCATGTACAACGACTTCGTCATCATCGGCCCGGAAGACGATCCGGCGAAGATCAAGGGTATGACCAAGGCGACGGATGCCCTCAAGCGCATCGCCGAGACGCAGTCCCGCTTCGTGTCGCGAGGCGACAAGTCGGGCACGCACGTGCTCGAGCAGGGCCTCTGGAAGCAGGCGAGTGTCGAGCCCAGGGGCTCCTGGTACATCGAGTCGGGTCAGGGGATGGGGCAGACGCTCGGCATTGCCAACGACCGCCGCGCCTACACGATCACCGACCGCGGCTCCTGGCTCGCGTTCCAGAAGCGCATCAGCCTGCCGATCCTGGTCGAGAAAGACAAGCCGCTGCTCAATATCTACTCGGTCATGGAGATCAACCCGGCCAATGGCCCGCGCGTCAACACGGCCGGGGGCAAGGCCTTTGCCGATTTCATGGTGGCGCCCGAGACGCAGGCCGTGATCAAGATCTTCGGCGTCGACAAGTACGGTCAGCCGCTTTTCGTGCCTATCGCCGGCAAGACCGACGCCGATTTCCAGTAAGCCGTGGAGCTGATCGGCCAGGGCCTGCTCCAAGCGCTTCGGCTCCTCGTGAGCGGGGACCCTGAGGTCTGGCAGATCACGTGGCTGTCGCTCCGCATCTCGTCGACGGCCACCCTCCTCTCGCTCATTGTCGGCGTCCCGCTCGGCACGGCGCTGGCGCTCGCGCACTTCCCGGGCCGAGGGTTCGTGGTGAGTCTGGTCAATACCGGCATGGGGCTGCCGCCGGTGGTCGTCGGCCTCTTCGTCACCATCGTCCTGTGGCGGAATGGGATCCTCGGCATGCTCGAGCTGCTCTATACGCCCACCGCGATGGTCCTGGCCCAGCTCGTGATCGCCGCCCCCGTCGTCACCGGGCTCACCCTGGCGGCCGTCCAGCAGGTGCCCGACAAATTCCGGCTCCAGGTGCTGGCGCTGGGGGCATCCCGAGCGCAGATGATCTGGACGCTCCTGAAGGAGGCCCGTTTGCCGATGCTGGCCGCTATCATGGCCGGCTTCGGGGCGGTCATCTCAGAGGTCGGCGCCTCGCTCATGGTCGGCGGCAATATCAAGGGCTCCACGCGCGTGCTCACCACGGCGACGGTGCTCGAAACAGGCAAGGGTAATTTCGACACGGCCATCGCCCTGTCGCTGATCCTGCTCTTCCTGATGTTCCTCGTGAACTGGGCCCTGACCTGGATCCAGCAGGGCCGGCGCGTCTGAGCGGGCGGTTCGGTATACTGGGGCCCCGATGAGCCGCGCCGTCATCCTCCTTCTTGCCCTCCTCGTCACGCCCGCAACGGCGGCTGCCCAGGAGCTGAACCTCTCGGTCGCCGTGAGCATGAAGGAAGCCGTCGAGGAGCTCGCGCGGGGCTTCGCCGCTGGGAGGCCCGGCGTGATGTTGCGCTTCAATCTCGGCGCCTCGGGGGAGCTCCAGAGGCAGATCGAGGCAGGAGCGCCCGTGGACCTGTTCGTGTCGGCAGCCCAGCGCCAGATGGACGAGCTCGAGAAGGCCGGGCTCATCGTGGCGTCGAGCCGTCGCGCGTTTGCCCGCAATGTGCTGACGGTGATCAAGCCGGCCGACTCGCGATTCGACATCAGCAAGCCGGGCGATCTTCTCGACCCGCGTGTAAAGCGCATCGTGATCGGCAACCCCAAGACCGTGCCGGTAGGCCAGTACTCGGAAGAGAGCCTGCGCGCGCTCGGGCTCTGGGAGCGTATCCAGCCCCGGCTCATTCTCGCGGAAAACGTGCGGCAGGCTCTCGACTACGTCGTGCGCGGTGAGGTGGATGCGGGCTTCGTCTACACGACCGACGCGGCGATGAGAGCTGGCAGAGTCGCCGAGACCTTCCGGCCGTCGGAGGACACCTACCGCCCGATCGTGTACCCGGCCGCGGTCATGGCCGCGTCCAGGCAGCAGGCGCTCGCCCGAAGCTTCATAGAATTTCTGGTGAGCCGCGAGGGACAGGTGGTGCTGGCGCGGCTCGGCTTCCAGCCGGCCCCGCCGGGCGCCCGGTGAGCCCGCAGGCTCTCTCGGCGCTCTGGCTGTCGCTCAAGGTGTCGATGGTGGCGACGGCCCTCGTGGCTCTCGTCGGCATCCCGATTGCCTATCTGCTCGCGCGTCGCCGATTCTGGGGCCACGCCGTTGTGGACACGCTCGTCACGCTGCCGTTGATCCTGCCGCCCACGGTCACGGGGTACTACCTCATCGTGCTGCTCGGCCGTCGGGGCATCCTGGGCGCGCCCCTCTACGCGGCGACCGGGTTCACCGTGGCGTTCACGTGGTACGCCGCCGCCATCGCCGCCACGGTGATGGCGCTGCCGCTCCTCGTTCGCACGGCGGCCGCCGCCATCGCCTCGGTGGATCGCGAGCTGGAGAAGGCGGCGTTCACGCTCGGCCGCTCGGAGTGGCGCACCGCGCTCGAGGTGACGCTGCCGCTGGCCAGGAACGGCATCCTGGCGGGACTCGTGCTGGCCTTCGCCCGGGCGCTCGGTGAGTTCGGCGCCACGCTGATGCTCGCGGGTAATATTCCGGGAAAGACCCAGACGGTGCCGCTGTCCATCTACACGGCGGTGCAGACGGGCGAGAGCCACGAAGCGCTGCTGCTCGTGGGCCTGCTCACCGGACTGTCCTGCGCGGTGGTGGTGGCGGCGGGCCGTCTCGGAGCGCGCGCGCAGTGAGCCATCGCCTCGACGTTCGCCTCGTCAAGCGCCTGCCCGGATTCTCCCTCGACGTCGAGTGGACGGCGGGCGAGGGCGTCGCCGCGCTCTTCGGTCCCTCCGGCGCGGGCAAGACCCTGACGCTGCAGTGCCTGGCGGGTCTCCTCGAGCCGGACGCCGGACGAATCGTCGTGGACGGCCGCGTGCTCTTCGACGCGGAGGCCGGGATCGACTGGCCGCCGCAGCGCCGCCAGATCGGGTACGTCTTTCAGGGCTACGCGCTCTTCCCGCATCTGTCCGTCGCGGAGAACATCGGCTTTGGGCTCCGCGATCGCGGGCGGGCCGAAGGCCGGCGCCGCACGGCCGAGGTGATAGCGCGGATGGGACTCGAAGGGCTCGAGGCGCGGCGCCCGCACGAGCTGTCGGGAGGTCAGCGCCAGCGCGTCGCCCTCGGACGGGCGCTCGCTCCGGACCCGGCGCTCCTGCTGCTCGACGAGCCCCTCTCCGCGCTCGACGCCACGCTACGACAATCGCTCCGCGACGACCTCCGACGCATTCTCGCCGAATGGGGCACCGCCGCGGTCCTCGTCACCCATGACTTCACCGAGGCCTACCGGCTCGGCGACCGCATCGTGGTCTACGAGAACGGGCGCGTGATCCAGGCGGCGCCGCGCGCCGAGCTCCTGTGGCAGCCTGCCTCCGAGCGCGTGGCGGGCATCGTCGGCATCCGCAACGTGCTGCGCGGCACCGTGCTCAAGGCCATGCCCGACCGCATCCAGTTTCGCTGGCGCGAGCAGCTCCTCGAGGCCGTGAACTCCCCCACGCGGTCGTACCTGCCCCCGCCCGAGAGCCCGCTGGCCTTCTTCATCCGGCCGGAGTACGTGCGGTTGATCCGCAAGGACCGCGGCACGCCCGACCCCGACCACCACATGAATCTGATGCAGGGACGTGTGGTCGGCGAGGCCGATTTCGGGACAACGTGGACTCTCTACATCAAGCTCGACGTTCCCGGAACGCCCGCACAAGGCCACTATGACCTCGAGATCGAGGTGCCGCGCCTCGTCTACGAGATCCTCGACATCGAGCACGATCGCCAGTGGCAGCTCTCCATACATCGCGGGTCCATCCACGTCCTGCCGTCTTCCCCCCTCTCCGCTGCCGGGGAGAGGGCGGGGTGAGGAGCGAATCGATGGCCGCGGTTGCCGAGCTCACCGGTATCCGGGTCGTCCGCGACGGTCACGACGTGCTCGGCGTGCCGGGCCTGACCGTGGCGCGGGGAGAAGTGCTCGCGATCATCGGACCCAATGGCGCGGGCAAGTCGAGTTTGCTCCGCGTCATCGGCGCGCTCGAGGCGCCCGCCGCTGGGACGGTGTGCTTCCAGGGCGAGCCGGTCGCCTCGGGGGCCGCGCTCGCCGTGAGGCGACGTATGGCGAGCGTCTTCCAGGAGCCGCTCCTCGCCGACACGACGGTGTTCGACAATGTCGCCATGGGTCTCCGTTTCCGCGGAGTCTCACGCGAGCAGATCGACGCCAGGGTCGCGCGCTGGCTGGCCCGCTTCTCGATCGCGGGGCTGGCGGGGCGCCGGGCCCGCACGCTGTCGGGCGGAGAGGCCCAGCGCGTGGCCCTCGCCCGCGCCCTCGTGGTCGAGCCGGAGCTGCTCCTGCTGGACGAGCCATTTTCGGCGCTCGACCAGCCCACGCGCGAGGCCCTGATCGGCGATCTCGGACGCATTCTCCGCGAGGAGCGCATCACCACGGTCTTCGTGACGCATGACCACGAGGAGGCCATGGTCCTGGCCGATCGCGTGGGCGTGCTGATCGACGGTACCCTGATTCAGCTCGACGCCACCGCCCGTGTGTTCCGCTCACCGGCCACCGAAGAAGTCGCGCGCTTCGTGGGCGTGGAGACCCTCGTGGACTGCCGGGTCCTCTCGTCGCGGGACGGCGTCTCCGTGATCGAGGCGGGAGGGCAGACCATGGACGTGGCGCAGCCGGCGCCTCCAGACGAGTGGGTGCGTCTCTGTCTCCGTGCTGAAGACGTGACACTCAAGACGGGCTCGCCACCGCCCGGCGCGGTTCTGCCGACGAATCGTCTCAAGGGCGCGGTGGCGCGGCTCAGCCCCGTCGGCCTGCACGTGCGTGTCCTGGTTGATTGCGGCTTTCCTCTCACGGCTCTCGTGACGCAGCGTGCCGTCGAGGAGTTGGGGCTCGCTAACGGGGTTGCCGTGACCGTGCAGTTCAAGGCCAGCGCGCCCCACCTTCTGCCTCGTTCAAAGCCTTGACAGTGAAAAGAGCGAGGGAGTATAAGAAGTCACCACGGCCGCAGCCTCACCCCACAAGGAGGTCCCTATGGCCGATCTGGAACCGTTGATTACGCGTCTGGCTGCCGAGAACCCCGAGTTCCGCACGCTCCAGGAAGAGCACACCCGATACGAAATGGAGCTCCGGGAGCTCAACAGTCTCGGGTTTCTCACTGCGGATCAGCAGTGGCGGGTCAGCGAGCTCAAGAAGCTCAAGCTCATGGGCAAGGATCGAATGGAGTCGATGATCCGACACGCGCGCGACGCCGCGCACGCCTGACGCGTAGCAGCAGAACCGAATATCCCATGCCGCCGTCTCGGGAAAGGCGGGGTTTCCTCGGCCTTTCCCACCTGACGCCGTCCGGCGAAGCCCGGATGGTGGATGTCTCACCGAAGAAGGAGACGGCGCGGGAAGCGGTGGCGCAGGTGATTGTCACGATGCGTCCCGCCACGCTACACGCCATCCGGGCCGGGCAAATGGCCAAGGGTGACGTGCTTGGCGTGGCGCGGACGGCCGGTATCATGGCCGCCAAGCGCACGCCCGATCTCATCCCCCTCTGCCATCCGTTGCGGATCACCGGATGTGACGTGACGTTCGCCCTCGATGACAAGCGCTCCACCGTCACCATCGAAGCCCGCGTGCGCACCGTGGACAAGACGGGTGTCGAAATGGAGGCATTGACCGCCGCTGCCGTCGCCGGTCTGACCGTGTACGACATGGTCAAGGCCGTGGACCGGGGCATCGTGCTCACGGGCCTCTCTCTCCTCGAGAAGACGGGTGGCAAGTCGGGTGTGTGGCGCCGGAAGAAGCCATGAAGACCGCGCTCGTGCACTCCGACGAGTGGCGGCGCTTCGACTACGGGCCCGAGCATCCGCTGCGCATGGAGCGGCTTGGCCTGACCTGGCGGCTCATGGAGGCCTATAGGTTGACCTCGCGCCCCAAGGTCAAAGTGCTGACGCCAGAGCCGGCCTCCGTCGCAGAGATCACGCGCTTCCATGCCCGCGAGTACCTCGAGGTCCTGCGCGCGGTCAGCGCGGGCGATTGGGTTCCCCACGCCGCTCGCTACGGGCTCGGCGCCGGTGACAACCCGATCTTCCCCGGCCTCTGGGAGGCCGCCGAGCTCGTGGCAGGCGGCTCGATCCTCGCGGCCCAGCTCGTGCTCGACAGCGAGGCGGAGCGGGTTTTTCATTTTGCCGGCGGGCTTCACCACGCTATGCGGGACCGCGCGTCGGGTTTCTGTTACGTCAACGATGCGGTGCTGGCCATCATGGAGCTGCGGCGGCGGGACTGGAAAGTCGCCTACGTGGACATCGACGCGCATCACGGCGACGGTGTTCAGTTCGCCTTCTATGATGACCCGCGCGTATTGACGATCTCGAGCCACGAGCGCGGCGACCGGCTCTTCCCCGGCACGGGCTTCGTCGAGGAGATGGGCGAGGGCGAGGGGCTCGGCTATTCGGTCAACCTGCCGCTGCAGCCCTATACGGACGACGCGGTGTACGAGCCGGCTTTCGAGGCGGTGGTGCCGCCGCTCCTGCGCGCCTTCGAGCCCGACGTGGTGGTGCTGCAGCTCGGCATCGACTCGCATCGCACGGATCCTCTGACGCACCTGGCATGGACCGTCCAGGGCTTCGCCAGGATCGTCTCGCGCCTCCTCGAGCTGTCACCACGCGTGGTCGCGCTCGGCGGAGGCGGCTACGACCTGCCCAACGTCGCGCGCGCGTGGACGGCGGCGTGGGCGGCGATCAACGGCGTGGAGCTGCCCGCCGAGATTCCGCGTGCCTGCCACAAGGATCTCTCGGCGCACGGGCTCAAGAGCCTGCGACTGTGGGACCCGCCCATGGAGCTGCCGGCCGACACACGACAGTGGGCCGAGGACTACGCGATGCGCCAGGTCAGGATGATTCGCGAGCACATCTTCCCGCTCCACGGGCTGTAAGCGCTGCGCATGGCGCGGTTCAATCTCGCGCTCAGAGACCAGGGATTCCCGGGAGGAAGACTGCCCATGGGCATGCTCAAGGTTGCACCGGTCGCCGCGGTCATCGGCGCGATTCTCTTCATCTGGCTGCTGGGGTCCTCGAATCCGCTCACCCCGGCCGGTTACGTGGGGTACCTGACGCAGGGAGCGGTCTTCGGCAAGGCGCGGTACTACGGGCTTCAGACGGGCCCGACCTCACCGGGGCGCACGTGGCTGCTGTCGACGACCAACGTCAGCGTGACCCCATACACGTACCACGAGGACTTCCTGGGGCCGACCTCCGTGCTCTCGCGGGACAATTTGAAGATCAGCTTCAGCGTGCATCTCGTGTGGCGGATCTGGCCCGAGAAGGTCAAGGAGTTCGTGGAGAGATACAGCACGCTCAACGACGAGAAGCATCCCGACCGCATCGTGGAAGTCGCCTACTCCAACTTTCTCAAGGAGCCGCTCCGGACCTATGCTCGCGATGAGATCCAGAGGCTCAACGGGCTCGAGATCAAGGATCGGATCACGCCGGTGGGCGACGCGATATCCCGGCGCGTGCTGGATCTGACGAAGGACACGCCCTTTCATGTCACGAGCGTGGTGGTCGGCAACATCCAGTATCCGGACGAAGTCGCCAACGCCGTGGCGACCAAGATGGCGGCGACCCAGGTATTGGAGCGCAAGCAGACCGAGATCGCCATCGAGGAGCGGGAAAAGCAGAAGCGAATTGTCCAGGCCGAGGGCATCGCCCGGTCGATGGAGATCATCAACACGCGGCTGACGAGCCAGTACCTCCAGCATGAAGCCATCGAGGCCCAGCGGGCCATGGTCGGCTCCCCGAACCACACGACGATCTACATCCCCGTCGGCCCGATGGGCGTGCCGCTCGTCGGCACCTTCGACCTCCAGCGCCAGCCCAAGCCCACGCCCGAGACCCCGCCCCGCTAGAAGACGAAGACGCCCTTTCCCGTCGTCTGCGTGTCGAAGAGCTTGTAGGCGCGGTCGGCCTCGTCCAGCTTGAAGCGGTGAGTCAAAAGCTTCTTGAGCGGGACCTTCTTGTCGACGACGAACCGCGCGCACTCGGCCTGGCCCATGGCGCTGAAGGTCCACGAGGCGTGGATGGTCAGCTGGCGGCGCAGCAGATGCTGGCTGATGTCGAAGGTCGTGGTGCCGCCCTCGCCCACGAGCGCGACGCGCCCCCACGTGCCGGCGCTCCGCACCGCGGCCACCCGCGCGTCGGCGACGCCCGTGCAGTCCATGGTCGTCTCGGCACCGTCGCCGTGCGTGAGCTCGTGGATGGCCGCGACCGGATCGGTCTCCTTCGAGTTGATCACCGCGTCGGCGCCGAACTCCTTGGCGAGGGCGAGACGCTCCGGGGAGACGTCCACCGCGATGACGCGCGCGCCCATGGCATGACCGAGCATGGTCGCGGAGAGCCCGACCGGCCCCTGGCCGAACACGGCGAGCGTGTCGCGCCCTGAGGCGTCGATCCGCTTCAGTGCCCCATAGGCGGTGCCGGTGCCGCAGGAGATCGCCGCGCCCTCCTCAAAGGAGATCTCGTCGGGTAGCGGGACCATGGTGAATGCCGGCGCCTTCATGAACGGCGCGTGTCCGCCGTGTCCCGTCATGCCGTAGACGGTGATGCCATTCCGGCAGAGCTGCGACCAGCCGACGCGGCAATGCTTGCAGCGCCCGCAGCCCTTGTAGTGGTGGTTCATCACCCGCGCGCCGACGGGCGCGAAATCCGCCGGCACACCGGCACCCACGGCGGCCACCACGCCGCACGGCTCATGGCCCGCGATCACCGGCCCGCCGCTGCCCAGTCCCAGCGCTGCCGCCGCGTTGCCGACCGCGCGGTAGGGGTGCAGGTCGCTACCGCACATGCCCGATGCCTTGATGGCGATGACCACCTCGCCCGGCCCGGGCGTGGGGTCGGGGAATTCCTGGATCTCCAGTTTCCGCTCTCCGAGAAAGACGACACCGCGCATGATGGCTGAGCCCTCCTGTGGTACTTCCGTTGGAATACCGACCGCCGTAGCCTAGCACTGTCGAGCGGCCGGCGCTCACGAGGCCGGTCCGCCCCGTCGAGTCTTGACCATATCCGGCTGCTGTGTATCTTGGGCGCGCGTGGAGGTCCGCGGCAAGCGTGCTGCGCCTCGGCCAGGGTGAAGGAGGGTTTCATGGACACCACGATCAGCGGCATTCTCTGGATCCACGTCCTGGCGGGCGGCGTGGCGCTCGTCGTGGCGCCGATCGCGCTCATGACGGCCAAGGGCGGGCTCACGCACCGGCGATGGGGCAAGGTCTACTTCTGGGCGATGGCGGCGGTCGCGGCCACCGCCATCGTGGTCGGCTTTTGGCGCTCCATCCTCTTCCTGGTGCTGATCGCGGTCTTCAGCTTTTACGCGGCGCTCTCCGGCTATCGCGTGCTCTACCGCAAGCGGCCCGACCTCGGCCAGCGCCCCGGAGCGCTCGACTGGATCGCCGCGGGCGTCACCCTCGCGGCGAGCGCGACGCTCGTCATCCTGGGCATCACGAAGCCCACGCCGCGCTTCCAGGAGCTCTCCACGGTCGCCATCGTGTTCGGCTTTGTGGGCCTTTCCCTGGCCGGCCTCGACGTCAGGCGATTCCTGAGCCCGCCGGACGACAAGATGGCCTGGTGGTACAAGCACATGGCGAACATGATCGGCTCTTACATCGCTGCGGTGACCGCCTTCTCCGTCGTCAACTTCCACTTTCTGCCTACCACGCTGCGCTGGCTCTGGCCCACCATGATCGGCACTCCGCTCATCGCGATCTGGATCACCTACTACAAGCTCCGCTTCACGAAAAAACCCCGCACCGCCACACGCGCCGTCTGAACGGACCGGACGGTGCGCGAGGCGGGCGGAGCCCCCCTCACCCTACCCTCTCCCCCGGTGGGGGAGAGGGATCGACGGGTGCTGCGTCGACACAGCGTGAAGGGCGGGGGTGGGGGTTGCGCCTTCCCCAAATCCGTATCTTCCGGGGAGATTCTTCGAAGCGAAAAACCGGAATCTCGTGGCGAGCCAGAGAGGCCCAGCGGAATGCGACTCAGCGTGGGCTGGGGAGGGCGCAACCCTCACCCCGCCCGATGAACGAACCTCGCGTGATTAAATCGCCGCGCCCGCGCGCAGCAGCTCGAAGATGCGCGAAGGAGTGAGGGGCACGCGCGTCACCCGAACGCCGCGATCCCACAAGGCGTCCTCGACGGCATTGGCGATGACGGCAGCCGGCGAGACCACGCCGCTCTCCCCCACACCCTTGATGCCCAGCTCATTGATGGGCGAGGGGAAATCGAGGTGGTCGATCTCGAGCGGCGGCATGTCCTCGGCCCGCGGCATGGGATAGTCCATGAAGGTGCCGGTGAGGAGCTGGCCGGCCTCATCGTAGATCAGCTCTTCTCCGAGCGCGGTTCCGATACCCTGCGCCAAGCCGCCGTGAATTTGGCCCTCGACGATCATGGGATTGATGGGGCGCCCACAGTCGTGCGCAGCGACGTACTTGAGCAGGGTCAGGGTGCCGGTCTCGACGTCCACTTCCAGGGCAGCGGCGTGCACGCCGAAGGCCCAGGCCACGGTGCCGGGATAGTGGAAGGCGCAGGCATTGAGCCCCGGCCCCCCCGCGTCGGCAAGCGAGCGGCTTCTGATCGCGGCCTTCGCCACTGCCGCCAAGGGCAGGCTCTTGCCCGGCACGCCCACGACCATCACGCGCCCTTGGTCCAGCACAACGTCCTCGGCCGCGCATTCGAAGAGGCTCGCGGCGACCACCCTGGCCTTCCGCGCGGTCTCCTTCGCGGCGCGCGCGACGGCGGGCCCCGCCACGGCCGCAACGCGGCTCGCGATCGTGCCCATGCCATAGCCCAGAAGCTGCGTGTCGCCGCCGCGGATCACGATCTGCTCGATGGGCACGGCAAGCGCGTCGGCGCAGACCTGGGCCAGCGTCGTCTCATGCGCCTGGCCCTGTGAGGAGACGCCGATGTCCACGAAGATGGTGCCGTTGGGATCGACCCGGACATTGGCGCCCTCGAAGGGGCCGATGCCCGTGCCCTCGACGTACGCGGACACGCCGAGCCCGATCGGCCGTGATGTCCCGCGGCGCTTCGCCTGCTCCGCCCGCCACCCCGCGTAGCCCAGGCGCTCCAGAGCCAGATCGAACATCTTCACGTAATCACCGGGATCGTAGGCGATGGGCACGCCATCGCGATAGGTCAGCCCCGTCCGCCACGGCATATCTTCGAAGCGAACGAGATTCTTGCGCCGCAGATCGGCCGGGTCCATGCGGAGCCCGCGCGCGGCGCGGTCGAGCAGGCGATCGAGAACGAAATTGGCTTCGGGCCGGCCGGCTCCACGATAGGCGGCGAGGAAGGTCTTGTGCGTGACGACATTGCGCCCCACGCCGCGATAGTGTGGCACGCGATAGGGGCCGACGAGATGGTTGATCGTATTGTAGGTGATGGCCTCGCCGAGCGTCGTGTGCGCACCGTGATCCCGCGTGAACTCCGTCTCGAGGGCGACGATGGTGCCGTCGCTCGAGACCCCCAGGCGCGCATGGTGCGCCTGATCGCGGTCGGCCGCCGCGGTGAGGAAGTGCTCACGCCGCGTCTCGATCCACTTGACCGGCCGGCCGAGCTTGCGCGCCACGGCCGGCACGAGAATGTCTTCCGGGTACACGTGCCCTTTGATGCCGAAGCCGCCCCCCACCTCGGGCGCGATCACCCGCACATGCTCCTCCGCCATGCCGAGCACTCCCGCGATGGCTGTCCTCACCGCGAACGGCACCTGGGTGGAGAGCCACGCGGTGAGCAGGCCGGTCGCCGCATCGTACGACGCGAGCACGCCGCGGGGCTCGATCGGCATGCCGGCCACGCGCGGGTAATACAGTCGCATCTCCAACGTGAGGTCGGCCCGGGCGAAGCCGCTCTTGATCTCGCCGGTGTGCGACTCGGAGACCCCGGCCAGATTGTCGCGCCAGCCCTCGTGGACCTTGGGCGCGCCCGCGGCCAGCGCACTTTCGGGAGAGGCGGCGACAGATAGCGGCTCGTACTCGACGGCGACACGCTCCACTGCGTCCGCGGCGATGTAGGCGCTCTCGGCGACCACCACGGCGACGCCCTCGCCTAGGTGCATGGCACGCTCGGCCGCGAGCACCGGATGGTGATAGCGGGGAAACTCGGGCGCGGGCACGAGCGGCGGTACGGAGCCCGCGCACTCCGGCAGATCGGTGCGGGTCAGCACGGCGGCGACTCCGTCGAGCCGACGCGCCTCGGAGCCGTCGATGCGGACGA
>Ga0335070_10002419_pt1 | contig 21712 bp, 15 predicted proteins | sample Lox_Sample_13_FD_206722 | JGI IMG/M metagenome (GOLD analysis project Ga0335070, IMG submission 206722) | Soil microbial communities from Loxahatchee National Wildlife Refuge, Florida, United States - Lox_Sample_1.3 | ecosystem: Environmental > Terrestrial > Soil > Wetlands | place: USA...
AATGCTCCTCTCAACATCCGAATTTCCAGTTTGCCAAATGGTTTCAATGGATTACAAAAAAAGATATCTCAAAACTCAGGAAACTCCAGAAGGTTTATCATCCAAACCTTATGAAATTCACCGTTTTTAGGGATCCATGATCTAAAATTACACACCTCATTATGGCTGAAGTGACTACGCTCCCTTCTCCCCTGGCGGGAGAGCCTACCCGCCGATAGGCAGGGTTAGGAACTGAACTGCTTACAAAAAGCATCATTCTGTTTGATTCTGTTAAAATATGTTTTATGATAGGGTTTAGGAAGAGCGATGGAAACAACATTTAATTTTTATTATTACTACTTTTTCGCGAGAGGCCTCCCATAGGTTCTCGTCCCGAAGGATGAGAAGCCATGGGGGATCGATGGCCCCATGGCTTTTTTATGTTTCGAAGCCACGGAGCCAGCTCTGTGGCTTTTTTTGTTCTGGTAGAAGGCAAGACGAAGGAGGAACAGGCATGACAGAGTTCAGACATTCGAATGTCGAGCGTGAAATGGAGGTCTACGGCTATGACTCCATGGTCAAAAGCCATTGCCGGATGTGTCATGGGGGTTGTGGGGTCCTGGTCTATATGAAGGACGGCAACGTGGCAAAGATCGCAGGCGATCCCGATTGTCCCATTAACCATGGAACCCTCTGCGCCAAAGGGCTTGCCTCGGCACAGCTGGCCTATCATCCGGACAGGCTGACCCACCCCGTTAAAAGGGTGGGGCCAAAGGCGAGCGGCAAATGGAAACGGATTTCATGGGATGAAGCTCTGGATGCCATCGCGGAACGCATCCTTGAATATAAAGAGAAACACGGACCGGAATCTGTCGTCTTCGGCTACGGGACAGGCCGGGAAAATGAGGCCGTGATCTACCGCATCGCCAACATCCTCGGATCTCCCAATGTCCTGACCGCAGGCCATTTCTGCTATGGGCCGCGAGTGTCGACGGGCATCATCACCTGCGGCACGAACCCCATCGTCGACTATGAGAATTTTCCCAAGTGCGTCATGATGTGGGGGAATAATGTGACGATCAGCAACGCCGACGAGTATAAAGGCGAATCCTTCTCCGTCGCTCTCGACCATGGCGCCAAGCTCATCGTGGTTGACCCCAGGCTCACCCGTCCGGCGGCACGAGCCGATGTCTGGCTCCAGTTGAGGCCCGGGACGGATGCAGCCCTTGCTTTCGGGATGCTCAACGTCATCGTCAACGAAGAGCTCTATGACAAGGAGTTCGTCCAAAATTATACCCACGGCTGGGAGCCGTTCGTCAAACGGGTGAATGAATATCCTCTCGATAAGGTCGAAAAGTTGACCTGGGTTCCCGCGGAAAAGATCAGGCAGGCGGCAAGACTCTTTGCCACGACCAAACCCGCTGCCATTCAGTGGGGCGTTGCCATCGAGCAGCAAACGAACTCTGCAGACAACGACCGACTGCTGATGTTCCTCCTGGGTTTGACGGGTAACATCGATGCGCCCGGCGGTCAGGTCCTCAACCGGACGCCCAATATCATCAACGTAGGCCATTTCGGGGCCCATGGCATGCTTCCCAAGGAGCAGTTTGCAAAGCGACTGGGAGGGGATCGTTTCCGTCTTGCCTCGCGCTTCGCCATCCTGCAGCCGAAATGTGTCTGGGATGCCATCCTCGAAGAAAAGCCCTACCCCGTGAAAATGCTCTTTCTCATCAGCTCTAATCCCGTGATCACCCGCGCCAATGCCAAGGAGGTTTACCGCGCCCTTGAAAAAGTCGATTTCATGGCGGTGGCCGATTTCTTCCTGACTCCCACAGCCGAGCTCGCAGACATTGTCCTCCCCGCTGCAACCTGGCTCGAAATGGATTATATCGGCGACTTCTGGAAGCGTCACGGTTATATCCTGCCGCGGCGCAAAGTGATCCAGGTGGGTGAATGCCGCTCAGACCACGAAATGCTCAACGACCTTGCCCACCGGATCGGCCAGGGTCCGTACTGGTGGGACAACTTCGAGCAGGCCCTGGATTATATCCTTCATCCGATGGGCATTACCTGGGAGGATTTCAAGAAGATGAATTACATCCGTGGGGAGGTGAAGTATCACAAATACAAACAGGGAGGATTCTCAACCCCGACGAGAAAATTCGAGTTTTGCTCCACCGCCCTCGAGAAGATGGGCTATGATCCTCTTCCCCAGCACAGGGAACCGCCCGAAAGCCCGGTGAGCGCACCGAAACTTTATAAGGAGTATCCCTACATCCTGATCACGGGTGCACGCCCGCCGGGATTCTTCCATACAGAGAACCGACAGGTTCCCCGGCTGAGAGAGCTTCACAAAGATCCCATCGTTGAGATCCATCCGGATGTCGCTCTCAAGGAAGGGATCGAAGAGGGCGATTGGGTCGTCATTGAATCCCCCCGAGGAAAGGTGAGACAGCGGGCCAAACTCGCCCTTGGACGGGACCCCCGGATCGTAGCGGCCCAGCACGCATGGTGGTTTCCGGAGAAGAAAGACCCGGGCCATGGCTGGGATGAATCGAACATCAATATCCTCACCGACAACGATCTCGACGGCTGCGACCCGGCGATGGGTGCATCGAACATCAGGACCCTCCTCTGCAGGATCTATCCTGAAAAGAAGGAGGCTCGCTGTGAATAAATATGCGCTGGTCATCGAAGAGTATGCCTGCTGGGGATGCAAGACCTGTGAAGTCGCATGCAAACAGGAACATAATCCAGTCGAGGCGAGCAACGGAGTTAAGTATCTGGCGGTTTGGCCGGACGGGCCGAAGCCTATGAACGGGAAACTCGATTTCATGTGGCGTGTGAACGTCTGCAAACACTGTGCTGAGCCCGCCTGTGCCAAGGCCTGTCCTGAAGATGCCATTGCGAAAGACCCAAGAACAGGGATTGTCCTCAGCGATCAAGAGAAGTGCGACGGCTGTCATGCAGTCGGAGGGAAGTCGGGCGCTGAAAAACAGGAAACCTCACCGTGCAAGGTCGGTTGTCCGGCGAAGAACAACGTCCAGGGATATGTGAATCTTGCTGCCAAGGGGAAATTTCAGGAAGCGCTCCATTTGATCAAGGAGACCAGCCCCTTCCCCTCCATCTGCGGGAGGATCTGTCCTCACCCCTGTGAAACGGACTGCCACCGGTCTCAAATCGACGAATCTGTAGCCGCCCACTCCATCGAGCGCTTTTTGGGCGATTTAGATCTCAATTCAAGCACGCGTCATCGGCCCCGCCTAAAAGCCGGGAAAAAGGAGACAGTCGCAATGATCGGATCCGGTCCTGCCGGCTTAACCTGTGCCTACTATCTTGCACGAGAAGGCTATCCGGTGACGATCTTCGAAAAAGCTGATTTGCTGGGGGGGATGCTTGCAATGGCGATCCCGTCCTATCGTCTTCCCTCCGAAGTTGTCGAGGCTGAGATCCGGCTCATTCGCGAGATGGGTGTCACCATGAAAACCGGCGTAGAAGTGGGCAAAGATAAAACCATTGCTCACTTGCGCTACGAAGGTTTCAAAGCCTTTTTCATTGCCGTCGGCACACAGGAGTGTTTGCGACTGGGAATTGAAGGCGAGGATCTGAAGGGCGTCTATCGAGGATTGGACTATCTCCGAAGAATGAAACGCGGAGGATCGTTGGCCCTGGGGAAGGATGTCGTCGTCATTGGCGGAGGGAATGCCGCGATGGATGCCGTGCGGTCAGCCCGAAGATCGGGAGCCGAGAACGCCATGATTCTCTATCGCCGGGGTCTGGAAGAAATGCCTGCAAAACCTGAAGAGATCGAGGAATGCCGGGAAGAAGGAATTCGCATCCAAACCCTGACCCAACCTGTGCGATTCATCGGCGTGAATGGAGCCGTAAGAGCGATCGAATGCATAAGAATGCGCCTGACGGACCCGGACGAGAGTGGCCGGCGGAGACCCGAACCGGTCCCTGGGTCGGAATTTACGATTCGAGTGGATGCTGTCATCACGGCCCTGGGGCAAGAGGCGGATTGGGCCTGCCTGACCCCGGAATGCTCGTGCACGATAACCCCATGGGGAACAATGAAGGTCGATCCCCTGACCCTTCAGAGTGATGATCCTGATATCTTTGCGGGCGGAGATGCAGTCAGGGGCCCCCAAACCGTCGTCGAAGCGATTGCAGACGGGAGACGGGCAGCGGTATCGATCGATCGATACATCGAAGGACAGGATCTCCGGTTGGATCGAGATATTGAATTGAAAACAATCCTGACCCCACAGAGAGGGACATACGATCCCTCTCCTCGATCTCCCATGCCTTGTCTGGAGGCTAAAGAGCGAGTTGAAAACTTCCATGAGGTTCAAAAAGGGTTCACCCGGGAAATGGCCGTGCAAGAGGCACAGAGGTGCATCTCCTGCGGCAGCTGCTGTATTCAGGCCTGCCCTTATAATGCCATCACCTTTGACCCGAAGATCGGGAAAATTCAGAAGTGCAACCTTTGTCACCACAGGGTGGCGAACGGGCTCTATCCTGCCTGTGCTGACAACGTCTGCCTCGCCCACTGCATCTACTTCGGCGATCCCGCTGAAATTGAACGAAGAATTCTTGAAAAGAGAAAGATCAGAGGAGGCTGGGGAGAAACCCTTCCCAAGGCTTTCACCGACTCGAGGTGAGAGCGGGAGGATAATCTTGACGAAACCTCTTATAAAGGTTATCAAATCTATGAGACAGAACCCTTTTTCAAGAAAAATCTCAGGAATTTTTCTTGAAAAAGCAGGAAAGATTTGGCCCAGGAATAGGAGCGAGGGGAGACAGGGCCAAAGGAGAAGAAGTGAATGGATCGTAAGCATTGTTTCGGGTCCTTGCAGCAGGTAAGCCTCAGCGATGGCCAAACCATGACCCAGTCAAGGCCCGAGTGCCGAAACTGCCAGGAGATCCGCGACTGTTTGCGCCACACCCAGCAGCTTGTGGACGAGCAGAAAGAAAAAGAAGAGCTGAAAAAACAGAGCTGGATCACGGAGATCATCGACCACTCTTTTGTCGTCTCGAATGAACTCGGCTCATGCTTATTGAAGTTTCTGAATAAGATCTATGGGTCATCGATCGGGGCAATCCTTTTTAAGAACCTCTTCCTATTTTTTGACGTCCCGCAGAATACCCTGTCTTCGAACCTGTCCATTTCCATCTCCCGGACGATGATGGGCTTGCTCCGGGGAGAAAAGGAAGAATCAAACCGCCCTCCCAATCCCCAAGCCTCCCAGCAGCGCAGAGGGCTCGATGAAGGATTTAGCCTCCGGATCATTCTTTTCCAGAAGTCTTTCCCAAATTCCCAAGAAGCAAACATGGGAATGATCGCTTATGAAGCCGCTCGGGCACTTGCTTCCGACGACCTTGGGGTCAAGCAGATTCTTCAGGTTCTTCCCGATTCCGAAGCCAACACCTTCAGGAAATTGGATCTCGACGGTCGAATAAAATGGCTGATCGGGAAATGGGGTTTTCTGGAAGAATATGAAGCCCTGAAAAAAATAATGGCGCTGTCGCACTAAACCTTGTGAGATCGTTTGCATTCTTATTCTTGAAGTTAATGGAATTTCAGTTTGATGATGTAAGAGCATTCTCCTCCTGAGACCATCCTGCACTTTCCCAGGGGAGGTTCAAGTTCATGCTCTAATCCCTGGGCGTCAATCCAACCTTGAATCCTTGCAAGAATTCCGCATTCGTATTGATCCTTGATCCCTGCCCGGACGATATTTTCATAGGCAAAACATCTTTTCAAACGCATTTCATACGATTGATGATCGAGGATCTTGATTTCATATTCGGCGAGACCAGATCCATAGAGTGTGAGGGCTGCCTTGCTGAGAGCCAGGAATTCGTCCAGGTCTTTTGCGGGCGATAAGGCTAAGGTCTTCAAGTATCGTTTCATTTCGACTGCCCCTAGTTCCCTACAAACGAGTTGATTGAGCCGATTCGCCGCATCAATGCCAAAATGCCTTGCCACTGCCATGAACCACCTCGCATCGTGTGACATCCACCCTTTGATGAGAAGGTCTTTCTCCACTTCAAAGGATAAAGGACTTGGCATGGAATTCCTCCTCATTGGCCCGGACCGGCAAGCCTAAACCTTGCGGACACGGCAGGGGATATAGCGGTGGAGCGGCGTCGCTGCCAAACGATCTCGATGCTTTGCTGGAGCCAGCTGGTTCACGTTGACTCCGTATGCTTCCCCGCCATGGACGAGCCCGAAGCCATGGGGTATGACCACCTGGCCCCGATGTGAACTATCTGTCACTTCGGCCTCGACCTTAACAGATCCTGCTTCTGTCTCGATCAGGGCAAGGTCTTTATCCTTTATCCCCAACTCCTCCGCATCCTTTGGGTGGATCCGCATCGTACAAGAGCGCCTTTCCTCATTCCACGCGGGATCACGCATGATCGTATTGGCCACCATCTCCATATGATTTCCGGCCATGAGCACCATCGGGTAGCTCTTATTCGCGAGTTGGGCCTCTTCGGTCCCAGGGGTGACCTCCTTGACCCACGATTCCATCCCGGGAAAATGGATATGGATTTTCTTGTCAGGAGTCTTCAAAAGGGAGAGGTTGTTCTTCGTGTCTACCACTCCGATTTTTACTCCGCCGGGTGTTTCCAGAACCTTACTGAATATCTTTTCGCCCGTCATCGGCCCAACCTGATGACCGGCACGAGATACCTCCTCGGCGTGCATCATCGGAAATCGCGCCAGCAGTCCCCAGAGGAGAGCCAGGTTCTTAGACCCAAGTTCCTCCCCAAGGGTCTTCGCCAAAATGTAAGGCAGCCAGGGCTCTGCCTTCGGGTGGGCACTCATGTATTCCATGAGGGCCATCGCGAATCGCGGCCGGTCCTTGGCGAGTTCTCGAAGCTTGGATGGATAATCCGGAATCATCCCCAGCCTTTCAGCCAACTCGATGTAGATCTGAGCCTCTTCCACCTGCTCTCCATCCGGCTGCAGGACGGGACGGCGCATGTCGAAGTAGTAATCCGGGTAATTCCACTGGAAAAATGTGCCATCCCACTTCTCATAGCCTGACCTGGCCGGCAGCACGTAATGGGACAGCATCGCTGTCTCGCTTGGAGCCACTTCGACGGTCACCAGAAGATCGAGCTTTCCAAAAGCCTTCTCGTAGGCCCTCGTGTCAGCATAAGAACGCAAAGGATTTGAGCCGCTGACGATCAGAGCCCGGATGCGCTCGGGGTGATCGTTGTCGATCTCCTCCGGCATCACATTGGGCGGGAAAACTCCCATGATCAAGGGAATATTCGTTACCACCGTCCTCCATGTCCTGGGATCTTCCTCGGGCGTATGGGAGCCCATGGGCATGAGGTGGCCCAAAAAGACATTGCCCCCTTGGGTGCCCATTCGCCCCGTGAGCGTGAGCAAGATTAATTCTAAATAAGAGTTAAGAGTGCTGTGGCGTCCCATCAGGATCCCAAGATCACTGCGCAAAGCGCTTTTACGGGTGGCAAACAAGCGTGTGAATTCCCGAACAGCGCCCGTATCTAATCCACAAACGCGACAGTGGTCCGCCACATCGACATCATCAAACCAGGGTCGAATCCCTTCGAAGCCATCGACCCTGGCTGCCAGGTAATCTTTGGCCACGAGTCCCTCGGTCAGCAAGATCTTGATCATTGCTTTGAACAAGAGGGCGTCCGTCCCGGGCCTGAGCCGCAGATGAATATCCGCTAATTTCGCTGTCTCCGTCATTCTTGGGTCAACGACGGCCATCAGGAACCCCGATTCCTTCTTCTTGTTGCGAAGCACCACCGGAGCATTCGGTATATCGTGGCTCACCATGGGATTGGCTCCCCAGAAAACGAGAAAATCCGATCCCTGAATGTCCGGAAACGAATGCATATACTGACGGCCAAATGCCTTGCCATTCACCCAGAAGAAACCCGTAAGTTCCTGAGCCAGAGGGCTGTAATGATTTTTTGACCCCAACCCATTTAAAAAGCGCAAACCGAAGGCTGTCTCAAAATGACAGCCCTGGCCGCCCCCTCCCATGTAGGCAACGGAGCGAGGCCCGTGTGTTTGGACGATTGCTTTGATTTTGTCGGCAATTTCATCCAGAGCCCGACCCCACGAAATGCGCTCAAATCGATCCCCAACATGCTTAAGAGGAAATCTCAGCCTCTCCGGGTTGTTTTGGAAGTAAGCGATGTTTGCCCCTTTTCTGCAAAGATAGCCTTGTGAGCGGGGGTTTTCCTTGTCACCCCTGACCTTAACGATCTTGCTTCCCTCGGTGACCACTTCAAGGCCGCAGTTGTTAAAACAGAGCACACAGGATGTTTTTTGCCATTCGCTCATGACCCGATCCTTTCTTCGGACCCGCTTATTTGTCGGGTTTATCCCGATCTTCTACGCTGAGCTCCAGAACGATGTGGCCCCAGCCGCCGCATTGCACTCCCACATCAAAGCATCCAGCTCTCCTGAATCGCATCTCATTGGGATCGATGCCGGCATAGAATAATTCAATCGATGTGAAGATCAAGCTTGCAATCGAACTCAATGCATAGACGCAAATCCTCTTGGGACAGAGTTTTGTGATCAGGTTACCCGATCCGTCAAAATAGAATTTGTCCCCTACTTTGTGCCCGCTATTGCACCCATGAGAGTCTACGACCGTTGCAACGATGGTCTGATTCATCAGGGCAGGCGCTTTGGCCAGAACGTCCGTGTTCCTCGGATTGGCTCTGAATTTCTTCATCTCTTCATCATTGTAACCCAGGCGCTGTTGGACAGTATTCCATGCTCCTTCATCCATTTTCATGCTGTCTCCTTTCTCAGGATCTCTCATCTCATTATTGAATCTCCCGTCCTGAGAACGGGGATTGGCTCTTGCATCCTATTTGAGGCCATGTTCCTCAGTGGCCTTCTCTCTCATCTTGAATTTCTGGACTTTGCCCAAAGGGGTGGTTGGAAATTCCCTGACGAATTTAATATATCGGGGAAGGTGAGAAGCAGGAAGCTTCTCCTTGCAGTATTGACGAATCTCATCCTCGGTGGCCGTCGCCCTTTCTTCCAGTTTAATCCAGGCAGCCACTTCTTCCCCCAGATCCCTATCCGGAACCCCGAACACCTGAGCGTTCGAGATCTTGGAGTGACTGAAGAGCACCTCTTCGATTTCAGTAGGAAAGAGCACTTTCCCTCCCTTATTGATCACCTCTTTCAGCCTCCCGGCTGTCCTTACATAACCGTTCCCATCCATACTTCCCAGATCCCCGGTATGGAGCCACCCCCCGGAATCGACGGCGTTAGCTGTGGCAGAAGGCATCTTATAATAGCCCTTCATGTTAAAGCCCCTTGCACAGATCTCACCCACAGCGCTTCCATCCGCGGGGACTTCGTTCCCTGAGATCGGGTCTATGATCTTCGCCTCCACATGAGGAAGGGGTCTGCCCACCGTTGAAACCCTCAATTCCAGTCCATCATCGGGACGGGTCATTGTGATCCACGACGACGATTCCGTCTGGCCATATCCAATGACGATCTCCCTGACTCCCATCTCGTCCACGACCTTCTTCATCACCTCCATGGGACACTGAGCCCCGCCCATAATCCCGGTCCGAAGAGACTTGACATCGGAGGCTCGATATCGCGGGTCTCCCATCAAGGTAATAAAAGCACTGGGAGACCCATAAATGGCCGTGCATTGCTCCTTTTCGATTGCCTCGAGAATCCCGGGTGGGTCAAAAGTCTCAGAAGGGATGACGAGGGTTGCTCCTTTGAGCACCGAAGCCAATGAAACGCAGACACAGCCAAACATGTGGGACAAAATAACGGAGAGACAAAGTCGGTCCTTTTCGGTCAATCGCTGATTGTCGGCGCTCGCCAGCGTCGTGTTGACGATGCCAAAGTGAGTGGACATCACGCCCTTCGGAGCTCCGGTTGTTCCTGAGGTGTAGAGGACGGTCACGATATGGTCCTCCCGACAAGAGCCCTGTCGTTCGACCAACATCCGATCCGGAACATCCCTCCCCATCTCCGGAATCTCCTTCCACTGAAACATGCCCCCCAAGGTCCGACCGGAGATGAGGATCATATTCCGGAGTTCCGGAAACGTTGTACTGGCAAACTGGCCGGGACTCGCTTCCTTAACTTCGGGGCAGAGTTGACGGATCATGTCGATATACTCAGACCCCTTCATTCCTTCTGCCATAACAAGAGACTTCGAATCGGACTGGAGCAGGAAATATTCGAGCTGCTCGATTTTGCAGTTGATATCGATGCTGACAAGAACCACCCCTATCTTTGCCAGCGCGAATTGGGTGATTGTCCATTCCCAGCGGTTCGGACTCCACAAAGCCAGATGATCTCCCTGTTTGAGGCCGAGCTTCAGAAATCCCTTTGCCGTCTGGTTCACCATTGCCAAAAGTTCTTTGTAGGTAAACCTCTTTCCCTGGGAGAGATCCACCAGGGCCTCTTTTTCGGGAAATTTCAAAGCGACCTCATCAAAAAGGTCACCCACCGTTTTTCTCACCAAGTTCATTCTCCGCCTCCGTTCCCCCCCTCGATCTTCCTCCCTTCAGGCTGTGAAAGAATTGAATTTCTGCCGTCACCCCGGTGAAAACCGGGGTCCAGTCAGTTTGGAACGCCATGAAAAACACTTGATTCCTGCTGGAGCTTACCCCGTACTTGATACGGGGCCGGAACGACATGAGGAGGAACCAAATCAATCTTTTCACGCCTTCCTGCACTGGGAGAAGAGGAAAGCCCGAGATCCTGGTTATTGTTTGAAAAAGCTAAAAAAATGCTCACCCAGTGAGCATAAAAAACACATTTTTTGCAGCGATGGAAGAACGGAAAAGGAGGAAGTCTTGAAATTCTGGCAGTACTCTATTTCTCACCTACCGCCTCAAGATTGCCAGAACTCCAATGATATACCCATTTCGTATTTTCTGGTATTATAGGGAAAACACGAAATGGAATCAACAATTTTGAACAATTTTATATACAGAGGCACCCAAAACTGATAAGAAGTTAAAACTGGAAGACCCAATTGCAAACAAATACGAACTTCGTTTATTAATCGTTAGGCGTTCCAGGAGTAGTCATGAATAGCTCAGCCGTCCAAGAGGTATTGTCCGCAATTCGTGATTGCGCGCTCGTAATGCTCGATAATGCTTCTTATATCCAACGCGAGCTTCCAAATGTTGAGATTGCTGATCCACTAAAATCGCAAACAACAGAAGTTTGTGACGCCTTGGTTGGCACAAAGCACGATATCATTTCAGAACTGTTCGAAATTCACGACCTTCTCGAATCAGATGCCGAGTCGGCAGTGATTTCATATCGCCTTACTCGCAGTATCAGATGGCTATCGGAAGACATCTCACGGTTGCACCAGGTGGTCATGGCGTTGCGTGCAGACAGCCAGAAAAATGAAAGCCATACGTTGGCATTGATCCTTGTTGAAGAGTCGGCTGCGAATATCCTCAGTGCTTTCAACCGTGCTAAAGCTGCGGTTGATGCGGTGATAAGTGAATCCAATAACAAGAGAAACGCCTAACACTGAAACCGACCGGTAAGAGCCCTGTGCTTTTCACGAATGCCTGCAGTCGATCGGCTGAGTTCTGGCGTTTATCCAGCGCTTTCACAAAAAGCCTCATCCCTTTAACGTGAATCTCCACTTGCAGAACATGTCTTTGGGATGGGGATCGGGGGGAGCAAAAAGGCACTCTGTTTGAATTCGCGGGTCAACCTCTCGGGCAATACTTTCAAACTCTCCCTTGTGCATCTCTTTGCACACAAATTCTCCCAATCCTCTTTTGAGGCGTGCTTCCTGGGTGGGACAGCTCGGAATGGTGATGATCACTTCGTTTTCCTTCTCCTCGAACTGATAACCTACCAGGATGGTCCAGGGAAAGTATCTTAAAGCCTTTACAAAACCCCTGAGGCCTTTTTCTTTCACTCCAAAGCGTTGGATCAGATCTTTTGCAGCCATCCCGCCGACACGGCCCCACACCTGTTCATTGAGCCTTTCGGCCGTGGGTTGATCGAACATCTTCGCCACAGATAAAAACCAGAAGGCGTCCATGACCCGGTAATGCCAGAGCAGGAATTGGAGATAATTCTTAAGCTCAGAGGCATCCATCTTCTCAAAAATTTTAAGATCCATATCCTTCTCCTCTTCTGAAATTTCCAATGAACCGAATGACACCTCACGAGGCGAATCGATCTCCCGATCTCCCCCATTTCCCTATCTCCCTATCCTTCGTCAGAAGAAGTGAGTCTTTCGATCCGTTCGACCAAAGGAGGATGAGAGTAGTAGAACCATGCGTAAAGAGGATGAGGGCTCAGATTGGCCAGGTTATCCGAAGCCAGTCGCTTCAGTGCAGAGGTCATGGGCCTTGCCGTTCCCACGAGGTCCAATGCAAAATCGTCCGCCTCGCGCTCGAATTTCCTTGACATGGCCGATTCAAGCGGCCCGGCAAAAAAGCCAAGCAGACTGATGAACGTTCCGATGAGAAACAATCCCACATAGATATGCAATTCTTGAAAGCCAAACGTCTGATAGATCAACGGCCAGTTCAACAGTTTAGCCACGGCATAAAACGAAACCAAAGACAATATTTCCAAAGGAACGAGCATCCGAAGGATATGTTTTCTCTTCCAATGCCCCGCCTCATGGGCTAGGACAGCGAGCATCTCTTCCTCGGTGTGAGAAGCCAGGAGGGTGTCAAAGAGAACAATCCGTTTCGTCCGGCCCACACCGATGAAGAAAGCATTGGTATGCTTGCTTCGCTTGCTCGCGTCCATCTTGAAGATTCCTCTGGTCCGAAGGCCGACCTTTTCCATCAATTCCCGGATCCGGTTCTCCAATCCCGTGTTTTCAATCGGGTCAAATTTGTTGAACAGAGGAAGAATGACCACCGGATACAGCCAGAGCAAGAGCAGCTCAAACCCGCCGACCAGGATCCATGCCCATATCCACCAGACCTTTCCTCCATAAATGACCAGGACCAGGAGAAGGCCGAGGAGCAGGCCCCCCATGAGGGCTCCAATGATGATGCTCTTGAATAGGTCTGAAACCCACACCTTGAAACTCATGACGTTGAACCCATAGCGCTCCTCAATCACAAACGCTTCGTAGAGGCTGAAAGGGATGCGAAGCAGATTGGCGAATATGGAGAGAGCAGCAAAAAAAATCAAGCCACTCACAATCTGTCCGTATTTCCACAGGCTGATGGCCCTTTCGAGCCAGGGTAAGAACCCGGAGAGCAAAATAACCAGGAAGAGCCCCTGGTCGGCCAGGGTGGCAACCATGCTGAAATTCTCAGAATCCACCGTATAAGCGGAAATTTTTTTCAGTTTCTCCGGGTCAATGGTATCCTGAAAAATTCCCGGAACAGTCGTTCCGTACCGGCGGAGGTGGGAGATATTAAGCCAGCTTAGACAGATCTGGACCCCGGACCGCAATAAAAAAACGGCGAGAAAGATTTGAAGCAAAACATTAAAACGAATCATGTGAGACTGGAATGCTACTTCCTCGATCTCTTCTTCTTACCTCTCCGCTTGGATGCGGAGGGACGAACAGCTCGTTTCACCCCGTCAGCGCTCTTCTTTTCAACGAGTTTCCTGACCTCGCGCCGGCCGAGCTTTCGAAGGGCCACCATCACGGCCTTCTTCTTCTCACTCGGCTTGAACTGCCCGCTTTCCCATAGGTGGACTGCGCCGACGGTAACACCCGTCAGAACAGCCAGCTCCTTCTGGGTGATACCTAAATGCCCGCGAAGGCTTCGAATCAGGCGGGGAGAGAATCTCGACAGCTTCACCTCTTCCGGGGCAGCCTGCAAGGGTGTCTCCCCTTTTTCCAGCTGTTTCTGCTGCTGCGTCGTGATCCGCTGAAGCGTCAAAACAGCTTTGCGAAGCTGTGAGACCGTACTCTTTATGGACCGGACGTCCCGACCCAAAGGAACAGAAATTTTTCGCACTTCTCTTTTTGCCAAGCGTACAATTTCAGATTTGATGATCGTCTCGAACCTTGCCATAAAGTTTTCCTCCTCCTTGTCTTAAAGAATCGCATAGGGCAAAGGGCATGGGGTCAATTACCAATTTTCAATGTTCATTGATCAACCAATGGTCAATGCTAATTGATCCCTTACACTAGGTTCTTTGCTCTATGCTCTATGCCGTTAGTCAAATATCTTCCCGGGGTTCATGATTCCATTGGGATCCAAAAGCTTTTTGATCTGTTTCATCAAGAGGAGGCTTTCTCCGTGCTCTCTCCTCATGAACCTTTTCTTTCCAATCCCAATCCCATGCTCTCCGGTCGCTGTCCCGCCATATTCCAGGGCAAAATAGACAATTTCCTCCTCTGCCTCTCGAACTTTCTGCCATTGTGCCCTTTCTTCGGGAATCCCCATGATCTCCATATGGAGGTTACCGCTTCCCGCATGGCCAAAGGCATATCCTTTGAGTCCCTTCTTCTCAATAATCTTCTGACCCCATTCTACCATGTCCGAGTATTTTGAAATGGGCACCGCCGTATCGATCACCAGAGGGTGAAAGCCGGGATTGTTTACCTTGATGGATTCACGGACTCCATATCGTGCCTCCCAGAGGCGGTTGCGTTCCTCCCTCCCAATTCCTGAATCGAACTGAAGGGAATGGTGCTCCCCACAAATCTCCTTCACGATCTCCAGTTCTTCTTTCAAACCCATTGCGCTCGTGCCATGAAACTCGACGAAAAGAGTAGGCCTTTCTTCCAGGGAGAGTTTCTTAAACCGGTTGACGACGCGCACCGTCGGAGCATCCAGGAATTCCAGAGCCGCCGGAGACAGACCCGATCGCATAATCTGAATGACCGTGTCGGTGGCTTCACGAATGAGGCTGAATTGCGCTACGACAGCCATGAACTCTGCCGGGAGACCGATCAGGCGGAGGGTGACCTCGGTGACCAACCCGAGTGTCCCTTCTGACCCAACAAAGAGACGGCACAGATCATAGCCAGACGAACTTTTGATCGCATTCGTTCCAACCCGGATAACTTCTCCCGAAGGCAAGACAACCATCATCCTCAGGACATAATCTTTCGTGGCACCATATTTAACCGTTCTGACCCCGCTGGCATTATTCCCCACCATTCCCCCGATGGTAGCCGCGGCCCCGGGGTCCGGCGGGAAGAAAAGACCAAAACGAGAAAGGTGTTGATTCAATTCTTTATAGATGACCCCTGCCTCCACATGAACCTGAAGGTCTTCTTTCCTTAGCTCCAGCACATGGTTCATCTGCTGAAGATCTAAAACGATCCCTCCTTCAACGGGGATGGGATTGCCCTCCAAACTCGTCCCGGCTCCCCAGGGGGTAACGGGAATCCGTTTCTCATTGGCCATTTTGAGAATCTGGCTGATCTCCTCCGTGTGGAGGGGCCAAACCACAACGTCAGGCTTTCGCCTCTCATGGAAAGATTCGTCCTTGCTATGGAGGTCGAGGACGGATTCACCCGCGGACATCCTCTCCCGACCGACGATTTTCCTGATCGCTTCTATTTCCCTCTCTGTCACCGTTCCATATTCCATGGAACCCTTTTCATCTCCAGCTCACACCTATGAATGGGGAACTATACCCAATGAATCCCTGCCTTGCGCTTTGACATTTGAACATGGGTTAGTAAAATAGCTCTTTCTCCATTTTTAAAATCAATGCCCTTGCTTTTTCGATCCCTTTTCGCTTACGGAGGAGCCAATTCTTGTCGGCCTCAACCCTCTTCTGAAGGGAGGCAATATTTTCCTTGATCCTTCTCTCTGAGGGCGCGCCAACGGATTGAGCCTGAGCCAGTATTTTCTCCGGATGCTGCATTCTCTCCACATCTTTCTCTGTCATTGAAATATCCACCTTCATCTCTGTGAGGGCTTTCTTTAAGCTCTGATACGAAACTTTTCCCTTCCCCTCTTTCTCCGAATATTTTACGGCTCTCTCCATGACCATCTTTGCCTTCCGCATCGGCAGAGAGACGTGACGGACCAACTCCTCCATCAAGGCGGTCGCACCGAGGAACTCTTCCTGGGCTTGCTTAAACATCTGGGTCTCGTTGACCTGGAGGAGCCGAAGGATATCGGTCATGACGGACAGGGCAGGTTTCGACTCGTCGACCAAATCCATGATCCAATACTTCGTCCACTGCGTATCCCGGTTGTACCCCATAAAGAGAGCCTTACCGACAGAGAGAAGGCTGACGAGCATTCCGTGGACAAAGGATGTCTTCGCCTTGATCACTTCCAAGGAGCAGGGGTTTCGTTTCTGCGGCATGATCGAACTGCCCGTGCAATGTCGGTCATTCAATCGCACCATACGGAATTCACGCGTCGATAAGAGGATCAGAGTCTGCGCCATCGTCGAGAGATGATCCATCACCATGGCGGCATCATAGGCCAATTCTGCTTCGGGCTCCCACCGTTGGGTGATGGAATCGGTCACATTTTCCGTGGGCCCATCAAACCCCATGAGCTTTGAAGTCAGCTGCCGGTCCAGATTGAACGAGGTTCCGTACCCGGCTGCCGCTCCTAAAGGATTTTTGTTAAAGAGATCAAACCAGTGCGTAAACCTTCGGGCATCTCGCTCGAGTGCTTCGGCGAAAGAGAGAAGAAGGTGGCCGAAGGTGGTGGGGACGGCATGTTGGTGGTGCGTATAGCCGGGCATGACCGTTGAACGATGTTCCTCAGCCTTCTGGAGAAGTGCCCTGATGAGAAAGATCAATTCCTCGTCAAACTCCAGAGCCTGGTCCCGAAGGTAAAGGCGCATGTCGAGGACAACCTGGTCATTCCGACTTCGACCCGTATGGATTTTTCCCCCGGATTCGATCCCCACTCGTTCAATGACATAGCTCTCAATGTTGGAATGGACATCTTCTTTCGACCCATCCAATCGAAACTTTCCCTCTCGATGAAGCGTTTCTACTTCTTTCAGCGCCTTAAGGATCTTCTTTCCATCCTGCTTCGAGAGGATACCCTGTCGACAGAGCATGAGAACATGGGCCCGATCCCCCCACAGATCGTAAGGGACCAGCCGTTCATCGCACGGAGGACCCCCCCGGACATCTCTCCCCGAAAGGAATTCAACCATCTCCTTCGACGGAAGTTCTTCGAACCGCCCACCCCACAGTTTCTCCACCCTCATTTTCAATCTCCTACGCCGGTATCGTCGGAATCAAACGGGTCGCCGAGTACGATGCATGCGTTTAGGATTTTGCTGATTTCAAATTGTTTCGAATTTCGGATTTCGTGCTTCGAATTTAATTCCGCTTGATCCGGATTAATTTTGTCGCTATCTTTTCATCTTCCTTTTGGCTAGAATCTCAAACGGCAGCCCCCGGATAAAAGCCGCATCCGCGCAGCGTCTCTGGTCAAAACCTGAGGTTTTAATCGAACGGATCTCCGGTGTGAAGAGACTCGTCTTCGATTCCCGCTGGACGATCTCGATGTTTCCTTTGTAGAGTTTGACTTTGTATTTCCCGTTGACCACTTTCTGCGACGTCTCGATAAAGGCGTCGAGGTCATACCTCAAAGGATGGTAGGCCATCCCGTGGTAAACCAGGTAGGCCCACTTCTGATCGATCCCTTTTTTAAACTGGACCTCGTCCTTGGTCAGGCAGAACTGCTCCAGGTCTTTGTGGAGTTTGAGAAGGATCGTCGCCGCGGGGGCCTCATAGATCTCCCGGCTCTTAAGGTCCATGATCCCGTCCTCAAACATATCGATCCTTCCGACGGAGTGGGTCCCTCCGAGGGTGTTCAACTCAGGGATCATCTCACCCAGGGACCTTCTTCTTCCATTCAATTTGACCGGGATTCCTTTCTCAAACTCCACACTGAATAAGGCGGGTCGATCCGGAGCTTCCTCGGGCGGCTGATACCACATCCAGATATTATCGGGAAGGGGCTGATTCAAGTCAATGGCGCCGCTGGCGATCGATCGGCACCACATCGTCTTGTCATCGCCCCCGGTGACGATCTCCGTCACCGGAACCCCCCATTCTTTGCACAGTTCTTCTTCTTCCAATCGCGTCAAGTCGAAATCCCGCACCGGCACAAGGATCTTGAGATTCGGCGCAAACATCTTGAAGACGTTGTGCATGCGGTATTGATCATTTCCTTTTCCGCTCGACCCCTCAAGAATCGCATCGCATCCTTGGGCGAGTGCAACCTCTGCCACCTTCCTCGCCACCACCTGTCTCGTCATGGAGGTCGAAACAGGGTAACCCAGATAGTCGGAATTCGCTTGAATGGCCCGGGCGATCCAGACCTCTGTGAACTCTCTTCGGAGATCGAAAAAGAGAGGCTTGATTTTCAGGACTCTTGCCTTCCTTTTGCCCTCGGACACTTCTCCTTCCCCCTGGCCGACGTCAATCGTGATGGGAAGGATCTTTTTCGCCTTATACTTTCTTCGGAGCAACTCGATGGCGAGAGAAGAATCCAAGCCCCCGGAATAGGCAACAGCGACTTTGTCAACTTTTGGGGTTTCGGTTTTCTGAATTTTTTTCAATATCTTCCGCATGTTCATGAAACGCATCCTCCTTGAATTTACTTAGGGATATTAGCATAAATCGGTTTTTTAAACAATGTTTAAACTATAGTTCGCGACGATGTGCCCGAGCGGCAGGAAGCGAAGAACTATTGGAAATGCAGATAAGGGCGCTGAAGCTTTCTGAGATCGTTTCGCGTCTGCCGAGAAGGCCGAAGAAAATGGGGCCGCGGTTGACCGCGGCCCCATTTTCTTCAACACACACGAGGAAAGGACCCGGAAGGGGGATGAAACTTAATCAAAACCTGAAGGTGAGACCTCCAAAAACCGAGTTTGCGCTGTACGACTGATCCTTATACGCGCCCGTCAGGAAGGCACGATTGGTCGCCGCGCCATTGGGGGTGAAGTTATAGTTGTCTAACTGAGCGTCACTGTACCTGAATCTTTGATAAGCATAGCCTAACGAGGCGGAAAGACATTTTGTAAAGTTGTAAACGGCTTTAACCTTAAAAGAATAGAGTGTGTAGTCATCCCATTTGATGATGTCGATGATATCGTTGTTCGCTCCGACAAGTCCTACATTGCCTGCTGTTCCTGGACCAAATAGTTGGGGGCTAAGAGTAAAGTCAACGCCGCCGTTGGACCTGACGTAGTTGTGCTGAAAGATGAAGGTCAGTTTTTGGGGGATGGCATAAACCTCGGCCCCAACGCCGTATCCCCAGCTCTTGTCTTTCTGGTCGGCACTCCATTCTGCCAGAACCGGTGTTTGATTTTGTTCGGGCTGAGAGAGCCTGATGTACTCAATATCGGAGAACGCGTACAATTTAGCAATCTTCCCGATCATATAATCTGCGCTGATATCGAATTGGTCCCTCTTATCTTTCTTCAGCCCGAAATCCTCCTTGTAATCTGTAATCTTGTACTGGTATTGAAAAGAGAAATTGAGGTTTTCTATCGGGAAAATATCTACCGACGCCCTGTAGGTACTCTGATCCTGCGCTGCGTAAGCAAATCGCCTGTTGGTCGGCGTGACGGCGGATTGGAAATCCGCGCTTCTATACAATCTCTGATACCCAGCTTTAACCGCTAAAAAATCCAACCCGCTCCACTTCAAATCTACGAACCCGATGTGGTCCTTGTTGTTAGGCGGAATCACTTCCAGCTCGGCTGCCAGCTCGGTCGGATCTATTTCCAAAAACTCCAAGCCCTTCACTTTTCGGTCTGTTTGAATATATTTGTAACCGCCGCTGAGGTAAAAACTCACAGGAAGTTTGAGCCCGAGATCGATCCCTGCCGAGTTCTTTTGGTACTCAAAGGGTTTGTTAAACTCGACGAGGGCGCCCGATAAATCGTCCTGAAAGACGACACGGTTTTTGTTTTCTGTATTGTAATAGCTGTAGAATATTTTCGCATTCAGGAAACGGAGGGGATGAGACGTCAGGACAAAGGAAGCGCTCTGGGTATCGATCCTGCCATCGAAACTGGTGTTGCTCAAGGCTAAGTTTGTAATCGCCCCTCCGTCGACAAACGAATTCAAAAGGCTCGCATCCGATCTTGCGCTCGAATATCCAAGGTTGACATTGAACCTGGTGTTCAAGGGAAGCTGGACGTCACCCTTAAAAAACCCTTTATAGTACTGGTTATCGGGGGGGAGCGTGAGGGTATCGGTAGGGAAAGGATCGAACGGATTGGTGAAATTCAGCTTGTCCTGGGCGTCACTAAAATTGCTGTAGATAAAACCCAAAGACAAGAAGAGGGGTTTCTTCCCATAACCTGCCTCGACCTTCAGGTTATTTGTCGTATAATGAATCGGTTCAGGAAGCTCAAGAGCAAAGTCGCCCGGGCTTCCCGGCGCTACCCCTGCCGGCTTTATCCCATCCCGATCCTCCCTCTGGAACGAGACATTGAAGAAGAAGGGCTTCAGCATGTCCAATTTGAACCCTCCTCCATACTGTTTCCGGTCGATGGTATAATCAAACGTATTCCAAAGACCGAAATTTGTGTTCGGAACGCCCGTCAGGGAATAGTGGCCTGCTCCCTGGAAATAAGTTCTGGCATCAAAGGTCAGGTTATGGGGGATTTGATCGTAGAAGGCGTCGAACTTGAATTTTCCCCACATGCCGCCCTCAACGTTGTAATATTGGGTATCATAGGCGAAATCGCCCGCGTTGAGGTTGAAGAAAAACTTATCGGTATCGAGGTTCAGCCTTGCCCTTCCGTAAGCGCCGCCATGTTCTTTAAGATCTTTGTATTCTGTGAATTTTGCTCTGCCGCCTTCTCCCCCATTTACATCCGTCCCGATTCCTTCCACGGAAACCTCGCCTTCGATGGTATCCTCCAAAGGAAAGGCACTGGAGAAAGGAACAAGGCTAAGAATCATCGCCATCACCATTATTTTCGCTTTCATCGTCACCCCTCCTATCGAGTGAATACCTCTCCTCTTTCGCGAGGACCGTTACTTCCGTGAATATTCGTATGGCAGTTCAAACACGAGCGTGCGAAAAATCTATTTTTTCCAGCGGTCGCAGTGCCCGTAAAGGAGTGGAGATTGGTGTAGGGCCTCGACGGATGGCCACTGGTGGTACCATGGCAATCTTGACAAAGTAAAGGCACCTTCTGGGTCAGAAGCTTCGTATGGTTGCTCCCGTGGGCCTCGTGGCAGATCAGGCAATTCTCCATCACAGGGATATGCTCCCACATAAAAGGCCCTCTCTTTTCTGCGTGGCATTTGTAGCAGAGCTCGTTGACCGAATCCGCTCTCAGCATTTTATCCGTCCCTGCTCTGCTTGAGCTGCTATAGCTCGTCACGGGATTAACGCCGAAGGCACTCATCGTATCGTGGCAACTGGAGCATTTCAGCGCCTGTCGTCCGACAAAAGTTTCATTCATGGGATGATGGGACTGTTTATTGATCTGCCCCCGGATGTTTCGATGGCAGTTGAAGCAAAGGTCAGGCTCCGAGGCCACCAGCAGCTTCTCCACTCCCCTGTGGATGGAATGGCAGCTGTCGCAAGAGTTGCCCGCAAACGCGTGACGGTTCATGTTCCAGAAGGCCACCGCCTGTGATTGCTCGTGGCAAGCCAGGCATTGTGCAGACTTTTCCTTCGGGCTCATTTTTTTGTTAAAGGCAATAATGGCAACCCCTCTCCCTCCCCCTTTTTCCGCGTGCTGAGCACCGGGGCCGTGGCAGGATTCGCACCCCTCTCTGTTTGCGGGATTTCCGGGTATGGCCATCTTGCC
>Ga0335070_10002420_pt1 | contig 21711 bp, 21 predicted proteins | sample Lox_Sample_13_FD_206722 | JGI IMG/M metagenome (GOLD analysis project Ga0335070, IMG submission 206722) | Soil microbial communities from Loxahatchee National Wildlife Refuge, Florida, United States - Lox_Sample_1.3 | ecosystem: Environmental > Terrestrial > Soil > Wetlands | place: USA...
TGGACCATCACCTCTCCGCCGGTACCCTGCCCGACGGTCCGCGCCTGGTCGATCCGAAGGCGGCCGCGACCGCCGAGCTGATCTACGACCTCGCGGCGACCGCCGAGTGGCCGCTCACCCCCGAGGCGGCACGGGCCCTCTACGTCGGGCTTCTGACCGACACCGGCGGCTTCCGCTACGCCAACGCGTCGCCGCGGGCGCTCCGCGTGGCCGCGTCCCTGCTCGAGCACGGCGTGGAGCCCGAGGGCATCTACGAGCAGGTCTACGCGACGGCGCCGGTGGGCCGTCTCCGGCTCACGGCAGAGGTGCTCGACACCCTGGTCCACGAGCCCGAGGTCGGACTGTCGTGGATCACCGTCCCCGCCGGCGCGATCGAGCGCCACCAAGCCGGCGCCGACGACCTCGACGGCCTCGTCGAGTTCGCCCGCTCGGTGCAGGGCACGCGCCTCGCGCTCCTCTTCCGCACGCTCGCCAACGGCAGGATCAAGGTCTCCTTCCGGTCCGTCGGGGACGTGGACGTCTCGACCTTCGCCGGCCAATTCGGCGGTGGCGGCCACGCCAAGGCCGCCGGCGCCTCCATCTCCGGTTCCCTCGATCAGGTGCAGCAGCAGGTCCTGACTGCGGCACGCCGCTTGCTTGCTCGGTAAGTCGGTTTGACCCTGTTTCAGTTGCGCGGGTAATATCCGACCAGACCGGTCGGCAATACGGGAGCCGACGTGGCCACAACGGTAGAGGAGATCGAGCGGGTGCTGGAGACCGTGCGCCCCGCGATCCGGATGGACGGTGGAGACGTGGAGTTCGTGGACTTCGATGAGGATGAGGGCACGGTGAAGCTACGGCTGATGGGGCACTGTGTGGGATGCCCGATGTCGATGGCCACCCTGAAGCACGGGATCGAGGCGCGCCTCAAGCAAGCGGTGCCGGCGGTCCATGCGGTGGAGGCGGTGTAAGTGAAGAAGGATGATCTGGCGGCGCAGGTCGCCGCCGCGTTGGAGAAGGTGGTGAATCCGCGCGTCGGCCAGGACGTGGTGACGGCGGGGATGGTCAAGGACATCTCGGCTGGCGCGGACGGGAAGGTGCGGATTGCCTTCGAGCTGGCGCGCGAGGACCCGGCGTCGCTGGTGCGCGAGGCGCGGCTCGCGGCGCAGGGGGTGCCTGGAGTGAAGGGCGTGAAGATGGAGATCGTGGGGAGCGGCGGCGCGCAGCAGCAGGCGCAGACGACCCCGAAGGCGGTGCCGGCGCCGACGGCGCGCGAGCTGCCGCATCTCGGGAAGGTGGTCGCGATCTCGTCGGGCAAGGGCGGGGTGGGGAAGTCCACCGTCGCGGTGAATCTCGCGGCGGCGCTGGCGGCCTCGGGCCGCCGGGTCGGGCTGATGGACGCGGACATCTACGGTCCGAACCTGCCGCGCATGCTCGGCGTGATGGAGAAACGGCCCGAGGTGGTCGGCGGCCGCATCCAGCCCGTCGAGGCGCATGGTGTGAAGCTGATGTCGCTCGGCAATCTCGTGGAGCGCGACGCGGCGGCCATCTGGCGCGGCCCCATCATCATGAAGATCATTCAGCAGTTTCTGGGCGACGTGGAATGGGGCCAACTCGACTTCCTCCTGGTGGACATGCCTCCGGGCACCGGCGACGCGCAGCTCTCCCTGGTCCAGTCGGTCCAGGTGAGCGGTGCGCTCATCGTCACCACGCCGCAGGAGGTGGCGGTGGGGGACGCGCTCCGCGGTGCGAAGATGTTCGAGAAGGTCGGGGTCCCGGTGCTGGGGATCGTCGAGAACATGTCGTACTTCTCGTGCCCGCACTGCGGCGAGCGCACCGACATCTTCTCGACCGGGGGCGGGAGCCGGCTCGCGACCGAGCTGGGCCTGCCGCTGCTGGCCCAGATCCCGCTGCAGGCGCGCGTGCAGGAGCTGTGCGAGTCCGGTGTCCCGGTGGTGCTGGGGGAGCCGAACTCGCCGGCGGCGCGGGCGCTGATCGCCCTCGCCACGCAGTTCCAGGATCAGGCGACCAGCCGGTCCGTGCGGCTTCCCATCGTGGTGTCCTGACCCTCGCCGCTGCGGCGGCGCTCCTGCTTCTCGCCGCGCCCTCGGCCCGCGCCCAGGGCCAGGCGGATTCGGCGGAGCGGGCCTCCATCGCCGAGACGGTGTCGGGACAGGACCTCATCTACGGCGGCCGGTTCCAGGCCGCCAGCCTCTTCTTCTCCCGCCTCGCGGAGCGATTCCCGGGTGACCCGGCCGGGCCGGCGCTCGCCGCATCGGCCCTGATCTGGGAAGGAGCGGCCCTTCCGGACGACGGCTTCCAGGCGGACTCCGTCGATGCGCTGCTGGGCGAGGCGGCGGCGCGCGCCGAGCGGTGCGTGGCCGGTGCGACGACCGATTCGGCGCGCGTCGTCGGCCTGTTCTGGCTCGGCACGGCGCTCGGGTACCGGGCGCGGCAGTCGGACCTGCACGGCCACGTGTGGCGCGCGACCCGGGAGGCGCACGCGATGCACGACGTGCTCGAGCGCGCGCTCGCCCTCGACTCGACCTGCGTGGACTGCCAGCTCGGCCTGGCGATCTACGACTACGCCCTCGCGCGGGCGAGTGCGCTGGCGCGGCTGGTGGCGCGGATCGTTGGCCTCGGGAGCGGCAACGCCGCGTCGGCCGTCGCCCGGATGCGCCGCGTCGAGGAGGTGGGCATCCTCGCCCGGTACGAGGCGCAGTGGCTGTACGCCAACGCGCTGGTCCGCGAGGGCGGGTCCGACGTGCTGCTGCGCATGGAGGCACGCCGGCTCGTGGATGACCTCGCGACGCGGTTCCCGGGCAATCCGGTCTTCCGCCGCTTCCTGGACAGCACGCCGGCCTCCCCGTGAGCAGCGCCGTGGCCACGCCGCCGGTCCCCGCGGCCGACCTGGTCTCGGGGCCGCTCTCCCGGGCGATCATCCGCCTCGCGATCCCGGCCATCGGCTCCGCCTTGCTCCAGCTCGTCTTCCTGCTGATCGACATCTTCTGGGTCGGCCGGATCCTGGGGCCCGCGGCGCTGGCGGCGATCTCGACGGCGGGCTTCGCGGTATGGGCGCTGCTGGCCGTCGCGGAGATGATCGGCGTCGGGCTCACGGCGGTGGCGTCCCGCCGCCACGGCGAGGGCGCGCCCCACGCCGCGGCCGACGCCGCGGGCACGACGCTGGCCCTGTCGCTCGCGTTCGGTGTCGTCGTCGCGGTGGCGGGCGAGGCGACGATGTCGCTGCTGTTCGGGGTGATGCACACGCCCCCCGAAGTCACCGCGCTGGGTCGCCGCTGGCTCGGCACCTACCTCATCGGGACGCCGTTGGTGTTCGGCTTCTACGCCGCCGAGGCGACGTTCCGCGCCTCGGGCGATACGCGGACGCCACTGTGGCTGCTGACCGCCTCGGTGCTGGTGACGCTGGTCCTCGATCCGGTACTCATCATCGGCCTCGGACCCGCGCCGGCGATGGGGATCTCGGGCGCGGCGGTCGCCGCGGTGGGCACGCGCGCCCTGGGCCTCGCGTTCGGGTTCGGCTTCCTGGTGCGGCGGCGGCTCATCCGGCTCGCGCGCTGGGATTGGCGCAGCGCGGTCAACGTCGCGCGGATCGGCGCGCCGACGGGCGCCACGGGCGTCTTCTTCTCCCTGGTGTACATCGGCCTCACCAGGATCACGACGCAGTTCGGGACGCCGGCGCTCGCCGCGCTCGGCGTGGGGCACAAGCTCGAAGGGCTGGCGTATCAGGTGGCGATCGGGTTCGGACTCGCCTCGGCGGCCGTCGTCGGGCAGAACATGGGCGCGGGGCGCCTGGAGCGCGCGCGGCGTACGGCGCACCTGACGGCCGGCTACGCCTGCCTGGTCGCGGCGGTCGCGTGCATTGCGTTCCTGGTCGCCCCCGAGCGGCTGGTGTCGGTGTTCAGCCGCGACGCCGCGGTGATCGCGGAGGGAGCGAGCTACCTCAGGATCATCGCCATCGCGGAGATCACGATGGGGATGGAGATCGTCTACGAGGCGTCACTCGGCGGCGCGGGGTTCACGTTCCAGCCGATGCTCTGGTCCGGCTCGATGACGGCGGCGCGGATCCCGCTCGGCATGTGGCTTGCCGGCCTGTTCGGCGTGGCCGGCGTGTGGTGGACGATCAGCCTGACGGCGATGGGCCGCGGGATCGCGATGGCGCTGATCTGGCGCGGGGGTCGCTGGCAGCGGACGCGCGTATGAACGGCCTCATCACCCTGCTCACCGATTTCGGGACCGCCGACGGCTACGTCGGCGAGGTGAAGGGCACGCTGCTCACCCTTGCGCCCGGCGTTACCGTGGTGGACATCGCGCACGACCTGCCGGCCGGCGACGTCGCCGCGGCGTGCTACGTGCTGGGCCGCGTGTGGCGGAGCTTCCCGCCGGGGACGATCCACCTGGCCATCGTTGATCCCGGGGTCGGCTCGTCGCGGCGGGCCCTCGCGGCCGAGGCCGGGGGTCACGGTTTCGTGGCGCCGGACAACGGCCTCCTCAGCGACGTTTTCGCCGCGGCTCCGGAGCGCGCCGTGCGCCTCACGGTGCCGGCCGAGGCGAGCCGCACCTTCCACGGGCGCGACGTCTTCGCCCCGGCCGCCGCGCGCCTCGCCTCGGGCGGCGCGCTCGCGGACCTCGGCCCGGCGGTGCGCGACCCGGTGCGGCTGAAGGCGCCGCTCCTCAAGGTCGAGGCCGGCGATCTCGTGGGCGAGGTGGTCCACGTCGACCGGTTCGGCACGCTGGTCACGAACCTGCCGCGCGAGCACGTCGCAGCGGAGGGCAGGGTGCGCGTCGCCGGCCACGATCTGCCGCTCAAGGCGACGTTCGCGGACGTGCCGCAGGGCGAGCCGGTGGCGTTCATCGGCTCGGGTGGCACGCTCGAGATCGCGGTGCGCGACGGGCGCGCCGACGTCGTGCTGGGGCTTTCGAGAGGGGCGGAGGTGCGGGCGACGGCCCGCCGCGGCTGAGACCCTACGGACCAGGGACGGCGCGCCGACTCAGCGCGCGTCCATCCACTGCACGTCGATCCCGCCGAAGGCCGCGTCCACGGTGAGGCTCAGCCGGTAGGGCGCCGAGCCGTAGTTCGCGGAGTAGTAGACGCCTCCGCGCTTGGTGAAGCCCTCGTGGTCGAACGAGGCGAGGAAGCGCGTGAGGGTGATAGCGACGCCCAGGTCGTTCGGCAGGACCAGCTTCAGCTGCCCGATGCCGATCTTCACGTTCGCCTCGGCGGAGGTGCGCCACGCGCCGCTGAAATCGAGCGTTACGTCGCCCAGGCCGCCGTGGAAACCCATGCGCCGGCAGTTGGTGTTGCCCAGGCCGGTGGCGCTGAACTCCGCCGCGCCGACCTCGAACGTGAGCGCGTCGCAGTCCACCGGGTTCGGCCGGCTGAAGCGGACGTGCGATTCCGAGGCGCCGGTCTTGTAGGCGAGGCGCCGCAGCTGGAGGCCGCCGAGCTCCACGTTCGCCTCCGCGGCGCCGACCTCGACCCGCAACGTCAACGGCACTTCGGGCGTGAGGGACACGTCGAGCGACGGCACCTCCTCGCTGCGGCCCCGGCCGAACGACGTGCGCCCGTGCAGGCTCCGGAGCCCGAGGCGCAACACGCCGGCGTCGGCGTCGTACTCGCGCACCGGCGCGAACTTGTCCTCGTCGTACTTCAGTTCCATCCGGTAGAGATCGCCGGCCGCCGCCGGCTGGAGGCGGAGCTCGCCGACCGCATACGTCAGGTCCACGATCAGCGACGATTCACCGTGCAGCTGCCGGGCCGACGAGAGCGTGCGGAGCGTCTGCGCGCTGGCGGACGTCACCGCCCACAGGGCGGCGAGGGCCAGCAGGGCGGCAGCGCGCTTCACTCGCGGCGTCCGGGCCGCGGGGCGGCCGGGGTGGCCGGCGGCGTGGCCCAGAGGTACTCGTCCGACAGCTCGCCGGCGTGGCGTCCGGCGAAGGTCTCGCGCAGTCCGGCGCGCGACAGGAGCACCGCGCCGAAGCCGACGGTGGCGGCGAGCCAGGTGACGATGAACGCGGCCGCGCGGAACATGAAGACCACCGGTCCCGCCCAGCCGAACAGTGCCGCCGCGGCCCACAGGCCGAGCAGCCCCACGAGCCCGGTGAAGGTGTAGCCGTAGGCGTTGGGGTTCCGGACGAACGCGCCGCTCGCCATCCGGCGGCGGCTCCAGGTCTCGCCGACCGCGTGCGCCACCGCCAGGTAGCCGCCCAGGGCCGCGGCGATCACGGCGATGACGAAGGCCAGGATGGCGAACGGCAACAGCAGGATGCCGACGATGGTGAAGATGAGACCGACGATGAGCATCGCGAGCGTAGGCAGCAGGAGCAGCTGGCCGAGGAGGCCGACGACCAGGGAGCGCCCGAAGGCGTTGGAGGCGGTGTCGGCGATGACCTCGACGTAGCGGCGGGCGAAGAACACGGTGCCGAACCCGAGCATCGCGAGCGCCACGAAGACGGCGACGATGTTGCGCACGTCCTGAAAGAGCAGCTGCACACCGGTAGAGCCGGCGGCCGGCGCCTGCGGCTCGGGCGGCGCCGACTCCGCGGTCAGCGGCTGCGCCGGGAACGTGGCGCGTGCGCTCTCAGGCACCGCGCCGGCGCTCTCCGGCACCGGAGCGGCGGCCGCGGCCGCAGCGGGTGGCGCCGAAGTGAGGTCGCGCAGCGCGGCGGCCATCTGCTGTTTCGCGGCCAGCTCGTCGCCGGCCAGGCCCGGCACGTTCCAGGTGCGAGCCGACGCCACCATTCCACGCGTCTCGGCCGAGGCCCCGTCGGCGAGCAGCTTGCGCCAAGCGCGGTCCAGGGCGCCGCCGGCGGCGTAATGGCCGACGCGGGCTCCGTCCACCAGCACGTCCCCGCCGCGCAGCGAAACGACGCGCGTCCTGCCGGAGGCCAGATCGAGCTCGAGCGTCGCATCGCGGCTCGACAGGGCGATCGCATGCGACACCACGTCGTCGTGGTGCTGCTGGACGTGCAGCACCTTCTTCAGGAAGAGGAGGCCCTGCTCCGCGAGGCGCGACGGGCTGACGCGGCTCCCGTCGGCGGGAGCGGCCGCGAGCGGCGCCGCCGTCAGCAGCGCCAGGCCGAGGACCACGGCGCTACGAGCGTGCGAGCGCATCGGTCCTCCCTGGTGCCTTGAGCAGAACGTAGAAGCCATAGCCTCCCGCCGCGTAACCGATCGAGAGGGCCGCGAGCGCGGGCCACATCTTCCCCGACGCGGCGGCCGTGCGCACGGCGTCCGTCACGCCGCTCCGCACCGCCCAGTCCGCCCCGGTCAACGCGAGCGTGTTGGCCAGGGAGCCGATCTGCGTGCCGATCCACGACACCGCCAGCTTCACGGCGGACCAGTGGCTCGACAGCCAGGGCAGCGTGAGCCGCAGGGCAATGGCGACGCTGGCGGCGTAGGCGGTCGCGAACGTCACGGCGCGGCGGGGCTGGATCGCCCAGGCACCGGCCCGCCGGAGCAGCACCAGCGCGGCCGGCTGCGGGAGGCGGACCCGGGCCATGACCCGGTCCGGGAAGCCCCGGCTGGGCGCGAAGCTCCGGAGAGCGGTCAGCTCCCGGAGCACCCTCAGGTCCAGGTCACCTGCGTCTAACTGCTTGTCAGCCACTCGACTACCTCCCTCGCTGCACTCCCCTTACGGCGCCGGGGGGACAGCGGTTTCAGGTCCTCAAGTGGGTCAGGTACTCCCGCAGCTCGAGCCTGGCCCGGTGGATGTAGGTCTTCACCGTCCCCAACGGCAAGTCCATCACCTCGGCGATCTCCTCGTAGGCGCGGCCCTCCACGTGCCGGAGCAGGATCGCGGTCCGGTACTCTGGCCGCAGGCGGCCGATGGCCCGCTCGATCTCGGCGCCCAGCTCCCGCGACTCCAGCTCGGCGAGCGGCGATTCGCCGCGGTCCACGGCCTGCAGCGCCGTTGCCTCGACCTCGTCCGCCGTGCGCGCCCCCGGGGCTCCATCGAGGGAGAGCGTGTCCACTTCGCGCTTGCGGAGCTGATCGATCGCGGCGTTGTTCGCGATCTTGAAGATCCAGGACGAGAACTTGAATTCGGGACGGTACGTGTCGAGCGCGTTGAGGACCTTGATGAAGGTCTCCTGCGCGAGGTCCTCGGCGAGCGCACGGTCGCGCACCATCCGGTAGATCAGGGAGAAGACCGGCCGCTCGTACCGGCTCAGCAGCTCCCGGTACGCGGCCTCCCTGCCGGCCTTGGCCAGCGCCACGACCTCCCGATCGCCGAGCGTCCGGAGGTCTTTCGCCGTCGCCATGCGGGGGGTAATCTACGCTTCCCATGCCGCCCCGACCGACCGCGCCGGAGGAGACGCCCCCGCGCTGCGGCAGCGTTCTTCGCGCCGCCCGCACGGCAGCCCGGCCCCGGCTTGGGATCACCTCCGGCCGATGACGTTGGCTCCCCCCGCGGCCCGGTCTCCCGGATCCGACGAGCGGGGATTCCCGGTGCCGTCCCCGCGGCGAAGCGGGCGGCGCGAAAGCAGCGTGTGACAGTGGCTCAGGCTCCTCCGGCGCGGCAGGACGTGCGCGAGATGTTCAGCGCCATCGCGCCGCGCTACGACCTCCTCAACCATCTGCTCTCGCTCGGCATCGACCGGCGCTGGCGGCGCGCGGCCGTGGACCGGTTGGCGTGGGACGCGAGGCCGCGCGGGCTCTATCTCGATGCCTGCGCCGGCACGCTGGACCTCGCGGCGGAGCTTGCCGGCCGCCGCGGCTTCTCCGGTCGGGTCGTGGGGGCGGATTTCGCGGCGCCGATGCTGAAGCTGGGAGCCGGCAAGGGGCGCCCAGGGGGGATCCGGAGCGTGGCGGCGGACAGCCTCGAGCTGCCCTTTCCTTCCGGGTGCTTCGACGGAGCCACCGTGGGCTTCGGTGTCCGCAACCTGGCGGATCTGGGCGCGGGCCTGGCCGAGCTGGCGCGGGTGCTGCGGCCCGGAGCGCGGCTGGTCGTGCTGGAGTTCACGACCCCCGTGTGGCCGCCGTTCCGCGCCCTTTACCTCTTCTACTTCCACCGTTTGCTGCCCCTGATCGGGCGCGCCGTTTCCCGGCACCCGACCGCGTACTCGTACTTGCCTGCCTCCGTGAGCACCTTCCCGGCGCCAGACGCGCTCCGGGAGCGGCTTGGGCAGGCGGGATTCAGGGACTGCGGCTGCCGCCTGCTTACGGGCGGCATCGCCGCCCTTCACTGGGGTACCCGATGAGCCTGGACAGCCTGCGCGCCTTCGTGGCCGCGCTGGATGAGGCGGGGGAGATCGTCCGCGTCAGGGAACCCGTCTCGGTGGACCGGGAGATCACCGAGATCGCCGACCGCTGCATGAAGAGCCCGGGGGGCGGTCCGGCGCTGCTGTTCGAGCGACCGGTCCTCCGAGGCGGTGCTCCCAGCAGGATTCCGGTCGCCATCAATCTCTTCGGCTCGCTACGGCGCATGAGCATGGCGCTGGACACGCCCAACCTGGACGCCGTGGGAGCACGGATCGCGGAGCTGCTGCGGATCGAGGTCCCCGAGGGTGTCTCAGGGAAGCTCTCGATGCTCCCGAAGCTGGCGGAGCTTGCCACCTTCCCCCCAAGCCGTGCCTCGGGTCCGGTCCCCTGTCAGTCCGTGGTGCTCCAGGGCGAGGAGATCGACGCGGGGGAGATCCCGCACCTCGTCTGCTGGCCGGAGGATGGCGGTCCCTACATCACCTTGCCCATGGTGATTACGCGGGACCCGGCGACCGGGACCCGGAACGTCGGACTCTACCGGATCCAGGTGCAGGGACGGCGCGAGCTGGCGATGCACTGGCAGCGGCACAAGGTCGGCGCGGCCCACTGGCGGGCGATGGCGGACCGGGGGGAGCGGATGCCGGTGGCAATCGCGCTCGGGGGCGATCCGGCGTCGATGTATGCGGCCTCGGCGCCGCTCCCGCCAGCGGTGGACGAGTTCCTGTTCGCCGGCTTCCTCCGGCGCGCGCCCGTCCGTCTCGCCAAGGCGCTCACCTGCGACCTCGATGTGCCGGCCGAGGCGGAGATCGTGATCGAGGGGTACATCGACCCCGCGGAGGAGTTGGTCATGGAGGGGCCCTTCGGGGACCACACCGGCTTCTACTCGCTGGCGGACAAGTACCCGCGCGTGCACGTGACGGCGATCTCGATGCGACGCGACCCGATCTATCCGGCCACGATCGTCGGACGCCCGCCGATGGAGGACTACTATCTCGGCCACGCGACCGAGCGGGTTTTCCTGCCGCTGCTGAGGCTCTCGATCCCCGAGATCGTGGACTACCACATGCCGGCCTACGGCATCTTCCACAACCTCGTGTTCGTGAGCATCGACAAGCAGTATCCCGGCCAGGCGTGGAAGGTGATGAACGGCCTGTGGGGCCAGGGGCTGATGTCGCTGGCCAAGGTGATCGTCGTGCTGGACAAGGGCGTCGACGTGCAGGACGCGGACGAGGCGTGGTGGGTCGCGCTCAACCACATCGACCCGGAGCGCGACGTCCGGTTCTCCATGGGGCCGATCGACGTGCTCGACCACTCGAGCCGCGGCTTCACCTACGGCTCCAAGATGGGGATCGACGCCACGAAGAAGTGGCCCGAGGAGGGGTTCGCGCGGAAGTGGCCCGGAATGATCACGATGGACGAGGCCACGCGCGCGCTGGTGAGCGAGAAGTGGGCGAAGCTCGGCATCCGGCTGCCGTGACGTCGGAGGCGCGCGCGGGCGTCGACGGCCAGGTCCTGGCCGGAGGAGGGCGCCTGGTCGCGTACTCCAACTTCGTCAAAGTCGCCCATACCATCTTCTCCCTGCCGTTCGCCTTCGTGGGCGTCGCCGCCGCCTCCTTCGTCCATCCGCTCACCCTGCGCACGGTGCTCCTGGTGATCGCGGCGTTCGGCACCGCGCGCTTCACCGCGATGGGGTTTAACCGGATCGCCGACCGCCGTCTCGACGCGCTGAACCCGCGGACCTCCGGGCGCGAGCTGCCCGCGCGACGCATGACCTTGGCGGAGGCGTGGGCGCTGGTGGCGGTCATGGCGGTGCTGTTCGTGATGAGTGCGGCCCTGCTCAATCCGCTGTGTCTGGCCCTGTCGCCCCTGGCCCTGGCCTGGGTCACCGTCTACTCCTATTCGAAGCGGTTCACGGCGCTCTCCCACCTCTGGCTGGGGGTCGGGATGGCCATCTCTCCCGTGGGTGGCTACCTCGCCGTGACCGGCGCCTGGAGCACCCCGTGGTGGGTGATCATGCTTCTGGCGGCCGTGGTCACCAGCTGGGGTGGGGGCTTCGATGTGCTGTACTCCTTGCAGGACGAGGCCTTCGACCGGGAGCACGGGCTGAGGTCCTTGACGGTGGCCTTGGGGGCACCGAGAGCGATCGCCATCGCAAGGACGTTGCATGGGCTGGCGGCGGTGGCACTAGTAGCCTTCGGGCTGGCAGCCGGCTTCGGGCGCTGGTACTTCCTGGGTACCGCCCTCGCCGTGGGTCTCCTGGTCTGGGAGCACCGGCTAGTCAAACCGGGCGACTACCGGAGGCTGGATGCGGCCTTTTTCGCCATGAACGGAATCATCTCGGCGGTGGTGATGGCCGGGGCTGTCCTAGACGCGGTGCTCCGGTGAGGCCGGGGAAGCAGCGCCAGGGCGGGAAGCCGGTGCCACCGCGCAGGTCGGGAGCACCGAAACCTCCGCCGCCGGCCCGGCCGGCGCCGCACCCCGTGCGCCGCCCTACCCCGAACCGCAGGGGATCATGACGAGCCTCCCCGTCGTCCACGCCATCACGGGCGCATCCGGTGCCCCCTATGGCCTCCGCCTGCTCCAGGTGCTGGCGGAGGCCGGATGGCCGGTCTGGCTCGTGATTTCGGCGCACGGGTGGCGGCTGCTCCGGGAGGAGTGCGGCATTGGGAGTCCGGCGGCGCTCCGGAAGGCGGTCGGGTCTGGTTGGAAGTCGGTCGAGCTGTTCACCGACCAGGACCGGGGAGCACGGCCGGCCTCGGGGTCGGCCAAGACGGCGGGGATGGTCATCTGTCCCTGCTCGATGGCGACGCTGGCCGGGGTGGCCACCGGGAACAGCCGGAGCCTCATCGAGCGGGCGGCGGACGTGACGCTCAAGGAGCGCCGGCGGCTGATCCTGGTGCCGAGGGAGGCGCCGCTCTCGCTGATCCATCTCCGGAACATGGTCGGCGTGACCGAGGCAGGGGCGACCGTCATCCCGGCGGCCCCCGGCTTCTACCACCGGCCCGAGCGCATCGAGCAGCTGGTGGACTTCGTCGTCCAGCGGGTGCTCGACCACCTGGGTGTCGAGGTCGAGCTGGTCGGACGCTGGGCGGGCAAGGCTGAGCGGCGGGGCCGGCGGCGCTGATGCGGCTGGGGCTGATCGCCGACACCCACGGCGCGGTGCGCGAACGGGTGCACGAGGTCTTCCGGAAGGTGGACCTGATCCTGCACGCGGGCGACTTGGGCGGCGCCGAGGTGCTGGAGGAGCTCGAGCTGCTGGCGCCGGTGACCGCCGTCTACGGCAACGTGGACGCGCCGATGCTCAAGCGCCGGCTGCCGCAGGTCGCGCGGCTCGAGGTGGACGATCTCCGATTCGTGGTCACCCACGGTGACCAGCTCGATTCGCGGGAGCCCGAGGCCCTGAAGGAGGCTTTCCCCGAGGCGGACGTGATCGTGTTCGGGCACACGCACCGGGCGCTGATCCACAACTTCCAGGACTTCTCGGTCGTGATCAATCCCGGCCCCGCGGGCCCCGTGCGCCTCGACTGCAAGCCGTCGGTAGCGATCCTCGAGACGGAACCCGGCATCCCACCCCGGGCGCGGATCGTCCCGCTCACCTAGGGGCCGGGCCCGGCCTCAGCGCAGGATGTCCTCCACCTTCATCGTCGTGACGGGGCCCAGCTTCGACAGGGGCCCGTCGAAGGCGCTCGCCTTGCCGACCACCACGATCACCAGCCGGTCAGGGTGCAGGCGCTTCTGCACGACGCCGGTGACCTGCGCCGGCGATACGGCCTGGATGCCGCGCAGGTAGAGGTCGAACCAGTTCGGCGGCAGACCGTCCACCACGTAGCTCACCTGCTGTCCGACGATGTCCGCCGGCGTCTCGAACCGGAAGACGAAGGAGTTCGTCTCGTTGTCCTGGGCGAGCCGCACGTCCCGGTCCGTCACCGGATCGGTGCCCATCGAGCCGATCACGTCCCGGATCAGCGACAGCGCCGCCACCGTCTTCTCGGCGCGCACTTCGGCCCCCGCCGCGAAGATCCGTTCGCGCTTCGTGTCCGCGTTCCAATCGGAGAAGACGTCGTAGGCGAAGCCGGAATCCGAGCGCACCCGCTGCAGCAGCCGGGAGTTGAAGCCGCCCCCGCCGCCCAGGAGGAAATCGGCCACCTGGGCGCCGAAGTAGTCGGGCGTGTTCGCGACATAGATCCCGCCGGCCTGCCCCATCCGCACGTTGCTCTGGTCTACGTCCCGGTCGATCAGCACCACCTTGGGACCCTGGGCGTAGTGCAGCGGCGGGATGTCCCGCAGCCCGGGTCCGCACCGCCGCCAGCCACGGAACAGGCTCTCGAGCTTGGCGATCAGCTCGCGCTCGACGAAGTCCCCGGTCACGCCGATGACGAATCGCTGCGGGCAGTACAGCAGGTGCTGGACCAGCTGCAGGCGCTCGGGGGTCAGCGCCTGCGCCTCCTGCGGCGTGATCAGCGACCGCGCGAAGGGATGGTCGCCCATCATCACCTGGTTCCAGGCGCGGTCGAGGATCGAGCCCGGCTGGTCGTTGCGCCGCCGCCAGGACTCCTCGGCCTGTGCCGCGCGTTCGCGGATGCGCGCCGTGTCGTCGCGCGGGTTGCGCATCAGATCGAACAGCAGATCCAGCATCGCGTCGCGATAGCGCGACAGGCCGCTCACGAACGCGGTGGAATTCTCGTATCCGGTGACGAGGCCGACGCTCAGCGCGTAGAAGTCGACCAGCCGGTCCACCGAATCGGGGGAGAGCGTGGTCGTGCCACCCGTGCGCATCATCCCGTCGGCCACCCACCCCGCCGCCCACAGCGAATCGGGGAGGTTCGCGACGCCCATCCGCCCGACCAGGTTCACCGACAGCAACGGGACGCTGTGGTCCTCGAGCAGGAAGACCTGGATCCCGTTCGAGAGCTGGAGCTGGCGCGGCGACGGCGGATGGAAGCGCAGGGGCGGGAAGCGCGCCTCGAGCGCGTGGACCGCCTCGCGCGTGTCCTGCTGCGCCGGGAGCGGCGGCGCGACGAGACACGAGGCGCACAGCAGCGCCGCCAGCCGGAGCAGCCGGTCGGCGCGCATCAGCGGGCCCCCCCGGACGGCGGAGCGGGGGGCTGCGGCGGCTTGACCAGCGTCGCCACCGTGCGATTCCCCCTGGCGAAGTACTTCCGCGCGACGCGCTGCACGTCCTGCGCGGTCACCTGACGGATCGCGGCGTCGTCGTGGAAGGTCCGCCGCCAGTCCTGCCAGAGCGCCTCGCTGGACGCGAGCTGGTAGGCGAGGAAGAAGGCGTTGTCGAGACGCCCGTAGGACTGCGCCTCCGCCTGGTTGCGCACCCGCCGCATCTCGTAGTCGGTCGGCGGCGCCTGCTGGAGACTGTCGAGCTCCGCGTACACGGCCGTCTCGATCTCTTGCGTCGTGTGCGGCGCGATCGGCAAGCCGGTGAAGGCGATGAGCCGGGGATAGCGCGCGCCCGGCATCATTCCGGAGCTGACGCGGGCCGCGACCTGGTCGCGCACCACCAGCCGCTGCACCAGGCGCGAGGTGCGTCCGCCCGTCAGGATCCGGGAGAGCGCGGCGAGCGCCGGCGCGTCGGCGTGCGAGGCATCGGGCACGTGGTAGCCGATCATCACGATTGGATTCGCGTCGTACGCCACCTCGATCCGCCGCTCGCCCAGCTGAGGGGGCTCCTGCGTCACTACGGGTCGATGCGGCTCGCCGGCGGGGATGTCCGCGAAGTACTGGTCGGCCCAGTGTTGCATTTGTGTCGTGTCGATGTCGCCGACCACCGCCACCACGGCGTTGTTGGGACCGTAGTAGCGGCGGAAGTAGTCCTGCGCGGCCGCGCGCGAGAGGGTCTGGACGTCGCTGGGGAGGCCCACCACGGGGCGGCCGTAAGGGTGCGCGCGGAACGCCGCTTCGAGGAACTCTTCGCGCAGCAGGCCCTCGGGCTGCGTCTCGACGCTGAGCCGGCGCTCCTCCATGACGACGTCGCGCTCGGTATAGAACTCGCGCAGCACGGGATGCCGGATCCGGTCGCTCTCGAGCACGAACCACAGCTCGGCGCGATTGGAGGGGAGCGAGAAGTAGTAGTTCGTGCCGTCGTCGAAGGTGCTGGCGTTGAGGCGGACCGCGCCGTTCTCGGTGAGAACGCGGTCGAGCTCGTTGCTGACGACGGACGCGCGGGCGGAATCCTCGAGCAGCTTCAAGCGGCTCCGGAGCCGGGCCAGGAGCGCGGTGTCGGCCTCCTCGCCCTTCCGGAACTCGGCCGTGAACGAGTCGGCCACGGCGTCTACGCGCGGGAAGATCTGCTGCTCGGCGGTGTAATCGCGCGTGCCGAGGGTCGGGGTCCCCTTGAAGAGCATGTGCTCGAAGAGGTGGGCCATGCCCGAGATGCCGGTCCATTCGTCCACCGCGCCGGCGCGGAATTGCGTGACGAAGGAGACGGTAGGCGCGCCCTCTCTGCGCAAGAACAGGAAGGTCATCCCGTTCGCGAGAACGTGCCTGACGACGGGGAGCCGTTCGCCGGGGCTCGACTCCGGGGATGGCTGGGCGCGGGCGCCGGGCGCGGCCGCGAGCAGCAGGGCCGCGAGAGCGAGGGCCGGCGCGGTCGGTGAGCGACGGATCATGCGGTATCTCCGGAGTCGGTGGTGCGGGCGGCGCGAAGCACGCTCCCGTCGCGAGCTGACCCCTGCTCCAGCGCGGTCCAGTCCTGGAACGGCGTCGTGGCGTCGAATTCGTCGGGGTTCTGCCGGAACCAGCTCATGACGAGGGCAAGCTGGTCCATCTCCGGGGCGGTGCGCGCTACGGGCGTGCCGCGCGGCAGCGCGGTGAAGCGCTCGACGGTCTTGGCGAACGCGTCGCGCTCGATCGGGGTGCTGGGCCACGCGGCCTCGGCGCGCACCACGCCGCGGTGGATCAGGTACACGCGGTCGTCGTGGCCGCCGCCCTGGGTCCCGGCGGTGCGGTCGCGGACGCCGTACACGAAGCTCAGCGCATCGGTGGCGGCCCGCAGCCGGGAGACGGCGGCGAACAGGTCCTCGAGGGCCTCGAGCTTGTCGCGCCAGTGCGCCGCGCGCTCGTAGTCGCGCGCCTGGGACGCCTCGGTCATCGCGTCGAGGATCCGGCCCATGGGGTGGACCGCGCGGCCCTCGAGGAAATCCACCGCGGCGCGGGTCGCCGCGCGGTACGCGGACGCGCTGCACTTGGCCGCGCACGGCGCCAGGCAGGTGCCCAGTTCGTGCCGGATGCACCCGGCCTGCACGCCGGCGGCGTCGAACAGCTCGCTCTGGTCGGCGTACACCAGGCCGCGGTCCTGGGCGCAGTCACGGAGCCTGAGGAGGTCGCTCAGCACGCGGACGCCGTCGGCGGTACGGTAGGTTCCCTGGAACGGGCCGTAGTAGCGCGCGGCACGATCGGTGGTGAGCTCGGTGACCTTGAGCTTGGGCGCCGGGCCGGCGGTGACCTTCACGAAGACCATGCGGCGCAGCGTGCGGGTGCCGCGCACGTTCGAGAAGGGGCGCAGCCGGGCGATGAGCCGCTGCTCCTCGAGGAGGGCGGCGAATTCGCTGGGGAGATACCGCCAGGTGACGTCGGCGGCGGCGCGGATCAGCTGGGACGCCTTGGTGTCCGGCCAGGCGGCGCTGAAGTAGCTCAGCAGCCGGGCGCGCAGGTCCTTGGCCTTCCCAACGTAGAAGATCCCGCCCGCCGCGTCGTGGAACTGGTAGACGCCGGGCCGGCGCTGCGCCCGCTCCTTCACGCGGGAGCGCAGGGTTTCGAGCGATTCGGCGGCGGGTACGACGGCGAAGGCTAGTGCTGACATCCCGGACAAAAATACGTCGCCCGCTGGTCGATTGCGTGGGTGAGGGCGATCCGATGCTTCGGCCCGCAGCGCCGGCACCCGAGGCCCGCGCGCCCGTACACGTCGAGCCGGTCCTGGAACCCGCCGGCCTCCCCGGTGCCGGTGCGGTAGTCGCGCACCGTCGTGCCGCGGCCCCGGATCGCGCTCCGAAGAATGGTGACCAGCGCCGCGTGCAGCCGGCGGACCTCGGCCGGCGCGAGCGTCCGCGCGAGGCGCGACGGATCCACCCGCGCGCGCCACAGCGCCTCGTTCGCGTAGATGTTCCCCACCCCTGCGAGCCGGCGCTGGTCCATCAGCGCCTTCTTCACGGCGAGCGTCCCTCCCGCGAGCGCGGCCGCGAGCCGCGCCGGCGTGAACGCGCGCTCGAGCGGCTCCGGCCCGATGCGCGCGTCGTAGCGCTTCCAGGCAGCCGGGGCGAGCACGTGCACCGCGCCGAGACGCCGCACGTCGCGGTACCGCAGCCGGCCTCCCCTCGAGAGGTCCGCCTCGATCACCGCGTACGGGTCGGTATCGTCGCGCCGGGTGACCGTGAGCGAGCCGGTCATCCGGGGCTGGATGACCAGCCGGACGCCGTCGTCGAGCAGGATGACGAGGTGCTTGGCGCGGCGGGTGACCGAGGTGACCGAGCGCCCCTGCAGCGCGCGCCGGAAGGCGGGGGAGGAGATGCCCCGCAGGACGTCGGACTTGAACAGGCGGACCCGCAGGATGGTGGCCCCCACGAGCGAGGGGCGGACGTCCCGGGCGATCGTTTCGACTTCTGGCAGCTCCGGCACGGCTACCGCGAGCGGGCTATTTCGCGCCAGCCGATGTCGTGGCGGAACTGCTTGCCGTCGAACGAGACCGCCTCGGCAGCGGCAAGGCTCTTGGCGGCCGCGAGCGCCACCGTCGCCGCCGTGGCCGTCACGGCGAGCACCCTGCCCCCCGCCACCCGCAGCGTGCCGTCGGCGTCCCTCGAGGTGCCGGCGTGGAAGACGTGCACGGCAGGGTCCGCCTCGATGGACGCGGGGATCGTCACGGCCGCCCCCAACCGGGGGGAGTCCGGGTAGCCAGGAGCGGCAAGCACGGTGGCCACAGCCGCATGCCGGGCGTCTCCCAGCGTGTGCCCCGGTGGCATCCAGCCGCCTTCGGCGATCATCCGGAGCACCGGCAGTGTGCCACCAGGCAGCGTGGGGAGGATCGCCTGTGCCTCCGGGTCACCGAACCGGCTGTTGAACTCAATGACGGCCGGCGACCCGTCTTTCCGAATCATGAGGCCGGCGTAAAGCACGCCGCGGTAAGGTGCTCCCATGTTGCGCAGGCCTTGGAGAACCGGAGTGAACACCGCCTCAGCGACCCGCGCCAGCAACTCCGCCGAGGCTATTCCAACAGGGCAATATGCTCCCATGCCGCCTGTGTTCGGGCCGTGATCGCCGTCGCCCAGCCGCTTGTGATCCTGGGCGGGGGGAAGCACGGCGAAGTGCTCCCCGTCCGTGATCGCCAGGACGGAGAGTTCCTCGCCATCGAGGTGCTCCTCAACGAGGATCTCGGAGCCGGCTTCTCCCAGGGCGGCTTCCTTGAGCATGCGGGTGGCGGCGGCGGCCGCTTCCTGGCGGGTGCGGCAGACTATGGCGCCCTTGCCGGCGGCGAGGCCGGAGGCCTTCACCACCAGGGGCTCGGGGTGGCGGGCGATGTAGGCGGATGCGGCATCGAGCTCGGTGAAGGTGCGGAACCGGGCGGTCGGCACGCCCTGCCGGGTCATCAGGTCCTTGGCGAAGGCCTTGGAGGACTCGATCCTGGCGGCGGCCGCGGTGGGACCGAAGGCCGGGATGCCGTCCTTGGCGAGGCGATCGACGAGCCCCGCCGCGAGCGGGGCCTCCGGGCCGACCACGACCAGGTCGGCGCGCTGCTCGCGGGCGGCGCGCGCCACGTGGTCGAGGTCGGTGGGCTTTCCCGGGAGGTTGGTGGCGAGGCCGGCGGTGCCGGCGTTGCCGGGGAGGCAGAACAGGGTGGCCTGGGGGGCGTCGCGGCAGAGGGCCCAGAGCAGGGCGTGCTCGCGCCCTCCGCCGCCGACAACCAGGATCCTCATTTGCCGGACGGCCCCTTGAAGGCCCCCACGAAGGCGTCCCGCGCCTTGCGGGCGACCTCGGCCACGCTGTCGACGGCGCCCTTCGCCTGGTCCGCGTAATACTGGGTGGCCTGGCCGATGTCGTCCGCGAGGGGCCGCTTCTCGTCGTCGCTGCCGCGGCGCGGGTACTCGCCGCGGAGGATGCGGTCGTAGTCACCGCCCGCGACCCAGCGCTGCAGCTCCGCCGCGCGCAGCGTATGGAACGGGTGCGTCATCCCCAGCGTGTTGATCACCTTGTAGATGACGTCCATCGCATCGCCGCCCTCCTCGTATTCCCGCGCCTGGGCCATGAACGCATCGAGGTTCATCTCCTCGATCTTCCCGCCGCCGGCCAGCTTCATGAACATCCGCATCGAGGCGATCGGGTCCTGGCTGGCCAGGAGGCCCGCGCGGTCGCTCGACAGCTCGCTCTTCCGGTACCACTCGAGCAGGGCGATCTGGATCGGGAGGAGCGCGATGCCGGCGAGGAACGGCAAGTTCCTGAAGCCGAACTCCAGGAGGATGATGAGGATCGTGCGATACAGGGCGTGGCCGCTGATCACGTGACCGAGCTCGTGGCCGAGGATGGTGTACAGCTCCTCGTCGTCGAGCAGGGCCAGCGCCCCGGAGTTGAGGACGATGAAGGGACGGTCCATCCCGAACGCGCCGGCGTTGACCAGCGGGGTCTGCGAGATGAAGAGGTCGGGCCGCGGATCCCAATCCATCGTGGCGCACACGTCGGTAAAGGCGGCGTGCACCCTGGGGAACTGGTTGGGGCCCACGCGCACGGCGTTGGCCTGGAAGAGCAGGCGCACGCCGCGCTCGCCGAAGAACCCATAAATCTTGCGGATGACCTCGTCGAAGCCGGGGATGCTGCGCAGCGTGTTGAGGGCGGCGCGGTCGCTCACGTGCTCCCAGGCCCGCGGCGATATCTGCGCCAGCACGGTGCGCGGGCGGCGCGACGGCAGGCCCTGGTGTGCGTCGGTCATGCTTCCTCCCTGCGGGTGAATCTCCGCACTGCCCTACGCGCCGGGGGGAGCGGCGTTTCAGCCCCCGAAGATCGTCAGCCGGCGAGCGCCTGGTCCAGGTCCTGGATCAGGTCGTCCGCATCCTCGATCCCCACCGACAGGCGCACCAGCCCGTCGGTGAGCCCCATGCTGTCGCGCATCGCCTTGGGGACGGCGGCGTGGGTCATCGTGGCCGGGTGCCCGATGAGGCTCTCGACCCCGCCCAGCGACTCGGCCAGGGCGAAGATCCTGGTGCGCTCGAGCACCCGCCGCGCCTTCTCCAGCGAGCCGGCCTCGAAGGAGATCATCCCCCCGAAGCCCGACATCTGGCGGCACGCCAGCTCGTGCTGCGGGTGCGACGGGAGGCCCGGGTAGTAGACCGCCGGGACGCGCTTGTCCGTGGCGAGCCACTCGGCGATGCGCCGGCCGTTCTGGTCGTGCTGGCGCATCCGCAGCGCGAGCGTCTTCGTGCCGCGCAGGACCAGCCAGCAGTCGAACGGGCCGGGCACCGCGCCCACCGCCTTCTGGAGGAACGCGAGCTGCTCGGCCAGGTCCTCTCGGCGCGCGACCACGATCCCCCCGACCATGTCCGAGTGGCCGTTGAGGTACTTGGTCGTGGAGTGGACGACCAGGTCCGCGCCGAACTGGAACGGGCGCTGGAAGACCGGGGTGGCGAAGGTGTTGTCGACGGCGAGCAGCACCTTCCGTGAGGCAGCCAGCGCTCCGAGCGCCGCCAGGTCGGCGAGGCGCATCATCGGATTGGTCGGCGTCTCGATGAACAACAGCCTGGTCGCCGGCTTGATCGCATGCTCGACGTCGGCCGCATCGCGCGTGTCCACGAAGGTGAAGCTGAGCCCCATCTTGGAGCGGAGCTGCTCCATCAGGCGGTGGGTCCCGCCGTAGACGTTCTCTCCGCAGACGACGTGGTCACCCGCCACGAGGAGCGAGAGGACGGCGTCAATCGCCGCCATCCCGGAGGCGAAGGCGAAGCCGTGGGTGCCGCCTTCGAGGGAGGCGATGTTGCGCTCGAGCGCCTCGCGGGTCGGATTGCTGACTCGGGCGTACTCGTGCCCCTTGTGCTTCCCGAGCGCGTCCTGGACGTACGTGGACGTCTGGAAGATCGGGGTCGTGACGGCGCCGGCGAGCGGCTCGGGCTCCTGCCCGGCGTGGACGGAGCGTGTGCCGAGCCCGTGCTGCGTGTCGTGGTCGCGGATGCGTGTCATCGTGCTCCGAAAAACGGTGTATGTCGCGAACCTTACACCGGGGCCGCAGCACCAGCAAGCGGAACCCGCCGCAGGAGCCGCACTGCCCATCCCATCCATTCTTCGCGCCGCCCGTATCGCGCCCTGACCGGCCGGGGAGGAGCCCGCTCGGCTGTGCGCATGCGTCGCAGGCGTGTCGGGTTGACACCCGGCTGCGCGCGGTCTAGGCTAGGCATCGTGATCGCCGACAAGCCCTTGCGCTGCCTCGTGGTGGATGACGAGCCCCACCTGCGGAGCATCCTGGTGCGGCTCCTCACCGGCGAGGGGTTCGCCTGCCGGTCGGCGGGGAGCGGCGTCGAGGCGCTGCG
>Ga0335070_10002421_pt1 | contig 21710 bp, 18 predicted proteins | sample Lox_Sample_13_FD_206722 | JGI IMG/M metagenome (GOLD analysis project Ga0335070, IMG submission 206722) | Soil microbial communities from Loxahatchee National Wildlife Refuge, Florida, United States - Lox_Sample_1.3 | ecosystem: Environmental > Terrestrial > Soil > Wetlands | place: USA...
TCATAAAGGCGCTCCTTTTCGCTAGTGTAGTGCGTCATGCAGATTGACGTTTATTGAGGGTGCGCCGAGCGCGTTTCACTTTTTCCAGGATGTCGGCGGCCCGCGCGGTCCAGATGAACGGTTTCGGACTTTCGTTGTGACGGTCGATATAAGTGCCGATGGCCATGATGAGTTCTTCCAGGTCACGGAAGACGCCCCGGCGAAGCCGATTCTGAGTCAGGTCGCGAAAGAAACGTTCCACCATGTTCAGCCACGACGCACTGGTGGGCGTGAAATGCAGATGAAAGCGCGGATGCCGCGCCAACCAGCGCTGCACTTTGGGGTGTTTATGGGTGGCGTAGTTATCGCAGATCAAGTGAAGCTGCCGATCCTCCGGGATGGTCTGATCGATCAGGCGGAGAAACTTGAGCCATTCCTGGTGGCGGTGCCGCTCTTGGCACAGGCCAAAGACTTCGCCGTTGGCCGCGTTCAGCGCGGCAAACAGAGTGGCCGTACCGTTGCGTTTGTAGTCATGCGTCATGGTGGCGCCGCGTCCGCGCTTCAGCGGCAAGCCGGGCTGGGTGCGATCCAGAGCTTGAATCTGGCTTTTCTCGTCGGCACACAGCACCAGCGCATGTTCCGGTGGGTTGAGGTACAGACCGACGATGTCTTGCAGTTTCTCCGCGAACTGGGGATCGTTGCTGATTTTGAAGGTTTCCACGCGATGCGGTTTCAATCCGTGGGCCCGCCAGATGCGCCGCACGCTGGCTTCGCTGATGCCGACGGCCGCTGCCATGGTGCGCGTGCTCCAGTGCGTAGCGTTGGTCGGTTGCTGGCGCGTGGTCAGGGTCACCACGCGTTTCATCAGTCGGGTGCCAATCTTGGGTTTGCGGCCGGGCCGGGGCGCATCTTTCGCCAACCCCGCTACGCCCAGCGCGAGGAAGCGCTTGCGCCATCGGGAAACCTTTTTCGGCGTAATGGCCATGCTGGCCGCAATTTCCTTGTCCTGCTGGCCGGAGGCCGCGAACAACACAATGCGAGCACGCTCCGCCACCCGCACCGGGAGGGATCGGCTCCGGGCTTGAGATTCCAAAACCGTCCGTTGCTCCGGACTCAACGTAATGGCAGGGGCTATACGCATCCGCAACCGTCTCCTCCATCATAAGACGCGTGCGGATCGATAAAGGTTGTTAGTTGTGACGCACTACACTAGCTACAAATTCGCTGGTTATTGTATGGGAACTTGGACCGAACGGAGTAACAGTAAGTTTGACGGCCAGGTTCTTAGCCCGCACTATCGCCGCATTGATAACTGCCTGCTGTGCGGCCGACGCACTGCCGGGCGGCACTGCCAGCTCAAGTTCCCGCCAAGGCAGAACTCGTAAGTCATAATTGGCGATAAATCGCCATTCCACCAACTTCGGGCGGGGGCGGCCCGATCAATGAGTGGTAAGGCCTGACATCCCTGTTCCCGTGGTAGGCAACCAACCCAGAAACCGGACCGTACACATGCACACGAGCACCAAGGTAATGAGGCGTGGGCAAGGCACACAACCTAGAATCGCTACGTCGATTCAGGAGAGCCTACATGGCCTTCATTGCGCGACTTGTTGCAATTCTTGCGGTTGTCTCCGCTGCTGCGGCGTGGGGCGCCCAGCTTGGGCAGCCCGGCGAAGCCCTGCACAAGGGGGAAGTCCTGGCTTTGGTGGCGGGCGGAGCGCTGCCGGAGAATATTGTCCATGAGATCAAGGCCAGGGGGCTGGGTTTTCGCGTCAATGATGAGTACCGGGGCGAACTGAAACTGGCGGGTGCCGACACCCAGGTCCTTGCGGCCTTGGACCGTGCGAAAGTAGTCGCAGAATCAGCAAACGAGGAACAACACCCCGAAGTGCTGCCACACCTGGCGCAAGCGGCCGACCTGATGCGTAACAAGCATTACACCGATGCCGTCAAAGAACTGAATGCCGCCCTGGCTCTCAGTCCGGACACCTCCGAAGTGGGATTCGTGATGGGGGAATTACTGCGGCAGCAGGAAAAATGGCAGGAAGCGGCTTCGGTGTATGCCGAGGTTCTGAACCGCAACCCGGATTTTCCGGAAACGCACACCAAGCTGGCATTCGTTCTCTACTACCTAGGCGACCAGGAGGGAGCGATCCGTGAGGCGAAGACAGCGCTGGTATCGAATTCGGATAATGCTGAGGCCCACAAGAACATGGGCCTGGCGCTCGAGGTCGAGCGGAGCTTCGACGCGGCGATTGCGGAGTATCGGGAAGCGCTGCGTTTGAAGCCCGACTATGCGCCTGTCCATTACGATTTCGGAATCCTTTACGCCGATCGGCACGATTATCAGAGCGCCATCGTGGAATATAAGAAAGCGATCGCTTTGGAGCCGCAGAACGCCAGGTATCACCACAATCTCGCCATTGCCCTCAAGGAGAACGGTGATGTCGATGGGGCTATCCGGGAATTTCGCGAGGCGAAGCGCCTGGATCCAACGCTCCTCTGGGTGCGCAACGGTCTTGCCCAGGCTCTCGTCGATCGCGATCCTGAGGCTGCTATTCGAGAATTCCGGGAGTTGTTGGCTCTGGCACCCGATTTTGAAGCCTGTCGCGTATGTTTTGGTACGGCCCTATACCACATGGGCGATCTGCAGGGTGCCAGCGAGCAGTATCGCATAGCAGCTCAATTAGACCCCTCAGACCCGATGGCATACATTGGGATGGGATTAGTCCTCGAGAAGCAGCAGAAGTATGACGCAGCCGTCGCCGAATATCGGCGCGCGCTGGACCTGGATGATGAATCAACCACTGGGCACAAAGGGATAGGGAGAATTCTCCTGCAAAAGAAGGACTATGCCGGAGCCGCAAGGGAGCTGAAGCGGGCCGAGAGTCTAGCCCCCAACCAATGGCAGATTCACGATTTGATGGCGCAAGCCCTCGCGGGAGCCGGAGACGCCAGAGGAGCCATCGTTGAATACAGAGAAGCGTTGCAGATATGGCCAAAGAACTCGGGCCTGATGCTCAAGTTGGCGGACTTGCTGGAAAAGGAAGGCGATTACATTGCTGCCTTGCAGCAGTCCTGCGCCGCCGCGGACATCCAGCGGGACGAGACTACGCGAACGCAGTGCCAGGGGACACAACAGCGGCTGAGAGCGCATATTGAGTCGCTCAAGACGGCGGGAAAAGCCGGCGAGGCCGCAGAACTGGAATCTCGTTTTGAAAACGCGCTCTCAGCTAACAAAACCTCGGAGGCAAAGTGGCAGGACACGGTGGATGCGGGCCTTAAAGCCTTCAAAGAGGGCCATTTTGACCAAGCCGAGAGCTTGTTCAAGACAGCCGTGAGATTGGCTGAGGAACTGCAGCCCAGGGATTACCGCCTGGTGAGGACGTTAGGACAGATGGGAGGGATTTACGGCGGTCAGCGTAAGTTCTCCGAGGCCGCGGCAGAGTTTCGGCGCCAATTAGCTGTGACCGAGGAACTCTACGGGCCGCAATCGCCGGAAAATGCGCAAGCGTTGGATAGTCTCGGCAGCAATGCGCTGCTACAAGGCGATTACGCCTCGGCTGAGCACTTTTATTCGAGGGCCCTGGAACTGAAAGAGAAGACTTTCGGTCAAAATAGCGGACGCATTGTATCGGCCCTCACACAGCTTGGTGGTGCATACGAGTTCGAGAAGGAGTTCTCCAAGGCTGAGCCGTATTATCTGCGGGCATTCGAGGTGGACAAGACTCTGTACGGTCCCGAGAACTCAAACCTGGAGGGCGACGTGTTGCGGCTGGCAAACTTCTACACTCGATGCGCTCGCTTCGACAAGGCGGAACCTTATTGGCGGGAGCTGCTGTCGCTGCAGGAGAAGAGTTATGGTCCCGACAGCTCCATGCTACTTCCCACACTCAACCAGCTTGCCACCGTTCTCGCCAACAACGGGCGCGCGGATGAGGCAGGGCAAGTGCGACAACGAATGCAACGGCTGATGGCAAACCGTAAGAACTGACAGGATTAACGAGATAATCTCCGCTGCGCATAGGACGTCGGCAGGTGGCCCACCCCTTCGCCCTCGTCCTTCACAGACGAACCGCCTGGCCCACGGGCGGGGAGTGAGCAGCCACTGAATTGATATGGTAGGGGGCGGAGGAAGAGGTCAATCGCCATGCTTAGCAGCTAAAGAAACCGGTGATTACCTCTTACAGTGGCAAAGCACTGGGGAAACGCGTCTGAAAGTCGAGCAAGCCAACCCATTCCGGCGTGATCGTGATTCGCACCATGTCCTGAATCATGGAAGCAAGCTGAGTCACCCAAGCTTTTCCTTGCTGGTCTCCGAAATAGCGTCCCGCCGCCAACGCATACTCAGGGACAATCCCGTTCACGGGCTCCAGCCGCGCAGTTCCCCGCACCAGCAGCACCTTGTGCGGAAACCTGTTGTCATCAATCGTGAGTGCTACCTTCGGGTTCTTCGCCAGCGCCTTGAGCTTCGGTGCCTTCGGCGGCGTGCTCAGCACGAACTCTCGCCCATTCCAATGGAACCAAATCGGTACCACTCTCGGCGTGCCATCCGTCCAGACATAAGCCAGACGTGCTGGAATGGTCGATTGCAGAAGCTCCTTTGATGCAGGATGCTGCAACAGTTCAACACTTCCTTGCTGCACTGGCATGGTCGCCTCCTGTGGTGTCGTCGTGTTCGCGGCAGGTTATCTGCGATTGTAATCTGGGGCAAGAACGTGGCATAGCAGCTTTTGCTTGAAATGGTTTAGAACGGGTCGCCCGGCCTCGGCGCAAGTTGCGATTCAAGCTAAACCGCGGGGTGCCCCGTTCCATTCGCGTTCTGTGCGAAAGGGCGGGCCCTCGGGGCCTCCGCCCTCGCCGGGCCAAGGCGCGGGATCACCAGCGGCCATTCTTGGAAGTTCACCCGCACCTTGTGTTATGCCACGGTTCGGGGAGAGGTCAACGGGCCGCTCTCCGATCTCCCTGCGTCCGCTTGATGAAGCCGCAGGGCTGACATTCATCTTTTGGCTGGGCCTGCCGATAGGTTATTGGGGAGGTATTCGCCGATGGCTCAGAAGAGCGGGACTGCGAGTGGGGCGGAGCGGGACGCGCAGATTTCGGCCCAGGAACTGGAGCAGGCAATCCGGCAGCGGGCGCAGGAGATCTATGAGGCGGGCGGCAGGACTCCGGGCCGCGAGGTCGAGGACTGGCTGCGGGCCGAGGCCGAGGTCATGCGCGAGGTCGCAGCCGCCCTGCGCCGCCGCGCGGCACACATCGTCGTGAAAATCGACGGAGTCACCTACACCGGGGAGTACGATCCCGAATCCTGCGCAGGCTACCAGCCGGGAGAGTTCAACGCCGGTCAGCGGCTGCGGGTGCGCTTCGAAGACGACCGCATGTACATCGCCCGCCCCAACCGCGCGGAGCTGGAAGCCAGGGTGGTCAGGAAGGTCTAAGAGGAGGCCTCCGCCGAAGCCGCCCTTTCCGACGCGCTATAACTCGCCGGCCACAATCCGCGCCCCTTCAGATCGTTAACTCGTTCTTCAACCTGTTTACGCGGCGCGAGCGGAATAGACGATGAATTTCGGGATGCGTACCACGCGGGTTGCCGGGTGGCGCGGGGAGTGGGCGTCCACCACGAAGTGGTCCCCCTCGGGGTAGGGGTCGGAGAGCAGTTCGAGGACCTCTCCGTACAACTTCACCGACTGGGAGCGGGAGTAGCCAATCTTCCTGAGGCGCGCACACACTACGGCGGAGGAGGGATGCTCGGTAGTCATGTACCCATGATTGTTCAAAACGAACAAACCTGCCGTGATCCAGGTCACAGGGGCAGGTTTGCCTCGGCCCAATGCGGAACGGGACCGAAACGGGCATCGATGGGGAAATTTCTTGGTGCTGTAAAGTCCTTGCAACGCTGCGGGGATGACAGCGTTTAGGGCAGATACAATCCCGCCGAGCTGCCTACCCACTCCATATTTTTGTTGTGGTCCACGCCCATCATCAGGCCGCGGCCCATGCGGATGATGATCATCACCGGCTGCAGCTCCTCCAGCCAGAGGTACATGATGCGCACTTCGGCCTTGGTGCCTCCGTGGGGAGTGGCGATCACCGGGGCGAAGTCCATGCGCTCTTGCAGGATGTATTGCGAGCGCTTGTCTTTGGGGATGACGTCCAGGTCCTGGCGGGTGGGGTTCATGATCACGCCCAGGCCGGCGAAGGAGAACAGCGGCTTGACCACGTAGTTCTCCAGGTCGTTGGGGATCTTTTCGACGCGGTCGAGAAACTGGGTCTTGGGCACGCATTCGTGCTTCAGGAAGGGCAGCGAGAACTTGCTCATGCGGAAGTACCAGTTGGGATGTCCGGCCCACTCGACCTCGAGCTCGTCGGTGAAGCGGAAGGCGAGCTTGCGGTCTTTGCGCACAAGTTCGTCCACGATGGCGCGGTTGTAGATGCGCTTGATGGGCGTGCGCTTGCCGTCGCGCTCGTAGAACAGGTAGTTTCCGACCTTGTGGATCTGGGCGATGTCCACAGTGGGGATGCCGAGCAGCTTCTCGGTGAGGAGGAAATCCGGCAGCGTCTTCTGGTGCAGCGGGTCAATCTCCATCAGGATGACGTTCTGCGGGTCGTGGTCGGCGACGATGGCGCGGCGCAGCAGCTGCTTGTAGTCCTCCCAGTCGAGGCCGCTGAGCAGATATTGCAGGCGGGCGTCGAGGCCGTAGACCTCCATGTAAACCTGCGAGAGCATGGCCTGGTAGGCGTAGAGGGAAGGGAATCCCTGAAGCTCGACCAGCTTGGGGTGAAGCTTGCCGGAGTCGTCCTGGACCAGGCCGAAGTCCACCTGGATGAACATGGGGTGCGGGGTCTCGCGCGGAACGTTCCAGTCGGGCGGGATGGATTGGAAGGAGGCTTTGCGGTATTCGAGAGAGCCCAGTTGCTGGATGAGCTCCTTGCCGTATTGGGACATCTGATCAATGAGGGCCTTGGGGAGGAAGCAGGGGGTCTCCGACATGCGGAACTCGACCGGGGCGCCGCAGCGTTCGTTCATCAGCGCAAGGAAGCGTTGATATTTTTCGGGAGTGAAGTTCGCGTTGAACTGCTGGCGGAGAGCAGGGATCATGAATGTCTGGTGCGGGCGCCCTCGCCCGCGGGTGCCGTCCCTCCGGGACTTGTGCCGCCCCTAAAGGGGCTCGGTCAATGTCACCACTTGACCCCCACGCTTACGCGTGGGGCCAACACCTGTCGCTGCTACGCGGCTGCGCCCTTGCCAGGGTGGCGGGGGATGTTAATCTCCCGACGCGCCCCCAGCGGCTGAAGCCGTCTTTGAGGGGTCGCTACCGCAGCGCTAAAGCGCTGCGCCACCCAAAGGCGCTGTGTTGGCCAGGCGCCGGGTGTCGGCCAAGCGCTGCGTCAGCCAAATGCTGGGCCAGGGCTGAGATCTCTCCTCAGGCTTCCAGCAGGAACTGCCCGGCCCGCATGATCTGCTCGTTGTCCACCCAGATATCGAAACCGCGGCCGACCACGTCAATGTGGGTGGAGGAAAACCACTGCGCGCCGGTGTGCTCCCCGTAGGGATTGCCGAAGGCGATATGGATCCCGGGATATTTTTCGTCCTGCAAAATCTGGCCAATGACGTCTTTCAGTTCAATGTTGGTGCCGATGGCGAATTCGCCTACGCGGTCGCTGTTCTCGTCGGTGTGGGTGTAGCGCCAGAAATCTCCTTCCAATTCTTTGTTGGGCGAGTGCGCGTCGGTCAGGCGGTTGTTCTTGACGCGGATCGTCAGCGGGTTCTGCTTCAGGTCACCGAACTTGGCGCAAAGCCAGTCGCCGACAACGCCGTCAATCACAAAAGTCCCATTGACCTCGCCTGGAGCAGTAAACACCTCTCCGCCGGGCAAGTTGCCCCATTTGTCGGGGCTGATGATGCCGCTGGTCTTCAGCCAGCGGTAGTTCGGGTTGAGTTCGGCGGTGAGGTCGGTGCCGGCGGCGGTCTTGGCACGAATCTGTTTGGCGCGGCGGACCATGTCCACGACTTTGGTGCTGATGCGGTCCACTTTCACGAAGTCGGCGCGCATACCTTCCAGCATGATCTGGCGGTTGATGTTGACCATGTGGGCGTGCCGAATGCGGCGGCGGTTGACCACATCGGTCATCTGCATGCGGGTGCGCAGTTCGTTGGCCTGGGCCTGCACCGCGAAGATGCTGACCTGGCTGGTTTCCAGATCGCTGGTGATCTCCGGCGGGCAATTGGCCAGGGGCCGCGGGGCCAGGTCTTCCAGCACCCAGCCGCGGTAGGGACAGCCCACATTCTCCAGTTCATGGACGATGCTAGCGGCGATCTCTTTGGTGGCTTCGTCGGTGATGACCGTGACCTTCTCGCTGGGCTGGATGCGCAGGCAGACGTTCACCGCATTGCGGGCGCCGGGAGTGAGCTCAGGATCAAAGGCGAGCGTGTTGAGTTGCCGGTTGGCTTGGCTGACAGGAACGTTCATTACCCTACTTTTCTGGCGGAGGCGGCTGTCTCGGTCTCGGCCAAGCCCACTTCCGTCTCTTCGATAATGTAGTCCACTACTTTCTTCAGGTCATCGGTTTCCTGGAAGACGCGCAACTGGCGGTCGGCGCCGGTGCCCATCTTCAGGATTTCGTGCAGGTAATTCAATTCTTCGCGGGAATCGAGTTCGTCGGCCACGTCGTCCACGAACTCGAGATACTCGTTGATCAGATCGCGGACGGGGACTTCCTTCTGCTTGCCGAAGTCAATCAGCTTCCCTTCGAGTCCGTAGCGGGCGGCGCGCCACTTGTTTTCCATGATCAGGGCGCGGCGGTAGAGGCGGAATCCCTGGTTGGCGGCATAGAGCTTATACAGCTTGGCAATCGTGGCCTGGATGAGCGCGGCCAGGGCGATGGTCTCGTCCACCCGCATGGGGATGTCGCAGACGCGGAACTCCAGCGTGTTGAAGAAGGGATGGGGACGGATGTCCCACCAGATTTTCTTGGCGTTATCAATGCAGTTGGTCTTGATCAGCAGCTTGACGAAGTTCTCGTACTCGCCCCAGCTGGGGAAGTAGTCAGGAATGTTGGTGCGGGGAAACTTGTCGAAGACCTTGCAGCGATACGATTTGAGCCCGGTGTTCATGCCCAGCCAGAACGGGGAGTTGGTCGAGAGCGCCAAAATGTGCGGCAGGAAATAGCGGGCGTGATTCATTAGGTGGATGGCGGTCTCGCGGTCCTCGACTCCCACGTGCACGTGCAGACCGAAGATCAGGTTGGCGCGGGCCACCAGTTGCATGTCTTCGACGATGTTCTTGTAGCGCTCGTCGGGAGTGATCTCCTGCACCCGCCAGTCGGCGAACGGGTGAGTCGCAGCCGAAGCGAGCCGCAGGCCGTTCTCCCGAGCCAGTTTAATCATGTCGCGGCGCAACTTCTTGACCTCGGCTTTGGCCTCTTTGATGTTGCTGCAGACCGAAGTGCCGACTTCGACCACCGATTGGTGCAGTTCCGACTTCACCTTCTCCTGGAGGATCATCTTGCCCTTCTCCAGGATTTCGGAGTGGATATGGGAGCGCAGATCGCGGGTCTCCGGGTCTACGGTCTGATACTCCTCTTCGATCCCGATGGTGAAGGTCGGTTGCATAGCTGCTGCTGGAGCGATCAATCTGGCCGCCTACCTCATTCCGGCGGCCCCGGGAGGGCCGTAACAGTATAACAATGTGTTGGGGGCCGCGCAGGGGGAAGTGGCGAGCTCAAATAACCGGACAAACACAAGATCCCTCGACTCGGCCTCACCGCGCGGACGCGCGGCTCGGCCTTCGCTCGGGATGACAGGGGTAGAGAAGGTCGCTGGGCTGCGCCCTAGGCCCTTATTCTCTTCTTCACAGCTGGTTTCGCGGTCATTTCTGACGGGCCGCCGGCAAGAAATGCGGCCCAGCGCAGTTCCTCGGCGGGGTTCTCGTCGCTCTGGGCTTTCTTGACGGCCATTTCCGCGACGGCGTTCACCACCCAGTCGAAGTTCTCCCGGCCGACGGAATTGATGTCAGCATCGGGAGCGGGGTTCATGAAGTCGATGGCGTAGGGGACGCCGTTCTCCACCGCGAACTCCACCGTGTTCAGGTCGTAGCCCAGCGCGCGGCAGAGGGTCAGGGCATCTTTCTCGATCCGCTCCTTGAGCTTGGGCGAGGCGGACGGATTGCCCTTCACGTAGCGCTCGTGGAAGGGCGCCTTGGGGTCGTAGCGCATGATGTGGACCTTCTCCTGTCCCACCACGTAGCAGCGGAAGTATTCTTCGAACTCGACACCATGCTGCAGGGTCATGCACAGGTCGCCGGTCTGGTTGTAGTAGTGGAAGAACTCTTCCGGGGAATGGACTTTGTACACATGTTTCCATCCGCCGCCGGCGTAGGGCTTGAGGAAAGCGGGGAAGTCGACGTAGGAAAAGATCTCCTCCCAGTTCAGCGGATAAATAAGGTTGCGCATGGACTGGTCGGTGGTGCCCTCGGGGTGCTTCTGATGCGGCAAAATCACCGTCGGCGGAATGGCGACGCCCAGCTTGGTCGCCAGTGCGTAGTTGAAGAATTTGTCATCGGCGGTCCACCAAAAGGGGTTGTTGATGACGATCGTCCCGGCGAGCGCAGCGTTCTTCAGATAAGCACGGTAGAAGGGGATGTCCTGCGAGATGCGGTCAATGATGACGCGATAGCCGCTGGGATCGGCCATCTTGACGCCGCCCACCTTGACAAACTCGGCGGCCACGCCGGGGACTTTCATGCTGTTGATCTTTTCCACCAGCGCAGGTGGAAAGGCGTTTTCCATGCCGAAGACGATGCCGATCTTGTTCATCAAAGACCTCCGCGACCAGCTACCCACGGCGTGCGCCGTGGGCCTTATTCTTGCGCCGCTCCGCGGCTGGGTGCCGTCCGCTCAAGCGGACTCGGCTCGCTCCACCCGCGCTTACCCAGCGCTTACGCGCCAGGCTAACATCTAACGCCGCTTTGCAGCTGGGTGGCTTGCGCCGACGACCAGCGACCAACGACCCGCGACTAGTAATAGTATTTTCCCGCCATCCTCTGCCAAAGCGGCCAGTCGTGCCGCGAATTGTCGTTCCAGACGTCCAGCCAATGGGGGATGACCTTCCCGTTCAGAATAGCCGACATTTTGACGTTCTGGTCCAGGCACATGTCCCAGTCAGCGGAGCCGAGCACAATCTTCATCTGCCGATAGCGGCTCAAGAACCAGTCATCGCTCATGTTGGGCAGAAAGTCGGGCGGACAATTGAAGTAACAGTCGTCGTCGTAATAGCCATCCAGAAATTGATGAATGTCGTAGGCCCCGCTCATGCAGATGCAATGGGTCACCACGTCGGGGTGCTTCAAAGCGAAGTTCAGCGCGTGATAGCCGCCAAAGCTGCATCCGGTGACTCCCAACTGCGGCGTCTGGTTCTTCCAGCGGATGAAGGGAATGAACTCATGCACGATGTAGCGCTCGTACTGCAGATGGCGGAGTACCCGCCAGCGTGGATGGGCTCCCCTGTTGTACCAGCTCTCGGTGTCCACCGCGTCAGGACAGAACACCTGGAGTTCGCCGCGCTCGATCTTAGACGCCAGCACAGCAATCATGCCACGGTCTTCATACTCGAAGAACCGGCCCATGGAAGTGGGGAAGACGAGCAAAGGTGGGCCGGCGTGTCCGAAGACCAGCGCCTCCATCTCGCGGCTGAGTTCCTGGCTGAATCCCTTATGGTATTCGCGGTTCATCCTGCCCACCGGGGCCGAAGTATCTTACCCGATTGCGCGGCTTTTCGTAGCCGCCGGCCTCGGTCCGGGGGAGGTTCACCGGCATTTTTGCGCTATTCTTGCTCTCGATGGTGGAACTGTCGGAAGACGACGTCCGGCGCCGGTTGGACCCGAGGCGTGTGATTGCGGCGATCGAGGCCGGTTTCCGGGATCGCTATCCCCATGTCGTGGTTCCCGTCCGCACCCAGGTGAACACAGCTGAAGGCGTGTTCTTGATCATGCCCTGTTATGACCGAACCGAACGCACCCTGGGAATGAAACTGGTTGTGGTGCAGAACAATCCGGCGCGGCCCGAGGATCGCGTCCAAGCCACCTACATGCTCCTCGACCCGGAAACCGGCAGTCCCCGGCTGCTGCTGTCAGCGAAATATCTGACCGATTTGCGCACCGCCGCCACCTCGGGAGTCGCGACCAGGTTGTTGGCCCGCGAAGATGCGCGTGTGCTGGGCGTGTTCGGCACCGGCCGCCAGGCGCGCGCCCATCTCAAAGTCCTGCCACTGGTGCGGCATCTTGAGCAGGTGCTGGTCTGCGGGAAGGATTTCGGAGAAGCGCGGGAGTTCACGAGAGAAGTCTCTGCGGAGTTAGGGCTGGCGATCAGTGCCGCTGACGCGCGCACCTGTGCGGCCGAGTCGGATGTGATCTGCACCTGTACGACTTCGCAGGTACCGCTGTTCGACGGTGCACTGCTTCGCCCGGGAACCCATCTCAACCTGGTCGGCGCCTTCCAAGCGCAGGCGCGGGAAGTGGATTCGACCACGGTCAAACGAGCGCGGGTTGTGGTCGACACTTACGAGGGTGCGCTGGCCGAAGCCGGCGATTTGCTCATCCCGATGGGAGAAGGGCGAATCGGCCGAGATCACATCGCTTGTGAACTCCATGAGCTGTTGAGCGGAAAGAAGCCCGGCCGCGTGAACACAGAAGAAATTACGCTCTTCAAGAGTTTGGGCTGCGCCCTGGAGGATCTGGTGGCGGCGGAGATGCTGGTTGCCGACTGTGTTAGTCCGAGTGGTTCGGGGCCGTCCGCTCGGGGCAGGAATTGATACGATAGATACCCGACCATGAATCGAGTCACGCTGGAACCCATCACCCGGCGGCCTGCGGTGCTGATTGCAGGATTAGTTGTGCTGACGGTTCTGGCCTTCCTGGGAGTCAGCCGGCTGGTGCACCGCTTCCAGGAGCAGGAGAAGGCATGGGCGCGGCATTTGTTTGAAAGCGGCCAAGCGGCCCTGCTGGCCGGCAAGCCGGAGTTGGCGTTGGAAGAATTACGGGCCGCCCTCACCTACAACCGCGACAACTTCCAATATCAACTCGCGCTCGCCCGGGCGCTGCGCGATACGGGGCGGACCGAGGAGTCGGAAACCTACTTGATCAGTCTCTGGGAACGCCTTCCGCAGGACGGCGCGGTAAATCTGGCCCTGGGTAGACTGTATGCCCGTGAAAATTCCTTGGACAAAGCCATCCAGTACTATCACAACGCGATCTACGGTGTTTGGGGAGCAGACGCTGACACCCGCCGCCGTGACGCGCAGCTTGAACTGATCGAGTTCCTGCTGCGACAGAATGCTGTGCCCCAGGCGCAGGCGGAGCTGATCACTCTGGCAGCGTCGACACCGCGTAATTCCGAACTGCAATTGCAGGTGGCGCGGCTTTACGTACGCGCGCAGGACTATGAACACGCTCTCGCCCAATTTCAAAATGTACTGGGCCTGGATCATGGCAATGCCGCCGCGCTGGCCGGAGCTGGGGAGGCCGCCTTCCAGTTGGGACGCTACCGTACTGCCGAGCGATATCTGCAAAATGCGGTAAGGGCCAACCCGCAAGATGCACAGGCAAAGCAGTTGCTGGAAACCAGCAACCTGATTCTGCAGGCCGATCCGTTCGCCCGGCGCGTCCCCGTGGCCGAACGCAACCGCCGCATTTGGAGGGCATTTGATCAGGCTGGAAAGCGGCTGCTAGGCTGTGCCGAGACCAAGGGCATCGACCTGAGCCCACCGTCTCCGTCCCCGGGGCTGCCGTCGCTAAAAGCGGAGTGGACTGCAATGAAACTGAGGCTTGCCCACCTGAATGCGCCGCGCGAGGCCGAGACGCCGGATGCCGCCATGGAGCTCGTATTCCAGATTGAGCAGCAGACGGAAGCCATCTGCGGTCCCCCTAACGGACTCGACCTGGCCCTGCTGCTCCTTTCGCAAGACCGGGCAGGAGCCGAGCGATGAGCGCTTCCCCCAACTCCCCGACGGTCACCGCGGACGTCCCCGTTGCCTCACAAGCGGAAGCGGGCAGGCGCAGGCCCTGGGCGAAGTGGCTTGCCCTGAGCACAACCTTCCAGGAGGAGCGATTCTTCCTGTTGCTGGCGGTTTTCATCGGGCTGTTCTCGGGGCTGGCCGTGGTTTGCTTTCGCCTGGCCATCGACTGGAGCCGCATCTGGCTGCTGGGCCCTCTGCCCCAGCCTCACAGTTGGCGGCTGCTGGCGGCCCCGGCAGGCGTTAGCCTGGCGGTGGCGCTGTTGGTGTTGCATGTATTTCCCCAGGTGCGCGGCAGCGGCGTCAATCAAACCAAGGCGGCGCTGTATATCTACAACGGCTACATCCCGCTTCGCACAGCCATCGGGAAGTTCATCACGGCCGCGTTGGCCATCGGCTCGGGGCAGTCGCTGGGACCGGAGGACCCCTCGCTGCAGATCGGGGCGAGTCTGGCTTCCGCCCTGGGAAGACGGCTGGAACTCTCGCGCGAGAAGCTACGCCTGCTGGCCCCGGTAGGCGCGGCGGCCGGACTGGCCGCCGCCTTCAACGCTCCCATCTCTGCTGTGTTGTTCGTCATCGAGGAGGTGATCGGACGCTGGAGCGCGGGCATTCTGGGCTCGGTCGTACTGTCGGCCATTTCCAGCGTGGTGGTAGTGCGCTGGTTCCTGGGATCGGAACCGCTGTTTCAGATTCCCCCGGTGTCACTGGTGCGTCCGTCGGAGCTGGTTGCCTACGCTGTGCTAGGCGTGGTGGGGGGAGTGGCCGCAGTAGTCTTTGCCCGAGCCATCGGCTATCTCCGTCCCGTTTTGAAGGCCAGGCCACGATGGACGCAGTACTTCCAACCGGCGCTGGCCGGCCTTCTGATCGGGCTGATTGGCTATCTGGGCGCTCCCCAGGTGATGGGCGCGGGCTACGAGTACATCGATCAGGCCATGCACGATCAGTTCACCTGGAAGGTGCTGGCCGTCCTGGCCGGACTGAAGATTCTGGCGACCACCCTCTCCTTCGTCAGTGGGACGCCGGGCGGGATGTTTGCGCCGGCGCTGTTTACCGGGGCCATGCTGGGCGGGGCGGTGGGCGGGATCGAGCATATCTTTTACCCGCACCTCAGCGGATCCACCGGAACCTACGCCCTGGTGGGCATGGGAGTGCTGTTCGCGGGATTTCTACGAGCGCCCATGACCTCGGTGTTCATGGTGCTCGAGGTCAGCGGCAATTATTCGATTATTGTGCCGGTCATTCTGGCCAACGCGATTGCTTACGTCATCTCTCGGAGCCTGCAGCCTACGCCGATCTTCGATTTGCTTACGCGCCAGGATGGCTTGGAGCTTCCTTCCTTGGAAGAACAACGGGAGCAGGTGGTGCTGCGGGTGGAGGACGCCATGCAGGTTTCCCGCGATCCGGTCCTGAATTCAGAAGAATCCGTGCAGCAGGCCCATCAGCGAGCGCAGAAATCGCAGGCGGACCTGTTCCTGGTCCGCATGCATCCCAGCGGGTGGGCCAGCGTGAGCCGGGATCTGCTGAAGCGGCTGGTCACCGAGGGCAAGGGGGAAATGACGCTCGGGTCCACGCTGCCCACTGGGCGATTGCCATATCTTCACCCCGATTTGCCGCTGGAGGCGGCGCTACGTCATGTTTACGAGGCACCGCTGGTGCCGGTGGTCAGTCGCGCCGACTTCCGCAAGCTGGAAGGCGTCATCTCGCGCGAGGCAGTGCTCAACAAATACAAGGTAGTCAGCCGCGCCCGGCCGGAATAAGCGGAGACGCTATTCTTCTGCCCCGGGCGCTTTGGCCATCTGGGCGGCGATGACCCGCCAACCTTGCTCCCGCTTCTGAAACACAGTAGTGATCCGGAACTGCATGGGATGTTGAGGGTCTTGCACGGCGACCCGGCCCATGAGCACGGCTGCGTCCCCGAATACCTTTACCGTGCACTCTTCTAAAGTGGATTTTGGCAGGTGATTTTCGGGGGAATTCTGCAGCGGCAACAGGTCGTCGCGGGTGAGCAGATTTCCGCCGGGGCCGGTGGCGATGAAGCCTTCGTCGAACAGCGGCCGCAGCCTGGCTGTATCTCCTGTGGCCTCTGCCGCCAACCAATCCCGTTCGATCTGGATCAGTTGGTCTTCGGTCCGGGCGAGCGGCGTAGCAGATTGAGTGGCTGCCAGCAGGCTCAGGGCCAACGTCAATAGAATCACTACATACCAGCGTTGCATGCGCGCTCCTTATTGAAAAAGTGAATTCCGCCGCTGTTTTCTGGCATAGACACCAGGTTAGCCTGCCGGGTTTCCGACAAATCAGGAACGCTCGGTGCCGGTGCTTGAGCCACGAGACTAGAATTGATCCATGCATGCGATGGTGTTACATCGGGCGTGCCCGGTGGAACAATCTCCGCTGCAGCTAAAGGAGATCCCAACCCCGACACCGGGCCGCGGCGAGCTCCGCGTGCGCGTGCGCTGCTGCGGACTTTGCCATACCGATCTGCACACGGTGGAGGGCGACTTGCCTCTCCCCAAACTGCCCCTCGTTCCCGGCCATCAGATTGTGGGAATCGTTGACGCAGTCGGCGCGGGCGTGCGCCGCCGGCGCGAGGGAGACCGGGTCGGCATTCCGTGGCTGTACTCGACTGACCAGAGCTGCGACTACTGCCGCCGCGGGCTGGAGAATCTTTGCGAGCAGGCCCGTTTCACCGGCTATCACGTCAATGGTGGATATGCCGAGTACGCCATTGTTCATGAAGACTACAGCTATGAGATTCCGCAGATTTTTTCTGATGAGAATGCCGCGCCGCTGCTCTGCGCCGGCATCATTGGGTACCGCTCTTATCGCTTAAGTGGGATCCGGCCGGACGAATGCCTAGGTCTGTATGGCTTTGGGGCCTCGGCGCATCTGGTACTGCAACTGGCGCGGCATCAGGGATGCGAGGTTTACGTTTATACGCGCACCCAGTCGCACCGCGAGCTGGCGGTCCAGCTGGGAGCAGCCTGGGTTGGAACAGCGGAAGATATTGGGCCGTGCCCGCTCGACGCCGCGATCATCTTCGCGCCGGCAGGCGCGCTTGTCCCCAAAGTGTTGCGCGCTCTGCGCAAGGGTGGCACGCTGGCGCTGGCCGGCATCACCATGAGCGCGATTCCGCAGATGGATTACTCGCTGCTGTACCACGAGCGCGTCGTTCGCAGCGTGGCCAACAGCACCCGGGAGGACTGCCGCGAGTTTCTGGAGCTGGCCGCGGAGGTTCCACTGCGGACCGAGATCCAGACTTTTCCTCTCGACCAGGCCAACCAGGCCTTGCAGGCGTTGAAGGAGAGTGAGATCAAAGGCGCAGGAGTGCTGCGGACAGGCTAAAGCGGAGATAAGCTCATCCGCAGAGAACGCGAAGGAGCGTCGCCATGCGCGCAAACAAGGATTGCGGACGCAGGGCCCGTGCGGCGATGGAGTTTTCCGGATTACCCGATCACATTCACACTCTGGGTCGTAGCGCCGTCAGAGGGCAAGCTGACACTCGGGTTATCCGTGGGAGGCTGCGTGCCCCTAATGTGATGCGGCATGTCGTGCTGAAAGGCGGCAAAGGCTTGCTGGGCGGCTGCCAAGTCGCCCGCATTCAGCGCGGCTTGCAATCCCCGAAGATCCTGCTGGATGTCCCCAGGCATGTGGGTTTGGTAGAGCGCGTGTCCATGGTGGGCGGCGTGGAAGTCATCCTTGAAGTCGGCAAAGGCCTGCTGCGCCGCCGTAAGATCGTCCGCGTTCAGGGCCTTCTGCAAAGCCTGCAAATCTTGCCGCATGCTGCTCTGATGGATGGGAGTGTTTCCATTTGCTGTAATTGCACTTACTGACATGATGAGCTCCTTTCTCGCCATGGACAAAGCACACCAGTCGCCACTCTGGAACGTACTTTGCCAGACTCAAGAGTTATCGGCAGTTGCGACTCGACCGATGAGACACGAATGGACGTAGTGGCGCCACGGACCCACCCCCGGCCAGCGCTGCGAGCCCAACGAGTCCTTTGCTTTTCAACGACTTACCACCGTCCAATGCACCATTCCGCCGCTAAACTGCGATTTTCCTCCTTTCATTGCCTTCTAGGTGTCATCAGTCAACGGGCTCAATAGGATAGTGGCATCGCGAAAAAGGGAGAGGTCTATCCGGCCGCTCCGGGTGAGGCTAGGCAAGGTTTTCCGGGTTCAGCCCAGGGATGCGTGGCAAGCTGCCGCGAGTTCCCAACATTGGAAAGCGAGAGGACATGCACAAGCCAGTGAAGTACATGGAGAAAGCTGTGACCGTGGCCGCCACGGGCGCGTGGGCAATCTTCGACCGTTTGAACCGGATCAATCCCAGGAAGTCCATCACACCCAAGTGGTCGGACAAGCCGCTGCTGAAGTCCTACGAGAAGTCGAAGCCTCCGCTGGGCTGGCCGCGTACCACCGACTCGCTGTGTCCGCGCTGCGTACCCGAAATTCGCCAGCAGATTCTGGACGGACATCTGCCCCACGAAGTTCTGCTCAACGAAAAAGTGGGCGAGGTCAAGGCGCAGATCATCGAGCGCGACGGCAAGATCCTGATGGTGAAGGACTGCCCCAAGCACGGACACTTTGAAGACCTGATGTCGGTGGACACCGAGTTCTCCAAGCACCTGGAAGACGTTTTTCCCGGCCGTGACATTCGGGCGCACAACGACGAGAAGCTGCACAACCACGGTTCGAGCACGGTGAAGTACGGCCGCGGCGCGGTGCTGACGGTGGACCTGACCAACCGCTGCAACATGATGTGCGATCCCTGTTTCATGGACGCCAACCAGGTTGGCTTCGTCCACGAGTTGAGCTGGGAAGACATCAAAACCATGCTCGACAACGCCATCACCATCAAGCCCAAGCGGCAGATGTCGGTGCAGTTCTCAGGTGGCGAGCCGACTTTGTCTCCGTACTTTCTGGATGCCGTGCGCTATGCGCGCAAGGTGGGATACAACAGCGTGCAGGCGGCAACTAACGGAATCGAATTCGCCAAGAGCTTCGAGTTTGCGCAGCAGGCCGCGGACGCCGGCTTGCGCTACGCGTATCTGCAATTTGACGGCATCGGCAACGCCGCTAACGCCCACCGCAAAGTCGGCAACCTTTTCGACGTCAAGCTGAAGGCCATTGACAACCTGCACCGCGCGGGCGTCGAAATTGTCCCGGTGGTCACGATCGTGAACGGCATCAATAACGAGCAGGTGGGACGCATCATCAAGTTCGCGCTGGACAATCCCAAGAAGATCGGCTTCCTGTCGTTCCAGCCGGTGTCGTTTACCGGGCGCGACGAGGCCATCACCGATGACCGCCGGCAGGCGCAGCGCTATACGCTGTCGCACCTGGCGCACGATGTGAAGGACCAGACCGGCATGGGCGAGCCTGCCCGCGACTGGTTCCCGATTTCGTTCATGAGTACGTTCTCGGACTGGGCCGACGTGCTGCACGCCAACGACGCCAACAACAACTGGGGACAGCTGAGCTGCGGCTGCCATCCCAACTGCGGCACCGGCATGGCGGTGATGATTGACAAGGAGACCAAGGAAGCGGTCCCCGTGACCGCCTTCTTGCACGGCGATCAGCTGGCCAAGGACGTGGCACGAGTGACCGACGCCGGCCGCGGCAAGTTCCTGACCGCCTTTGGCATGGCGCTGGCGCTGATGAAGAACTACGATCCCTTCCAGTCGCCCACGCACTTCAAGCTCATTGACCTGCTGCGCAAGTTCGACAAGAACTTCAACGCCAGCGGGCACAACTACGGCAAAGTCGGGCCGGACCGCACAATTGACGACGTGATGAAGCGTCGCCAGGACCGCTGGAACTTCCTGTTCATTGCCGGCATGTGGTTCCAGGACCTGTTCAACTACGACTTCCGCCGCACCGAGCAGTGCATCATTCCGTACGCCACGCAGGAAGGGGAAATTTCGTTCTGCGCGTACAACACCGGCGTGGGATGGCGCAACATCATCGAGAAGATGCACATGACCGCTACGCTGACCAAGTGGTACGAGGAGCACGGGCGGCACGAGATCTTCGCCGGCGGCAAGAACGTGAAGATGGAATCCACTGAGCACTCGCTGGTGCTCAAGGACGAAATCGTCACCAAAGAAGAGCAGCACGATCTCGACCGGCTGGGCATCGCCAAGAACGCGCGGGAAGAGAAGTCGCGGGCGCGCGACGCCAAGCAGCGCGGCGCTCAAAAAGATGACGCCGCGTACAACGCCCGCATGGCCGCCCTCTACCGCGAGGTCGTGCTGAAAGAGAAGCCGGTGCAGTCGGAGAATGGCTTTATTCCGCTGGGCGCGCTGACTCCAGCCAATGGCAACAGCAATGGCGCCAAGCCTCAGGTGGAGGAGCCAGTGCTGGGAGACTAGATTTCAAGGCTGCAGAGTTTCAAGGAGGCCGCCGAACTGGCGGCCTTTTTCATTCGCCGGAGGCTGGCCCTTCGGCACTGCTCAGGGCAAGCTTTCCTCCAGGTACCTGAGTAATGAATGGCGCACCCTTCTTCACACTTGTTCCAGGATGTGTCCGGAATAATCTGGCAGCATGCCTCGCCAGGAGAACATCGATCTGCTGCAACGCGCCAGCCTTCGATTCAAGGTAAGGGACCTGGACGGGTATCTGCAGATGTACAGCAACTCGGTCATCCACCACGGCTTCTCCAGCCGCATCCGGCCGGGCGTCCCGGGGCTGAGGGACCACTACACGCGTCTGCTCAACGGCTTCCCCGATATGCGAGTGGAGATCAACGACATCCTGGCCGACGGCGAGAAACTGGCCCATCGCTTCACCTTTTACGGCACCCACAAGGGCGAGTTCCTGGGAGTGCCGGCCACGGGAAAATTGGTGACCGCCGCAGGAATTCACATTCAGCTTTTCGAGGCGGGCCAATGTATTGAGGTGTGGCAGGTGTTGGACACGTTTAGCTTCTTGTCGCAGATGGGGGCAGTACCGCAGTTGCGGGAGAGGCGATAACGGCTCCGTATCCGTCAAGCAATGGGCCTGTGACATTCCCTCGCCGTCGCTGCGACCTCCTCGATCCTCCGGCCGATGGTTGAATCCTTCCGGTATGACTCAAATCAAGGTGCCGCTTTTCCTATTGCTATGATGAGAGGCATGGCCGGGGGCGTATCGGATTGATCTCGAGGACGGAGGTTTCGCGCCAGCTTCGGACCGCGGCTGCAAGGCTGGGATGGGTTCGAGCGCGGGTTGCCTGGGGTCAGGTCACCAGCCAGTGGAGGATGCTGCCCTCATGGATTGTGGTTGGGGCGCAGCGCAGCGGAACCAGTTCTCTCTACGAATACCTGGTGTCCCATCCGTCTGTGCGGCGAGCGGCGACTGAAGAGATTCATTACTTCGACAACAATTACCAACGCGGCATGAAGTGGTACCAGGGACACTTTGCGGCGCGCTGGCCCGGGAAACTGCAGCAGGGCGGGGACGCGACTACAGGAGAAGCGACTCCGTATTACATGGCGCATCCTTTGGCGCTGGGCCGCGTGGCGCATGATCTCCCCGAAGTGAAGATTCTTGTGGTTTTGCGCAACCCGGTGGACCGCGCCTATTCCCACTTTCAACATGAGAGGGCGTTGGGGCAGGAGCCGGTTGCGTCGTTTGCCGAGGCGCTTGACCGGGAGCCGGAACGATTGGCAGGAGAGGCCGAGAGAATGCGAGCGGAGCCCACGTACTACAGCTTTGCTCACCAGAACTTCTCCTATGTCATG